>QQTW01000363.1_pt1 | contig 27946 bp, 22 predicted proteins | sample 1904831 | NCBI WGS metagenome assembly QQTW01 (sample SAMN09435610, study PRJNA476489) | Subsurface metagenome, whole genome shotgun sequencing project. | reverse complement strand
TTAGTGACTGGGGGTATTGGTTGGGAAGCGGTGCAACGCTTCTTAGCGCCGAGTCCTATAGAAGGTAGAGTAGTTATCGGCGTGGCGGCAGTAGGCATTGCTGTTAACACGGCAACTGCCTTAATGTTCGTGTCAGGACGCGATCGCGACTTAAATATCCGGGGCGCTTTTTTGCACATGGCCGCCGATGCGGTAGTGTCTTTAGGAGTTGTGTTAGCAGGGATAGCGATTTTAACTACAGGTCAGTGGTGGTTCGATCCGGTTGTTAGTTTAATAATTGTGGCAGTAATTATTTTCGGCACGTGGCAGCTACTACAAGACTCGATAAATCTTGCCCTTGATGGCGTACCACCGGGAATTGAACTTGTGGCTGTCCGCACTTACTTAGAACAACTAGAGGGCGTAACAGAAGTCCACGATCTGCATATTTGGGCAATGAGTACAACTGAAACCGCCCTCACCGTACATTTAGTGATGCCGAGTGGATGTCCAAACGATTACTTTTTAAGCCAGCTATGCACCGAACTCCATCATCTATTTAATATCGACCATGCCACAATTCAAGTAGAAAAAGGCGATCTCAATTATCCCTGCACCCTTGCTCCCCATCACCGAGTTTAGGCTTGGGCATTGCTGAATATAGATAAAATTTTTCCTTTGCAGCAACCCAAGAAGCTTCTCTTTGTCACCTTGTCACCTCGTCAACTCCTCTTTCATCCTCTAATTAAGCAAAGCCTAGGCTTGCAATAAACCTGTCAAAATCGTTGCCGGGCGATCGCGATAGGGCCAAGCAAAAGCATGACGAAAAGCCGCATCTTGACAAGCTTTGAGTTGTTCAAAGTTAATAATGTCTTGAGTGAGCAAGTTTTCGTACTCGAAAGGCAACCGGACGTTGTGCAACCCCGCATTATCGGTACAAATAGCAATATCTACTCCCGCCTCAAAACAACGGTCAAATACTACTTTTAACTGTTTTATCTCTGCCAATGTCCCTGTTTTGAAGTAAGTAGTCGGACAAACTTCTAAGCACTGCTTGCGCCTAGCAACTTCCCCTAATAGTTCTGGATGTAGTAAAGGAATTTGAATCCCATGCCCGATTCGCATCAAGTAAGGTAATAACTGAGGATAGCAACCAGAGGAAGTCTCGTACAAATGTCCGGTTGTTTTTACATCGTGCGATCGCGCGTACTCGTACAAGCTGATAAATTCGTCTAATCTTTCGGCATAATGACTATCTCCCCCCGCCACATCTATACCGCAGACATACTGCTTGTTATTAATTGCCAAGTCCACGATCGCCTTATTAACTTCATAGGGTAGCTTGGTGTGCATACAAAGTATTTGGCTAGTGACAATTGGATACTCTGGAACGCGACTGGCGATGCCTACAACCTCAACGATTTCCGCCATTTTAGCAATCCGCTCTACTTGACTTAAATGCTCTGGTGTCCGCAAATAAGGGGTATAGCGCAGTTCTAAATACGCCAAGTTTTCAAAAATATACGCGCCGCGAATTAAACGGTAAATAAAATAAGGTAAAGTCTGCACTGTTTGGACGCTTTCTACTAACGTGTGCAGTTCTAAATACTCCTCTAAAGTATTGCGCGATCGAGTATAAAATTCCTCAAATCCCCCATAGTCAGGAAACCTCTCGATCAATTGGGTCGAGTGACGCTGAAAATAACGCCACAAAACCCTAGGTACAACCGAACCGCCTAGGTGACGGTGCAATTCAGCATATAAAGTCACAACGAACCACCTATCATTAATATTAAATATGATTAATTTTAACAAAAAATACCTTGACAAATTACAGGCAATCTACATGGTCTTTACGCTTAATAACTGCATCGATCGCAGATAATAATTCTTTAGCCGTACAAGGTTTGGGTAAAAAGCCTTGTACGCCATGACCAGAAGCTTCAGCAATCTTTTCGTTAGACATTAGCCCGCTAATGGCAATAATTTTGACTTTGGGGTTGAGTTGCTGCAAAGTTGTGATCGTATCTATGCCATCCATTACAGGCATCATAATATCGAGCAAGACGACTTGTATTTGTTCTTGATGCTGAACGTAGAGCTTTAGCGCCTCCATGCCATCACTAGCGGTGAGAACTTGATAGTTGTAAGCTTCTAAAGAAATTTTAGTAATTTCCCGAATTGCGACTTCATCATCAACCACCAAAATCAAATCGCTAGAACCGACAATTATTTCCAATTCTGGCAACACCTGGGTTTCGGCGGATTTTATTGCAGGCAGATACACCCTAAATTCTGTACCCTTACCTACTTCGCTATACACATTTACAAATCCACCATGACTTTTAACAATGCCGATAACTGTAGAAAGCCCCAACCCCGTACCTTCGCCCAACTCTTTGGTAGTAAAAAATGGCTCAAAAATTCGCTCTAATACTTCTGGTTTTATCCCCGTACCGCTATCAGCCACAGTCAGCAAAATATAATTACCTACTTGCGCCTCCAAGTTCATCCGCGCGTAATGTTCGTCAATGCGAACATTTTGGGCTTTGAGACTCAATAAGCCACCACTCGGCATTGCATCGCGCGCATTAACTACCAAATTCATCAATACTTGATGCAGTTGGGTGACATCGCCAGAAATCGCCCAAAGGTCTGAAGCCAAATCGCTAACAATTTCAATCGACTTAGGAAAAGTTTATCTAGCAATATGCTCTACTTCCAAAATCGTGTGCTTGATTTGAACTGCTGTTCGTTGTCCTTCAAGTCCTTTGGCAAAAGATAAAACTTGTTTGATCAACCCCGCACCGCGTTTGATATTAGTCTCTAAAGTCCCCAATAACTGCTGCTCTTGCGGGAATTTCAAAAGCAATAGTTGCACCGCCATCAATACCGGGGCTAAAACATTGTTCAAGTCATGGGCAATACCACCCGCTAAAGTCCCTATACTTTCCATCCGTTGAGCGCGTAAAAATTGGATTTCTAGTTTGACTCTTTCCGTAATATCAGTATTAACAGTGAGTATAGATTTTGGTTGGTGCTGCTCGTCGCGTACCAGCGTCCAGCGACTTTTGACAATGATTTCTCGCCTATTAATAGCGATTTGATTTAATTTACCCTGCCATTCTCCAGTTACAACTACCGTTTCTAGTGCTTTCTGGGTCTGGGTCAAGTCTTCGCCATACAAAAGGTGATCGATATTTTGGTTGAGGATTTCAGCCGCTTGCCAGCCGTAAAGACTCTCGGCGCTTTTATTCCAAAATATAATTTTGCCATCCATAGAGCGCACGGCGATCGCATCGGTGGCAATATCTAAAAGCGCTGCTTGTTCGCTGATTTGCTGTTCGGAAAGCTTGCGACTTGTAATATCTCTTGTAATTGCTAACTGCACGCACTCTTTAGTTAGAGGACTGCATAGCGGTACGGCATGAGTTTCTAGCCATACCGAGCGACCTTTGCAACTAACAAGTTCAAACTCTAAAGTGCCTCTTTCACCCAAATTACAAACATTTTCATTTAGGGCTTGAAATTGCTCTCTATATTCCTTGGCAACCAAACCGTAGACTGATTTGCCAATAGCCGCATCGGCGCTTTCAGCTTCAATCATTGCCAACCCTGCGGCATTTATTTCTAAAAGCGTGCCATCTGCCACTACTATCTTCACGCATTCAGGTTCGGCATCAACTATTGCCCGCAAACGGCTATTGCTTTCTCGCAAGGCTTCTTCTACTTGCTGACGTTGGGTGACATCCCGCGAGGAAGCGTGAATTTCAACAATTTCATCGGTTTTAGCATCTTGCAACGCTCGGCTAATTGTTTCTAACCAAATATAATTGCCGTAAGAAGTGCGAATGCGGTAAGTAATTGTACTACTACCTAAACTGAGGATGGCTGCATGAGATGTTTGAATTTTCTCTAAGTCGTCAGGATGAAAAAATTCGCAGACACTATGCCCGATCAACTTCTCTGGTTCGTAGCCTAAAATTCTTTTACTTGCAGGGGAAACGTAGAAATATACTCCCTGGGGCGTATGCCTGGAAATCATATCTGTGGAATTTTCTGCCAAAAGTCGAAACTGTGCCTCACTTTCCTCTATTTGGGCGGCGGCTTCCTGGCGTTTAGTAATATTGCGGTTAATAAAGTAATACAGCAAACCTAAAAAAATTAAGTTTAGTAATGTTGCTAAAGACAAAGTGGCAATAGTTTTTTGAAAACTAGCCTTAGATTGTTCAGAACGCTGTTTTAATAAAGTCTGTTGTGTTGTCTCTATTTGAGTAATAATTTGACGGATTTCATCAGTAACTCTCTTGCCTTTGCCTGTTTGGATAACTTGCTGTGCATCTATAAAGCCTTTTGCTTTTTGCACGTCTAAGGTTTCATTAAGGATGCGTATTCTTTGCCTAGTTTTTTCCTTTAGTACCGCTAATCGCTTTTGTTGAGCAGGGTTATCGGCAATTAGTTGTTGAAGACTTTGAAGATGGCTGCTATTTTGCGTCAGCGCTGCGTAATAGGGTTCTAAATAAGCTGGATCTTGGGTGAGCAAGTAGCCGCGCTGCCCAGCTTCGGCTTCTTTTAATGTTGAAAATGTACCCTTAAGCTCTGCTAATACCTGGTGAGTATGAGTTACAAGCTGCTCGTTTTTGCTCAACTGACTCGTGTTGAAGTAGGAAACTGCGCCATTAGCCGCTACTAACACTGATGCCATCCCTAATATGGCTGTTAGCTGCAATGACGCGATCGCATTATTTAGCTAGATAGCTCAACTTTATAAAAGTTAAATCCTACTTTACACGCCCTAAAAACCTACCCCTTTAGCATAGTTACACACCTAACTTAGCTTTTGTAACTGCATTCTTTATAAATTAAAATATTCCCTATTTAGTTCAAAGGTTGACCCTCTTTGGGACTAAAGCTGCACTTCATCGGCAACCAAACTTAAAAATAGCGATCATCTAACTTAATTTTTCGCTCATTTGTTGACAACCATAACGCTATGTGCTGATAATAATAGTTTGTGAAAACTTTACATTTAATAAAAACCCTTGGCTAACGTCATAGTAATTGGAGCCCAGTGGGGCGATGAAGGAAAAGGCAAGATCACCGATTTGCTCAGTAAGTCAGCAGATATTGTTGTACGTTACCAGGGGGGTGTAAATGCCGGACACACAATTGTAGTTAAGGGGCAGACCTTTAAGCTGCACCTCATCCCTTCGGGAATTTTGTATCCCGATACTGAGTGTATTATTGGTTGCGGCACGGTCATTGACCCCCAAGTATTAATTGGCGAACTGGAGCAATTAAAAAAACTAAATATTTCCACTAAAAATTTGCAAATTTCCGAAACCGCTCACGTTACCATGCCTTACCATCGGCTCATAGATGTAGCTGCCGAGGAAAGACGAGGAAATCATAAAATTGGTACAACTGGACGGGGAATTGGCCCGACTTACGCCGACAAGTCAGAACGCACGGGAATTAGAGTTTTAGACTTGATGGACGAAAAAGGACTACGCAAACAGCTAAAGTGGGCGGTGGATTACAAAAACGTCATTTTAGAAAAGCTTTATGAAATTCCACCATTAGATCCCGAAGCTGTAATTGAGCAGTATTTGCAGTACGCAGAAATATTGCGCCCTTATGTCGTCGATACTTCCCTAAAAATTTACGATGCAATTCACCGCCGCCGCAATATTTTATTTGAAGGCGCGCAAGGAACGCTGTTAGATTTAGATCACGGCACGTATCCTTACGTTACTTCCTCAAACCCTGTAGCTGGGGGAGCTTGTATCGGAACAGGGGTGGGCCCAACCGCCATCGATCGCGTAATTGGGGTCGCTAAAGCCTATACAACTCGTGTCGGCGAAGGACCGTTTCCCACGGAACTTGACGAAGAAATCGGCGCGCAGCTATGCGATCGCGGGGCAGAATTTGGCACTACCACCGGACGCAAGCGTCGTTGCGGTTGGTTTGATGCGGTAATTGGTCGTTACGCCGTCCGCATCAATGGCATGGATTGTTTGGCAATTACCAAACTAGATGTCCTCGACGAACTAGAGGAAATTAAAGTATGTATTGCCTACGAAATTGATGGAGTAGAGTTTAAAGACTTTCCCCGCAATGCCCGGCGCTTTGCCGAGTGTCGTCCCATCTACAAAGTTCTCCCTGGATGGAAACAGTCTACAGAAGATTGTCGCACTCTAGAAGACTTGCCCCGCCAAGCCTTGGACTATCTCAAATTCTTAGCCGAATTGATGGATGTGCCAATTGCGATCGTTTCTTTGGGCGCTAGTCGCGATCAAACAATTATTGTGGAAGATCCGATTCACGGCCCCAAACGAGCGTTATTAGATGCTAACGGGATTCGTATAGCTTCTTAAGTTTGAATAACCCAAATCGTTTATTTTAGTTACTTGTGGATCATGGAAATTACAGTTGAATGTCAAAAACGTACCGAAGGCAGCAAGCCTAGAGCCTTACGTCGTGAAGGTTTAGTCCCAGCTTCTTTGTACGGACATAAAGGTACAGAGTCAATTATGCTGACAGTCAAGGCAAAAACTTTAGAGCAATTGTTAAAAAAAGCCGGGGTAAATAGTACCGTCGTCGATCTAACTATTCCCGATTTGTCTTGGCGCGGCAAAACCTTGCTGCGGGAAGTACAGATTCATCCCGTCAAGCGCTGGGCTTATCACGTCAGCTTTTTTGCGCTATCAGAGCAAGAAAGCGTAGAAGTAGAAGTACCCGTTCACTTTGTGGGCGAAGCTCCGGGAGTGAAGACTGAAGGCGGAGTTATAGACTTAGTATTGACAGAGCTTGAAGTCAAATGCGCCCCTGGTAACATTCCAGAGGCTATTGAAGTTGATATCTCTGGGCTGCATCTCAAAGATATTTTATATGTCAATCAGCTTGTTTTACCCGCAGGAATTACCGTCTTAGGCGATCCAGGGCGGACGGTGGCTAGTGTGGTTCAGTCCAAGGTAAGTGCGGAAGCTGAGGCAATTATTGAGGAAGCAGTGGCGGAGTCTGGCTCGTCGGCTACTCCCTCCGTTTAAGCAAGTATTGGATTTGCAGGAATTTACTACCAGGAGTTAAGCTCCTGGTTTTTTATTTAATAGTGAGAGAAGTGATGTCATTAATCGAGCAGATGTTACAGGCGGGGTTTTATCCTCATGAAGTTATTGAACCAGTTACGCTAATTCAAACCCACGTTTCTTATGTGTTTTTGACTGGCGAATATGCTTACAAGGTAAAAAAGCCTGTAAACTTTGGCTTTTTGGATTATTCAACCCTAGAAAAACGCGAACATTTTTGCCATCAAGAGTTGGAGATGAATAAACGCGGCGCGCCGGAACTTTATTTGGAAGTATTGCCCGTAACTCAAACTGGGGAAAAGTTTAGCTTGGGGGGAACTGGGGAAATTGTGGAATACGTGCTAAAAATGCGCCAGTTTCCTCAAGGCGCATTACTGAGCGAAATGTTTGAACTGGGGACGCTAACCGAGTCGCATATGGAGGAGTTGGGACGAGTAGTGGCAAAGTACCACGAAAATACCCAAACTAGCGATCGCATTCGTTCCTTTGGCGAAGTTGCTCAAGTCCGCCAAGCTATTGATGAAAATTATCAGCAAACCAAAAACTACATCGGCAAAGTTCAAACGGCGGCGCAGTATGGAGAAACTAAAAAATATACCGATAACTTTTTCACCGGGCGGAGTCAATTATTTACTAGCCGCATTGAAAATAATAAGATTCGCGAGTGTCATGGCGACTTGCACTTGAGAAATATTTGCCAGTGGAATGACAATATGCTCTTATTTGATTGTATTGAATTTAATGAGCCATTTCGCTTTGTCGATGTCATGTATGATGTGGCGTTTACTGTAATGGATTTGCAAGCAAGACAACGCCCAGATTTGGGCAATGCGTTTTTAAATACTTATGTAGAGCAAACAGGCGACTGGGAAGGATTGCAAGTATTACCTTTATATTTGAGCCGTCAAGCTTATGTTAGAGCTAAAGTAACTTCTTTTTTGCTGGACGATCCGGGCATACCAGAGGCGGCAAAAGTAGAAGCGGCGGCGACAGCTAGCGGTTATTACAAGTTAGCTTGGGAGTATACCAAGCCCCGTCAAGGAAAGTTGATTTTAATGTCGGGCTTGTCGGGGGCGGGTAAAAGTACCACCGCAAAGCTATTAGCGCGGAAATTAGATGCAATTCATCTGCGCTCGGATGCGGTACGCAAACATTTAGGTAATATTCCTTTATCTGAACGTGGCGGCGATGAGCTTTATACTCCAGAAATGACTCAAAAAACTTACGATCGCTTGTTGCAATTAGGCGTTATGCTCGCTCGTCAAGGGTTTACCGTTATTTTAGATGCCAAGTACGATCGCGCGGCTTTACGAACCAATGCCATCGATTTAGCTGATTTCCAGCAACTACCACTGCAAATTATTCACTGTACCGCACCTATTGAAGTGTTGCGCGATCGCTTGGCGGCTCGTACGGGTGATATTGCCGATGCTACCGCAGACTTATTAGAGTCTCAAATTGCACTTGCCGAAGCCTTTACCGCCGTAGAGCAACCCTACGTGCAAACTTTGGATACGACGCAACCCCTAAAGCCACAATTAGCAAACATTCACTAATAAACTAAAATTTACGATTATTTTTGTTTCTGTAGTCCTACCAATGTTTCTATTTCTATCCAAACTACTGCCTTTATTCATCTATCCCTTGGGACTGTCGTGTGTTTTGCTAGTAGTAGCATTGGTAATGCTATGGAAAAAGTCGCGCTTTGCAGCAATTCCGATCGCTTCTGCCTTGGTTATCTTGTTAGTTACAAGTAATAATTGGGTTGCTTTGTCTTTGATGCGCTCTTTAGAATGGCAAAATACCCCCACTCAACTACCGCAAGCCGAAGCAATTGTCGTGTTGGGTGGAGGGACAAAATCGCAGTTTTTTCCGCGTCCTGGGGTAGATTTAAGTGAAGAAGGCGATCGCGTTCTTTATGGGGCAGAGCTTTACAAGCAAGGTTTAGCACCGATAATTATTGTCAGTGGCGGGCGCATAGCTTGGCGGGGTGGCGGTTCTCCCGAATCGATGGATATGGCAGAAGTTTTAACTCAAGTAGGAGTTCCCCAGGGTGCAATTATTCAAGAACCAAATTCTTACAACACTCACGACAATGCCGTAAATGTAAAGCAAATCCTCCAAACGCGGGGAATCAAAAATATTTTACTTGTAACTTCGGCGCTACATATGCCAAGAAGTTTGGCAATATTTAAACGGCAACAAATTGCTGCAGTAGCTGCACCTACAGATTTTCTTACTAGCACCAACGAGTTTCAAGAAATCAAAAATAGCTTTGAAGCTAAATTGCTGACTTTTTCCCCCGATAGCGGTTCATTGCAAAATTTTACTCGCGCTTTAAAAGAGTACGTAGGGTTAATTATTTATCGCTTGAAAGGTTGGGCTTAATTTAGGTTGACCCACTATATTGAATGCGGTAAATTCGCCCGTTAGCTTCTTCTGTAACCAATAAACTACCATCTGGTAACACAAGTAAACCTACTGGTCGCCCCCAAGTAGTCGGTTCCGTTGGATCGAGCAAAAATCCCGTCAAAAAGTCCTCGTAATACCCTTGAGGTCTTCCGTTATTAAAAGGAACAAACACGACTTTGTAACCTGTAGCGCGATCGCGATTCCAAGAGCCACGAAAGGCAGCAAAGGCTCCATTACGGTATTTTTGGGGAAAAGTAGTGCGATCATAAAACTGCATCCCCAAGGCGGCAGAGTGTGCCTGAAATAGCACGTCTGGGGTCTTTGTTTTACTAGCAAGTTCTGGGCGCTTGCTTTTGCCATTGACGACTTGCCGGGGGTCGAGATTATTAGGAGTTAGGTAAGCGTAGGGCCAGCCGTAAAATTCCCCTTGTTGCAAGCGGGTAAAGTAGTCTGGAACTAGATCGTCGCCGATCGCATCTCGTTCGTTGACGGTAGTATAAAGTTCTCCAGTTTGGGGATGAAAGTCTAAACCGATTGGATTGCGTAAACCTGAAGCAAAAGTTTGACGGTTTGAACCATCTAAGTTCATTACCTGCACCGAAGCGCGGGGCAAAGGTTCTTCATCTACATTCGACTTAGAACCGACAGAAACATACAACTTTTTGCCATCGGGGGAAGCTACTACATTGCGCGTCCAGTGTTGGTTGTAGCCGCCACCAGGAAGATCGGTAATTTTTTGCCCGTTACCGCTAATTTGTTGTCCTTGTTTGTAAGGAAAGCGCAGTACAGCGTCCGTATTACCCAAAAAGAAAGAATCCCCCGCAAACGTCATGCCAAAGGGGATATTTACCCCGTTTTGCGCCGAGGCAAAGGTTTTTTTGGTATCTGCTACCCCATCGCCATTAGTATCGCTAAGTAGCCGAATCCGATTTCGTTTAGTTTCCGTGACTAATACCTCGCCTTTAGGAGTTAAAGCCAGCCAACGGGGATTGTCGAGATTTTCAGCAAATACATTGACTGTAAAGCCTTGGGGAACGCGCAAAGTTGGATTTTGCGGGATGGGGACAACCTTGGGAGACTTGGAGGCGCTATCGCTGCTAAAAGGTTTCGGTAAACTAGCAACGCTGATCCGGATAGGTTCGGGGGATAGAGACTGAGTTTGTATCGCATTTTTAACAGCACTAGGACTTGCGGCTACTTGGATTGGTACGGGTTCTTCAAGAGCCGCACCTATAGAATTACAAGCGGCGGTGGTTGGGATTAGTAACAGTAGCAGCAATAAGCGTAAATTCATAGATCGGCAGTTTAAATTAAGCTATCTCCAGGTTAGTAAATAGCTGGAGGAAATTGCAGGGCGATCGCCTTAGACTTGAGCGCGCGTGTAATTATTTGCTTCCCAACCTACTAAGTGTTAAAGGAAAACTGGATTAAAGGTCATTTTCGTTAGTTACTTTTTATCGCTAAACTTGTAGCCATAGCCCGCTCCTTCTAATTGTTTATGGGTTACAGCACTATGAGCGACTCTAATCTTAACGACGATTTGCAATGGACACCATCAGCTTTAGCTATGCTCAAAAAAATCCCCTTTTTTGTCCGCCCCCAAGCAACCGTAAGAATTCAACATCTAGCTCGAACGGCGGGGGTGGAAATTGTGACTGTCGAATTGGTAGAGCAAGCAAGAATTGAATTTGGTCAGTAGCGATCGCTCTTTATATTTAATTAGTTGGGCTAATTTCAGAACAATTATGGTAAGTTAGATTAGCTCAATTTAAGGTTGGCTTATTTAAAACTTAATTTATTTGGTATTGCTACTTTAATCAAAGACTACTATCCTGTAGTTGTTTATCTAGGCTTGGCTAAATCAAGCTAAATAAATATTAATTAGAGAGCTATTTATTCAATAAATACTATGATAATTATTCGGCAAAAATATAAACCAACATTTTTTTTAAATTCAGCAACTAACAAACTAATAAAAATTTTACTCCTAGCTTTATTAACAACTCCTAATTTGCAGGCTAGTGCGTTAGCATCCGACTTACCATCGACGAGCGATCGCTCTTGTACATCTCCACCAAATTCTGACAAAGCTGGTTTGAAAAATACTGTTAATAAGCTAGTCGAAGTAGCTTATTGGGCGGGCAAAGTGCAAACAATTGTCCAAACAATGAACTACAACTTAGCTCCGCAACTAGCCGCTTACTTTAATCCCAGCCCTTGGCCCAAAATCAACGAGCGATCGCTTGGGGCAAAAGTTCCGGTGTTTATGTATCACGATATTTTGCTGGAAAAAGAAGTATTTTTTGATGTCACCGTTGCCGAATTTGCACAGCACTTACAACTAATTAAATCCCAAGGTTTAACGCCAATTAGCTACGACCAGCTAGTAAACCATTTACGCACGGGACTACCGCTACCAGAAAAGCCAATTATGTTGACTTTTGATGATGGTTATGGCGGTCATTACGAATATGTTTATCCTTTACTTAAAAAGTACGGCTATCCGGCAGTTTTTTCCGTTTATACCTCAAACATGGGCAAAAATACAGGCAGGACTCATGTAAGTTGGGAACAACTAAAAGAAATGGCTGCCGATCCATTAATAACTATAGCTGCCCATAGCGTCACCCACCCAAGAGACTTGAGAGCCTTGCCCGATGACAAGTTAAAGATGGAAATCGAGCAATCAAAACAAACTCTCGAAGCCCAATTGGGGATTCCCATTCGTTACTTTACTTATCCAGAAGGAAAGTATGACGAGCGCGTAGCCAAGTTTGTAGAAAAAGCTGGCTATCGTTCAGCGCTAACTATGAGCGATACAGACGAGCGCTTTGCCCAAGGATCGGAAAATCTATTAGCGATTTCTCGATTCGGGCAATCGAGGTTAGCCCAAGGCTTAGTACAGGTAGACGCAAGCCCCATTTCCCAAGCTTGGGGAGGGCAAAAACTACCTAGTTTTTGGGGTGGAGGCTTTGACTTTGGCGCGGAAGTTCAAGTTACTAAAACAAATATTAACCAAACGGATTTAACTTTAATCTCTGGCGGTAAACCTGTAACTATTCACGCCAAAAGCCGCTACCAAGTACCGGAAATTTTGTCAGGAACCGAGGCTATAGCAGCCGTTGACGGCGGGTTTTTTTCCTTAAAGTTTTTAGACTCAAACGTGATGATTGGGCCTGTATTGAGTCAAGTAAATAACAAATTTATTCCTGGTTATCGCGGGGAACTTTCTAAACTAGCAGGGCGACCTTTGGTATTGATAAGCCCGCAAAGCGCAGAATTTATTGGTTTCGATCCCGCACAGCACAACAGCTTAGAAGGCATAGAAGCTGTGATGCCTGGGGTTACGGATTCTTTTGTCGCCGCCGCTTGGCTAGTCAAAGACAGCCAACCCCAAAGTGCTAAAACTTTTGGTAGCTTGTTCGATTATGATGCCATTCGCCATCGTGCGTTTTGGGGAATCAATCAAGCTGGACAACCAATCATAGGTGTATCGAACGATCCGATTGATTCGGTATCTTTGGGTAGTGCTTTAGCTAAAGCCGGATTGCGAGATGCGGTGATGCTCGATTCTGGAGCTAGTACATCTTTAGTTTATAAAGGTGAATCTTTGGTAGGTTATACTCCTCGTCCCGTACCTCACGTAGTGGCGCTGATTCCGCCTTCTTCTAGATTGCAATTAACTAACTGTGCGATTGCCCAGAGGTAAACTAGATATTGATTGAGATGATGGAGCAAAAAGTTAGATATGGAGCGATCGCTAATTAAATTTTCCTCAGAAGACTGCGGTATCTGCCACAAAATGTCCTTTTTCGACCGCAAAGTCAGCGAAGAATTGGGCTTGCAATTTATTGATGTCAAAATGCAAGATACAGCAACTTACCGCAAATACCGCAAAATTTTACTCAGCCAATACCCCGATAAAGCAGAAATGGGATGGCCTACCTACCTAGTTTGCGATTCTCCTGAAGGCGAATTTCAAATCCTAGGTGAAGTAAAAGGCGGGCATCCCAAAGGTGAATTTAGAATTAAGTTGCAAGCAGTCTTAGCTAGTGCAGAACAAGCTAATCAAAACTAATTACATCAAAAGATTGTACTTCTAGGACAGGGCCAATCATGGCTAAAGTCATGACATCTGCTTTCACCTGTCCGACAACGCTGACCTTTTGTCCGGGTTTGAGTAAGTCTTTACTCGCCCCTTTATAGATTTCGTAAGTAGTACCGTCATCGCTAACTAGCGCCCAAGTACCCGTACCCATCTCTTTGCGTTCAATTGTGCCTTTAACGTTAATACTCATGCAGTTTTAGCTCCTTTCATCGCTAACCATGCTAGTCCATAACAAAGAGCCGCGTTACCAACTAGGAAAGTACGGGCAATTAATCCCTCTCCCAACCACCAGACCTCCGGCGTGACTACCGCGCTTACAACCAAGCAACTAGCAACCCCGATGGATGTCCCAATGGCAAACCACTTCCAGCTAGGATGTCCGAGAAATAAAGCAATTAAAGCCAAAGGAATTAAGACGCTGGCAAATAGGGGGTTGAGGATACTATTACCTGCTAAAGCATTACCTAATTCGGGAATTGAACTACCCAAGAGGCGGAAGGGCCACTGAGGCAAATCGTAAACGTACAAACCGCGCAGGAAAAATAAGCCCGAACTCCCAGCAATTAAACCGCTACTTAGCGCCCAACCCCAAGCAAAGGGAAAGTAAGTGCCTAGAAACCACGCCAGCAAATACGAACCAACTACCATAGCAATTTTAGGTAACAAGGCGATCGCACCGCCATCAATCCAAAAACGCAAATTGAGGTAGCCATTATCTCGCAACCAGCGAAAGAAGTGGGGAAAACTAATCTGCCCGACTTGCGCCATTTTGACGGCGGCGGCAGCGTCTAGCTGTCCCGAACCGTAATAGTTTAGCCCGTCTTCTTGGATTACTCTTGAAGACTTTTGTAAAACTGACAACACCTCCTCTGGTTGCGTTACGCCAGAGGCTCTAATTAAAGCCGCAACCCCCGCAACGTGAGGCGCTGCCATACTCGTACCTTGAAGTCCCTGGATTGATGCTACGCCTGTTTCTGGGTCGATCGTGTCTTGCAAAATCTTGCCTGCATCGCTACCCCCTGGGGCGGAAATATCTACCCCCGCACCAAAGTTAGAGTAGGGAGCTTTGATACTAGCCGCATCAAAGGCGGCTACCCCAATTACGTGCGGGTAACGGGCGGGATAAGAAGCAGAGTTTTGATTTTCATTACCCGCCGCCGCGACAACTACTACACCTTTACGATAGGCATAGTCTATGGCTTCCTTCATGACTTGACTTTCACCGCCACCCCCCAAGCTCATATTAATTACATCCGCACCATTATCGGCGGCGAATTTGATGGCTTCGGCAATATCGGCAACCGTTCCTCCACCGTAGCTACTTAATACTTTTAGAGGCATTAAACTTGCTTCGTAGGCAATACCTGCCACCCCATAGCCGTTGTTGGTGGATTGGGCAATAGTTCCCGCTACGTGAGTACCGTGTCCGTTGTCGTCATCGGCGATGGTGCGATCGTTTACAAAGTCGTAGCCGCTCACAAAATTTGTATCTTTTAAGTCTGGTACGCGGCTAATTCCTGTATCAATAACCGCAACGGTGATATTTTTACCTTTGGTTTCAGTCCAAGCGGATTCAACGTTGATACTCCGCAGATTCCACTGCTTGCTATAGTCGGGGTCGTTGGGAGCAACTAAAGCCGTGTAAATGTAATTTGGCTCAATATATTCGGTATTTTTAGCTAAATTAGACTTTTTTAAACTTTTTAACGTCTGGCGATCGCCTTTGACTACATATACGCGATCGCTGACAGAAAATGCGCTGTTAAGTTGGGCTGTAAAATTAAATTGATTAGAAATCGTCTTAATTTCTTCAGCAATGGCAGTAGCAGGAATGTCTTCGCGAAAATCTACCACAATTGAGTCAAATTTTCCTCGTTCTGCTAGCCCTTTAAAATTAAATAGGGCGAAACTTATCCCGACTACAAACAAGCACAGTAGTAAAACCCTTTTCATATCAATTTGTAAGTGGCGCTATTGTACTGACCAAAATAACGTATAGGCTCTTGATTGGGAATGGTTTTTTGTAATAGTTACAACAAATTTATAATTTTATAGTCATGTACAAATTTATTGTAGGAAAATAAATGGAACGCGGTTTAATCTGGTTAGCGCTATTACTGGTATTTGTCTGGTTAGCAGGCTTAGGCTGGAACGAATATCAAAAAGTTGAAGCTTATCGGCGGTGGGCGGCGGCGGCGGAATTTGACAAATCTAAGTACGATATTTACGCTGTACTAGCCAAAAAAGGTAACAATTTAACTTGGGGCAAGCCTACTAGACAAGCGCCAACTGACCAGTCAACCTTCTCCTTGAATGATGTCCAAGCAATCAATTTAGTCGTAGACGAGCGCCTAGTAGAGATGGAATCACCGCCAACTAAAGGGCGAAAAGTGGCTTTAGAGTTTATTTTTAGTCAAATGCCGCCCGTGCGCGTTCCTTTTACAGAGATAGCTTTAGCTGCCGACTGGGGAAAGTATCTAACCTCGCAATTAAAGCCTTGATTAGCTCTACCCAAAGCGATCACTCAAGTTTTTTAGCCTAGTAAATTTGCACAGGTTTATAAAGTTAACAGCATGAATTTATACTTTTGGGCTGATTGTCAATCGCCAAAAAAATATATTAGGATCGAACATAGAAGCTAACAATCAACGATTTGTCGTTTGAGGCTGATCTTTATGAAAGTGCCAACTCAGTCTAAACGTTTCTATTCCAGTTTACCAATCGCGATCGCGGCAACGATTGGAATTACTACTATTTGTGACATCTCTGTAGCTAGACCTAGAGGGGGCGGAGGTGGTTTTCGCGGTATCGCTCCTGGCAATGTTGGAGCGCCAGCTAGAGGCGGAGGCGGAAATAATCAGTTTTCTCGTCCCGCACCCAGAGCCGAACAAAGCGGGCAAAGTCCTATACCGCGAGTAGAACAGTTCCAGCAACGAGTCCAAGAAATTAAAAATAGTCCTCAATTTCAACAACGAGTCCAAGAAATTAAAGCCAATCCCCAAAGCGAACAAAGTCAGACGCAAGTACAGCAATTTCGGCAACGAGTCCAAGAAATTAAAAATAATCCTCAATTTCAACAACGAGTCCAAGAAATTCGCCAAAATATCCAAAATAATCCTGAAGCCCAGCAAAAGTTACAACAATTCCAACAGTCGCGTCAACAGTTCAAAGTTGAGCGGCGAGAAGATTGGCAAAACTATTTAGAAGACACTCGCGACGAGCGACAAGATAACCGTTATCATTACAATCCTTACTACTGGAATGTAAGTTATGGGTACGACTACTTTTGGAATGGTTATTATCCTAATTATTTCGTGCCTTATAGTTCCTTATCGCTAAACTTATTTACCAACGATTTCGACGATCGCTCTTCCTACGATTCGGGTAGATACTACACAGTTCCGGGCGATCGAAACTATGAATCGCAAGGTGCTAAAGTCTCTAGTTTGCCAGAGGGATTTATTAGCGTTGCGTTGGACTCTTTAACTTATTTCTACTACTTGGGGACTTTTTACCTCCGAGATTCCACAACGGGTAACTACGCTGTTACTCCGGCTCCCGTTGGTGCGGTAGTTCCCTATATTCCCACTGAGTATCAAAAAGTAACAATTAACGGCGAGCAATATTATCAATATGCTGGAATCTATTACCGTCCTACTTATGTAAATGGGCAACTATTGTACAAAGTAGTCAAAGTTTAAACAACGTTACGGTGCATTTTTAGTAAAAGCGATCGCGCAAACGCCACTTAAAATCAAACCCAAACCCATCCATTGCGAGAAGGGGATTTTTTCTTTTAACAAAATCGCCCCAGCAATAGTAGTAGCCACGATTGTTAGTCCAATAACAATTGGATAAGCAACAGACAAATTAAATTTGCCTAAAACTAATACATAAAAAATCGTACTCAGCCCGTAGGCACAGATTCCGCCTAATAAGTATATATTGATTAAATTGCCCGAAGCTCCCAACTTCAAAAGCGTTTGAGCCGTTGCACCCAAGGCAACCGTAACTAAAATTAGCAAACCAAAAAATAATTGGTTGTTCATAGCGATCGCCAAGATTGTTGTTAAAAATGTTAGTTTATCAGTATTTTTGGTTACAAATAGCTGGTATTGCTATCAAAATCTATTAGTTCCCTTTCCGTGGGGTAAGGTGTTTGCACCCATTTGCCAGCTAGTTTCTCCCACCATCTCAGGGGATGGGGCAAGGTAGCTACTTGAATGCTACAACTCCCTAAAAGCCACGCACCCACTACATCAGTATGCAAACCATCACCAATCACAATTACTTGCTCTGGTTGCAGTCGCATATGAGCTACGGCTTTGCGAAAGGCAGGAGGAAAGGGCTTTTTAGCTGGACTAATTGCTGGAATATCAAGGCGATTAGACCAATACTCTACTCGATAACGCCGTTTTCCATTTGATAAAATAAAAAATTTAAGTCCGGCTAACTTTGCTTGAGCAATCCAATCTTCGGCTTTGGGTGCGACGTAGCGATCGTCCTCCGAAATAACAGTGTTATCTAAGTCGAGAATAACTCCCTTAATACCCGTGAATTTAAGTAATTCAATATCAATATCTGCTAGAGTGTAAGCTTTTCTAGGTAGCTGGGCGGAGTTTCTTGACCGAGGGCGGTTAGAACCTTGGATAAACTTACGTACCCAGGAAGCTAGGGTGCGGGTAATTTTTTGAAAATTGCTGGCTAATTTATTTTTCAATGCTGCCCTTTGTCTTGTCTAAACCTTTATTCAATCCATCCTTGATGTTTCAGGAACAATATTCCCAAACAGGTAACAATCCAACCAACCACGGTTAGCAATATAGGCAGATCGCGCAATAAAACTTCGTCTGGTCTTTCGCTGCGTCCTCCTTGCTCGATCCCCGTTTGGCGATCGCTCTCGATTTCTTGAGGATCGCTAATTAGCTGATAGCGAAAAATTCCGTACAAGACAAAAGGCAAGGTAAGGAGCATCCAAGGAGTGGATGCTCCTCGCACCGCCGGGCCCGAACTCCAAAGAGCGTAACTTACAACCGTTCCTGTAGTTACTACATTCTCCATGCGATGCAGCAGGGGCAGAGAGTAGCGTTTGAGTACCGAGCGCGTAGTCCCACCCCGCAAAGTTAATAGGCGTAGTTCGGCTTTGCGCTTTTCTACGGCTAAAAACAACGCCAGCATCGCAGTACAGAGTAAAAACCAAGGCGATAGCACAATATTAGTTGCCGCCGCTCCGGCATAGGCTCTTAAAACAAACCCCGTAGCGATCGCGCCAATGTCTAAAATTACTGTCCGTTTGAGTTTGAGATTGTAAGCAACTTGCAACAGGGCGTAAGCAGCGATCGTTATTCCTAATTGAGGCGACTTTAACCAGCCAATTATTAGCGCTCCCGCCAACAGGATTGCTGCCATTGTCCAAGCCGTGGGAATACTTACGAGTCCCGCCGCAATTGGGCGATTGCACTTTACAGGGTGTTTGCGATCGGCGGCTACATCGATAATATCGTTAATTAAATAAAATCCACTAGAAGCGCAGCTAAACAATGCTAGAGCCAATAAAGCACCGAGCAAAGACTGAGGATCTAAGTTAAAGCTAAATAAGGGTGCGGCGAACACCACTAGATTTTTTGTCCACTGTCGAGGTCTTAAAGCCGCTATATAAGGGAAGTTTTTTAATTTGATCGTGCTAGACATTATTTTTTCTACCAATGAATTTTGTCATAGCGCTATACAAGGCAGCGTAATAGATTGCAGACTAAGTATTTTTTAAATACTTCCCTTTTATTAACTCACAAATATACGTATTTATAAATACGTATAGTCATAATTTTACGTGATTATAAAGATTTGGTTAATTGTAAATCTAAGCACTTTACCCAAGCAGTTAATAAGTGTAAGCTAAACGGTTAGCACTTAAGGCTTTACTTATCTCACTTAGATTGCTACAACTTGAAACAACTAATTGGGGTCGGGCGTAAAACAATTCTTTTATTACTAACCCAGATTCCCTACTATATAGTAGTTTAACATTGTACAAGGGGTAAAGCCATGAACTTTATATAGGAATTATCTAAATATATTTACTACTGCTCGTACGCTCCAAGCAGCCGAGCGTTAGAATCGCCAGCAAAATATTTTAAAAACCCTAAATACTGCAAATTCTTCTGTTACTTTACCAGCCAAAATCGTTACAGGTAAAGCCGCAAACCCTGAAAACACTTACAGAAACAGAATTACCGTAAAGTTTGCCCTAGAAAACTTCAAATCCAGCACTTCCTCTAATTAGCGGCTAGGGAATGAGCGTCCTATACAAAAATTTTAATATGCCGAAATTCAAACATAAGATATGAATATTATTACTTGTAGATAGTTGGCAGTTTTATCTAAGTAACAGAAATCGCTGCAAAAAACATGAAATCTTTAACAAACGGCTTTTGCCTTATGTGGTTTAATTTGAAGCAATAGGATTAAATTAAATTTGTAAAGCTATAAGTCTTGGATATCTTAAATATGCCTTGGATAAATGGAACGCAAATATTCCTACCTACGCTAGAAATTTAGGGAGTTGAGAAGATGAGATGCCAGAAAAGTAAATTTTATTAGTAGCGATCGGATAAGGGCGCACAGTTTAAGCAACTAAGTTTTGGGCAAACCAAATTTTTAGAGCGCGTCACCAAGCAAACTAACAGCAATTTGGCTCAACTAATTCCAGAGGAGAATATAAGTATTAATGACGCTCTCTAAATTTGGCATTAATCGGCAAGCAGGAATTAATGTTAGCGATCGCCTCCGCCGCCTCTACTGGCAAGATATTTTAATTGCTATCAGTTTAGCGATCGCCTTTGCTCTGGCTTTGATTTACGCTACCCGGCTAGTAAATCCGGTAATTTTTCATCAGTATGATGTTTGGTTTGAGGCAGACATTAAACGGGTGTTTGATAATATGAGCGATCGCGGTGGAGACCACTATCGCACCAAAGTCCACCCCATATTTTCCTTGGTAGCCTTTCCGCCAGTATATTTGCTCAAACTTGCAGGATTGGAAACTGTTGCTGCCGTTCGGGCGGTAATTTTAGCTGTAGCCTGTTTGTGGATTAGCGCTCTGTATACACTTTTAAGACTAATTGGTCTTCGCCGCTTTGACGGCGCGCTATTTAGCATTTTAGGCGCAACTAGTGCAGCAGCAATATTTTGGTTTACTGTACCAGAAACTTATTCTTTCGGTTCTTTGAGCATTATAGTTGCCCTAGGTCTTGCCGCCATTGCCGAATATCGTCAAGTGTCGCAACTTTGGTATGTAGCAGTTAGCGCTCTAACGTTGAGCTTTACAACTACTAATTGGTTAGCGGGAATTGTTATTACCGCCGTAAACTACCCCTGGAAACGGGCATTACAAATTACTATCAATGCTTTTTCTCTAATAGTCTTACTGTGGACGGTACAAAAGCTTGCATTTAGAAGTGCGGAGTTCTTTTTAGGCGATGGCGAAGAAAAAAAATATTTACTTCTATCAAGTTCCGGCGGTCCCCTGCAAGTGCTGCAGTCTTTTGTAGCTCACACTATGGTAATGCCAGCCCTAAATATCGTATCGGATAGGTACGAACCCCCCCACTGGCCGATATTGGTTACTCAAGCCTCCGCACCAGGATCGGGTAGCGTTTGGGGTCTAGTTGCGGTTGGCTTATGGACTGCTTTATTAGGTCTAGGCTTATGGGGATTTTTCTCAACTAAAAAGCATTTTAAACTGCGCCTAGTTGTAGGCATAGTTTTGTTAGGACAATTAGCATTACATACGGTATACGGCGATGAGACTTTTCTATATGCCCTTCATTTCATCCCGTTGTTAATAGTAGTAGCCGCTTTTAGTTTATTGACCCCAGCAAGGATAGTGGGGTTAGGATTAGCAGGCGCTTTAATTGTTTGTGCGGGAATAAATAATGGCTTGCAGTTTCAGCAAGCAACAGATTTTTTGCAAAACCGCGCTCCAAATCGATACCAAGTTCTCGGTCAGATGCAGCAGCGCCCCAAAGACTTGTGGGGGCGAGGTACGGGTCATGTGGTCTTAGCGGCTCCCGGTAGCCGCGAAGTTGATAAAGCTTACCACGAACCCGGTGGTAGTTTTAGTCCCAAAGTCGGTAGCTTTGGCGTGTCTATATGGCTGCTAGATGCCCAAGGAAATATTAATGCAACCAGCGATAATCTGCCTTTGAATGACATAAAACAGCAATTTAATTTCACTAAAGGTCAAGAAATACCAGAAGTTTTGACTAAAACCAAGGACTATCAAGCTCAATGGTCTAATAATTTAGGCAATTGGACTCTCGATTTGCAACCCCAGGCAAATGCAAGTCTTAAACCAACAGTAGCGATCCGCAGTGTGGGGCCAGCCGGGGGAAAAATTCAAGCTTTAAACTGGGATGGCAAGCGACTATTAATCAACGATCGCTGGTCAATTACTAGCAACCCTGCTCCAAAAGCCGTGCATTTAGGAGAAGAAGGGTCAAAAGACTGGAAAACCGAGCGATCGGGTCTAAGTCAATGGCAAGGTAAAAATGGTTGGGGTTACGCTCGATTTGAACTAGCTGATGCTGGGAAGTGGAGTATTGATATTACCGATCGAGATTCTACACCGCTCAAAGTTTCAATTCCATATACCCAATCGGCTTTAAAAATAGACCTGAGCGATCGCCGATTTGCTGAAAGTCTCAACGCCCAAGTTGCTCATATCAAAATGGGCATTGTTGGTCGCGAAACTCGTCCTGGCGAGCCAACAAATTATCCTTTAACTTGGCAGCGCGATGGAGCTTATCAACTCGTCGCTTTAGCTCGTGCGGGGCAGTTGGAAGCAGCCAAAGAATTATCAACCTACTTTGCTGAAAATGATTTTTTTGGTGGTTTTGGGCCGGAAGCCGATGCCCCAGGGTTATCGATTTGGGCTTTAGAACAAGTAGCTCAATTGCAACGGGCGGCGGGAAGTGATGAAGCTGCGGCGGTCTACGATCGCCTGCTTTGGACTCATGTGCGTCGTAAAGCCCAATTTATTTTAAAGATGCTGGCTACAGATAAACCCATCAAGCAACCAATCAAGGGTCTTATAGTTCCGGCGGCGAAAAATGACTGGGATCTTAACTTAGTTGCCGAGCCAAGCAAAAATGGTTTGATCGTTGGTCGAATGGATCGCCATCGCCCTTTGTTGTTTGTTAATGCGGTGAGTTATCGCGGGTTACTTGATGCGGCTGCCTTAGCCGAGCGATTAAATTACGCTACCGAAGCCACTGTTTGGCGCGCTAAGGCAGTACAGTTACAGAAAGCTTGGGAAAAAGCTTTTCAACCACCAGAGTCAGATAACGATAGAACTTACATTAGTAGTCTTTGGCCATCATGGATAGCAACGGGAAGTACAGACGAGCTTACCCAAAAGCTCAAAACAAGGTGGGATAAACAAAGAACCCCATCAGGATTTCGCCACACTCCCTTATGGACTTATTTCACGGTTGCGGAAGCTCACCAATGGTTATTTCTCAATCAACCAGAGCGGGTGTGGACAACTTTACAATGGTTCTGGCAGCATCAAGCTTCTCCTGGCTTGTATACGTGGTGGGAAGGTGAGGGGGAAGAAAATACATTTAATCGTTGGGAAAAAGTCCGGGGTTGGGTAAAGCCACCCCATGTCACGCCTCACTACTGGACTGCAGCAGAAACGATTTTATTGCAACTAGATATGTTAGCCTACACGGATTTATCCGCCCGCGAACCTACGGTAGTCATTGGTGCAGGAATCCCTCGCCAATGGCTCAATCAACCAATAACGATTAAAGGCTTAACTATGCCAAACGGTCAAATTGATTGGCAATGGAATAGTGGCAAGGTGAATGTGAAAATACGAGGTAGTAAAGTTAATCTAAAACTAGGCGCGAGCTTTCCTACTAATACACCTATACAAGTAGAGTATTTGTAAGCTTTAATTTAAAGGTTGCGATCGCACCAGTAACCTAGTTATAAAGAGCTTTGATATTGTGCTAATAGTTCGGGCAAGTAATCGTAACCGTCTACCCCAATTACCTGAATTATTTGCGCCTTGCATTGCTTGAGCAGATTTTGGAAAGCTACTTTTCCAATTTGCCCTTGCAAAATTGTTAATAATCCCGCCGCTTGTCGCCATTGCACTGAGCCAATTTGCTCTAATAGATACATTCCCAAACTTCCCGCCGTCATTGCCATCTCTATGTTTTGGTTGCCGTAGTAAGCCGATGCTAAGGAAGCAAAGTTTTGCCCTTGGAGGTACAAATCACCAGAAATTCGAGCAGATTGTAAAGCCTGTTCTAGGAAAGGAATCGCGCTTTGGGGTTGAGAAAGCACCAGATAAGCAACTCCCAAACTACTACAGCACAAAGCTTGACTTTGTAAGTCGCCCAAGCGTTGGGACAATTCCAATCCTTGTTGCAGGTATTGAATTGCGCTTTCGTATACTTCTAGTTCGCTTTGCAATTGCTGCGCTTGAAATACTTGGCTGTAACCGAGATTTGCTAAAGCATTGGCTTCTCCTAATCGCTCCCCTGATTGACGAGCCAAAATTAACGCCCGTTGGCTGTAATTGATAGCGCTTTGGTAGTCTTTTTGGGTAACGCAAGCACGACTAAGATGATTGAGATTGGCAATTTCACAGGGAACATCGCCTTGAATTTGAGCAATTTCCATTGCTTGTTGGGCAAAAGCTTTTGCTGGCTCTACTTGACCTAAAGCTTGGAGAGAATAACCAAGTAAAGTTAAAATTCGCGCCTTTTCTTGAGTGCCTTCAACTTGCCTCAAAGGTTCGTCAAAGTAGCTTAAAGTAGAACGTAGGCGATCGCCGCTAAATAAAGCAAAAATTCCGCCGTACAAGGGAAAATCTTTAGTTTGGGCAAAGGTGCGGAGAATTTGTAAGGTGATTTGAAAACAGCTATCTAGATAATTGTTAGCCGTTGATGATTGTCTCAACCCATTAGTTAATTGCGACCAAATAGCTGCAAATGTCAAAAAGGTAGAAAAGGCTAAATTAGCTCCAGCTTTGGCATCGTAAGCTTGTTTGTTAAACCAAGCAACCAAGCCTTGTTGCAAGCACTGCATAGTTACAATAATTTCTACCCAAGCACTTAAACTGATTTCGTTTTGCTTGGAAACCCACTCGTCAATTGGTTGCTGCAACGCTAAGGTATTAAAAAGCGATCGCATTAAGGGACTGTTTGCCTGTTTTGCCCATACATTCCAAGGGCCTCTTTGTCCTGGTACGCCTGCAAAGCCTAGGGTTTCCGGGTTGTCATACATCCAGCTAATTAAGTAATCTTGTAACTTTTGCCACGAGGCGATACCAGCAATTAAACCTTGGGCTAGTTGGATAAGTTCTTCTATCTCTGTTTTTTGCAGATTTGTGGCTAATTGCTGGATTTGGCTAAGAGTCAAAGCTGGGTTACAGTTGGGATCGATTACTCGCAGTAAAGCACTCAAGCGATCGCCTTCTGGAGCAGCAATTATCTTTTCTAAGCCAGTATTTAGGGTATTGGAAACAGCTAAATCTTTCTGGGCGCGCTCCCACTCGCCTTGAATAGTTTTGAGGGCGCGGAGGCTACGCATAGCTTTGGCTTGCTTTAATTCGTCGGTTTGGCTACTTTGTTGCTGCTCGGTTGATTGAATTTGTTGAGACAAAGAGCGCTCAAATAGTTCGCCTGTGCCGGGTTCTACTTCTTGACGGAGTAATTGATATACCTGCTCTTTGGAGCTTATTTGACCTTTTAAAGTAGTCTGAACAATGCGATCGATTAAGGAATTATAGCGACTTCCTAGGGATGAATCTGACATAATTAATACCTATAGCCAATTATTGCGAGAAAAACCCCGTAAGCAGCAATGGCAAGAGCAAAAGGGCGCAAATAATAGTAAATATTGTTCCTGGCTCGAGTTCAATAGTATTTTTCTCTGGTTTGGGCATTGCTTACCTCTAGAAACTTATATACTATTTTTTCCAGGGTAGCTTAGTTCCCATTTCCGTGGCAGCCGAGAATATTAGATAAGCAATCAATAACCCTGTACCTCCAAGAAAAGCCAATAAATCGCTATCCATATACACACTTCCCCTCCGACTCAAGCTAATATTAACGCCTAGAGAGGCGATTTCTTGTGGAGAATGTACGGGTAATGAGGACATTATACTTTTTAGTTCCTGGTACGGGGGCTAAGTTTGCCTGTGGCGGTTTGTGGGCGGAGTTAAAGACCTTTGCTCTTGCTAAACAAGTTTGCCATGCAGAAGTTGTAACTTACCGTCAACGCGAAAAAAACACTTTATTTATTGATGAAGTCCTCCAAAGCAAAAATTTAGATGAGGTTATTTTTATCATTAGCTGGGGTTTTGATATTGCCAAACTTGTCGCCAAATTGAAGCAATACAATGTTGTTTATCATGCTCACAGCACGGGTTATAAGTTTAATTTGCCTGCAAGTATTCCGATTATTACTGTTAGCCGCAATACAATGGGGTATTGGGGTCAAAAGTCGCCTAATTCCTTAATTTACTATTTGCCTAATCAAATTAGTGAAGAATTTAGCAATTTTGACTTTCAACGAGATATTGATGTTTTGGTACAAAAACGCAAATCTTCGGAATATTTAATGCAACAATTAATACCAGCATTGCAAAAGCAGTGTAATGTAGTTGTCGTTGATGCCTATGTAGAAGACTTGGCAAAGTTATTTAATCGCGCCAAAGTTTATCTTTACGATTCTGCTCAGTATTGGGCGTTGCAAGGAGTGAGCGAAGGTTTTGGATTGCAACCATTGGAAGCAATGGCTTGCGGATGCCAGGTTTTTTCAAGTATTAATGGTGGGTTGTCGGATTACTTAGATCCGGGTTTTAATTGCTTTAAAATTGCTGGTTATTCAAAAGCTCACGATGTGCAACGGATACTAAAAGTAATTGAAAGTCCTTTAAAGTTTAATTTGCCCGAACATATTTTAAGTGAGTATCGAGTAAAAAACATTACTCAACGACTGGAAGTAATTTTACAAGATATAAATGTTTTTTTTGATAGTAAAAAGTTTTACAGTGCTGACATTAAAAGCTTGACAAAAATACAAATGACTAAAATATTTGCTCAAAGTACGCTCAATAAGCTGAAAAAAAAGTTATCCAAATAAATATTGCTAGTATGACAAAAATTCGTTCGCGTCTCTCTCAGGCGCTCAAAAAACCTCGTAAAGATTACTTCCACGAGCAAGCAGGTAGTATGCCTGGGACTTTAACTATTGCTGAGGGTGCAACATTACCACAGATTGAATTAATAGATTACAAAAATACAGATTATGTCCACCAGCAAATAGTTTTACCAGAAAATTTGATTCCGTACTTAGACAGTGAATCGGTTTCCTGGGTTGATGTCCAAGGATTGGGTAGTGAAGATATCTTGCAGCGAATTGGTAAAATCTTTGATTTGCATCCACTGGTTTTAGAAGATATTGTCAATGTCCCCCAACGTCCAAAAGTAGAAGATTACGACGATCAGTTAGTAATTATTACTCAAATGGTACTGCCTTTAGATAACAAAACTGGCTTTCATAAAGAACAAGTAAGCTTTGTACTAGGAAAACATTATTTACTTACAGTGCAAGAAGAAGCACAATACGATTGCTTTAACCAAGTGCGATCGCGCATTTGCAACAATAAAGGACTACTCCGCAAGCACCAAGCTGATTATTTAGCTTACACGCTGATTGATGCGATCGTTGATGGTTTTTTCCCCGTATTAGAAGCCTATGGCGAACTAATAGAAGAATTAGAACAAGAAGTAGTAGCCAATCCCACCCTACTATCATTGCGGCGGGCAATATGGCCCCAAAGAGATGCTATCAATGCTTTAATTCGAGACGATAGCGACCTGATAAGCGATCATGTGCGGGTTTATCTGCGCGACTGTTACGACCACGCCGTTCAAGTTATGGATATGGTAGAGACTTACCGCGAGTTAACTTCTGGGTTGATGGATGTGTATTTATCCGCCGTTGGTAATCGGATGAATGAAGTTATGAAGCTGCTGACGGTAATATCATCCATATTTATTCCTTTAACTTTTGTAGCAGGAATTTACGGGATGAATTTTAATACTGAAACATCGCCTTGGAATATGCCAGAATTAAACTGGTATCTGGGTTATCCAGCTTGTTTAGCCTTGATGGGAGCGATCGCAGGTGGTTTAATCGTTTTCTTCTGGCGGCGCGGCTGGTTTGAGAATTTTTCGACGATTCAAGACGACTATAATAGCGAAAACGCAGCACAGGAATTAATGCAAAGTCCATCGAACCGTTCTAGAAAAATCCGGCGTTAACGGCATTAATT
>QQTW01000362.1_pt1 | contig 27950 bp, 30 predicted proteins | sample 1904831 | NCBI WGS metagenome assembly QQTW01 (sample SAMN09435610, study PRJNA476489) | Subsurface metagenome, whole genome shotgun sequencing project. | reverse complement strand
ACAGGTTCTCACGCCGAATTTTATCAAGAATTTGTCCAAGGTCTGATAATCTAAAGCAAATTATTTAATATTGTGAGGTAAGACAGTTTTACCAACCGCCGAACAAGGAATCATTTGTATTACCTTATGCCAATCTTTAACCAATACCTTTATACCCATCTTCGTTATCCGTCTAGATGAACGAACGGGTAATGTTTTTATTTTGGCTGGCGATAATAGAAATTTGTCGCAACGGTCTTTAGAGGTTCTTAGAATGAATCCTGACTTTAATACAATGACTAAAGCAGAACTTCGGGCTTATGTAGTTGCTAATCAGTGCGATCGCACTGCATTTTACACCTTTGTTGATCGCTTTACAGCTAACGCTTCCGAAACCTTTGCTTTACCTGCAATCGCCCGATGAATTTGAACAAGTCGCAAAATTAGTTCAGCAGAAAGTTGAACAGTTGAAAATGAGGTAAGTTTGTTTAAAAGTTCTATACTTCTTACTTAATTTAGATATACGCTAAATCTATATTGATAAACAATACAATGAACTCATCAATTATTAACGAAGTGTTTGAACAATTGAAAGTAATGCCTCCAAGCTTGCCGCAACGGGTGCTTGAATTTACTCGAACTTTAACAGATTCAACTACCGTAAAAGGTGTTCCAGGTTCTCACCTACTACAATTTGCAGGTACTATTCCATCAGACGAGCTTAATTTGATGAGTGAAGCTATCAACTCTGGCTGCGAACAAGTAGACACCAATGAATGGTAGTTACTTATTAAATACAAACATTGTTATTGCCCTGTTTGCGAATGAAGTAGAAATTAAAAACAACCTTGCAAGTGCTAGAGAAGTTTTTATTTCTAGCGTTGCAGTTGGTGAATTATGTTATGGGGCAAAAAAATCTATGCGTTCAACCGAGAATTTAGAGCGAATTAAAAATTTTATAACTAATATTACCGTGCTTGGATGTGATGTAGAAACCGCTTATCGCTACGGAGAGGTTAAAAACAAGCTACGTCTTAAAGGGAAACCGCTACCTGAAAATGATATGTGGATTGCGGCTATTGCGCTTCAACACAGTCTCACGCTAGTTACACGCGATGCTCATTTTCAAGAAGTTGAAAATCTGTCAACTGTTACCTGGTAAATTGCAGAAGTAAGCAGCCTCAAGCTAAATATGCGCGAGATTGAAGAAAAATCTAATAATTGGCATGGCAAACTTAACTTAGTTTATGCCCAGCATCAAGAAAAAACTCAGGTAATTCATACTCAAGTAAAAGCCCCCTTAAAAGTGCAGCGCCCGTTTTATCCAGAAGGGGGAATTTGTCATAGTGTAGTGTTGCATACGGCGGGGGGAACTGTCGGAGGCGATCGCAATTCTCTATCTTTTCACCTGCAACCAAACGCCCAAACCTTGATTACGACTGCAACGGCAAGTAAAATTTATCGCAGTGATGGGTTACAAGCATTGCAAAATATCCAAATGCAAGTAGACTCTAATGCTTGTTTAGAATGGTTGCCTCAAGAAACGATTGTATTTGATGGGGCAATATATCGCCAAAATTTGCACGTAGAATTAGCACCCGGCGCTAAATGGTTGGGTTGGGAAATTACCCGTTTTGGGCGCACGGCTAGAGGAGAAAGGTTTTTAGGCGGCAATTGGAAGTCTTATACAGAAGTTTGGCAGCAAGGAATACCATTGTGGATAGATAGGCAATGGCTATCTGGGGGAAAAAAAATTATTGATAGTCCTCATGGTTTAGCCGGATTCCCAATTGTGGGTAGTTTAGCGTGGATTGGGCAAGGGGTAGAACCGGAAATAGTGGAGAAAGCAAGGATTTTGTTTCCCAAGCATAGTAGTAACCAAGGGGGCGTAACTCGTTTACCAACGGGCTTATTGTGTCGTTATCGTGGATCTTCAACAACAGAAGTGCGAAACTGGTTTACAGATGTTTGGCAATTATTGCGACTTCTATTTTTAAACCGATCTATTTGTCCTCCCAGAGTTTGGCAACGATAAAGGATTTATGCAACTTACACCCCAGGAAAAAGATAAATTACTAATTTTTACGGCGGCTTTGGTCGCCGAAAGACGCAAGCAAAGAGGCTTAAAGCTAAATTACCCCGAATCTGTAGCATACCTTTGTGCCGCCATCTTAGAAGGCGCTAGAGATGGGCGTACTGTAGCCGAATTAATGAGTTATGGCACAACTTTACTCACCCGCGATGAGGTAATGGAAGGCGTACCAGAAATGATCGCCGATGTTCATCTAATACTTTAACTAAGCGGTTGTAAATTTCCTGCGCCTGTTGGGGAGAATCGCCAATACTTGTAACTCCAAGCTTGCCAAACTCAGAAAGACAACCCATTAAGTGAAAAACTATCCCCGTTTCTGTACCAGAGTCAAAATGCAATCGATTGGTAGCGATAATATCCATCAAATCGTTGGGTAATAACCCTTTGTAGCGTTCTTTTTGCAAGTTATCAGTAGCGGTGTAATATTTTGCCCGTCCCTGCTGGCTGTAGAATAGTCCTGTAGAAAGGTCGTAACGCCCGTTAGTTAAGAGTTTTAAGGTCATAAAGGGGTGAGTAGTCCCGCCTTTACGCAAATTAATTTCAATTGCCTGAATTTCCCAATAATCGCCCTCATTTCCAGTATGGCGCACGGCAATAAAATCTACGCCAAATCTCTCTAACGCGCCTTTTTCTGCCAAAACTCTGCCAACTTTTAACCCCAAATCTTGAATCCGCATCCGGTAAGCAATATCGGCGGGAAACCGACAACCAAGATATATTTGTCCGTCGGGGCCGCCTAAAATTTGGTCGTGGGTAGATAAAATTTCGATTTCACCATTGGGGGTAATTCTCCCTTGGACGCTAGGACTGCGCTTTTCTTCTCCTTCGACAAACTCCTCTACTATTGCCCCAATTTCAGGAATCCGCCCCGAAAAATTTTCCCAATTTTCCGATTTTGCCTGAAAGCGCATTTGCTGTAACTGTTTTTTAATTGCTTCTAGCTTTTCGGTTTGGGAAGTAATATTTTGAATTGGTCTTAAATCAAATATTGCATTAGCTTCGCCGGAAATTCCTTCATTGAGTTTGACTACCATGCGCTTTAACTGCGGCTTGCGTTCCCATAGTTCGCTAATGGCTGCAACTAATTCCTCGACATTCCACAAGCTTTCGTTGCTACCATCAGGGTAAGGAATGCCACTTTCAGCGAAAATTTGTCTGCTACCGCTTTTTGTTCCCCAAGTTTGCAAGCTAGGATCGCAAGCATACAATGGTACGCCGATTTCCACAGATAAATCTCGCTCCCAATCGGAGGAGTTGTAACAAATCATAAAAGACTTTCCAGGACGTAAAGCCTGACGCAACCTTGCCATCAACCGGGGACGTTCTAAAATTTTTTGAGTAAGGGGTTTATTAGAAGAATCGTAGGTAGAAAGTAATAGTAAGCGATCGCGCGCGTGAGAAAAAGGTATCCCTGGCAACAACTGCAAATAGTAATCTATAACGCTGGGATGCAGGGGTTGAGACGTAACATAAATTAAGCGCGTGCGGGGATTTTGCAGGCGAATCAAGGAAAATAACAATCTTTCTTCGTAGTGGTGAACGCCGTCAATTTTCAGTAACTCCCGCCGATCTAAACTCAAAGAAGGAATTACTAAAATATCTCCATCACTGCGATCGAAATCCTCTACCGTATGCCAGTGTTCGCGCAAACTTGCTTGCAACTGGCGAAATTTTAATTCCTGTTCTAATAAAAGAGAACTATCTAGTATTTGCATCGCCTCAGCCCTGCCACGCTCTCATATACAGCGATCTTACTCTGGCAGTCAAGGTAAGCAAAATATACCCCTAGTAACAATCCTAGGATGGGGAGAGGGGGAGACAGGGAGACGGGGCGGTAGTTTAATCAGGTTGTTTGTCACCTTGTCCCCTTGTCACCTTGTCCCCTTGTCCCCTTTAAATCACCGTCCCATCCGCAATTACAGCATTTTTTAGCACTACAACAATGCCACTACGAATATAGAAACCCTGACTTTCTTTTTCGGCTTCCTGGACGCGATCTTTATTAATTATCTGGACATCGCAGCCAATCCGGGCATTTTTGTCAATGATGGCGCGGCGAATAGTGCTATTTGAACCAATCCCTAAAGGAACTTGCGTACTCTCGCATTGAGATTGTTCTTCAGCAAAAGGTTGATAAAAATCCGCACCCATAATTAGCGAGTCATCAATCGTACAACCTTCCTCTATGCGCGATCGCACTCCTAATACTGAATGCTGAATCCGACAGCTTTTTAAAATACAACCTTCCCCAATAATTGATTCTGTCACCTGGCAATTTAGCAGCTTGCTAGGGGGCAAATAACGCGAACGAGTGTAGATTGGGGCTTCCTCATCATAAAAGCTAAATGGCGGGTGCGGTTGCTTCGTCAGCGCCAAGTTAGCGTCATAAAATGCCTCAATCGTCCCGATATCTTCCCAATAACCATTGAATAAATAAGCCTGGACATTGAGATCCTTTGCTGCGGCGGGAATAATCTCTTTACCAAAATCAGTTTGATTTAAAGACTCTTTCAAAAGTTTAATTAAAACTTCTTTTTTAAAGACATAAATCCCCATCGAAGCAATATAGGGTTTCTGCTTTGCTTCCTCTTTAGTCAAACCCAAAATTGTTGTATCGACTTGCATTTGGCGCAATTCGTCACCCTTGGGCTTTTCGCTAAAATCTATGATTCGCCCATTGTCGTCAATTTTCATCACTCCAAAATCCGAAGCCAAACGTTCGGAAATAGGAACAACCGAAAGAGTTATATCTGCCCCGGTTTCGCGGTGGCGTTGCACGAATAAGCGATAATCCATGCGATAGAGATGATCTCCAGACAAAATTAGGTATTCATCTACATCCCACTCCTCTAATAGCCAAATATACTGACGCACCGCATCGGCTGTACCTTGAAACCAATTAGGGTTTTCTGGAGTTTGCTGGGCGGCTAACACTTCAACAAAGCCATCTGTAAAGCCAGAAAAGCTGTAGGCACGAGCAATGTGGCGATTGAGAGAAGCGGAGTTAAACTGCGTCAGAACGTAGATTTTGTAAATTTCTGAATTGATGCAATTACTCACAGGAATATCAATGAGACGATATTTGCCTGCTAACGGTACGGCGGGCTTGGCGCGTAACTTGGTGAGGGGGTAAAGCCGAGTGCCTGCACCGCCCCCTAAAATGATCGATAATACTTTTTTCATAGATAACTGCTTTTACTGCCAATCAACTCCCAAGTTTAGTGTCTGACTGTGTGGGGCAGTTGGCAAGGGGGGAGACAAATTTAGTATTTATAGTCAAAAGCAAAACTAAGCTTTCTCTAGTTATTAATGGCTTTAGGGTAAGCAATCCGCTTGTGATGAAATTGCAACCAAACTTCCACAAAAATTTCGGCAATGCGAGACATTTGGGCGCGATTTAGTCCTGAATCTACCATCTGATTATCTTGCCAGCGCGATCGCAAAATTTTATTTACCATTGCTAAAGCTTCTTCGTAAGTCGCATCTTTAAGACTGCGTAAAGCGGCTTCGCAAGCATCGGCTAACATCACAATTCCCGTTTCCGGCGATTGGGGAATCGGGCCATCGTAGCGAAAGTCTTTTTCGTCAACCACAACGGCGGACGGGTTATCGATTTCGGCGGCGGCTAATTGCTGTGCCTGGTGGTGAAAATAAGCAATTAAAATCGTGCCTTGGTGTTCGGGAATAAATGCTTTGACGGCTTTGGGCAAACGGTATTTACGCGCCATAATCAAGCCTTCGCTGACGTGCTTTTTAATAATCTCCGCACTCAACCAGGGATTATTAATTTGATCGTGCTTGTTCGGACCGCCCATTTGGTTTTCAATAAAGCTTTGCGGATCGTGTAACTTACCGATATCGTGATAAAACGTTCCTGCTCTAACTAACTCTACATTACAAGCCAATTCTTTCGCTGCGGCTTCTGCTAAAGTTGATACGAATAAAGTATGCTGAAAAGTGCCAGGAGCATTGGTTGCTAGGCGTTTTAAGAGCGGTCGATTGGGGTTGGCAAGTTCGGCGAGGCGAATTGGAGTAACTAGGTCAAATAAATGCTCTAAATAAGGGCTTAAGCCGATCGCTACAATACTCCACGCTAATCCTGAAAGTCCCACTAATCCAGCTTGTTGCGATCGCCCGTACCAACTAATGTCACTGCCATTAAAAATTACATCTAAAATCAAAAAGGTAATTGCTTCAACTAAACCAACAGCAACGCCTAATAGTGCCAATTCTTCGCGCGATCGCATTTTTCCAGCAAAGCTACTTGCAAGTACCCCCCCGGCTGCTCCTGCCAGCAAATATTCGCCATCAATCCCCAAGCTTGCGGGTAATAGCACGGTTATTAGGGCGATTGCTGTCAATCCTAAAGTGCGATCGTAGAAGCTACCTAATAATAAACCAACTGCTGGCAAGCTAGTATAGTTTACGCCTAGAGTTGTAAGTAAGATCGTACTCAAAATTAGCAGTATTACTAAAATGCGATCTCGCCCGTGCAAAGTGCAACCAAGTTGCCTTTTAATTAAAACAAAAACCCCAAAAGCTGCGGTGACAAAAATTCCTAGTTGCAACAAGCCGTACCAGTTAATTTCTCGCCGACTTAGATCGAAACGATCTAGAAGTACAAAAGCTGCATGGTCAATTTCTTGCCCAGCTTGAACGATGGTTTCACCTTGCTGCACTTCTAACATTACGGTATTGACAGCTAGGGCCGCTTGTTCTGCTTGATACTTTGTTTTTGCCACGTCTTCAATCAAGTTTGGCTGCAAAACGTTTATTAATAGTTCTTTCGCCCAGGAGGTTGCATTTTTTGATAGTGAAGCTTTATTGTCGGTAGCTTTTAACTGTGCGTCTACCGTAGCTTGAATAATATCTGCTGGTAGTCCTGGCGCTATGCCTTGAGTTAATATGCGATCGGCACTACTATTAATTGCTGCTTGGGTTTTTTGCCATTCTGCGTCTGTCAATTCTAGCAATAGGTTGTCTGATAACGATCTAATATGACTGGGATTTTGAGCGAGTTTTGTTTTCGCCTGGGTGTATTGCTGCCGAAAATCGGCAATTTTTGTAATTAATTTAGCGACAGCTTGCGGTGAATTCCAACTATAAGAATGCAACTCTATAATGGCTTCTGCGGTAGGACTATTTGCTGCCTCTACTTGGCTGCTAGAATTATTTTTAGCCGATCGCTCTTTAATCGCTGCTACTACTATTTTCCACTCACCTTCAGGACAATTACGCAGATAACGCTGCACTGAAATTGATAGCTCTGACGTGGCAATAAATGGAAAATTCCCAGCTATCAAGCGACTTTCATTACTTCTATCGAGTAATTGTTGCAGTTGCGCTTGGACTTGCTGAGTTACTACTTCGTCAATTTTTAGTATAGGTGCGGCAATTGTCCGGGCGGCTTTACGTTCGGCTTTTGTCGTTTCGATATCTGCTACGCGATCGCTATAAGGTGCGACAATTGTTTGCGGTGCAGTTGTACCTACTGCTAGTTTTGGTTGATTGTAAAATCGATGTCCCAAAATTGCCGTTAGCGCGATCGCTGCTAAACAAAAAACCGCTACCGAATGATACTTTTCCAGCCACTGCCATAACTTTAACCAAGATTCAACTAAGGGCAACCAAAAAGCAAGTTTTTTTGTCTTTTGACTTTCTCCGCTTGAGTTTTTTGGGACTAACAACGGTTGTTGTCGCCCTTTAGGTTTTGAAAAATCAAACAAACGCAGCTTTTTCATTCACTACCGCAGCTAGAAAGTAAACAAACAAATAACTTTTGGCTATTAGTTCCGGTGCTAACACTTGTATTTATTAACCTTTGGCGAATCGCGCAAGGCTTTGACAATTATTTAGTTCTCTTTTCTACCGCTAGTTATCCAATTTCTTAACGCGAACGAATGACGCGCGGTGCAGCTACTGCTGTAGACGTTAATTTAATTGTGCTGTCGTATGCTCCTGACCATACGGCAACTAATGAATCTGACAATTGTAACATTTCTATTTGGGTGGTAGCTTGCAAGTTTATAGTTGTCTGCCAATTACTAGGAATGTTTGAGATGCTATTATAAGCGCCCGATAGCGCGCCGACAATAGTACTACTTAGAGGCGATTGAATGCTTCTATTGATACTTAGTTTGAAGTCTTCAAGGGTACTCAAAAAATAATAAAATCCTAAAGCAATCGATTTACTGATGCGATCGCGATCGGGGTTGATTTGGCTGATAGTTTTCTCGATGCCTGCTTTTTGGTCTAATAATCCAAGCACCTGGATTAATGTGTCGCTTAAATCTGTACTTGGCGTGTCTATAAATGCGACTATTTGAGCAATTAACTTATTAGCTACGAGTTTTTCTGTCAAAATAATTGCGATCGCATACCCTAAAGCTAATATACCTTCTTGAATAATTGGTTCGTTTTCCCAAATCTTAGCTACTGCAAGCAAATTTTGGCGCAACTTAATGTTGTTATCGTGGTAAAAAAGCGCTAGGGGTAAAGTGGCGATAATCGCCTGCAAGGGCGTTAATTTTAGTGGTAAAAGCATTTTTGACCAGCTTTGGTAGTCAAAGCTGCCTAGTTCTACTAAACTTTGCGCTCCTGGAACGATAACTTTGGCAATTGAACTAGGTTTTATTTTGCCTGGCTGACTAATTTTTTCTCCTAAAGTTGCGCCTACCAAACTGCCACGAAATCGGCTATTTATTGAGTAACGCATAAAAAGTTGCCAGTTCGCTAATTTATTTATTTGCTGCTAAATGATGAATTAGCGCCTGCAAGCCTAAGCGATAGCTTTGCGCGCCAAAGCCGCTAATTTGCCCAATAGCTACGGGTGCAATATAAGAGTGATGGCGAAAACTTTCGCGCTGATAAATGTTACTTAAATGTACTTCTACGGTAGGCAATTTAACCGCAGAAATAGCATCTCTAATCGCTACACTCGTGTGAGTGTAAGCCCCAGCGTTAATTAAGATTCCTTGACAATCGCTGGCATTATGAATTGCGTCAACAATTACCCCCTCATGGTTTGATTGCATGGGAGAAACTTTCGCTTGCAGCTTTGATGCTTCTACCACTAACAAGCGATTAATTTCTTCCAACGTCACCGTACCATAGATTCCCGGTTCGCGTTTACCTAAAAGATTCAGGTTTGGGCCATGCAGCACCAAAATATTAAATAACTGCAACTGTTCTGTAGGCACAATGCTACACTAGCGACGACGCGAGCGGTCGTTGACAGGAATAGGGATAAGTTCTGGTTCTGGTTCTGCTTCTGGCCCCAACAAAGTTTCGATCAGCTTACGCGCCCAGTCTTTTAGCTTTTCCAGTACCTTTTCAATGTAGTCCATTGAGCCGATTGCTCCTACAATATCAGTTTAGTTTTCTAATCTACGTTAAAAATAACAAAATCTTACGATACATTAGATTATCTTAAGCTTATCACGGGGTTCTAGAGCAGATTCATCTGACTAAAGGTAGGCAAATAAACTTAAATATAAATATTTTTAACATTTCTACATATATCTTAAACTATTAACTGAGATTACGCTGTTAATAGTTGGAGGCGCAGACAGTCGAGGGCGCTGCAAAGGCTGAGGTGACGAATTAAAGTGCGGTCTTTTGTAGAGCCAAAGCGAAATTCAAAACTTTTAACTTGCTCGTTTTCTCCTGCCAGACCAATATATACTAGCCCCACAGGTTTAGTATCGCTACCGCCATCAGGACCCGCAATGCCTGTAATACTTAAGCCCCAAGTAGTGCCGAGTAGATTTTTGACTCCCAATGCCATTTGTTCGGCAACAATGGCACTGACAGCGCCATTTTCTGCTAGGTCTTGACTATCAACTTTAAGCAAAGAAGTTTTGACTTTATTGTCATAAGAAATAACGCCACCGAAAAAATACTGCGAACTTCCAGCAATAGTAGTCAGCATTTGTCCTAAACCGCCGCCCGTGCAAGACTCCGCCACGCTCAAGGTTTGGTTAGAAGCAATTAATAACTGCCCGACAACCGAAGCTAGGGTATCATCGTCAGCGCCAAAGTAATGTTTTCCAGCAATTAACTTTAATTGTTCCTCTACAGGCTGAACTATTTCCCGCGCCTCGGAAATTGAACTTGCTAGAGCAGAAACGCGCAAATAAACTTGCCCCAAACTGGCGTAAGGCGCAACCGTAGGATTAGACAAATCAAAAAATGGCGCTACTTTTTCCGCCAAAGCCGACTCCGCAATTCCCCAAAATCTTAAAGTCCGGCTGTAAATAATTTGTTGTCCAAAGCCGAGACTTTGCAAGTAAGGTACAGCACTTTGCTGCCACATCAGGCGCATTTCTGAAGGTACGCCAGGAAAGGTAAAAATAATTAGTCCGGGGCGGGGTTGCCAGATGACTCCAGGGGCAGTACCGCTAAAATTGGGTAAAACCTCCGCTCCTTGGGGTAGCAACGCCTGCTTGAGGTTGCTAGGGGTCATTGGGCGATCGCGGCGCTGGGCGTATTTATTGGTAATATCAGCAACAATTTCGGGATGCTCTACCAAAGCTACCCCAAAAAATTCTGCCAAAGTTTCGTGAGTCAGGTCATCGGGTGTCGGGCCAAGCCCGCCAGTAAAAATCAACACCTGGGGTTGTTTTGCCGCATCTTCTGTCCTAGAAATTGCAATTTCTACAACTTGCTTGATTCTGCTTGGATTATCGCCAACTACTGTTTGGTAATAGTGACTAATGCCTAGAAGTGCTAATTCGGTAGCTAAAAACTTGGCATTACTGTTGAGTATGCTGCCTAGCAATAACTCTGTCCCTATACAAATAATTTCCGCACTCATAAATAATTTTTAGCTTTAAGGGAATAGTTAAGATTGCCTAGCGTGTCGCCAAACGTGCCAACTTGCATAACTAAGCAAAGAAGTTGCAGCTATAGCATAAGCAATTCCGCTCGGTATTCCGGCAAAGGCTAAAGCCAAACTACCAACCCATAAGGTTAAGGCGTAAATAAATAACACCGTTAAGCGATGAGACAACCCCGCTTGCAATAAACGATGATGGAGATGGGTTTTATCTGCTAGAAAAGGCGATTTTCCTTTACGCAGCCTAGTCAAAATGACCGTAGACATATCTACAATTGGCACTGCCAAAATTAAGTAGGGTAATAGTACTGCCGTCACCGCCGTACCTTTAACTAAGCCAATTACACCCACCCCCGCTAGGGTAAAGCCCATGTAATACGCTCCGCCATCGCCCATAAAAATTTGTGCGGGGTTAAAGTTATAGCGCAAAAATGCCAACGCTCCCCCAGCCAAAGCCGCCGCAATTAATGCCGCCGCGCTTTGCTGCATAAATAGCGTCACAATCAGCATTACAACCGCCGCAATCCCCGATACTCCCGCCGCCAAGCCATCTAAGCCATCAATCCAATTAATGGCGTTTGCCATGCCTACTAGCCAAATGATTGTAATAGGTAAGCTTAAAAAGCCCATTTGGACTAGCCCAATACCAGGAATACTGAGAAAATCGATATGTACGCCCATTGCCCAAGCTAAGGTAGCAAAGATTATTTGCAACAATAGACGCAAGAAAGGAGATAAGTTAAATAAATCGTCTGCTAAACCGATCGCAAAAAAAGCAAGTCCTCCTAGAGTAACTCCCCAAATTTCCCACTCGGTTTCTGGGCTAAGTATGCCAAAGCCCCCAGACCACCAGACAATTAATAGGGCAAAAAGCGAACCTAGAAAGATTGATATTCCACCTAGGCGTACTATTGGTCGTTGATGCACTTTGCGATCGCTTGGCGCGTCAAGTTTGCCGCTTTTAACTCCAATTGTTTTGACGAGCGGCGTAGTCCAAATTACTACTAAGGCAGAGACGAGAAAGGCAATAAGATGATAAATCTGATAAGGCATTTGCGATCGATGGCTTGCCGATACAGAATTTTTGGCAAAATTGCTCCTATATTACTACAGTTGCGGCATAATTTTCTGTTAATAATATTGCCGTAGAGACATTGTTGTAAACATCGCGACATTGCCGTAGAGACGTTGCACTGCAACGCCTCTACCACCACCATTAATTACGGTCGTTTAAACGAGGGCAGGTAGGGAAACCGTTAGATGCGGGTACAAGGGAAAACGATCGCATAATGCGGCTACTCGATGGCGACAATCTTGGGCTATTGTTTCATCTTGGGGATTGAGCAGGCGATCGCTAATGATATTGGCAATTTCTGCAAATTCGGTTTCTCCCATGCCTCTAGTTGTCATTGCGGGCGTACCTAAACGCAAGCCGCTAGTAACAAAGGGCGACTGCGGATCGAAGGGAACGGTATTTTTATTGGCGGTAATATTGACACCACTAACTAATCTATCGCCTTCTTTTCCGGTCATGTCGATGCAGCGCAGGTCAACTAGCATCAAATGATTGTCCGTGCCGTTGGAAACAATTTTAAAGCCTCTTTTTTGTAATTGAGTTGCCATAGTCCGAGCATTATCAATCACTTGAGCGGAGTATACTTTGAAGTCTTTACTCAAAGCTTCGCCAAAAGCTACCGCTTTACCGGCAATAACGTGTTCTAAAGGGCCGCCTTGAGTCCCAGGGAAAACTGATTTATCTAGCTTTTTGCCTAATTCTTCATCGCCCGTTAAAATCAAACCGCCTCTAGGCCCGCGTAAAGTTTTATGAGTAGTAGTTGTCACAACATGACAGTGGGGAATGGGGCTTGGATGCAGTCCTGTAGCTACGAGTCCAGCAATATGAGCAATATCTGCTAGTAAATACGCGCCTACTTCATCGGCTATTTGTCTAAACTTGGCAAAGTCAATAATTCGCGGGTAGGCTGAATAACCGCAAATTAAGAGTTTAGGACGGTGTTGCAGGGCTAACTCTCTAATTTGGTCGTAATCTAGCTGTTCGGTTTCTGGATTTACGCCATAATGACAAACTTTAAACCACTTACCCGATACATTGACAGGAGAGCCGTGAGTAAGGTGTCCGCCGTGAGACAAATCCATGCCCATAATTGTATCTCCAGGCTCTAGCAGCGTCAGGAAGACGGCAAAATTTGCTTGCGCTCCTGAATGAGGCTGCACGTTGGCATGAGCCGCTCCAAATAGCTGTTTGGCGCGGTCGATGGCTATTTGTTCGATTTTATCTATATACTCGCAACCGCCGTAGTAGCGCTTTCCTGGTAAGCCTTCAGCATATTTATTAGTTAGTACCGAACCTTGGGCAGATAGTACCGCCGCCGAGGTAAAGTTTTCACTCGCAATTAGCTCCAAATGGTCGCGCTGGCGTTGGAGTTCTTCATTAATTAAACTGGCGATCGCATTATCGGTTTGGGCAAGAATGTCTAAGTTACTTAGGCTCACTTCGGCTATTCCTAGAAATTTCACAAAGGTTTAAATTTTTTAGCAAGGCAAAAAGTAATCGCAGCCAACCACCAATCTGCATTGCGAACAATTCATCATAACATTTTCGTTTGCCTTCCCTAGGCAGAGTAATTCTGACCGTGCATATTAAACTATGTATTTTTTCTCACAATCTGTTATGACGATTGGCATAAAATAGATTTAACTGAAATTAAGGCTATACCGGAGAAACTGGGATGTTAGTGATTTTGATTGAAAATCAAATCCTTGCTCCTCAACACGTTTGCCCAAGCTGTTTGCTTGCCGATCGCACAGGTCAACCCCGTTGGAGTAATGGAATTTTGCGTTGCGGTCGAGCAATAAGTAAAGTTGCCGTAGAGCAGCCAGAACAATATCAGTGTTTGATGGGCTTTCGCGTCGCTAATATTGAGTAAAGTGACAAAACCTACGAGTTATCTGCGTTATCTTAAGTTTATTAGACCTAGTTTCAGGAGAACGCAACAATGAGTTTGCGCGGATCTACAACAATTAAAGAGCGAATTTTTGCTTGCTTACCTTACTTACTACCCTTAATTGAAGGATTAATGTTTTTTAGCGGTTACTTATTCAAACAGTTTCCAGCGCTAACTTTAGCCTTCGCGCCTCTGTTTCCGTTAATCCAAATCTATACAAGCATTCCTTTTGCTGGGATAATCATCTTTTTTGCCTTATTTCTCTTGGTAGTTAGAAACGAATCTATTGCTCACTTTATTCGTTTCAATACAATGCAGGCAATTTTGATCGATATTGTCTTAGTTTTGTGCCAGTTAGGTATACAAATTTTTGGGGCGAGTTTTGCGGCGGAAATTCTTAGCAATACGGTATTTATTGGTGTAGTTGCGGCGGTTGGTTATTCAGTCATCCAGTCGGCTTTAGGTCGTTACGCTGAAGTTCCAGTAATTTCCGAAGCAGTGCATATGCAAGTGCGTTAATTAATAACTTGAGGGCGGGAAGAAATCACAGTGTTTTCTAAGCGCCCAATACCTTCAATTTCTACGCGGATGCGATCGCCTATTTGTAACTCCCCGACCCCCGCCGGCGTACCTGTAAGTATTACATCTCCTGGTAGCAAGGTCATAATTTGACTAATATAAGATACTAAAAAATCCGGCGAAAATACCATCTTTTCGATAGAATTAGATTGCACGGGTTCGGGATTGTCGTTAAGAAAAGTTTGTAAAGTCGCGGCGGCGTTTAATTCGCGGACAATCCAGGGGCCTAGAGGACAAAAAGTATCAAAGCCTTTAGCGCGCGTCCACTGAGTATCTTTTTGTTGCAAGTCTCGCGCAGTTACGTCATTAGCAATAGTATAGCCCCAAATTTTACTGTGAGCTTGTTCGGGAGTGCAAGAAAACGTGCGATCGCCAATTACTAGCGCCAATTCTCCTTCATAGTCTACCCTTTGGGATTGAGGCGGATAGACAATAGCTGAAGCAGTGGGAATAATTGCTGTAGATGGCTTTAAAAATAACAAAGGCTCTTTAGGTACGCTCCCTCCCATTTCTTGCGCGTGGTCTACATAATTTTTACCTACAGCAACAATTTTTCCCGGAGCGCAAGGAGCGAGAACTTGATAGCGGTCTGGTTCTAACTCTAAGTCTATAGGTTGTCCTTGCAACCAAGGCGGAGCATCTAATACTTGAACATTTTGGTTGAGTTGCAGTAACCCATAATAAACTCGTCCCTGCAAGTCTTGAATGCGGATGTAACGTTGCGCCATAGTTTTTTCTTACTTAGAAGTTTGTCTCAAATGTTTAGTTGTAGATCATGAGGAATTTTACATTTACATATTTAATTGTTTACTTTAGCTGCTAATCAGCTTAAATATGCCAGTAAAAATTGATAATTGCTGATAATGCAATATTTTGGGATGCAATCTGATAGAATAGAAAATCCTTGTTGCTTAACTAGAGTTGAAGCAGCCAAATTGTCCATAAGGAGACTAAGACCCGTGCAGATAGTTTACGAAACAATGTATATTTTGCGTCCTGACTTAAGAGAGGAGCAAATAGAGCAAGCAGTTAACAAATACCAAACCTTGATTCAAGAACAAGGTGCAGACCAAATTGAAATTCAAAATCGCGGTAAACGTCGTCTTGCTTACGAAATTGATAAGCAAAGAGAAGGCATTTATATTCAAATGAACTACCAAGGGCCAGGAACTTTAATCGCACCCTTAGAGCGTTCTATGCGTTTGAGTGAAGAAGTAATTCGCTACTTAACGATCAAGCAAGAAGTTTCGGAAAAGTCAACGGAAGAAGATAATGATAGCGAAGAATAATCGCTAACAATTAAATTAATAGTTTTAAAGCAGAAAGGCAAAAGATATATCTTTTGCCTTTCTTTAAATTTACGTTTCTGCTAGGCTACTAAACTAACTTTTTCCACATCTGCTTTTACCGCATCGTAGTTATCATAAATTTCAAATACTGAATCTAGTTGAGTTAGTTCAAAAATCAGCTTAACCGAAGCTTGCAAATTGCAAAGTACAAGCCTACAGCAACTTTCACGAGTATTTTTTAAGGCTCTAGCGAGAGCAACTAGCCCCGAACTATCCATAAAATCAACTTTTTCTAAATCGATAATCAACAAGGTTTGGGCATTAGTTAATATATCTAACAATTGTTTTTCTAAAGCCTTACCACCTTGTAAGTCTAAGCGTCCCTGTGGTTGAACTAGAATTAATTGATATTGGTTTGTGTTATTCATAAATTTAACTATGTACCTGATACTCTTAATAAGACTAATCAACACGGAATCGAACAAAATAGACTTTTTATAAAATAGCTATAAGGTTCACTAATTTAGTAATTGGAAGATATTTCCAGCCTTGGTCTTAGTTACTTTAATGTAAACACACGGCTTTAATAAATTTCCGTGCATACCAATGTATTTATTGAATCTTTATGCCATTAAGTCGCTTTTGTAAAGTTTTTGTAAAGCATCTAAGCGCTATTTCAGTTAAATTGCCGCTTAGTGCCTGTATATTTACTTACAGCAACGAAGCCTACAAGCATGATGCCCCAAATAGAGGGATTTAGTTTGACACTCTCGATCGAATCGCGCCAAGATAAAGAAAAGTAAAACTTTGTAAAGGCAGCAAGTTAATGTTGGCGGAAGTCATCTCCCTAGAAACAATCCAAGAAATTGCTCAACATTACGGCTATTGGGCGGTTTTCGGGGGAATACTACTTGAAAACTTAGGTATTCCTCTCCCTGGCGAAACCGTGACTATAGTAGGAGGATTTTTAGCAGGTAGCGGTCAGTTAAATTACTGGTTTGTTTTAACGAGTGCTATTTTGGGAGCGGTAATTGGCGGTACTTGTGGTTACTGGATAGGAAGGTATGCGGGATGGGCATTTTTGCTCAAACTCGGTAAGTTTCTGCGTATTCCTGAAACTAAGCTAGAAGAAATTAAAGCTCAGTTTACTGAAAATGCGGGTAAAGCCGTATTTTTCGGACGTTTTATTGCTTTACTGAGAGTTTTTTCGGGTTTGCTGGCGGGAATTGCCGAAATGTCTTACGGACAATTTTTTTTGTATAACTTAGCTGGAGCAATAGTTTGGGCTTCGGTAATGGTCACTTTGGCGTTTTTTGTGGGAAAAGTTATTGCTTTAGAACAATTAATTGCTTGGGTAGGTCAATTTACTTTAGTCGCTTTTGGTTTAGTTGCAGCTTGGCTATTTATCCCGCCTTGGTTGGAAGCGCGTAAAACAAAAGAGTTAAAAAGTGGAGAATAAAAAGAGTAGGGAGAGGGGGAGAGGGAGAGATTTGATAGATTTCTGTTCCTTGCTCCCTCCTGGTTTATCAGCGATTCTGTTGCGACCAAATCCGCGTTGGTAGCCCCCAAACATAAATAAATCCTTCGGCAGCTTTATGATCGAATTGGTCATCTGCTCCGTAGGTTGCTAAGTCTGGAGTATAAAGAGATTGGCTAGAGGAGCGTCCGACAATTGTGGCATTACCCTTAAATAACTTAATGCGGACGCTCCCGGTTACTCGCTCTTGAGTTTTTTGGACAAAGGCATCTAAAGCAGCTTTTAAGGGACTGTACCACAGCCCGTTATAAATAATTTGACTGTAAGTTTCTTCAATACCGCGTTTGTAATGAGTCACATCCGCCGTTAGAGTCAAGCTTTCTAAGTCGCGGTGGGCTTGAATTAAAACCAGTAGCGCCGGGACTTCGTAGATTTCCCGCGATTTTATACCTACCAAGCGGTTTTCCACCATGTCGATGCGCCCGACTCCGTGAGTACCCACAAGCTCGTTTAGTTGCTTAATTAGTTCGACCGGAGCAACCGATTGTCCGTTTAAGGAAGTGGGGATACCGCGCTCGAACCCAATTTCTACGTATTGTGGCTCATTTGGGGTATCGGCGATCGCACGAGTCATTAAATATATTTCTTCTAATGGCTCGTAGCTAGGATCTTCTAATGGCCCAGCTTCTATGCTACGCCCTAGTAAATTGCGATCGATACTGTATGGAGAAGATTTTTTTACTGGGGAAGGAATGCCAAACTTTTCTCCATAAGCAATGGTTTCTTCTCGACTCATTCCCCATTCTCGTGCTGGTGCTAAAACTTTGAGTTTTGGATTGAGGGCGGCGATGGAAACATCAAAGCGCACTTGATCGTTACCTTTTCCAGTACAACCATGAGCTACCGCATCCGCGCCGTACTCCTTGGCGGCATCTACTAGGAGTTTAGCAATCAAAGGACGCGCTAAGGCGGTGGAAAGAGGATAGCGATTTTCGTATAAGGCGTTTGCTTGCAAAGCAGCAAAAGCATAGTCTTTAACAAAATTTTCGGTAGCATCAACAACCAAAGACTCGCTTGCACCCGATTTTAGCGCTTTTTCTCGGACTGGTTCTAGTTCATCGCCCTGTCCTAAATCTGCGGCGAGGGTAATTACTTCTTCAACGCCCCATTCTTGTTTGAGATAGGGAATGCAGACTGATGTATCTACTCCACCGGAATATGCCAATACAACTTTTTTAGCACGACCCATTAATTTTTACTTCCCGCAAAACAACGAGTCAATATTATCTAACTAAATCAGCCCTATTCACAGTTAGCAATGGTACAAATTTGTAGCAATAGTTCGATTTAACTTTATGTAAGCTTGGTTTTTCCAGTGACATACTGAGATAAGTGGGATTAATTAGGGGGTGACGAGTGTTTTTTAGTATTGTTATTCCAACTTACGATCGCTTACCAATTTTAACTAAGTGTCTCAAAGCTCTGGAAAATCAACATATTCCGGTGGATGATAGGGCAATTAGCGGCTATGAAATTGTGCTAGTTGATGATGGCTCAACTGATGGTACTTTAGAATACTTGCAAGAAATGGCGGCAGATTTTCCCCATCTAAAAACTTACTTGCAAAACCATCAAGGGCCGGCGGCGGCGCGCAATCTTGGCGTAGAAAAGGCGTTGGGCGATACAATTATTTTTATTGATAGCGATCTAGTTGTTACGGAAAACTTTTTGGTTGCTCATGCTCAAGCGCTAACTAATGCTAATAGCGATCGCATTTTCACTTACGGGCGGGTAATTAATACTTGTAACTTCGACGATCCTACGGCTGAACCCTACAAGCTTACAGATTTTTCGGCGGCTTATTTTGCGACGGGAAATGTAGCAATAGCGCGTCACTGGTTAGACAAGGTGGGTTTATTCGATCCTCGCTTTCAACTCTACGGCTGGGAAGACTTAGAATTGGGCGTAAGACTGAAAAAACTGGGCTTAAAATTAATTAAGTGTCCTGAGGCGGTAGGCTACCACTGGCATCCACCTTTTGCTTTAACCCAAATTCCCAACCTTATTGATAAAGAAATTCAACGCGGACGCATGGGCGTTTTATTCTACCAAAAGCATCCTACTTGGGATGTGCGGATGATGATTCAAATGACTCCGTTGCATAGAGTTTTGTGGGGAATTTTGTCTTTAAATGGACTGTTAAATGAAAAAACAATGTCTCCATTTCTACAATGGCTGATTAACCAAAATAAACCCCAACTGGCGCTAGAAATTGCCCGGATTTTTCTTAACTGGTACAACGTCCGGGGCGTGTATGCTGCCTACGCTCAAATGCGTCAAGCTTCTAGTTTGTGATATACTAGAAAAGTTGTCTAAACTCACACATCCAGTTATTTCGGGTGTTTCTTAAATTAGAAATACACCTGGATGGAGGATTAACCCGAATAGGAGCAAAAAATATGCCAGTAGTTTCATTGGCTCAAATGATGGAGTCGGGAGTTCACTTCGGGCATCAAACCCGGCGGTGGAATCCAAAAATGGATCGCTATATCTACACTGCCCGTAATGGCGTTCATATCATTGACTTGGTGCAAACAGCCCAACTAATGGACGACGCATACAACTATATGCGGACGGCCGCAGAACAAGGAAAGAAATTTCTCTTTGTTGGTACTAAGCGCCAAGCCGCCGGAATTATTGCCCAAGAAGCTAGTCGTTGTGGCGCGCATTACATTAACCAACGGTGGTTGGGGGGAATGTTGACCAACTGGACGACAATCAAAACCCGCGCCGAACGGTTGAAAGATTTAGAACGCCGAGAAGAAACCGGGGCATTAGATTTGTTGCCCAAAAAAGAAGCTTCTATGCTGCGCCGGGAAATGGTTAAACTGCAAAAATACCTTGGTGGTATTAAAACCATGCGAAAAATTCCCGATGTAGTGGTAATTGTAGACCAGCGCCGGGAGTATAACGCCGTTCAAGAATGCCAAAAGCTAGGAATTGAAATTGTATCAATGCTAGATACAAACTGCGATCCTGATGTTGTAGATGTGCCTATTCCTGCTAACGATGATGCGATTCGTTCGATTAAGCTAATCGTAGGCAAATTAGCCGATGCAATTTATGAAGGTCGTCACGGTCAGCTAGACCCCGGCGCGGAGGACTACTACGACGAATACGAAGGTGTGGAAGACTTCGAGGATGAGGAAAACGGATATACAGATTCGTTACCTCCTGATGAAACTGAAGAATAAGTTTTGATGTAAAACAATTCAAAACTTAAGTTTTGAATTGTTTTGGTCAGTAAGGTAGTTAGCTTTAGGCAACTACAGCGCAATACATAACTGTAATTCAAGTAGGGATTGAGGCAAGATGGCGGAAATATCTGCACAAGTTGTCAAACAACTGCGCGAAAAAACTGGCGCAGGGATGATGGACTGTAAAAAAGCGCTAAAAGAAACTGACGGTGACCTAACTCAAGCAATGGATTGGTTGCGGAAAAAAGGCATGGCTTCGGCGGCGAATAAAGGTTCGCGCGTCGCCGCCGAAGGCTTGGTAGACAGTTACATTCATACGGGCGGTAGAGTCGGCGTACTTGTAGAAGTAAACTGCGAAACAGACTTTGTAGCGCGTGGAGATGCGTTTAAAAAACTGGTACAAGACATCGCCAAGCAAGTAGCCGCTTGTCCTAATGTTGAGTATGTTTCGGTCGCAGACATTCCCGCCGAAATCTCTGATAAAGAAAGAGAAATCGAGATGGGTAAGGATGATTTGGGCAATAAGCCAGAAAATATCAAAGAAAAAATCGTCTCTGGTCGCATTGAAAAGCGCTTGAAAGAGATGACTTTGATGGATCAGCCCTTTATTCGCGATCAAAGTATTACTGTAGAAGAATTGGTAAAACAAAGTATTGCGACTTTAGGCGAAAACATTAGAATTCGTCGCTTTGCCCGATTTGTATTGGGTGAAGGGATTGAAAAGCAAGAAAGTAATTTTGCCGATGAAGTAGCCGCGCAAATGGGCAAAAACTAATCTTCTACGCTAATTGCTGAATAATGAAGGCAGGTCAAGCACGTTTGCGGCAGACCTGTCTTTATTTTTAGAATGTAAAAGTACATTTGTACCGGAGTTTTGCGTTTGCGCTGTGGTAGTTATGATCGAACAAATAAATCGCGATATTGCGGCGCTAGAGGAAACGGTCAAAGCGATCGCAATTGAACTTGAAAATGCTTATATTAGTTATTTGACGGCTTTGGGGCAAGGAGTCACAAAGCAACTAATGCTGGCAACTTATCACTTGTGTACCCAAGGCTACCCAAAACAGTTTATCAGCTTGACCATGAGCCAAAGGCAGCAGTTGCAGCAAGACCTCCGCAAGTTGACGCAAACCGCCGCCGAACAGTTGCTAAAGCACCCCCAAGCCGAGGATAGTTTTGAATTTTCTTTTTTGCAGGAAGAAAAAAAGAGCTTTTCCGACCCGGTAGAGTTAATGAAGTGGCAGTTTCAAGTAGAAAATGCGATCGCAACCACCCTCAAAACTCTCTCTAGCCAAACAAATAGCCTCCTTCAGCAAGCAGAAATCTTACCGAACAACTTACCCCTTGCCCCCTTGCTAGAAGCGGCGACAAGTGCCTCAGACGGTGCGCCAGAAGTAACGAGCGGCTCGTCACCAAATCTATTAAACTTATTAATAGAAACAGATAGCGATAATGAATCTCAAGAATCTAGCGTTACCCAGATTATTGCCGTTCATCTGCGGCTGATAGAAATTGAATTTGCGGATGCTACAGTTCGAGCTAAACGCAATCAAATTCGCAATATTTCGGCGAAACTTGGTAAGTTAGAGCGCGATTATCAAAAAAAGCAGCGCGAACGAGATGTCGCTGAGGCAGAAGCCGCTTGGCGGGCAAGTTGGTTTGAATCCTAGTTTAAAGTTTGAACGAAATGTATATTACTGACTCACCCGATTGGTTGCGCTTGCAAAAAGCCTTAGCAGTAGAGGCAGAAAGAGGCTTTGTTGACCTAATGGGAAAACAGTACCGTTTTAGCGAGTTTCTTAGTCTTAGCTTTGGTAAATCGCCCGATGGACTGCCTTTTGAGGAGCGCCAACGCTGGCAAGAAATGGCGGCAGAATTTGCTAATTATCCTCAACTAACTCTAGAAGAAAGGCAGAGTTTGGTCGCTAATACTCGCCGATATATTTATACTACTTTTCAATCTTGTTTGCCTGCCGAAGCGCAACCTTACAAACCCAAGGTAAAGTTAGCAAAAACTACACCCTTAGCGGCGGAAATAAACGAGCGTCTCAAACCAACCCTCGACCAACCCCTAACAAGCTTGCCTGAAATTGGAGCAAGGAGAGCAAATTATTTAGCTCGCTTGGGTTTATCTACCGTGCGCGACGTGCTATTTTACTATCCCCGCGACCATATCGATTACGCGCGTCAAGTTAATATCCGGGAATTGGGAGAAGGAGAAACGGTAACAATTGTCGGTAGAGTGCATCGTTGCAGTTGTTTTAGCAGTCCTCGCAATCCCAAATTAACAATTTTAGAAGTGATTTTAAAAGACAACACCGGGCAAATTAAACTCAATCGTTTTTTTGCTGGGAGTCGTTACTCTAATCGCGGTTGGCAAGAACAGCAAAAACGCCGCTACCCGCTTGATGCAACGGTTGCGGCTTCAGGATTAGTTAAAAAAAATAACTACGGCGCGACTTTGGAAGACCCGGAATTGGAAGTATTAGCAAATCCGGGAGATGCGATTGATTCGCTAACTATTGGGCGGGTAGTACCTGTATACGCGCTTACCGAAGGCGTGAGTGCAGATATGGTAAGACAAGCCGTAATTGCCGCCTTGCCATGCGTTAGTCAACTCAAAGACCCGTTACCTGCGGCTTTACGCCAGCATTACGAGCTAGATAAATTGAGTAATGCGATCGCAAATATCCATTTTCCCCCTGATGATACTGCTTTAGCGGTTGCACGGCGACGGTTAGTTTTTGATGAATTTTTCTACTTGCAACTAGGTTTATTGCAACGCCAATACAAAGCCAAACAAGTTCAAACTAGCGCGGTTATTGCTCGGACTGGGCAGTTAATCGAGCAATTTTACGAAGTATTGCCTTTTAAAATGACGGACGCTCAATCGCGGGTAATTAACGATGTTCTTAACGATTTACAAAAACCTTCTCCCATGAATCGTTTAATTCAAGGAGATGTGGGGTCGGGAAAAACTGTGGTTGCGGTTGTTGCAATTTTGGCAGCGATTCAATCGGGCTACCAGGCGGCTTTGATGGCCCCTACGGAAGTTTTGGCAGAGCAGCATTATCGTAAATTAGTAAGCTGGCTTAATTTGCTGCATTTACCTGTAGAATTGCTTACGGGTTCTACCAAAGCTGCTAAACGGCGGCAGATTCACGCGCAGTTAGAAACTGCCGAATTGCCATTACTTGTAGGCACTCATGCTTTAATTCAAGACCCGGTAAATTTTCAAAGATTGGGTTTAGTTGTCATTGACGAACAACACCGTTTTGGGGTAGGACAAAGGGCGGCGTTGCAGCAAAAAGGCGAAGCACCCCACGTATTAACTATGACTGCAACCCCGATTCCGCGCTCTTTGGCTTTGACACTGCACGGCGACTTGGACGTGAGCCAAATTGATGAATTGCCCCCCGGACGGCAAAAAATTCATACTACAGTGTTGACAGGAAAAGAACGCACTAATGCTTACGATTTAATTAGCCGCGAAGTTGCTCAAGGGCGACAGGCGTATATTGTTTTCCCTTTGGTGGAAGAATCAGAAAAATTAGATGTTCGCGCCGCCGTAGAGGAACATCAAAAATTGCAAGAAAGTGTTTTCCCGCAGTTTCAAGTAGGATTATTGCACGGTCGGATGAGTTCGGCGGATAAAGATGAGGCGCTAACGAAGTTTCGGGACAATCAGACGCAAATAATTGTTTCGACGACGGTAATTGAGGTGGGGGTAGATGTTCCTAATGCTACGGTGATGTTGATTGAAAATGCCGAGCGTTTTGGTTTATCTCAGTTGCACCAATTGCGGGGACGAGTGGGACGGGGTGCGGCGCAATCTTACTGTTTATTAATGAGTAGTTCTAAGGCGGAAACGGCGCGTCAAAGGTTGCAAGTATTGGAACAGTCGCAAGATGGGTTTTTTATCTCTGAGATGGATATGCGGTTTCGCGGGCCTGGGGAAGTAATTGGGACTCGTCAATCGGGGTTAGCCGATTTTACTTTAGCAAGTTTAGTTGAAGACCGGGAAGTTTTAGAATTAGCAAGGCTGGCGGCGGAAAAAGTTATTGAAAAAGATCCTTTGTTGTCTCGTTGGTCGTTGATGCGGGCGGAGTTGGAGTATCGTTATCAAAGGTTGATGGGTGGGGCGATTTTGACTTGACGAGGAGTATTGATTTATAAAAATCATCCTAGCTCGCCTAGGGTTTAAAATCCTGCTTTTATCGCTAAAACCTAGCTCGCCTAGGGTTTAAACCCGCTTGCTCATAGCTCAAGTCGGCTTAAGCCGACTAAAGAAAAATCTTTTATTATTTGGCAAGAAGTTTAATGTGTTTTTAGTTTTCTGGTAGAGATAGAAATAGAGTTGCTGCTAAATTAATTAAAAGCGGTAGTTGCGATCGCGCACCCAAAGACTAACAGGTACGCCATTACCTTGTTTATCGACTTTTATTTCCACCACAAGCGACTGCTGTTGTCCTCTTTGCGCTTGATTAATCGCTTGATTAATTTCTTGTTGCTGTGCTTCGGGAAAGTAGTAAGTTTCCAATCCGTAACGAATCAAATTACCCGCTCCTCTGCCCTTTAAAGCTATCTGGTTGGCTGGTAAAGATACGGGGTTAGTTCCACTTACTTTTATAGGTTTCCAGGCTACAGGCGGCGTTTTTGCCCCGGCTGGTGGCGCTTCTAAGACTACATACAACTGCGTCTTAGAGTCGAGATAATTTGAACTTTTATTTTTTTGTTGCTTAACTATTTCTTGCCAACCTGGAAGCTTTTTTAAGTTTTCTGGGCGTGAAATGTTATAGCTTAAGGTTTGCGAATAACCCCGCAATACATCATAAGGATCTACAGGAATCGTCTGCAATACTACCGTTTTGCCTGTAACGTGCGTGTAGACTGATTGGGCGGGTAGCGCTAAAATTAGCCCAACTTGAAATAGTAAAGGTACAGCAAACCGCCAAATAGGGAGCGATCGCATTTCTTCGTTTTGTGTCATAAATACCTTTTAATTAGTTGTATTACCAAAAGTTCTGACGTACTTCTCAAACCATAGTCCAATCGCAATTACGCCAACTCCGCACAAAATAAAGACTAAAGACTTGAAAAATAATCCTGTATTGGCTAAGAAAAACCAATTTAAAATTCTCAAAACTAATACCAATAATCCAAACCAAAAAGCCCGTCTTTGTCCGTGAGTTAAGCCTTCTCGCATTAAACCGATAGATAGAATAAATAACAATGCGTTAAAAGCAAAAGTGGCAAATTCAGGAATTACTGCAATGTAAGTATGCCAAAGAGAAATTACAACCGGAATAACTATTAATAAACCAATTACAATTGTTGTTAAGTCTTGAGATTGCCGAGGGCGGTGTCTAGCTATTGTTTTTCCTAAATGCACCCATTGCCAGATACCAATTACTATTAAAACTAAAAGACCTATTAATGGAAATAAGTTTACTTCTGATAAATCTCTTTCTAATGGTTCGCGCGACCAATTATCCCACAAGCTATAGAAGGAAAAAGAGTAAAATGTACCTGCTAGGTAGATAAGTGTAAGAGTTTGAGAAATTACTTTAAAAGACTTTGATATTGCTATATTTTCTCTAAAGTCTTCATAACTCCATAATAAAATTGGTGGTAATGCTAAAGAAAGTGCGATCGCCCAACCAGAAATTTGTAGCAAAGATAAGTTAAATAACCTACCCATTCCAAAGCTGTAAAAGTATAGATTGCCTAGCAAAGCTGATATAATTGCGATCGCACTAAAAGCAAATACCCAGCGCGATTTACACAAATAAGCTAGAGGAATAAACATTATACAAGCAAGTATTGGCATATTTTCCCCTAGCAGAGATGACCAAGAAAGGTTTTGATATAGCCAATTACTATCAAATAAACTATTTATAGCAAAGCCCCATTGACCAATCCAAATTAGTAGAATAGATAGTAAAGCTAATGAGGTTAAACGCAAGCTATAAGCCATTGCTAGTACGCCAATTCCCCAGGCAAGCATTAATTCATAAAAGGGATTATTGACTTGATAAATTTGCCCCATTAGTCCCATATTTGCGCCTAATATTAATGCGCCCAATATCAATAATCCAGTACCGAGTCGCTGATTAGAATCGTTAGACTTTCTCCAAATATAAAAACCCGTAGCATTGACGCTTACAAACAAACTCAGTAATAATAATATCTTGGCGGTTTTTGATAATTCTTGCCAGTTTGCGGCGACAAAAGTAATTATTCCTAAACCAATTAAAATACTTCCAAGTCCAATCAAAATCATTACAAATTGGTTGCGGGAAGATGTATCGAGAGTATTAAATTGATAGCGTTGTGATAGTTGTTCGTGTTGAGAATCGGTAATTAATCCTTCGGTACGCCAGATTTCTGCTTCTTGGCGTAATTGGCTGCGAAACTTATCTGTACTCAAAATAAGTGCCTCCTTTTTTATCAACAGAGTGTTATCCAAGCTTGGACGCTTTATCTACTTTATTCTCAAACTATAGATAGCCAGCAAATTCCACAGTTGTGACAGTTTAAATGCTGGTATATTTATTTACCGGAGCTATTTAAGCAAAATGTTGTTATTTGTTAAAATTTCTAGTTCTTTATATCCTGTTTGTATGTCAACAGTTCTATTAAAAATAAAATCTTCGCTTACGCCAATTACAATTTCTGCGGTTGTATATATAATGCAACCAGTTTCTAAATGTCCGCCGATAGTTTTACCTTGAAAATCGGCTATTGATATATGAAGGTGAACGCCAGTTATAGCCAATGTACCATTAAGGGAAAGTATTTCAAATTTATCTTTTAAGATTGTTGGATTTTTTTGATTAGCAAAACGAATATTTGCTTGCTTTAAACTGCCTATTGCTGTCAAAATAAACCCCGATTTTATTTCTTTTTCTTGAGTAAATGTTTCTAGGATTTGACGTAAATCTTGTTCGGGTTTTAGTCGCAAAGCAAAAGTTTTCATAATGCCAACAAGGGTATATATACGAGTAAATTTTAAACCTATTATAAATATATCCGTGTTTTCACTGTAACTTGTACTAAATATGCTTCTTAGAATAGGCAAAAATAGCTATTTTTAGGATATAAAATGACTGCACCTTTAGCACAGTGCCAAAACTTGCAAGTACAAGTAGAAACTATACTTCAGTTATCTCATCAAGAAGCCACTTTGCGATCGCTTGATACAACCCCTGTGCAATCTAGTTTAAGAAAAGCGGTTTCTCCTACCTTTGAAATCGTCTTTGCTGGTGCTTTTAGTGCGGGTAAATCGATGCTAATCAATGCCTTACTTGAAAGAGAACTATTATATAGCGCGGAAGGACACGCTACAGGTACAGAATGTTACATTTTTTACGCTGAAGCTGAACAAGAAAAAGTTATTTTGACTTTTTTAAGCGAAGTAGAAATTAAAGAACAATTAGTAGCATTGTGTCAAAAATTGGGTTTGACTGCAATAG
>QQTW01000361.1_pt1 | contig 27987 bp, 27 predicted proteins | sample 1904831 | NCBI WGS metagenome assembly QQTW01 (sample SAMN09435610, study PRJNA476489) | Subsurface metagenome, whole genome shotgun sequencing project. | reverse complement strand
AAGAAGATTCCATAGAATTAAATGGCGATCGCTATCCATTAGTCAAGCAAAGCCCAAACGAATTTGAATACACCGAAATTATCGAGGTAGAGCGCAATGCATAGAAAAGTTATAAAATAATACAAAATGGCGAAGTTGAGCGCTGGCTGCTACAAATATCTAGCGATCGCTTGTAAAATAAGCTTTCTAATATAGTTTATCAAGCATGAAACTTCCTAATCCAGGGCTTGCTATTATTGACGTTAGAAAACTATCAGATTATTGCTTAAATCTTGAACATCCAGATGGTCAGCATAAAGCCAGAGTATTTCAATCTGCATTAGGAATAGGTTTAGAAAACGTCGAGAAATTAAGATTAGCACTGCTTGAAGCTATACAAGTTAACGAAGCAGTTATTGATAAGTCTAATCAATACGGGCAAAAGTATATAGTTGATTTTACGATGACTAGAGCGAAGCAGCAGGCAACAATTCATAGTGTATGGATTGTTAAATATACTGAGGATTTTCCACGATTAGTCACTTGTTATATTCTTTAAATTTGATGAGTTTGAAAATGAGTAAAAAAATCAAGTTGCTGGATGTAGTTGCCTTAATTGAAGATGTACCAGAAGTAGGCTTATATCAAGGTCAAGTTGGAACTATAGTTGAACAGTACGAACCGGAAGTATTTGAAGTTGAGTTTAGCGATACTAGCGGTCGTGCTTATGCGCTAGAAACATTAAATGCTAACCAGTTAATGGTTTTGTATTATCGTCCGATTTTAGTAAGTTAAGCTCAAACTCAGTAAGTGATAGGTTGCTATAAAAACTTATCGCACTTGTAGAAGAAGCCTTAAGACGCAGCCAAACACAAGACGATGGAGATATTAACCGCTGGCTGCTACGAACATTTAGTTAGAAATAATCCAAATTTATGAATCCAAAAACACAAGCAACTATAGAAGACTTATATCGAGTGCCAGAAAACGGCAAAGCGGAACTTGTGAATGGAGAATTGGTATTGATGGTGGCAACAGGTTTTTTGCCTGGAAGGGCAAGCGGTGAGATTTACGTCAGCTTGCGCGATTACGAACGCCGTACTAAAACAGGATATGCCTTGCCTGATAATGTTGGTTTTATTGTTAATTTACCAAACCGCCGCTCTTTTAGCCCTGATGCAGCCTTTTATAGAGGCAAACCTACAGGGGGAAAGTGCCTTGACGGTGCGCCAGTCTTTGCCGCAGAGGTAAGAAGCGAAAATGATTATTGTGAAGCAGCAGAAAAAGCGATGGCATCCAAGCGCAAAGATTATTTTGCCGCAGGTACATTAGTCGTGTGGGATGTTGATGTTCTTAGGGATGAAGTTGTGAGGGTATATTGTGCCAGCAATCCCGAACAGCCTCAAATATATCATCGCGGCGATGTGGCGGAAGCTGAACCTGCTTTATCAGGGTGGGTAATGGCAGTAGACGATTTGTTTATTTAGGTGTGGGCGATCGCTATCTAGTCAAAGTTTTTATTTAATCTCATTATTGAATACTTATACAACATAATGTCTAACAATAAAATTAGATTTGCTAAAGATAAAGGTGCTTTAGTACAAGCCTTAATTAATGCAAATGAAAAAACGTCTCCTTTTCAAACCTATGTAGAAGTAATGGTATTTGCGGCAGCCTTGGGAGCGAAACGGAAGAAGAAAGTACCTCTAGGCGAAATTTCTAGAAGAGAGCCAGGTCCAATTGAACAAGAATATTTTGCAACAAAGGGTTATGACACATTGATCAAATTATTGGCAATAGCTGAAATCAAAAACATAGATATACTTTCCTTAAATGAGCAAAAATATGATGATGAACGCACCCATATTTTTGAAGAATATGCTAATGGAGGCTTAGAAATTCTGCAAGAGGAATTACGAGGAGTAGTAGACTATTCCGACCGTCTTTTGCTATTTCTGAGTTTTGAACGATTAAGTCATGAAGAGCGAGAAGGTGAATTTGACCTAACTAGGTTTTTATCCTAATTTACATATTTTTAATATTAATGTATTTATACCAAATCTAGCTTTTCTTTTACCATTTTGACGGCATCTGTTACAGCGTTTGCACTAGTAGATAATTTGTAAGGCTTATCTGGATTTCTAGGTTTGGGGTCTATTCTAATTAAATTGTCTTTCCAAAGAGGGTTTTCTCTTGACCAGTTAAGTTGAGCTAACTGGGAAATTTTATCTTGATTAAAATAATTACTATTTTGAGAATAGGTGTAATATAGTAGCCGTCCTAAAACCTCTATTCCAGCACTTACTCCCAATAAACAATCCTCTTTAAATGCAACTAAGTCATCTATTGTTAGCTGCTCGTTGCTCCTGTTGGCAATATAATGTGTATTGTTACATTCTGAAAAGAATTGATTAAGACAATTAGATAGAACTTCAGATGTTTCCTCAACATCGTAATCTTGAAGTTCATCGCTAGGATCGCCAGCAAATACACAACTTACAAACCGTGCTATGTAGTTAGTAGTATAAATTAATTTATTCTTTAGTGACGGAGATGATTTAATTTTTTCTGTTTTACCATAAAACATAGTAACTTTTTCTTGCAAAATTTTAGTAATTCCAACTTGACCTTCAAATTCACCAAATGATAATAATAATGATTTATCAAGCTGTCTAGTTTGAGCCATGTCTTTAAAATCTGCTTGACACTGGTGAAAGTCGCCTTCTATAACTAAAGTAATTGGAAAATCATCATTACTAATCAACTCACCTTCTTGACTCTCTATCAACTCATGGATTGCACTCTTACGATGCTGTCCATCAGTGATGTCTAGTTTAACTCCACGCTTAATTACTACTAAACAAATACCTCTACCTAGCTCAATAAGTTTTATCTTTTCTGGAGATACATTCGCAGTTAATGTTCCTAAAATCCAAGGTTTACTTTTGCGAACTCGCTCAGTAATATAAGTTTTGATTTCGTTAGCGTGACCTTTGACCTCTGGACGATTTTTTCCTGAATCAGGATCGTTAGCAGTGGCTGGTTTAGCTTGCAAAAGAGCAGAGAAGTCACTCGCAGGAATATTAATCTGTACCATTTTTCTTTTTCCTTGCTGAAAAACCAGTCCAGGGTAGCACCGTTCGCGATAATGTTCTGAAAAGTATGGCTCAAGCAAAGAATCAAGTTTTTGATTAGTATCTGACTGGACACTTTTGGTACTAAGATCGATAGAGTTATACATAAGTAAATTAATTTTTATTTTTTTTAAATAAACTTTACGTACAATTTTATCCGGATAAATCAGAGATGACAACTGTGCAAAAGACAAATAATATTCAAAGTCAACGTACTGTTGCAGAGTTTGTAGAAGATACCCAAGCCCTCACCCTTGAAGTTCAAAACCTTTATTGTCTTGATTCAATTCCTTGGGTTATAGGATATTCTGGTGGGAAAGACTCTACAGCAGTTTTACAGCTAATCTGGAATGCGATCGCAGCCCTACCACCAGAAAAGCGCAATAAAACTATCTACGTAATTACCACAGATACTTTAGTAGAAAATCCGATTGTTTCAGCCTGGGTACGTAATTCTATCAAATATATAAAATCAGCGGCTCAAACACAAAAAATGCCTATTGAACCCCATCTGCTACACCCAGCGCTAACTGAGACATTCTGGGTAGGTCTGATTGGAAAAGGTTATCCAGCACCAAGAGGTAAATTTAGGTGGTGTACTGAGCGGCTAAAAATTAATCCATCTAATCGTTTTATTCGTGATGTTGTTCGTACTAATGGCGAAACTATCCTTGTCTTAGGTACTCGCAAAGCAGAAAGTACGAGACGTGCTAGCAGAATGAAGGAGATGGAAGCCAAACGAGTCCGCGAACATCTTAGCCCTAACATGAACTTACCAAACTCGCTAGTTTATAGTCCTATTGAAGATTGGCGTAATGATGAAGTTTGGCTATACCTTATGCAGTGGGAGAACCCTTGGGGATGTAGCAACAAAGACTTATTCGTGATGTATAGGGAGTCTACAGCGGACAATGAATGTCCTCTTGTTGTAGATACTTCTACTCCTAGTTGTGGAAGCTCTCGCTTTGGCTGCTGGGTTTGTACTTTAGTTAGCCAAGACAAATCGCTAACAGCAATGATTCAGAACAGTGAAGAAAAAGAGTGGTTACAACCTCTACTTGATTTCCGGATTGAGTTAGATGCTGAAGACGATCGTGATCGCCGCGATTTCCGCCGTAGAACTGGAAACGTCCAACTATACGAGCGCAATATCGACGGTGAAATATCTGTCGAACCTATCCCAGGACCTTATACTAAGGAATGGCGCGAAAATTGGTTAAGGAAACTTCTTGCAGCCCAAACTCAAATTCGCCGCACAGCGCCCGAACAAATGCGCGATATCACCCTGATTACTCCTGAAGAACTCAGCGAGATTAGACGCATCTGGCTAGAAGAAAAACATGAATTTGATGACAGCTTACCCCGCATCTACCAAGAAGTTACAGGCGAAGTCTTCCGCGATCCTCGCCCTGGCGCTGATAGCAGCCTCTTAGGCGCTGATGAATGGGCGGTATTAGAAGAACTTTGTGAGGATGATGCTATGCACCTCGAATTGATGGCAAAATTGCTAGATACAGAACGCCAGTATAAAACAATGGCAAGTCGTTCGGGTATCTACAATAAATTAGAGAAGTGCTTTGAAACAAGTTCTCGATCGCCTACAGAAGCGATCGCTAACGCCCACTACAAGCGCGATTTAAAAAATGCTGCTGGAGAGGGTAATGTAGAAACTGTCAAACAACTGACTTGGGCAGATTTAAAGTTTCAGCAAAAAAATACTAGCGATCGCCCAACCGAAGACTAACAAATAACTCAATACCAAGATCGTACCAGCAGGTATAAAATTCATATACATCTGCTGGTTTTATTCGCCCAAACATCAAGTGATATTTCTCGAACTCGTACTAGAAAATTTTGGTCCTTATTGCGGGCGACAGGTACTAAATCTGCGTCCACAAACTGATGGAGATTCACGTCCAATTATTTTACTAGGCGGTATGAATGGCGGCGGAAAAACAACGCTGATGGATGCTATTCGGTTAGCACTATATGGACATCGCGCCCAATGTTCTACCCGCAATAATTTGGGATATAGTGAATTTCTTACTCAATGCGTCAATCGCTATACACCTATAGGCGAACAAACTTGTATTGAACTTGCTTTTGAACATATTTTAAATAACGTCCAAGTAGAATTTAGAATTAAACGCACTTGGACAAAAACTCCTAAAAATGGCAAAGATAATTTAGGTATTTTAGTTGATGAATGGTCGGATAAAGCTTTAGCCCAAATCTGGGACGAACGCATAGAAGACTTATTACCTTTAGGGATATCTAACTTATTTTTATTTGACGGCGAACAGGTAAAAGAACTAGCCGAACAAGAAACGCCTACAGATGGAGTCATTAATGCAATTAAAACACTTTTAGGATTAGAACTAGCCGAACGTTTAGCCGTTGATATTGATATTTTAGTTAGTCGCAAACGTAAAGTATTAGCAGATGCCCAAGAACTAAAAACAATCGAAGAAATTGAGCAAAAACTAAATAAACAAAAAGCAGTACATCAAGCTGCAAAAAAACAACTATCAATAGCACAAGATAAATTAGAAAAAGCGCAAGTAGAGCATCATAAAGCTTCCGAGAAATTTCTATCAGAAGGTGGAAAAATTGCTGGCGATCGCAGCAAATTAGAAACGCAGCTAAATTATGCTAACGATGCAGCTATTAAACAACGTCAAGACTTGATTGAAATTGCCGCCAGTATATTACCGCTAGCTTTAATTTCACCACTTTTAAACCAAGCGCGATCGCAAGGACAAAAAGAATTGCGCCAACAGCAAGCAAAAATTGCTCAAAATGTTTTAAAAGAACGAGATAGACGATTGCTAGATTGTATCGCTGAACTAGCACTGCTGCCAGAACAAATTAATAAGATTAAACAATTTATCGATAGAGAAGATAGAGAAATCGAACGAGATATTAATACGGTAGAAAATCCTTGGTTGTTAGCTGATACAGAATCAATCAATTACTTAGAAAATATCATTCACTACTTACCTAGTACCGAAAATAAAGCACAAGAGCAAATAGATAATATTAAAGAAAAAGAAGAGGAAATTATTGCAATAGAAAGACAACTAGCAGCAGCGGCTGCACCAGAAACATACGAAAAGCTAGCAGAAATCGTAAAAGAAGCGCAAGCCGAATTAGTACAAGCAAAAACAGATTATGAGACAACCAGAAAACACTGCGAAGAACTGGGCAAAGCAATCGATAAAACAATCAAAGAACTATCGCAATACAGCGAACAAAACATAGATATAAAAAATGACGAACAAATTATTAAAGCATCAGCAAAAGTGCAAACAACTCTCAAACTATTTCGAGAGAAACTAACACTACGCAAACTCAACCAACTAGAAACAGTAGTAACAGAATGCTTCCTTTACCTGCTACACAAATCCGACCTAGTACATCGCATAGCAATAGACGCTAACACATTTACCCTATCCCTCTACGACCTCCAAGGAAAACAAGTACCCAAACATCGCCTATCTGCCGGAGAAAAACAACTTTTAGCGATCGCCTTCCTCTGGGCATTAGCTAGAGTCTCTGGACGCAACCTACCTATAGCCATAGACACCCCGCTAGGAAGACTAGACTCATCCCACCGCAACAACCTAATAGAAAGATACTTTCCCAACGCCAGCCACCAAGTAATCCTCCTCTCTACCGACACCGAAATCGGACAAACCGAACACCAACAACTCCAAGACAATAAAGCGATCGCCCAAGAATACCTCTTAAAATACTCCCCAGGCGATCGTCAAACCACCATCCAACCAGGCTACTTCTGGTGAAGCCACTGCGTTCTTGTCGCCTTGCGCCCTTCAGCAAGTGGCTGGTAAACCCTCTCCCTTTTAAAAAACAAGAGACATCTTACAAAAGTGCCTTTTGCAAGATAACGGAAAGATAAAAATTCTTATCCTTTAACCTTTAACCCTCTCCCTTTAACCCACTTCTGCAAGAAGTCTATGGAACCCCCCATAACCCGAATCCAACTCTCCCAAACAGCCAAAGACCAACTAATCAAACTCAAACGCGCCACCAAAATCGAGCAATGGAATATCCTATGCCGCTGGGCATTTTGCCGTTCCCTAGCAGAACCAACCATTCCCTCACCAGTCCCCATCCCCTCAGACAGCAACGTAGAAATGTCTTGGCAAGTCTTCGGCGGCGAAACATCCGACATCCTGCTTATCGCCCTTAAACAGCGCTGTCACAACGACAACTTAGGCACAGACAAAGAAACCCTAGCCACCCAATTTCGCCTGCACCTACATCGCGGTATAGGCTACCTAGCAGGCGATCCCAACCTCAAAAAAATAGAAGACCTAATTGCGATCGCTCTTGCATCATCTAAGTCAAAATCGTTCCACCCATTAGCCGTTGATAGCGATACTCCAACTCCTTCCGAATCAAAGCCCAACGAGACAGCGTAGGATCTTTTTCCATCGCCTTCTCTGCCGCCTCTCTAGCTATCTCCAAAACCTCCTGATCTTCCACCAAACTCGCCAAAGTAAGATCGGGCAAACCAGACTGACGCATCCCCATAACCTCGCCAGGACCGCGAAATCGCATATCCATCTCTGAGATAAAAAAGCCATCTTGAGACTGTTCCAACACTTTCAATCGTTGCACAGCAGTCTCCGTCTTAGAACTACTCATCAGCAGACAGTAAGATTGAGCAGCACCGCGTCCCACACGCCCCCGCAACTGGTGCAACTGAGACAAGCCAAAGCGTTCGGCATTTTCAATCAACATCACCGTCGCATTCGGTACATCCACCCCTACCTCAATCACCGTTGTAGACACAATAACTTGCGTCTGGTTATCCCGAAATTGAGTAATCGCCGCATCCTTATCCGCCGAACTCATCCGCCCGTGCAATAATCCGACCTGAAACTGAGGAAAAACACTTTCTTGTAACCGTTGATGTTCCTCTACAGCCGCGCGAACATCTAGTTTTTCTGATTCCTCTACCAACGGCAAAACAATATAAGCTTGCCTTCCTTGAGCAACTTCTCGACTAATTAAATCGTAAGCATTAGATCTTTCTTTCGCCGTTAGCACTGTAGTATGAATCTTTTGTCTTCCTGGCGGTAATTCATCCACCTGACTAACATCCAAATCTCCATGCAAAGTCAGCGCCAAAGTGCGGGGAATCGGAGTCGCCGTCATCGTCAAAACATGGGGCGCATCCCCTTTTTGCTGCAACCTCGCGCGTTGTCCAACTCCAAAGCGGTGCTGTTCGTCAATTACCGCTAAACCCAACTTCTGGAAATTTACCGGATCTTGAATTAAAGCATGAGTACCCACCAATAACGGCAGTTCTCCCGTTTCTAACTGGGCGTGAATTTGGCGACGTTTGGCAGCTTTAGTCGAACCTGTCAGCAGTTCTACAGGTAAATGCAGCATATTGAACCAACCAACCAACTTACGATAATGCTGTTCTGCCAATACTTCTGTAGGAGCCATCAAAGCCGCCTGATATCCCGACTGAATAGCTGCTAATATAGCTACCACAGCAACTACAGTTTTACCAGAACCTACATCACCTTGTACCAAACGATTCATCGGTACAGATTGCTGTAAATCGTTAAGAATATCATTAATAACTCTAGATTGAGCGCCAGTGAGAGTAAATGGTAATAATTTATAGAATTGCTCGATTAACTGACCTGTCCGCGCCAAAACAGCGCTAGTTTGAACTTGCCTAGCTTTGTGCTGGCGTTGCAGCAAACCGAGTTGCAAATAGAAAAATTCATCAAATACCAAACGACGACGCGCGATCGCCAAAGCATCACTATCGGGGGGAAAATGGATATTAGCGATCGCATCTGTCAGCTTTGCCAAATCATAATGCTTGCGTAAAGCGGCAGGCAGCGGATCTTTGATTTGCTGAACGCAGGGTAAAGCTGCAATTACCGCCTGCCGCACCATATCCGCACTCACCCCTTCTGTGAGCGCATAAACAGGCACAACCCGCCCAATTGTCAGCGAATCAATCTTATCCCCAGGACTTGCTAATATTTCTAACTCTGGATCTTCCAGCGTCACACCATATTTATTTTCCTTAACTAATCCTGATGCAGCGATCGTTGCATCTGTAGGATAACGGCGTTTTTGTTGTTCTTGCCAGCCGCGATTAGCATAGCGATTACCAGCAAAAAAGCGATTGATTTTGAGCGATCCGGTACTATCTTTCAAAATCAATTCCAAAATCGTTAATTTATTATTGCGAGGACTGCTAAAACAATTGCAGCGATGTACTCTCCCCACAATCGTTACAGTTTCCCCAGCTTCCAAATCGCGGATATTTACCTGACGCGCGTAATCAATATGATCGCGCGGATAGTAAAACAACACATCGCGCACTGAATACAAACCCAAACGCTCTAAATACCCGCCTTTTCTTGCTCCTACTTCAGGTAATTTACCTATTTGTTGATCGAGAGTAGGTGCAAGGCGTTGATACTCCGCAGGTTTAGATTGGACTAGCGGTGTTGTCCGCGCTAACTTAACTTTAGGCATATACGGCTCGTTATCTTCTGCCGCTTTTTTCTCCTGCCCAAAAGTCTTGTATATATACATCCGAGTTGCTGCAACCAATTCTTGCCGTTCTTCCAGCGTCATTTGTGGATAACTAGCAAAATTTGCCGCCATTTCTTGCCAGCGACGGCGTTCGGCTAAAGGCAATCCAGCAGGCGGTTTACCAAAGCTGAGGCTAAGAAACTCGCTAAAACGGTACTGTTTCCCCACCAAGTCAACAAAGCCCCTTTCTGCCTCTACTGCTAGAGCTTTTTGCCATCGCAACCAATCTGGTGATTCTGTTTGCACTAGCTTCTCTCCATAGAGCTTTATTTAAACCTATGACTCAAACCAACTTGAGCGCCATGCAGCCTCAGCTTCAGCCACATCTCGCTCCCGCTGCTTTTTCTGATAATCGCGCTCTATCTTACTTACTTTTCCTAATAGATTGCGGATTTGGTTGCGTCCAGCCCTAACTGTAGCATCAGCAAACTCAATTTCTACTAGCCGCAAGTGAATGGCTGTAATTTGTGTCACGCTAGATTCTTGAGACTCTCTTTCGCTATCAGTTTCAACCAACAAGTTGAGCAGGTTCGGCGGCCCATTAATCGCTTCAGGAGTAGCTTCTAATGAGCTTGTAGCAGCTTCAAGTAAAGGGGAAAGGGGTAACTTATTAGGTAATATTCCCGCTTGCTGCAAGACGTTATTTGACTTGCTAGAGAGCATTTTTAAGGTAGATGCGATCGCTCTTTCTACTCGATGCTGCCACTTTACCAACTCAATTGGATTAGCAAATCTTTCTTTGTTGACTGTTTCTAAATCTGCTTTCTCCTGCAAAAAGGAAAACTCCAAACTATCGTCTGCCTCAGTATGTTCGCGCAATCGTTCGGCTGCTTCTTGCCCCAATTTACGGATTTTTTGCTGCAATTGCTGCCGTTCGTTCAAAGATAAGCTCACAAACTGTTGCGGATATCCCTGAGTACACAAGTGGTAGGTTGCTAGCATCAGTTGCTTGCCCACTGCTTGCCCCAAAGCGGTGAGATAACTAATATAAGTGCCTTCTAGTTCAGTTGCGATCGCATTTACCGCTTCTTCTATAACAGCAATATCTCGGTCAATTTGCTCAACTGTAGCCATAGTTATTACTTATGTAATTTTAAGATCTGTAGAAGGGCGCAGGGGTGGCAGGGGAAGCAGACATTAATACTAAATCAAGATAGTATCAGTACAAATGTACTTTTCTATTTTAGAATAGCGAATGAAAACAAAGGCAGGTCAATTTTAAAATAGTTGACCTGCCTCTACCAAAACATACATTAGACAGCAACTTTTTACTGGTTGCCGCCCATTTGTGCTGCTACTTCATCGGCAAAGTTACTTTCTTTCTTTTCAATGCCTTCGCCTAGTACAAAGCGAGCAAAGCGACGGACTTTGATATTTTCGCCCAAAGTAGCGATGCTTTGTGTCACCAACTCTTCTACTGTGATACTTTGATCGCGGATAAAAGGCTGATCCATCAGAGTCATCTCTTTAAGACGTTTTTCAATCCGTCCTTGGACAATTTTCTCTTTGATATTGTCGGGCTTATTACCCAAATCGTCGCGCCCCATTTCAATTTCTTTTTCTTTGTCAGAAATCTCCGCAGGGATATCTGCTACTGAAACGTACTCAACATTAGGACACGCTGCAACTTGCTTGGCGATATCTTGTACTAGTTTCTTGAATTCTTCTCCACGCGCTACAAAGTCAGTTTCGCAGTTTACTTCAACAAGTACGCCCACTCTACCGCCAGTGTGAATGTAACTATCTACCAAACCTTCTGCTGCAACTCGCGCACCTTTTCCAGCCGCAGAAGCCATACCCTTCTTCCGCAGCCAATCCATAGCTTTGGTAATGTCGCCTTCAGTTTCTTTCAGCGCTTTTTTACAATCCATCATTCCTGCGCCAGTCTTGTCGCGCAGTTCTTTGACAACTTGTGCAGATATGTCCGCCATCTTGACTCAATCCCTACTTAAGCTACATTTATCTTTGCGCTCTCAATTGCTGGGAGCAAGTAATATATTAATTTGCTCCCAATCACCTTACTAACTATTCTTCAGTTTCCTCTTCATCGCCACTAGAAATAGATGCAGTTGCGTATTCGCTTTCCTCATCCTCAAAGTCTTCCGCATCATCGTAATCTACGAATTCCTCGTTCTCGTCTAACTGTCCGTGACGACCTTCGTAAATCGCGTCTGCCAATTTACCGACTATTAGCTTAATCGAGCGGATCGCATCATCGTTAGCTGGGATGGGAACGTCAACTACATCGGGATCGCAGTTTGTATCTAACATTGATACAATCTCAATTCCTAGTTTCTGGCATTCTTGCACTGCGTTATATTCCCGTCTTTGGTCTACTATGACCACAACATCAGGAATTTTGCGCATTGTCTTAATACCGCCCAGGTATTTTTGCAGCTTCGTCATCTCGCGGCGCAGCATGGAAGCTTCTTTCTTGGGCAACAAATCTAGCGCCCCAGTTTCTTCTCGGCGTTCCAAGTCTTTCAACCGTTCGGCGCGAGTTTTGATTGTTGTCCAGTTAGTCAGCATTCCGCCTAACCAACGTTGGTTGATATAGTGCGCGCCACAACGACTAGCTTCTTGAGCAATAATTCCAGCAGCTTGACGCTTAGTGCCAACAAACAGAAACTTCTTACCCTGTTCGGCGGATGTCCGCATATAATTGTATGCGTCGTCCATCAATTGGGCAGTTTGTACCAAATCAATGATATGAACGCCGTTACGGGCAGTATAGATGTAACGAGACATCTTTGGATTCCAACGTCGGGTTTGATGTCCGAAGTGAACTCCAGACTCCATCATTTGAGCCAATGAAACAACTGGCATATTTATCTCCTAATTCGGGTTAATCCTCCATCCAGGCGTATTTCTATTATTTAGAAACACCCGAAAAAACTGGATGTGCGAGTTTAGACAACTCTTCTAGTGTAACACAATTGAAGAAGGGTAAAGGTTAAGGGGGAAAGGGTAAAGGTAAAGAAAATTAGATCCCTTTTTTAGTTTGCTTTAATTCTTTCCCCTTCTTCATAAGCTGCATAAACGCCTTTGACGTTGTACCAGTTGAGGAAAATTCGGGCAATTTCTAGTGCTAGTTGGGGTTTGTTTTGGTCAATTAGCCATTGTAAAAATGGAGCCATTGTCCGCTCGTTTAAAAAGCCATTTATAGAGAGGATGCCCCATAATAGCCGATGCAGCCAAGTCATTTGTACCATCATCCGCACTTCCCAAGTAGGATGTTTTTGGTAGAATAAGACACCCATCCGCCCGCGTTCAATTTCTTTGTTAATTAAATTTGGAATTTGCGCTAAGGCAAACGGTGGATGCCAATGATAGCCTACAGCATCAGGGCATTTGATTAGTTTTAAGCCTAATTGCTTGAGCCTTACACCAAGCTCTAAATCTTCCCAGCCATAAAGTTGAAAGCGCGTATCAAACAATCCAGCTTTGTCTAACCAATGACGAGAAATTGCTACATTTCCAGTCGCAAAGTAAGCAGCGGAAAAATCTGTAACTTTGTAAGGTTCAGAAGTAGGATTATCAAAATTACAAGTATTAATTACGCGCCCGTAGGTAAAAACGCGATCGCTCTCTGCTTGCGTTAGTGCCTGGGCGTGAGATTCTAAAAAGTTTTCAGTAACAACTAAATCGCTATCAATAAAAATAATCGTATCACCGCAAGCCTTCTCTACGCCTAAATTACGAGCCGCCGCAGGTCCTTGATGGTTTTGCTCGTGCGATCGCACGTGGGGAAACTCTGCCGCAAATTCTTGCAACCACGCCAATGTACCATCAGTCGAGCCATCATCTACTAGGACAATTTCATAGCCTGCGATCGCGCTTCCAGGAGGAATCTGTTGGTTTTCTAACGCTCTTAGGCACTTCTGTAAAATTGGCAAACGATTGTAAGTCGGAATTACAACGCTAAAAAACACGCATCTCCCCCCTTTAGTCCACTAATTTAGTATGTCATTTTGGGGAGATGGGGAGGTGGAAAGATGGGGGGATGAGGTACTTTGGATACTATTTTCTCCAAATCTGTGCTGTTGCTAACAAGAATATGCCTCAATTAGTTGGATAATATTGACTCGTTGTTTTGCTGGATTGATAAATTCATGGGTCGTGCTACTAAAGTTGTGCTGGCATATTCTGGTGGAGTAGATACCTCTGTCTGTATTCCTTATCTCAAGCAGGAATGGGGAGTGGAAGAAGTAATTACCCTAGCCGCAGATTTGGGACAGGGAGATGAATTAGAGCCAGTCAGGGAAAAAGCGCTCAAGTCTGGTGCAAGCGAGTCTTTAGTTATTGATGCAACAGCAAGTTTTGTCAAAGATTACGCCTTTCCAGCGCTGCAAGCAAACGCTTTGTACGAAAATCGTTACCCCCTATCTACAGCTTTAGCTCGTCCTTTGATTGCCAAATTACTTGTCGATGCGGCTCAAAAGTATGGTGCTGATGCTGTTGCTCATGGTTGTACTGGTAAAGGTAACGATCAAGTCCGCTTTGATGTCTCTATTGCTGCTCTTAATCCCAAATTAAAAGTGTTAGCACCTGCGCGGGAATGGGGAATGAGTCGTGAAGAAACGATCGCTTATGGGGAACAGTTTGGCATTCCCTCCCCAGTCAAAAAGTCTTCTCCATACAGTATCGATCGCAATTTGCTCGGTCGCAGTATTGAAGCTGGACCTTTAGAAGATCCCAAACATGAGCCTTTAGAAGAAATTTATTTGATGACCAAAGCGATCGCCGATACCCCTGATCAGCCAGAATATGTAGAAATTAGCTTTGATAAAGGTATCCCCACAAAACTAAACGGACAAGAGATGTCTGCTGTTGAACTAGTCACGCAACTAAATACACTTGCTGGCAATCACGGAGTCGGACGTATAGACATGGTAGAAAATCGTTTAGTCGGAATTAAATCGCGAGAAATCTACGAGACACCAGCATTATTAGTGCTAATCCAAGCACACCGCGACTTAGAAAGTTTGACTTTAACGGCTGATGTCACTCACTACAAGCGCGGTATTGAAGAAACTTACAGTCAAATGATTTATAACGGGCTGTGGTACAGTCCGCTAAAAGCTGCCCTAGATGCTTTTATTCAAAAAACCCAGGAGCGAGTATCGGGAACAGTAAAAATCAAGTTATTTAAAGGCAATGCTAATATTGTCGGGCGTTGGTCAGACCAATCTCTCTATACTCCTGACTTAGCAACCTACGGAGCCGACGACCAATTCGACCACAAAGCAGCCGAAGGCTTCATCTACGTCTGGGGACTACCAACCCGCATTTGGTCACAACAGAACCACTAAGGCAAAATCAGAGAAGTTTAAACTACTAAGTTTTGAGTTGATTGAGTCTCTTTAACTCAAAACTCAAAACTTAAAAATCAAAACTATTTTCCACTCCCTAATTCCTTAGTTTTGCGAGATTCCAACCACGGGGGTATAAATATCCAAGCGGCAACCAATGCTAGCGCAATCAGGGTAAACTGACCTACCCACGCAATTAACTGCTCTAAAGCAACAACTCGTCCGACAAAAAAGGACAGCGTCACCATTACCGAAGCCCAAACTACTGCTCCAGCAAAGTTATAGATAAAAAACCTTCCGTAAGGCATCTCGACAATTCCAGCTAGCAATCCTGAAAACACCCTCAATAGAGCAATAAAACGCCCTAAGAATACAGCTTTACCTGCATTTTCACTAAACTGATTTTTGCTTTCTTCTAGGCGTTCTGTGGGGATGCGCAAGAAACTACCGAGTTTGAGCAAAAACGACCAGCCTGCATATCTACCAATCCAATAACCGCAAGTACCACCCATTACTGCACCAAAAATAGCGCTAGCTAAAACAAACCAGTAATTAAGTTCACCGCTGCCTGCCAAAAATCCCCCTACTAGAGTCACAGTTTCTCCAGGCAGAGGAATACCAAGGTTTTCAAGTAAAATACCGCCGAAAACTGCCCAATAACCGTACTGTTTGGCAAATTCCTGGATGGTTTCTAGTGAGATGAGTTCAGCCGACATTTATTTGCAGCCTTTACATATGTTTACTTTTATTTTATCTTGGCGTGACTGGATTAAAGGTGTCAACGCCCAGAGGGTCTAACGATCTTACTTTTTTCCCGCTGTTTGATTAATTAGAATTACCCCAGGCAAACGCGATTGCTCAGTCTGTAGGTGTGTATAACAATTTAGAGCGGCCAAGCTGTCAAAAACAGAGGTTTGTAATCATTTAATATTTCAATCTATACCTAAAGGATGATTGTTTTTAAATATACAACTTGCTTATTATTTCATTTTCTTAGAGCTAATCGGCTAGCCTTGCCTACTTCAACAGAGAAGTAAATAATTAGCTTTACTAAATCTTTATATAAATCCGTAACACTGATAAAGATTTAGTAAATACCTCGGAAATTACTGACTATCTGAAAGACGTGTGTTTACATAAAGGTAGTTAAGGCAGAGGTTTCAGGGATTGTACGTAGATAAATCGAGAATCACTGTTGACTTAATAATGCTTTTCATTTATGAGCATTAACCTTAGTTATTAGAGATATTAATAATACTAATATTTCTCTTAATTTGACTTAAAGCACACTTTAAATGAAGCTAGCTTTATTTTATAAGTAGGTTAATATGAAGCTGAAGTAAAGAATCAATGAATTTTTTAACTTGCTATTAGCGCGATCGCACTTGCCGACTAGCTTTCCAACTGACTAACGCAAAAGTCTATTTTCCCACCCTGGTTTTAATTCATCCAGTTAAATACTTCAATTATCTAGTTACAACTATGACTGTTACACAAGAATATCAATTGATTTTAGTTCAGCCCCAGGGGCGTTTAGACTTGCAAGGTGGTAAAGCTTTAGAAAAACAGTTAATCAATCTAGTAGCTAACGCCCAAACGCTCTTGAGTGTCGATTTAGCCCACATTGATTTTATAGATAGCTCTGGATTAGTAGCTTTAGCAAGATGCTTAAAAGCGGCGCGTCAAAGTGGCTGTCGGCTTGTACTATGCAACCTCCAAGCACCTGTAAAACTAATTTTTGAAGTGACTCAACTAGATACAGTATTTGAGATATTTGATAATTACGATGCTGTTTTGACCACAATTGACGAATATACAGCGATCTCTTAATCCTCTTTACTCAAACAAAACAAAGTAGCTAATAGAACTTCTATTAGCTACTTTGTTTCTATCTAGTGCTTTGCAGATTATTCCTCTGCATCGTCATCTTCCTCTATCTGGTCGGAGACTTCCTGCTTAATTGTCAAGTAGCGAATCACCTCTTCACTCAATCGCATTGAGCGTTCTAAAGGTGCTATCAAAGCGCCAGGACCTTGATAGTTCATCTGAATATAAATACCTTCCCTATTTTTGCCAATTTCATAAGCAAGGCGACGCTTACCACGATTTTGAATCTCAATTTGGTCAGCGCCTTGTTCTTGAATGAAGGTTTGATATTTGCTAATTTGTTGCGATACTTGCTCCTCACCAAGATCTGGACGCAAGATATACATAGTTTCGTAAACAGTGTGCATGGGTTTTAGTCTCCTTATGGACAAATCGGCTGCTTCAGATTTAGTTAGATAGATTCTAGGTTAGAAGCAACAAGGACTTATAATTCTATCAGATTGCAACCTAAAACATTAACGCTAGCAATTACCAACTAAAGGTTGAAGTATAAAGTATGAAGTAGAGAAAGGTAAATTGGGTAATTTGCAGGAAAGGTTTTCTACTATCAGTCAAGTATGCCCGCAAGCAAATATTTTAAAAATCAAAATATATATCGATAAAACTCTTTCTTCGTAATTTTGTATGGCTTAATTTACAAGCCTTGTAGTTAAAGCAATTAGAGAGTAATTATTTATGACGCAGCGCTATGTCCGAGTCCAAGACCACAAAGGGCGAATTCACTACGGATTACTGCAACTTAGCCAGAAAGTGCAGGTACTAGATGCTCCGCCTTGGTTGCAAGGTCAACCTATGGAATTAGAGTTAGAGCCAGAGAGCTATCAAATTCTTGCGCCCTGCGCTCCTGCAAAAATTGTTGCTGTGGGCAAAAATTACGCCGACCATGCGGCGGAAATGGGAACAGATGTACCTAAAGAGCCGTTGTTGTTTTTCAAGCCATCTACAGCCGTTATTCCAACTTCTACAGCGATTGTTTATCCGCCCCAGTCCCAACGAGTAGACTATGAGGGAGAATTAGCACTAGTAATTGGCGATCGCGCTTTTGACTGCACTCCAGAGCAAGCGCATACCAAAATATGGGGCTACACTATTGCTAACGACGTAACAGCTAGAGATTTGCAAAAGAAAGATAGCCAATGGACTAGAGCTAAAGGTTTTGATACATTTTGCCCTCTAGGTCCTTGGATTGTTAGAGAACTAAATCCAGCAGCTAGTTTGCAAACTTTCCTCAACGATCTGCCTCAACCCGTACAATCAACTAGTATCGACCAGATGGTGTTTTCACCAGATGCGATCGTCTCTTATATTAGTCAGGTGATGACTCTATTGCCAGGAGATGTAATATTAACTGGTACGCCTGTAGGTGTGGGACCCTTGCAAATTGGCGATCGCATCCGCATAGAAATTGAAGGCATTGGTCGCTTGGAAAACACAGTTATCGCCAAGCAACCAGCAACAATTAGCTAGCGCACTTGCATGTGTACAGCATCAGAAATTGCCGGAATTTCTGCATAACGACCAATGGCTGATTGCACAACTGCATAACCAACTGCTGCTACTAAGCCCAAGAAAATAGTATTGCTGAGTATTTCTACAGCAAAACCTGTTCCTGGTAGTGGTTGGACAATAAATTGCAAGCCAAGAGAACACAAGATTAAAACAATATCAATCAAAATTGCCTGCATTGTATTAAAACGAATGAAATGAGCAATCCTTTCATTCCTCACTACCAACATAAACAAGGCAAAAAATACAACTAATCCGGCAAAAGGAATATTAGCGTAAAGTAGAATGACAGGGGCAAGAGGTGCAAAAACTAGCCTCAGTGCGGGAACTTGTCGAAATAAGAATTCACCAAACATTAATCCTTCAACTAGAGGCAGCAAATAAGGCAAGCAAGCAAAAATTCGCTCTTTAACTGTTGTAGACCCGCGCCAACTCATCTTGCGTTCTCCTTAAAATAAACCTAATAAGCTTAGGATAACGCAGCTACAAGCGCGATTTGTTCTGGCTAATTTTTAAACATCACTCAATATTGGCAATGCGGAAGCCCATTAGACACTGGTATTGATCGGGTTGTTGAGCTAAAGACTTGCTAACTGCTTGACCGCAACCAAGTTTACCTTGATGCCATCGGGGTTGACCGCTTTGAGTCGCAAGCAAACAGCCTTGGCAAACGTGCTGAGGGGCTAGGATTTGGTTGTCCATTAAAATTACTAACATCCTGATTCCTCCAGTGGAGCATCAATGCCGCTTGAGTCCATTTTATGGTATGGGTTCAGGTAGATTGTGAGGAATAATACATACTTTAATATCTTGTCTAGTAAATATTGGCAACACAAGGTAAAAAGTTATGATGGGGTATTCAGCAATGCAATCTGATGAGCAATACATGCAGAGATAGCTTGCACAAAAACTTAAAACGTTAGGGAATTTTTTAGGAATAAGTAGACGTGAGCTTAAATAACTTAGATATTCTTGCCCAAAGCGATCAGGCGATCGCCAATTTAATTAATGACGAACTCCAAAGACAACGCGATCATTTGGAGTTAATTGCTAGTGAAAACTTTACCTCAGCGGCAGTATTAGCCGCTCAAGGCTCAGTACTAACTAATAAGTATGCTGAAGGCTTACCAGGTAAACGCTATTACGGCGGCTGCGAATATGTAGACAAAATTGAGCAGCTAGCAATTGACCGCGCCAAACAGCTATTTGGGGCGGCTCATGCCAACGTGCAGCCTCATTCAGGAGCGCAAGCAAATTTTGCCGTCTTCCTGACGCTGCTAGAGCCAGGAGATACGATTATGGGCATGGATTTGTCTCACGGCGGACACCTCACTCACGGTTCGCCAGTGAATGTATCGGGTAAGTGGTTCAAAGTTTGTCACTACGGCGTTAATCCCGAAACTGAGCAGCTAGATTACGAACAAATCCGGCAATTGGCGTTGCAACACCGTCCTAAGCTATTAATTTGCGGTTATTCTGCATATCCTCGGATTATTGATTTTGCTAAATTTAGACAAATAGCTGACGAAGTTGGCGCTTATCTATTAGCTGATATTGCTCATATTGCCGGATTAGTAGCAACAGGGTTGCATCCCAACCCAATTCCTCATTGCCATGTTGTTACTACTACCACCCATAAAACTTTACGGGGACCTAGAGGCGGTTTGATCTTGACTGGCGATCCAGAAATGGGTAAAAAGTTAGATAAATCAGTTTTTCCTGGCACTCAAGGCGGTCCCTTGGAACACGTCATTGCAGGTAAAGCAGTAGCTTTTGGCGAAGCGCTAAAAAGCGACTTCAAAGTTTATTGCGCGCAAGTAATTGATAATGCCCGTACTTTAGCAACTCAATTGCAGAATCGAGGCTTCAAGATTGTTTCCAACGGTACAGACAATCATTTGATGTTAGTTGATTTGCGCTGCATCAACATGACAGGTAAAGAAGCAGACAGGTTGGTTAGCGGCGTAAATATTACAGCCAATAAAAACACAGTCCCCTTCGATCCGCAATCGCCATTTGTCACTAGTGGCTTGCGCTTAGGTACGCCAGCAATGACAACAAGAGGAATGGGAACAGCAGAATTTACAGAGATTGCTAACATTATTAGCGATCGCCTACTTCATCCTGAAGACGAATCCGTAGCTCAAGATTGTCTCCAGCGAGTAGCCGCCTTATGCGCAGCTTTCCCGTTATATCCACATATAACAAGTTCTATACCCGCTTTAGTCTAAATTAAGCAGGGAAAAGGTAAGCAAATCAAATCCTTTTCCCTTTAACCCTTAACCTTTACCCTTCTTCCCATATATGCTAATCTGCCTGCAACAGAGTAAACCTATGTAAATTTTGCTAGGCAATTTTTGTCTGGTAACTATTGATAGCAGATGCCTTATCAGCTTTATCATCTACTTGCCTTTCTAGTTTCTGCCTTAGTAGTTATTTGGACTACACCCCTTGTCAAAACCATTGGCATAAAAAGCGGAAAAGTTGATAAACCAGGCGATCGCAAAGTCCACCAGCGCCCAATGGTACGCTTGGGAGGAGTATCAATCTTTCTTGGCTCCCTAATCGCCCTTTTAGTTGTCTGGTGGGCTGGTGGCTTTGGTATCCTGCCCACAGAGACAGAATGGGAAATCTGGGGCGTGGTTTTGGGGGGGCTAGCTTTTTTTGCGATCGGTTTAGCAGATGATTTATACAACTTATCTCCTTTTATCCGCCTGCTTTTACAAATACTATTTGCTACTTTAGCCTGGTTTATGGGCGTGCATATTGACTTTCTCAGCATTCCTTTTGGTGGGTTAATCCAAATGGGCTGGCTGAGTTTGCCTATTACAGTAATTTGGCTAGTGGGGATGGCAAATGCTATTAACTGGATTGATGGTTTAGATGGGCTAGCGGCTGGAGTATCGGGTATTGCGGCTGTAGTCATGCTAGTTGTAACGCTGTTTATGCAACAATCTGCTGCTGCTTTAATTGCTGCTGCTTTAGCTGGTGGCGCGCTGGCATTTTTGCGTTACAACTTCAATCCCGCGCAAATTTTTATGGGCGATGGCGGCGCTTACTATATAGGCTTTACCTTAGCAGGCGTAGGCGTTGTCGGCTTAGTTAAAACTACTGCGGTTACAGCCGTGTTGTTACCTTATCTAATTTTGGCTGTGCCAATTGTCGATATGTCAGCAGTAATTTTATTGCGCCTGCGTCACGGCAAATCACCTTTTATGGCTGACAAGCGCCATCTCCATCACCGTTTATTGCAAGCTGGCTTATCCCATCGGCTGACAGTTTTATTTATCTACGCCTTAACATTATGGGTTGGTAGTTTGGCGGTAGCTTTTGCTGGCATTCCTAGTGGCATAGCTTACGCCTTGGGCGGAACTTCACTACTAAGTTACGCTAGCTGGCAGGTATGGAGACAAGCCCGTTAGAGCGCCCTTGGCGCGGGTAAAGGGGAAGGGGGAAAGGATGGGACAAGGGGACAAGGGGACAAGGAGACAAGGGAAAATAACTGAATTTTCCTGCGTATCTCTAATTCAAACCTTAAACTTAATCTTCAACTCAAAACTCAAAACTATTTATAAATGAGTGCTGAAATTGTCTGTGTTGGAACTGAGTTACTGCTGGGCGACATTCTCAACAGTAATGCTCAGTATTTAGCCAAAGAACTTGCAACGTTGGGTATTGCTCACTACTATCAAACGGTGGTAGGGGATAATCCTAGTAGAATAAAGCAAGTTGTAGAAATAGCGATCGCGCGTTCGTCGCCCGCTAACCAAACTTCAATTCTCATCTTTACAGGCGGGCTTGGTCCTACACCAGACGATCTTACTCACGAAACTTTAGCAGAATTTTTTGGCGTACCGCTGGTAGAACATCCCGAAATTGTTGCCGATATCACCCGCAAATATGCCGAACGCGGACGAATAATGACTCCTAGCAACCGCAAACAAGCAATGCTGCCTCAAGGTGCTGAAGTATTGCCAAACATAGCTGGTACAGCCCCTGGTATTATTTGGGAAGCTCGTTCTAATTTAATTATTTTTACCTTCCCTGGCGTACCGTCGGAAATGCATCGGATGTGGCAAGAAACCGCAGTCCCTTATCTGCGAAGTCGCGGTTTTGGTAAAGAAATTATTTACAGCCGCACTTTGAAGTTTTGGGGAATTGCTGAATCTGCTTTAGCGGAAAAAGCAGCTTCTTTTCTAGAGTTATCCAACCCTACAGTCGCCCCTTATGCCAGTTTGGGGGAAGTAAAATTGCGGATTTCTGCCCAAGCTAGTTCCCAAACCCAGGCTCAACAACTAATTCAACCTGTGGAAGAGGAATTAAAAAAAATTGCTGGGATTAATTACTTTGGCGCTGACAACGATACCTTAGCATCAGTAGTAGGAAAATTACTAGTTGCATCTGGAGAAACTTTAAGCGTAGCTGAGTCTTGTACTGGTGGCGGTTTGGGGCAAATGCTTACTAGCGTGTCAGGAAGTTCGGTGTATTTTATGGGTGGAGTAATTTCTTACGCTAACGAAGTCAAAACTGCTCTATTAGATGTCGATAGTCAAGATTTAGAGACACAAGGCGCTGTTAGTGCTACCGTAGCCGAGCAAATGGCAAAAGGCGTGCGATCGCATCTTGCAACTAGCTGGGGTATTAGTATTACAGGTATTGCTGGACCTGATGGCGGTAGCCAGGATAAACCAGTAGGTTTAGTGTATATTGGTTTAGCGCATCAAAGCGGTGCAGTGCAAAGTTTTGAGTATCGTTTTGGTGACACAAAAGATCGCTCTCTAATTCGTCACCTCAGCAGTTGTACAGCCCTAGATTGTTTGCGCCGCCAACTATTAACAGTGACCAGTGACCAGTAACCAGTGACCAGTTAAGAAACAGTAACTAGTTACTGTCAATTGTCTGAAAGATTAACTATTTCATCAGTAGTTACTTAGTTATCAGCTACTTAGACTAGATTATTTTCCTCTTTCTCTTTTACCTGGTCACTGGTCACTGATTATAAACACTTCTTTAGTGAGATGAGTCGGCTTCCTAGCAGTGTGATAAGCTTAAGATAAGTTTATGTATTGTAGACTTCCGTTTTATTCAAGGTAAGTTAAAAATCGGTAGTATTGTTAGGAGCAGTCGGCTCAATGGACTACATAGAAAAGGTGCTAGAAAAGCTAAAAGAGTGGGGACGCAGGATTATTGAAACCTTGCTAGGACCAGAGGTGGAACCAGAACCTATACCCATCCCTGTAAATGACAGAGCGCGCCGTCATCACTAGTCTATCCCAAATGCTGACACAAGAATTCGTGTTTAGTATTTTAGTACTGCATGGACCAAACTTAAATCTCTTGGGACAAAGAGAACCAGGAATTTATGGATCGGTGACATTAGCTGAAATTAATCGCTTGTTAGTGGCAGAAGGTGTGAAACTACAAGCGGAAATTTCTCATATGCAGTCAAACCACGAAGGCGTACTTGTAGACGCTATTCATAGTGCTAGCCAAGATAAGCAGGGAATTTTAATTAATGCTGGTGCTTATACTCACACCAGCGTAGCGATTCGCGATGCGATCGCCTCTGTGAAACTACCGACTGTAGAAGTACATCTTAGCAATATCTACCAAAGAGAAGCTTTCCGCCATCACTCATACATCGCCCCAGTAGCGATTGGGCAAATTAGCGGTTTTGGCGCAGAAAGTTATCGCTTAGGATTAATAGCGTTGATGCATCACCTAAAATCTAGGACAACAACGTAATCAATAATGCGCTATTCCATCTCTAGTCGTTTTCGGGGCGCAATACTCGGCGCAATGCTAGGGGAAAAAATTAGCACGCACTCTAGGCAAATACCTACGTTTCAAGCAGCCAATTGCCTAATTCCAGGGATGCGCAGCTTAATTGAGCTAGGTAGATTCGAGCAGCAAAATTGGCAAGAGAAACTATTACCAGAGACAAAGACATCTGGATTTGCGCCAACGATCGCCATACCCTTATCTCTATTTTACCACGAAAACGAACTCAAACTGCGACAGAACTTGCTAGCTGCTAGCGCCAGCATTGGGCAGAACGAACCAATAATTCAAGAAAGCATGCTAGCTGTAGGATATGCGATCGCTCATGCTTTGAGCGAAAAACTTACACCCGCGCAATTAATTCCCCATATCCTCAGCTTGATCGAAACGCCACAAACAGACTTAACCCAAAAATTAATTCAAGTTCAGGCATTGTTAACCCAAAAAGCGGGTTTAGAGAGCGCGCTATCTCAATTAAACCTCAACGAGCCGTCAACAACAGCAATTGCTCTAGGATTTTATTGCTTTTTGAGCAGTCAAGAAGACTTTAGCCTAACTGTAAAAAGAGCGCTACGCCTACAACAACCTTTAGCTAGCGCGGTTGCTGGTGCTTTGTCAGGAGCCTATAATAGCTCCTCTAATATCCCTAGCAGTTGGCACGCACTAGCTACCCATCAAACCAGCACCGAAAAAGAAGTGCTACAATTGTCAGATTCACTAGTCGCTGTGTGGTCGGGAGTGTATGAGTATGAAGTCTATCGTGCGGAAGTTGTAACTAAGGCAGTCGCCGTCGCTGCACCTGGCGTTATTCGTTCGCGTTAGGCAAGTGGGCAATTGCTAGTAGAGAGGATATTTGCGCAAACAGATAAGATCTGTAATAGGCTTAAAATTTTAATTAGCAATAACTTGGCGATCGCAATTTCTAGGTAGTTATAGTGGTCAACCAACCTCAACCGACTCCAGCTACAAATTATTTTGACAGTCACTATTTAACTAGCTGCACTCATTGGTAATGAAAAAGCTGCGTTTGTTGCAATTTTTGATGCCGCAGAGTGACAAGAAGCGACAGCATTTGCTCCGCCACAATGGAGAATTTTCCCCTGCCAACAAAGTTGAGAACGTACCTCTACTATCATTTTTGCAGAGTGTATGGGTAAAAGTATCGTGCTGGCAGCAAAGATATCATTCTAAAGCTATTTTTATATTTGCTGTAATTGCGCTGACTGTGGTATTAGGGCATCGCTTTTACAATCAACCGCGACTATCAGTAGGAACAATTGCACCGCAAACAATAACAGCACCTTATAGCGCTCGTGTTGAAGACGTGGAAACAACCAGAGCAGAACGAAAAGCTGCGCGTAGCGTCTCTATACCTATACTAACAATTGATCGGGCAGTAAATCAACAAGTTCAAGCACAGTTGCAACAAGCACTCGATTGGGGCAATGAAATTCGCTTCAGTGCAGGGAATTTTCCCTTTTTAGAAACTTCCGTATTATCAAAATCGGTTCAGCATTATCTGCGCAGTTGTTCAGAAGCCCAATGGCAACTAATACTGGCAACTATTAAAAATACTAATAAAACCACACCATCTGCTGAGGCTTTAGTTAATAGCAAGCTAGCAGAAGCAAGTTTAGAACTGCAAGCATACGGCTGGAAAACCGCGTCAGAAAACTTATTAGAACTTATCCCTAAAGTTACCCAAGCCCGTCAGAAATACTCTCAAGCCAAGTTAAAAACCCAACAGAGTAATAATTCTGCTTATTTTTACACAGACAAGCTGTTAAATTGGTCGGATGAAGAGTGGGCAAATACACAAATACTCATTCATACTAGTTGCGATCGCATTCTTGCTCAGGGTATCCCACAGGGGCTACCACCGCAGCTTTTACGAACAGCAGTAAGCTTACAACTAAAAGCACCAAAGCCAGATAGTGCGTTTGCAGTACCGACAACTGCCGAAATATGGGCAAATCAACTACTTATAAGTATTCTTAAACCAAACTTGATTGCAGATGTCGAACAAACCAGACAACAGGCAGAAAAAGCAGCGCTGGCGGTAGAATCGGTAGTAATAGAAGTACGTAAAGGCGAGACTATTGTCAAAGCTGGAGAAGAAATCACGCATCAAGATTTCGTCTTACTTGATAATTTCGATCTCGCTCGCCGAGAAATTAATTGGCAAGGGTTGCTACAAATAGGAGCTTTTGTCACTGGGGTAGTTGGGGTATTTGCCTTAATAGAAACGCAATTTGGTTGTAATATCAGGCAACGCGATCGCACTTTAGTATTGCTACTTACCCTAAGTACAGTCATGCTCACAACCTTGGGCGTTACTTATACTAGCTTGCCAGCTATTGGTTTATTATTAGGTAGTTTTTACCGTTGCCCGTTAGGAATTACCATTGTTGGGCTAGTAGCGATACTGCTCTCTGGAAGCATGGAAATTGGTACAGCGCCTTTGCTAGCAGGGACAGCAGGTGGCTTACTGGCAAGTTGGCTAGCAGGGAGAATGCGATCGCGCGAAGAACTAGCTTTATTAGGCGGTGCTGTAGGCTTGATTGAAGCGATCGCCTTTTTGCTAGTGGGATTAGTTTTTAGTCAAACTATGGATAGTTGGTACGCGATCGCCCAGCAAGCAGGGTTAATCGGGCTTTCAGGACTAGCTTGGAGCATCGTAGCACTAGGCTTAAGCCCTTATTTAGAGCATGTTTTTGATTTAGTAACTCCCATTCGCCTTGCGGAACTTGCCAACCCCAATCGCCCATTATTAAAACGCCTTGCTACCAATGCTCCTGGTACTTTTCAGCACACCTTATTTGTATCTACATTAGCTGAAGCGGCAGCTAAAGCTTTAGGCTGTAACGTTGAACTAGTAAGAGCAGGTACTTTTTATCACGATATTGGCAAATTACACGACCCGCAAGGATTTATTGAAAATCAAATGGGCGGACCAAACAAGCACGATGAAATTAACGATCCTTGGCTAAGTGCGGAAATTATCAAAAAGCACGTCAGCGAGGGATTAGTGATGGCACGCAAACACCGCCTGCCTAAAGCAATTCAAGCATTTATCCCCGAACACCAAGGTACAATTGCGATCGCTTATTTTTACTACCAAGCCAAGCAATTAGCAGCTACGCAACCAGCAGACGATCAAAGAGAAATTATCGTTCAAGAAGCTGATTTTCGTTACGACGGACCAATTCCTCAATCACGGGAAACAGGAATTGTCATGTTAGCCGATGCTTGCGAAGCAGCACTAAGAAGTTTAAAAGATGCGACATACGAAGAAGCTTTAGCGATGGTAAATAAAATTTTGCGATCGCGCTGGCAAGACAATCAAATGATAGATTCTGGACTAAGCCGCCAAGATATGTCACGCATAGCCGAAATCTTCGTAGAAGTCTGGCTACAATTCCACCACAAACGCATAGCCTACCCTAAATCTGCTAATGGTTGAAGAGATGGGGAGATGATTAATTCACTTCTGTCTACCTTATCCCCTTTCCCCTCTGAAATTCCTCTCCCCTCTTGCCAACTGCCCCACACAATCAGACACTAAACTTGAGAGTTGATAGGCAGCTTGGAGGAAATTTTGTGAAGAAAGTATTATCGATCATTTTAGGGGGCGGTGCAGGCACGCGGCTTTACCCGCTGACCAAGTTACGCGCCAAGCCAGCAGTACCGTTAGCAGGTAAATATCGACTGATCGATATTCCTGTCAGTAATTGCATAAATTCAGAAATTTACAAAATCTACGTTCTTACGCAATTCAACTCCGCTTCGCT
>QQTW01000360.1_pt1 | contig 28019 bp, 27 predicted proteins | sample 1904831 | NCBI WGS metagenome assembly QQTW01 (sample SAMN09435610, study PRJNA476489) | Subsurface metagenome, whole genome shotgun sequencing project. | reverse complement strand
CTTTGGCGGACAGCCCTCCACGGCTTGCTCGAACAGATCTCGGAGCCTCTCCATGCCGATTTTGCGGTCCACAGCCTTTGTCAAGTACAGGTTCCAGAGCTCGAACGCGACGGGGTAGCTGAAGAGGTCGAGTCCGCGCTCGTACACCTTGAAGGATTCCTCAAAGTACTTGTTTTCCTCCAGCAGATTCGCGTAATTGACGACCGTCTGCGGTGTTGCGATTCTCAGCTCGAATATGCGCTCGTACACTTTGCGCGTCTCTTCGAGAGTGCTGACGCTCTCCACAAGGTCGACGTAAAAGCTCCAGAGCTTCCAACTCTTGTGCACTCTCTGCTGCGGCGACAAGGTCTCGTCAAAGTAGTCCACGGTTGAACGCTTCGGTGCCTGGGTTGCTTTGGCCATGATCTCCACGGCTCTGTCAAAGTTCTCGTTTCGAAGCTCCATCTCCGCCCATTCACACCACGTCTCCGCAAGCTCCGCGACGGACTTGAACGGCACCTTCACCGCCTTCTCGAAGATGACACGGGCGTTCGCAACGTCGCCGCCCTCCTCGTACAATTTGGCGTAGTTTGTCCACAATTCGTGGAATCTTCCGACGGCTTTCTTCGGCTGTATGGCGGCGATGGCATTGGTGTAAGTCTGGACGACTTCGGTCTTGTTGTCGCCCCACAGAGCAACCCTCTTTTCCCACTCGTTGACATTGTTCGGATTCTGACGCAGTAGCACGTCGTTCACGAGGAACGGTCGCCTGTCCATAAGCTGCTCGAATCGCATCATTCGAATGTCCAGATCCAGGTCTGAATCCTCATCGGCTATACCCTTGTCTGCACGCGCCGCAGCATCTTCCATCTTGATCACCAGTACTGCCTTCTCGGCCTCCGCATACGTGTCAAAGACGATCGAGAAGTCGCGCACCGTCATCACGGTGGTGATACCCTCTTCGAAGAGATCACGAGCCCTCTCGTAATCGCCCATGTTGATCCAATACCTTGCCAACCCGACCCACAGTATGCCTCTCTGGTCGGCGAACTTTGCGATGCCGCTCCGAATTATCTTTTCCACATCTATGCCAACGTCATCGCCGGTTTCAATCTCCTTGGCATGGTCGATCAGGAGCTCGATCATCTCCGTCCAGAATTGAAACGGTCCTTTGGCTTCCTTGCTCCGGAATCGCGGGTTGTTGAGGATCTCCATGTACTTCTTCACGGCCTCCGTATACTGCCGCATGTCGATGAGCAGCTCGATGAAGTCTTCCGCATGCTCCGGGTGGATCTGCATGTAGCGCCTCCATATCCTGACGGCCGTCTCGCCGGACGCCGAGTTCGCGAAAGGGCGGTAGAGCGCCCATATTCGATTGTGCTGCGTCAGAGGGAGGGCGCGCAGCGCGCGGTCAAAGGTCCGCCGTGTCGTTGTGACGAGGGGCTGCTGCATCAGAAACGACAGGTACATCTCCCATATCCGAGGCATCTTGTTCAGCAGCACAAGGGCGCGCTCAAACAGCGAGTTGACTTTGACATAGTGCGCCGCGTACCTGGCCGAGTTCTTGTTCTTGAGGTGCTTCGTTCGGAGGGTCAGATACATCTTCCAGAGCTTGTAGGATCGCGGCAGCGTGGTGCAGGCGCGCTCCAAGACGAAAGCTTGATCTAGCAAGCTGCCATGTTTCTGTTTGAAGTTTGCGTAGTCCAACCACGGCTTGATGCTTCCAGGGTGTCGGATTATGTCCTGCTCGTATACAACGTCGCTCTCCGAAATGAGGTAGATGTCTGGTGACTTGGGGCCTCTTTTGGACTGAACCACCTCCATTGTCGGGGGCTGCCTGAGCAGCTCTCCTGGCATCGTGATGACATGCGGTTAAGGCCGTGAGGATGTGTGCGCGCGTCGTGAAGGAGATTGGATCATGAAGAGATTTAACAGGGCTCTTGATCTAAGCGCGCGACTAGAGAATGCCTCCACTCGCGTAAACTTTACCGTTCGCTTAAACCTCCACCTCCGAGGGGTCCATCAGCGAGAGAGCTTCACGCGCCTGTTTCCTGGGTCAAGATAATCACAGGATATAGAACAAACAGTTCTTCTATTGCCAGTCTCACTGGGTATTTACCGATAAACAAACGCACAATGTCCGGAAGTGGGGTATGGGACCGATGACATCGAAGCTCTGGGACTTTACTGATTGGACTGTAGGCCAGAGAGGCGGTCTTTCCTACGCGACAGTCGCTGGGTGCTATGAAGAGCAAGCTTAAAGGAGCCCAGACTGGTCATGATCTGCTGAAGCGGAAAAGCGAGGCTCTGACCAAGTACGAAGCCCTTCACTGACGGGGTTTGACCAATCGCTGACAATCAGCAGACGCTTCAGAGGTGCACGACCAGCGATCATGAAACGAGAGACCCATAGCTGAAATGTCGCGCAGAGATCACGCGCAGAATCGACGAAGCGAAACGCAAGATGGGCCGAGTAATGCAGATTGCAGCTTTCTCACTGGCGGAGGTCACATATGCCGTTGGGGGGGACATCGGATATCAGATACAGGAATCGGCCAAATCGGCGCGGTTCCGAGTGAGGACCCGTCAGGAGAACGTGTCTGGAGTGTTTCTACCTCAGTTCGAGAGCTATACCACAGAAGGCAACAACGACTTTGGCCTGACCGGGCTTGGTAAAGGAGGGCAGCAGGTGCAGCGTTGCAGAGAGACATATGCAAGGGCTGTAGAGACACTGGTCGAGCTGGCGAGCTTGCAGACGGCCTTTGTGATCCTCGATGAGGTTATCAAAGTGGTCAACCGGAGGGTCAATGCTATGTGAGTGATCTGGTCCCCATCTGGCGCCGAAGCATGTTGACATTCGGTCCCAAGTGAGCATGTCATCATTCCCAGGACCGAGAACACCATCAAATACATCAACTCGGAGCTGGACGAGTTGGATCGAGAAGAGTTTTACCGGCTAAAGAAGGTGTCCGGGAAGAAGGATCGAGACGCCGCGGCTGCTGAGGCAGAGCGGAACAAGCAGAAAGCTCTTGATGCTGACAAAGACGCCGACGAGGGGGGACCAGAGACGAGAGATCTTCTTGGAGACCAAGATAACCAGGATGTAATATTTTAAAGTGTATTTGGGACTGAGTCCTGTAATGTGGATACAGGGTTCATTGTAAGATGAGACCAGACACGACGAATGTCGGTCAGACCTGAACGCCAATTTAGCATGCTGCCTTCGGAAGATGCCTCCAACGCCGTCGCTCGCTGCATAACTGTTCGTTTTGAGGCCGCTGATCCGAATCACTGCCTTTGATACGTGACTTTGATTGGCTTGCCCTCTTCACCAAGAGTCATTCCTGCCGTGCTCTCCTTTGCGCTTATAGCCCCTGCTTCAGCCTCGTACTCCACAAAAGCAATGCCCTTCCTGCCGGGCACCAGCCGGACTTCTCTGAAACCCTCGAACCTTCCGAAGATGGCGCTCAAGCCATCTACTTCGTACGCCTCCGGAACGTTTTGCACAAACAAGATCTTGTTGGGAGGGAGGTACTCATCTGGTACCACCGCGGAAGCTCCACCGGTTGACTTGAGCCCTGCACCGCGAGTGGCTTTGACTGGGCGTGCAGGTGCAGGCTCGGGCGCTCCACCTGCTGGTCTCTTTAGCTTTTTCTGGGCCTCTTGCGCCTCTAGTGCTTGCTTTCTTTCTGAAGGAGTTGTTAGTCTGATGTGCGCGTCATTCTCGCGTGCAAGGTCGTACCTTTCTCCGCCAGCCGCCTTCGCCGGTGCATTTCGAACTCGTCCTCCGTCCCTAGCTGCTTCACAGTCGCATCGCTTCTGGTTTTGGCATATTCTAGCACCATAGGCTTATCAAACAGCTCGAAGCCTTGGACTTCGTCGATAGCTCTCGCGGCCGACTCTGGAGTATCAAAAACAACAAAAGCCTGGCCTTTGGCTTTCAGGTTCTTCTTTGCCACAAGGTCTATTATCTCTCCATATTCACTGAAGATCTCTCTTAGGGCCTCCTTCAGCTGATCGACCTTGATACGCTCCTCGAGATTGCGAACCTAGTTGGTTGTTAACATCGGGCTCTTGTGCTGTTCCGAATCACAATTTACATAAACACTAAATATAATTAGCAGACGCGCGAAGCCTCATCGATTACTTGGACACACGTTGAGTTAGGAGCCTCGCCGTTGTCCTGTGAAGCGACAGCTGCCATGCTTTCTTTTCAGATCTTAATCGCCTGAAAAACCAGTTGCGAAAATTTATGAGCAGAGGTTGGGAATGAGAAGAATACACTCTCTGCAACTTGATATACCGCGGTACCTAGGTACTCTCCACCGGTCCCGACATTTACCCGATCAAATGTTGGCAGCCAACACAGCCCTTTGACCGGCCCCAGGAATGAGCGAGCCCAGGGCCACCCAGACTCACTCTGGACCTTTGGACTTTCCAACATACAACCTCTCCGGGCCTCTCCGGGGAATCGAATCCTTCGGGGAAAAGTCCTGCCTTACGCCTTCTGATCCTGTACTATCAAAGATTGGTTGATGCAGCACCTTCAAAAATTCAAGACATATTGCTTCGTCTTGCTTCATCCATCACCTAAGAGCAGTTGATTATCTTCTGAGCCTAACCTTCGGCGAAGAATCCGCGTCGTAAACACAAGAGTCCATCGTGCCGTCTTATATACAACAAAGTATGTTACAGGAGCCTGAAGAGAGTTGAGAATAGATCCCATCGCCATGTCCGTTCCCAGCAGTCGTCACTCGATGTTCACAGCTGAGCCACTGTCGGACCCAGCATAAACTGATATACTGGGATCAATGGCAATCATTTCGGCCAGGATATCGAGAATGGGCTGGACGGGGTCAGCACATGTAGTCCCTTGGAAGCGCTCGGAGAACCATACTTTGGGAACTGTCTTGTCATACACGTTGATCAACTCCCTGGGCTGCGGGTAGACCTTTAATGCCTTGTAGAAAGATAGCGCCGCTTCGACCTGCTTCGAATCTGTGACTAGCAGTGAGCATACCTTGCAGCCAGATCGGAATACGGCAGCAAGCTCCATACCATCTGAACAGAGACCTTCACCATGCGCAACCTCTTGCTTGAAGTAAGCCTCTACTTCCTCCACATTTGTTGGAAAGCCGTCCTCATTGGCTTGATCGACCGCTTCCCTGATAGCTCTTCGGTGCTGCGCTCCCTGTGCCTCGGCCTCCTCTTTGGCAGCTCTAGCCTGCTTTCGAGATTCGCGCTTCAACGCCTTCCTGAACTCCGGATCCGTTCTCCGTCTGTGATCAAAGTAAACGGCGTAGGCGACAAATGCGGTGACGGCAGTAGCCACACAGGCTGTGACGACAGTCGAGATCCTTGTCGAGTCCGACATGGCGAAATCACTGACAGTGCAAAGAGCGAACTGCTAACGCAGACAATGGTAAAGAAGACTTATTCGTGGGAAGCTTTGCACAAAAAGTTATCGACCTCGCCCGGCGGGACCTCGGGAGCGGCAACTTTGGAAGAACATTAGTGCGGAGAGCTATGGCCGCCCGGCCGGACATCGACTCCCGAAGTCGGGATCTCGAGGTCCAGCACTCCAGGCTTCACAGCCCTTCGACAGCTCGCAGCATCCGATGAGCATCTTGTATAGCTACTACTCAACTACGCATACACACAATACAACAACCTCGCGGCACCGCTATGGAAGACAAAGGCAAAGGCAAGTCCTTGCGCAAAAAGAAAGCTACAACGCCAAAGCAAATATCGGGTCCGCTTTCGGTGGGTCAGACCCAAGCAGAAGGAGGGCTTCCTAGAGATGACGCTGGAATCACGGCGCCTGATGGCGGCAGGCCCGGGATTGCCCACAGAGAGCGACCTGGGCAGAGTGGAAAGACTTCTGATCTAGTGAAACGAAGGTATTCAACCCGTTTCACGCAATTACCACCGGACTTCAACGGGGGAGCTCAGCCTGTACCAACAATGCCGTCCATACCCGGTCAATATGTGAACAAGTCGGCGTCCCGAGATGGAAGACCCTCAGGACTTTCCGATGGGCAGAAGATCAAAGTGGACATGAACGCCGTCTGCGACCCTAATCTACGGCCGGAACAATGTATGCTGCTTTTCCAACCGAACCTCGCGCGTCTAACTTCCCATGCGCAGATGTTGCCTCACTGCTCGTGGACGCTTCCGAGCAGGACATACGAGATTATCAGCAAGACCTTCGCAAGGCCAAGAACCGTACTTCGACCGATCTCCAACTTAACGTGTACCAAAACCGCACCCAATTCATAAAGATCAGTAAGGAGGCCGAAAAGCTGAAGTCGGAAATGAGAACATTGCGCAATCTGATGTCAGACTTGACCAACCCTCTTGGAAGGACTACTGCAGTCGGAAAGACGACCCCTGATGCTCTCGCGTCTCGCAAGCAAGCGAACCGAAGCTCCGTCGCCAATCTCGAAGCGCTGTGGACTACGCATCTGCAAGCCTTATGGAAGCGCGTTGAAGGCTCACAAAAGTTTCTGCCTGCCACTCCAGGACGTCACATAGAGTATGAGTCTGGCCGGTGGGTTGAGTTGAATGCCGCCACCTGGAAGGTCAGGCGGCGCGTACACATAATCCTCCTGAACGATCATCTCCTCATCGCTTCCGAAAAGAGGCGGGCGGATACGTCAACTCAGAACTCGGGAGATGCGAAGCAGAAACCGGGTCCGGATCAGATCAAGTTGGTAGCGCAGCGATGTTGGCCGCTGCAAGATGTCAGAGTGGCTGATCTCGCCACTGGATCCGCGGGTCACACGAATGGGAGCCAGGGTGACAGGCGGACCACGGCGAATGCCATCAGTGTCCGAGTGGGCTCTGAATCGTTCACATTTGCCACTGGTGGATCCGACAGTAATGAAAAATCTGCTCTGCTCAGTATCTTTCGCAAGGCTGCCGAGGACCTGCGCAGAAAGCTAGACGCCGAAAGAGAGGTTCCGCCGACTCTTCGTGAACCGGCAATGTATCCCAGTACCGGTCCATCAAGTCTGTCGAAGAGACTCGACTATCAGGACGGTCTGGCAGATACTGCCTCTCAGAAATCCATCACCTTCATGGACAGCGACGGCAAATCGCAGAGCATGAGGACGGTAGAGAGTCAGTTGGACGCGCTTGACATAGACATAGCATTGCAACACTTTGAAACCGCCGTGACGACAATAGAAGGACTCAAGAGACTTGCAAAGGGGATCAAGGGCAATGGGGTTGCGCAAGACCTTGTTAATTACAAGGTGGATGCTCGGGCGGCCAAGCTTGCGTCGGTCGTACTGCGACAGCTCGGAGAGTCGCATTCGCAAATGGTAGCAACCAAAGAGAATGTAGGTTGGCTCACCAGGCTCGGATTTGAGGACCGTGCGCGGTCCGACTACCTGCATGCTCGGAGCGCTGTACTGCATAAAAGGATAAGGTAAGGTGCTCCGCTGCGCCTAATTGATCAAAAATTTACTTATGAATTCGCGCAGGCAATGCTTATTTGACGGGGACTTGCCACTCTACATCTATCAACTATCATTTATATATTTCACCATCATCAGAAACACGATCGAAGTGTATCAGGATTGTTTTCCGCCCGCAATGATGTCTGCTTGCGTGAAGTGGGCTAAGGAGCAAGTGGAGAGCTTCAATCAGATTCTCGCACGGCAGCTAAGCGGTATTGACCCCAACGGCGAAACGTGGAAAGCGTGCATGGTGAAGGTTCATTTACATGCGTCAATACTCTTGCAAGTCGGCATGGACTTCAAAGGACTCATTGGGAATGGATTGGAGCCTGAAGATCGACAGGATCATCCGAACGAACAAACCCCGAGAGGTCTCGGCCTAGGATGACCGCAGACGTATATGATCCAGCTAGCTAAGCGGTATGTACATACAGCGTGTTTTGCCGCTGCTCCCAGCCGGCCTTTTACCATCAATTCATTATCCTTGTGTCCACAACCGTCATGTTCTTTCGCCTAGAGTCATGCTTTTGTTGGAGGGAGATTCAATGGTGCAAGAACCCCGTTCGGGTAGATGCACACTTGTAGCTTGTTGGCGGATCTGCTGTCAAAGTGGGTGACTACATTCTCCTTGTACATCACGCATATGTGAGGTCAGTTTGTCATTTGGTTCTTTTGTCACGTCGGTAAGGCGGCCTTGAACAAGCTTCTAGCACGGTCTTCAACACGTTTCAAGCAAGTCCCCTGGAAGTTATCTGGCGGCATTTTAAATTGCTTCCACAGCAGTCATGCTCTAGTGTTAGAAACCAACGATTGGTTCACCGAATCGCTCAAAATCAAGATATTCGCGCCTATCCCCGATTGAACATCTCCAATTCCTAAAGTCCTATCGAGCCGCTATGCCGTCCAAGATTCAGCTTGATGAAAACTTATGGTTTCTCTTCATCTGTCTGCAGAAGTCCGACTTCAAGACCGTGAGCACTTGTGCAGACGACCAGTCATCCCGTCGTAGGGTTCCGGGCATAACCATACATGTTCTGACTATTGCTCGAGCAGATCGATTTCAATTCGGTTGGTGCTTCCACCAATTTGAAGCCTCCGGCAGCACGAATGCGGTACACCCGCCTCCGCAAGGCGTTCGAGGAAGGCACCCTGGTTGGAGCGCACGGACTGCCATATCAAAGCGACAAGCTGGAGGATCAGCAGAAAAAGCGAAAGCAGGGGTTCGGGAAGGGCAAGGGCATTGACGGTTCCGATGGTGGGGCCAAGGGATACGAATGGGATATGATCGAGAAGCCTCACGACCGCAAGTGGCGTCCGGGCTCGCACGCCGGAGACCCGGCAGGACGTCGCGTCCTTCAAGATAGCGCTGTTGTGGACCCGGACGACTCCGATGATCAAAAGCCGCTGATGAAGAAATGGAAGAAAGAGCACGTCGCGGAGAGCCACCCCGCGTGGTTCAAGAGTGAGCCGCCGCATGACAGCGGCGCGGAGATGTCCGACGGAAAGGACCGAAAGGAGGAGATTCTGGAGCAAGAGCAGGTTCCAATGCCCGCCTGTGAGGGTGTAGACTGGGTATATCCGGCTCCGTCTCATGTGGACCACTCTGTCCCTGCAATTCCATCTACAGAGATTAAGCCAGACGTCACGACTGAAGAGGAAGACAAGACTCACCTGCTAATCAAAACGTCCGCCGAGCGATCAACCTTATTCTGATAGCGGGGCAGACAAATTGTATTGCTAGCCATTCCTTCCTTACATGGTTTCCTGTTTTCGTAGTCAGACTGATCGTAACGAGTGTATCATAACATTGATTGAATAGTTCAGAAGCAGAACCTAAGCTACTTTATCTCACCTGATCATTCCATTTCCCCATGTTCTGCCGTCAAAGGGTGATCCCGGTAAAGTATGGCTGTCTCGAAGCAACTTGAAGATAACCTCGAGAGATGGTTTCTGCGTGATGACCAGACAAGTACGCTCTCATTTACTTTTTTCGTCACATGCGATTGTATCGTTATGATATTTCAGCCGAGCAGATTCTTGTACTGCCTCGACAAGTACTTGCCGAGCAGCTTTGGCCGCGTCGATTGCTTGATCGATAAGCGGTTGAAAATCCGAGGCGGGATCTCCCTTGATCCACAGCTCCGTGATCTCATCGCGGGCTGCTATGTATGACACGACACACGCTGCGATGACCTCAGCGTGCTCCGACGGGCACGGATCCGCTACGATGACATTGCGATGCCATCCAGGCGAGCCATCTTGCACTCCTTTGCCTTTGATGTCGGGATTCCGTACGATGGCAGCTACGCCACCGGCTGCTAGGTCAACGCAATCGATCGCTGCATCCGCAATAGCCGTTGAAGCGACATTTATGCATCCCGCGAGGACTGTCATCATCCCTAAGCCACCAAGTGTTGAACCGCTCGAACTGCTCGCTTTGGTATCTTCCGCCCACCAGCAATCCTCCTCACTCTCCAAGACGGTGACGACAATCTCTACTCCGCTCTTAGGCCAGCGGTCGCCGATGACTATACCACGCAATGCGGTCTCCAAATGAACGCTGAGGTCGCGCTCAATAGCATCTCGCACGTAGCTCTTGCGCTGCCAGGTGGCATAAGGAGCCAATTTGACGTAGGCGGAGAGGAGCAAATGGGGAGAGAAGGGTGCAGACCGAGGAAGGGGCTTCGGACCATGGACCGCGCACGTAAGCTTGACGGCTGAAGAGGACGGCATGAGACGGTCTCCGTTCGCCTGTGGAGACGCCGATTGCTCAAGTTCAAGGTAGGCAGATCCGGACGCGGGAGGGACGAGACCAGTTCGAAGAACTGTCCACCACAATGGCAGTGTCAGCGGACATACATATCAGATATGACCGAGCACACGCCTACAAATCTTCCGCATCTCCTGCGGCTGCCGTATTCGACTCGGTCTGCTTGCTTGTACGCTCTCCGCTTTCTCCAACGAGGATACGTATATGGGAGGGACGGTTCCTCCCGCTGGCGGATTGTTTCTTCTTCTGTCTGCCATGACGGGCTGACTGCTGCTCAATTACACTGTTTTGTGTAGAACGACATTCAGAGAATAAGTTGTTTGGGAAGTCTTTCGCCCTCGGCGTTCTTGGCCTCCGATTGGCTGGATCTTTTTTTGCTTGGCATGGGCTATTTTCTCGGGACCACTGAACTCAGCTTTTTCTCAACTTCATCCTCCTTCTCCACACACGGCCTTGCCAGTCACCAGCTCCACGCTGGAAATTCGAGGAGAACATGACTTGTGCCGCGTTGATGTGCACAGTGTCATCGCTTTTGAATGGTGAGGATATGATAATGCCTAATCCTACATCTGTTGTCCTTCCTGATGAAATCTAACACACATGTTCCGGTTATTCCTCCGTGAGCCCCGAACAACATGCACTACCATCTGACCTACTTTTATTTGCTTGATTCATCTGTTCAGGGTTTGCACACGTTTCCGCTAACTCATCTTCGTAAGCGCGGATGTCAGTCGTCCTAACGTAGCGAAACGCAATGAAAACTCTGATTTGATTGTGGGGACGTTCTTAGTGCACACCGTGCCAGCTCAGACCGATGGAACATGATAGGAAGCGGGGGACGACGTGCGAGAAGCATCTGTACAATGCTACCGCTTAGACTCGGAAACCCTCCCTGAAAATTGAAAGAGAGTATAGGGAGATGTAATTGCTGCAGAATCAGGAGTTATCTAACGGTATGTTGCCTTTCTCCCACCCACATCGGCTTACTCTCACACACAAATGATGAATGTATAAATATCAGTTCTGCTACTGAACTTGCTGTTGAAACTTTTATACCATCTTACCAAATATTCTGACCTCTACGTGATTATCATCCCAACCGTGTCTATTTCATTCGACATCACATCACTGACTTGCTCGAGTAGGAGTTTTCCACTGTTTCCGAGATCCCCACCGCTGTTTAGGTACGTCGGTAACAGGCTTTTCCTTGGCTTTTTGCGCGAAGATGAAACCAGTCTATCCATTCCATGAAGTACTACTCGCAAACCACCCTCTCTCACCGCACCAGCACACCTGGGATGACCGGTTTGAGAGTTGCTGTAGGGTCCGGGAAATCTCTCTGAGCTGACCCTGCTCTACAGCCTAATTATGGTTATCGGGCTGAGACATACATGGTCCGTTCTGGGCCTTGTATTTCAACGCTCGGCGAGAACAATGAATTAAGTGGCTTGGCTGAGCGCCCGCTCTTTCCTTTGATCGAGCACTCGAGATTTTGTGATGAGCAAAGCTAACATCAGACATCAGGTGCCAATGGTAACTGTAGAAGGATATAGAGCGGATTGCAAGTTGAGTGATATATTTCACAGCTTCTTAAGGGCAGGGATCAAGTCGCATCGCACAAAGATGTGGGGGTATAAGGGCGATAATATACAGCGATGATAGTACACTCGAATTTAGAAGCAGGGCTCCGGGGCGGGTTGTTCGTAACATGAGAAACGCTGGTATGGAGTTTGGAGCGTGAAGGCATGCGGTGCTCTGTATCAATGTTTGTACTCGCAAGACTCGCAAGACGGGCAAGATAGCTGCTGTTGGCCAGATTTAAAACTCCTTTACTTTTGTTCTACTACTCCACACGGTGATCACCTTTTTGAATACTGCGCTACGCGATGATCTCCTCTTTGCATGAGATGCCGTAGTTCTAATCGAGAGATGTATCAGCATAACGAAGCTGTGCTGGAGTGGCTCATTCACCTTGAGCTCCTTCATCAAGGGATCATTGATCTTGCTGTTCATCGGAGCGAGAACTCCTGTCTCCGAGATGGTTCCGTCCAGGACTTGCTTGACGGCAACAGCACATGGGATGCCAACTGAGTCCACTCAGTCAACACGTATGCTCATTTAGGTTTGAATGCTCACCAAGCTTTGCCATCGCTGAATAACCACCCGGGTCGGTGCTGCCGTACTCACAGAGCGTCGAGGTTCGGGTTTGCTTGGTACCATCCTTCAACTCAACCTCGAACTTGTGCTGGAGTCTTCGCAGTGTTAGCATATCTTCCCCAGCACGTTGCGTCTTCATCATCCGACATTCTGCGAGTTGGATGGTGATATCAAAAGGGGGCGAATCCTGAGGACTCTCCACTTACAATACGAGATCTCGTTCTCCCTCGCCAAATTGCATTTTCTGTTCGAGAGTGGCGCAGATTGTGTCCAGCGGATTTCCTCTTGGGATGATCTTCCACCATAGGATATTAGTGATATCCTTTAAACACAATGTCGCACCTAGTATACACTTGGGCCTGGCCGCCGCAGCTAGCACCTCGAACGGACTGGGATGGAAGTCGTGCTTACATTCTCTGACGAAAAGATCCCAAGCCATCTCAGGCCGGTCAAAACGCGCTCTTTTCGCTCGTCATCCTTGAAGGTGGTCTTAGCGGAGATAGCGTTGATGAGGTCCTTTTCATCTGATGATGGAGCATCGAGAATCTTCTGCGTGGCCTCTTTCCAAGGTATTGGTTCCTTGCAGCAGCTTTTCTCCTCATCGCTAAGGAAACCCATATCCATAAGCGCCTTGACAATCTCTGGAAAGCCCTCATATCTCAAAGTGCCTCTTGATGCATGTCAGTAACCTGGCGTAACCATTAAGAACCCGAATTGAAAGACTACCTGATGATAGTCTGCGCCTCAGGGATGTTGTAGCGCTCCTTGTATCCAGTGGAATCCCTGTTTGGATATGCAACAAGAGAAAATTCTGACCGCTTGGGTGTTAGTGGGACAGATCATAGAAGACCTCCACGTCAGACGTGGTTCGGGGTATAGGTTTAGTTACCGGAGGATATGTGGTATGGCTTAGCAGTAGACATCAGATCTGTGATGGGAAGATGTCAGTGTATGTGTTTCTTGAAAGTACCAGCTCATTGCCCCAAGTCATAATACTCTTGGGGTGTGAATGGTGCGACATCAGCATTTTCTTACCTGGGCCTGCTACATTGACTACTTTCCCGTCTTGATAAAAGCTGGCAGAATTTCGCATTGCAAGTAAGACACCGCGGGGCGACCTTGACCCCTGTTGCGTTAGTATCATTGTTCTAGGGCTGTCGAGGACCCGCGACTGTGTTCTAGATGGACGGATAGAAAGTGCAACGACTGAGACACAATGGCGCCAAATATGCTTGTATACAGACAGGGGGTCGTACCAGGAAAATTTGTATCCCAGGGGGTTTCCAGGTTTCTCTGGCAGGCCTCCACAGTACGATAGGAACGACGTAATCTTTCCTCCTTCTTTGTGGACTTCTTCAATGGTCTTGACAGCATCTGAAGGTGGTCAGTGTCGTATTTGCAACACGTAGCCTGTGTGCACTCTCACACAAATGATCAATTCCCGGATCTACAGGAAGCCAATTAGTCCCAAGCAATAGGTAATGAGCTGGAGAAGGAACCTGCCCAATCCAATCTCATTCATGACAGTAATTCCGGCATCCTTGCACTGCTGGTCGAGCTCCAACATAGCTGGCGATACGTAGCTTGTGGTGACGACATGCTTGTTTTGTCGGATGGCAGATTTGATGACGGTAGGATGGAAGGTGTAGGGGATCAAGCTGATGACAAGGTCGTTTTTCGCGAGCTCAGCGTCCAAGGCCTGGTCATCGGTAACATCGAGCGAGATGGCGGTGGCATTCTTGACACCGGCCGAGAGAGACTCGGCGGACTCAATGGTCCTGCAAGCTGAGGAGTCGTCAGTAGGCTAATCGTTGACCATCTTCCTGGCCGGAATCATACCAACGGTCACGGAGATGCCCGACTCTGAGAGAACGTCGAGGGTAGGTCTTGCAACGAAACCAGCGCCGAGCAGCAACACCCTATAAAAGTATCGATCGTAAATATAAATATTTCTCGATACAGAATAGGTTGTGACTCACTTGTGGGACGCCATTGTGGGCAGGCCTGTGGTCAATTCCTAAGAATTTCCCAAGACACGGATGAGACTATAATTGTGTGAAGTGGCTATTGGAGCTTGCTTGCAATCTCATATATTAGGGAAATTGTCGATTCGCTGATCGAGAATAGCTATTCTGCATCATCAATTGATGGTGTACCATCTCGCCTAATATGAACGGGTTACGGCCTGAACCCTGGCTTGAGATCGGCAACTTTCCTCTTTCGGGAGGCCCTGAAATCTGACGAGCAGCAGATCCGGGCGCCGGGCCATGTGTCTATAACTCGACCTCTCTCGCTATCCTCCATCGCTAACGGCCGCATACCAGATCCCCTGCTCCAACTGTTTGTTTTAACCGGCAACGTTGCTCTCACCATTATTGCACGGAAACCTACTACCACACCAACCCCAGAGGCCAGCGAGCGCTAGACGCGACCCTGCCCAGGTGGCTAAGCCTGTCGCGCCTTGCGCCGAGACCTTCGTGGACGTCCGGGGCTGTCGGCCGCGAGTGGAGGAGAGCTCTGCGGCTTTCAACGTATGGGGAGACTTGTCGGGAAGGATGAACAGGCATGCCTACCCTTCCAACGGGCAGGCATTCGCCCATAAAGGAAGCAACAGGTTTCACATCCAGCCTCACAAGTATGGGAGGCTCCTATGATCATGCAGTGGTTCAATGCTAATACTTGCTGTCAGCAGATTCCAACCTAGATCCCATACCGCGTTGAGAAGAAGGCGAATACTGCTCGTCCGGTTATCAATCGTGGTTCTGTTGTCATGCGCCGGGCTTTTCTTTTTCTTTCCCTCTCTACAATCCAGCATAATATCGGTGTTCTCCTTGGGTCTTCTATCGAGCCATGACGATTCGCATCTGGAGACTGTACGATATTATGATCTCGCGAATGTGGAAGGGACCGCAAGAGGTTGGGAGCGTGACGAGAGACTACTGTTGTGTGCTCCGCTCAGAGATGCCGCCTCACACCTGCCAATGTTCTTCTCACATCTTCGAAACCTGACATACCCCCACAACCTTATCGACCTCGCCTTCCTGGTGGGCGATTCAAAGGATAATACTCTCACCTTACTTTCGGACCTCTTAGCGGATTTACAAGCGAACGACGATCCGAAGAGCCAGTTCGGCGAGATCTCCATCATCGAGAAGGACTTTGGGCAGAAAGTCAACCAGGATGTCGAGAGCCGTCATGGCTTTGCCGCACAAGCCTCGCGGCGGAAATCGATGGCACAAGCGCGCAATTGGCTGCTCAGTGCCGCGTTGCGTCCGACACACAGCTGGGTCTATTGGAGGGACGTGGATGTAGAGACTGCTCCTTTCACCATTCTGGAGGATCTGATGCGTCACAATAAGGATGTGATTGTACCGAGTAAGTCCTGCTAAACAGGTGCTTGATAGTCCACGATTGACTGATAGCTCTTCGTTAATAGATGTGTGGCGTCCATTACCAGATTGGCTAGGAGGAGAGCAACCGTACGACCTCAATTCCTGGCAGGAATCGGAAACCGCCCTTGCCCTAGCCGACACGCTCGATGAGGACGCTGTCATTGTGGAAGGCTACGCCGAGTATGCAACTTGGCGGCCCCACCTGGCTTATCTTCGGGACCCCTTCGGTGATCCGGACATGGAGATGGAGATCGATGGCGTTGGAGGCGTAAGCATTCTGGCAAAGGCCAAGGTATTCCGCGCTGGGGTACATTTTCCGGCTTTCAGTTTCGAAAAACACGCCGAGACTGAGGGATTTGGCAAGGTAAGGGCTGTCTTGCATGGCTGTGGACAAACACTAAGGACTATGTGACAGATGGCCAAACGCATGAAATTCTCCGTCGTCGGCCTGCCGCATTATACGATATGGCATCTCTACGAGCCTAGCATTGATGACATCCGGCACATGGAGGAAATGGAACAAGAACGTCAGGCAAAAGAGGCCGAGGAGAAAGCCAAGCAGGAGCGGGTCCAGAAAATCAAGGACCAATTCGACGACCGAGGGAGTCAATGGGCGAAAGATAAGTCTGATATACAGAACATGGCCAAGAAAGAATCTGTCAAAGATGAACGTTCGAAGGAAGTCAACGATGTTAAAGAGGCGCAAACTTCTCAGACGTCTGCAAAGGAGAATGTTCAATGACCATTCTCATGTTCCCGATGTACAACTATAACTTTTGAACCAGCGATTCATTTTGATGGGAAATAGATCAATCTGTAGCGCTTAAGACGCTATCTTACATAAGCTACTTTTCATTACATCTCTACCACATGTTGAAAAAGTTCTGGGGTTTAAGTCTGATGGGGCTTGCTGGCCCAGTACCACCAATGAGCGTAGAGCTTTTGACTAATCATAGTGTGTTTCTTTAAGTGGTACTTCTTGAACGACGTCGTGTTTCAACCGCCAGCTGGCCGGGCTTCGGTCACCGTCTCAGTTATCATAAACTGTTAGATCCAGCCCTGGAGCCCAAGCTGTGTTCCGCTGTGGGCTGCGCCTTCTGCGTGAGGCAACGTCTACCGGAGGCATGCAGTACATGAAGGCAGCCACTACCGAGCCGAATACTTGCCCTCGACTTCTCCTAGGTAGCATCATCTCCCGATCGACATCGCCATGGCTTGTATGCCTGCAGAGTAGACCGTTGGGCGCTAGAGACTTTGCAGGGTCCCAGGCCAGACGGATCTATTCTATGAGCCTGTTTTCCAGCCTATTTTCGAGACTAGATTCCGAGCCTGTTTTGATCATATCTTTATCTTTGAGTTTCGAGCCTATGAGCTTGCCCGTAGGTGGTTTCGACGATTTCGTCTTCAAGCTTTGGGCCTACCTTTAAGCCTGGTTTAGAGCCTATCTTCAAGCCTATTGTCGAGCTTTATCAGTGACATTGGACGTTTCCGCTCCCCACGGAGGGCCACTCCGTTAGGCCGCGGAGCACAAAGCTTTTCTTTGCGGGGAGACCCCCTTCCGCTGCGCTTGGCGTTTTAAAGCTTTACGAGGGAAGTCGCGAGGGTACTCCGTACGTATACTATTAGGTCGCTCCTTCTGAAAAGCGTAGCTACGTTCGTATCGCACTAATTAAGCCTCTATTGAGCTGGTATCTAAGCACGGAGTGTGATAATATAAAGCGCGCTTCGCTTCGCTTCAATTATAAGCATCCCAGGGTAGCACTAGACCGTGGTTCAGATAATAGGCTTTATAATGAAGATTTTTTGGACATAATCATCACTAAATTGAGCGCTGTTGGTCTAGTGGTTAGGGTAAGTCCGTTCTTGCGACAAAACCTACTATATAGATTGTCTAATAAGGTCTATAACACTAACATATACATAGATACTTGCCTTCCATACACTGAAGCAAGTGGGACGGATTCGATTCCCGTACAGCGCATTAGTGCACAAGAGAATCTCTTTTTTTAGGGGTCTATCATTGTTGTTTGGTTGGAATATGGTCTTGACCTACGGTCAGTGGGACATATATATAACACTTTAACTCCTAGTCTTATACACACTTTTTGAGGATTTTTATATATTTTAAGTATTTCCCATGAAAGAAGTAGTTTTTGATGAAGTTATCGTAGACATAGTCAGCCCTTCTTTTTGAAGGTGCGGGAGTACAGTGCGGGGCGGCAATAGCGCTAAGAGCGCTCCCGAGGTCGTTTCTTGTTTTGAATTGATTATATTTTTCTCCTTATTCTCCTCTTTCTCTTCTTCTCCTTCCTTATCCTTCTTTCCTATACTCCTAGACTAGAGCCGCCGCTGGACTAGAGCTACCGCTGGAACCGTCGCTATACTAGAGGACTGGAGCTGCCGCTTAACTGGTGCTGCTGTTGGACTAGAGTCGCCGCTGGACTAGAGTCGCCGCTGGACTAGAGTCGCCGCTGGACTAGAGCCGCTGCTGGATTGGAAATAGTAACGGTGTAAAGACGCTGCATGGAGATACTAGCGTGACTCTGGCCAGTATGGAGCGGTAAGTGGAGTAATATAGAGCGATGGTAGGCCTGTCGAGTAGATATTAGCGGTAATCTTCACTAGTTTTGGAGTCTCATTTTGGCAGATGTAAGAGACCATGAATCAAGCTGTCGATAACCTTGACTATAACCGTAGGAAATGCCGTTGCAACGATTCGTCGTTGCATCAATACATATGGAATATGAGTAATAGACATCGGCTCGATGTCGTGAAGCCTTTTGCGGTTTTCATGGAAAAGCTCCGTTGACGTAGTCCGGATTGCTTGGGCATGGACTGCATGCTGGCAGGTGATCAGTCTCTGCTCATATCGAAGCTGATTAATCGCAGCCGTATATAACACTCACAATTACAGGTACCGTACGTAGTAGTGACCGTAGGGACAGGTCACGTAAGAAGATGCTCCTGGAACACCCTCAAATAATGAAACGGCCGTAAGAAGAGGGAATTAGGAGAAGAGCTCAGAGGGTGTAGTAGATGGCAGAAGAGAAGAGAGCACTGGAGTGCACAGTGTGATATGTGTGCAACATTGGACTCCGAACTAACAGCTGCAGAAACTTGAAGCTAGTTTTATATGGGGTGCTCGATCTTGCACAAATAATAATTATGCGTTGCATTAAGTGTAGCCTAACATGTATATGGAGTGCTGCATCAACTCTGTAACTTATAGACATGCCCATGGAGTACAGCCGTCCTCGTTTCATAACCCTCGACCAATATTTCTCAAGCCATGCAGTTGCTTTCTAGCTATTACTTCATGAGTGTCTTTGAATAAAATGACAGCGTGGTATCTCGCCGACACCAGGACTATCCCGGCCATTGCGGTTTCACACAGTTCTGCCAGCAACCGCCGTATAGTCGGGCAACGAGACAAAAGCTTTCACCATGGGCGGAAACATCCAGGCGCGTTCCGGCGGCCTTGAAAATCATGTGGATGCGCCTGCGCTCTTCGGCCGCACCGGGGTCATCTCTGTAGCAGTGGATCCAGTGGCTTTGGTTATCACAGAATGCATCACGGTCACTTCTGCCATGCGCAAAGACGCACGATGGAGACATTCTTCCGTGGCAGCAATTCTCGGAGGCGGCTCGAGCAAGCCTGCGTCAGTCCCGCGGACGGCTAAAGCCGACAAGTATCCGGATGAGCGTACCCGGCCGGCTGAGGAGGAGGACATACTGTCGAGTAGATGGGGTCTTAGGGGTAAGAAGGGCAAGAGCATGCAAGACAATCCCCTCATGGCGGCGTTCACGCGCTTAAGGAGTGATCTGAAGGGATGCAAAGGTACGTGCGCTCCGATTGAGGCGCGGAGGCATCTCGGACTGACGATGTGTAAGATGTACGCAGTATGGATACTCCCGCTTTACTACACCCTTTCCTCCTTGTTATACGGTCCTCATCTACTTCGGCTCCGATCACCTCTCTTGCCCTTATAGCCATTACAAAGTTCCTGTCCTACAATGTTATTGGTCGGGATTCTCCAAGGCTGCCGCTCGCCATGCAGCTGCTCTCGTCAGCTATAACACACTGCAGGTTTGAGGCGACAGACTCGGCAGCGGATGAGATTGTGCTGCTTAGAATCTTGAAACTCATGGAGAGCATGATTGCAGGACCCGGAGGCGACATGCTCGGCGACGAGAGTGTGTGCGAGATGATGGAAACGGGAATAAGCATGTGCTGTCAACACAGACTTTCCGACTTGCTGCGGAGATCTGCCGAGATTGCAATGGTTTCAATGTGTCAGGTTATTTTCGAACGCCTGAAGCACCTAGAGGTTGAAGCTGGAAGTGAGCCCGGAGCCTTGGACGAGAGCACCAAAGACGACATGGATGCGGTGAAGATGGAGCCTACCATGAATGGGGATACAGGCGCGGTAGGTGACCTTGAAAAAGTCGAAGAACCGGACCGCTCCTCGGCGGAACAATCCCAGACAGACGTCAAAGGCGACCCACCAGTCCCCACGAACGGCATCGGTGAGGAGGATTCGCAGGACGCGGGACCAGATGAAGCGGCGGAGATCAAGCCTTACTCATTACCGTCTATACGAGAACTGTTTCGGGTGCTCGTGGATCTGCTCGATCCACACGAACGACAGCACACTGACACCATGAGAGTCATGGCGCTAAGAATAGTCGATGTTGCCTTGGAAGTTGCTGGCCCTTCGATTGCAAGTCATCCAAGTCTGGCGAACCTTGCAAAGGATACTTTGTGTCGCCATCTGTTCCAACTGGTGCGGTCAGAAAACATGGCTATACTCAACGAATCGTTGAGGGTAGCCGGCACTCTTCTTGCAACCTGTCGAGGTGTCTTGAAGCTTCAACAGGAACTTTTCCTCTCCTACCTTGTGGCTTGTCTACATCCGCGGGTAGACATTCCACAAGAGCCGGGCATTGATCCAGCTCTCTACGAGGGTATACCCAACGCTCCGAGACTTGTCAAACCGGCCCCATCACAGACGAGCAGTGGTCGCTCCACGCCGGTACCGGTCAAAGATCGACAGAAATTGGGCTTGGAAGGTGGTTCCAGAAAGCCTGATGCTCGAGAGGCCATGGTGGAGAGCATCGGCGCTCTTGTCAGGATCTCAAGCTACATGGCCGAGCTCTTCGTCAACTATGACTGCGAGACCGATCGGAGTGATTTATGCATTGACATGGTCGGGCTTTTATCAAGGAATGCATTCCCTGATTCCGCCACGTGGAGCACTACCAACGTAGCCCCTCTATGTCTAGACGCCCTGCTCGGCTATGTTCAGACAATCGCCGACAGAACAGCTGACCCTCCATTGACGGAGGGGCTTCCAAGCGTCGAAAGACTCAAAGAACAGCGGGCACGAAAGAAAATCATCGTACGTGGAGCGGCGAAGTTCAACGAGAGTCCAAGAGCGGGCATCGCATTTCTTGCGGCCCAAGGAGTGATTGATGACGAACATGATCCTCTCTCCATCGCTAGATTTGTCAAGGGGACGACGCGAGTCGACAAGAAGATACTTGGCGAGTACATATCAAAGAAAGCCAACGGCGAGGTTCTCAGCGCCTTCATGGAGCTTTTCGATTTCACCGGCCAGCGGGTGGACGAGGCTCTAAGACAGCTACTCAATACCTTCCGACTGCCTGGGGAGTCCCAACTTATAGAGAGGATAGTGACAGAGTTCTCCGAGAAGTACTGCGCGAGGGCCACTCTAAAAGAGATTGCAGATAAAGACGCCGTTTACGTTCTTACATACGCCATCATCATGCTGAACACCGATCAACATAACCCGAATGTCAAAGCCCAGAACCGAATGTCATTCGTCGACTTTTCACGGAATTTGAGAGGTGTGAATGGAGGCGAAGATTTCCCTGCTGAATACTTGCAAGGCATATATGATTCCATTAAGTCAAGCGAAATAATCCTACCGGAAGAGCATGACAACAAACATGCCTACGATCATGCTTGGAGTGAGCTTCTGATGAAGGTTCAGTCCGCTGCTGACCTCATCATATGCAAAACGAACATATACGATGCAGACATGTTCGCCGCCACATGGAAACCTATCATCGCCACCCTGTCATACGTCTTCATGTCAGCCTCTGACGACACGGTCTTTTCTCGTGTCGTCACAGGTTTTGACCAGTGCGCGCACATCGCCGCGGCATACGGGCTCAATGACACCATAGATCATATAATTTTCTGCCTGACCTTCATTTCGACTCTGGCCACCGAGACGATACTCGACACATCCCTCAACACCGAGGTGCAGGCCGGTGAGAAGAGCGTCATGGTCAGCGAGACCGCGGTCAAGTTTGGCCGTGATTTCAAAGCGCAATTGGCAACAGTGGTATTGTTTCGTTTGCTTCGCGGCCACGAGGAAGTGGTGCGTGGAGGATGGGACCATGTGAGTCTTGCAGTCCCCCTGGCGAGCATGGCCTGACTTGAGTTTACTAGATTGTGCGCATGATGCTGAACCTCTTTGTAAACTCTCTTCTGCCGGCTTCCGCGTATCAAGCGCCCGAAAAGCTCAACCTTCCCTCGATTCCGTTGCAAGACCCAGCGCTCCTGATAGACCGCGCAGAACGGCCCAGCGAGAGCGGGCTCTTCTCCGCATTCACTCATTACGTTTCCAGCTTCGCCAGCGACGAGCCTCCGGAACCTTCAGACTCGGAGATAGAATCCACTCTATGCACCATAGACTGTGTCAACGCCTGCCCCTTGGATGACATATTCGCCAATATACGGTAGGCGCGCTGATCTTGATGATGTAATTGGTTGGAAGACTGACTACTTCTCAAGCCACCTGCCCGTGGAGTCTCTCAAAAGACTCGTCCAATCACTACTCACTCAGCTACCTGAATCGACGTCGCCCCGTGTGATTGTGGTCAAACCTGAGATGCCGGCCCCAAGCCCCGTACGACCGAACGGTGTAAAGGCTCGGCCAAACACTCCTGCATATGAGCCCAGTGTGCTCTTCATCCTCGAGCTCGCCACAACGCTGACAATACGTGACGCCGAAACGATCGAAGCACTCGGGAAGGATGTAGCAAACGCACTGGAGGGTTTTGTGCGAGATGCCACACTCATGCACCCCTTGGTCCTTGCTCGGGTTATTTATTATCTTTTAACCTTGATCCGCGTTAGCAATGTCAGTTCACTCCACGTTTGGCTGGTACCATGCTGACTGAGTAGGATCATGATTTCATACGGGCGCCCATAGTGCTACATCATTTCTCCACTTTCGATCATGAGCTCCTGAAGAGGGTGGCATTGCCATTGTTGAAGGGCCTATCAGAGTGCATCAAGGGACCATCGGCACTTCGTAGTGAGATGGCAAACACGCCTGACTTCTGGTCAATACTGCGAACGCTGAGGACATTCCCGGAGGCGGCGGAAGAAGTCTTTAGCATTCTGGAAGAGCTCGTCGGGTCGAAGCCATCCGGTATCACGGCCGACAATTACGAGCCCCTAGTGATTGTTCTCAACGACTTCGCAACGGCGGGGAGCATTGGTGCAGTTCAAGAGCAGCAACATGATCAAGCAGCCCGAAAGGGCAAGCCTACAAAGCAGAAACCCCCGTAAGCGTACATGCACTCCAACAGATCTGTGGTATACCACTAACGGATCAGGACTACGAATGAAACCGTCACCCGCGGCGCCAAAGCAGTAACTATGGTATACCTGCTTACAGGTCGAGTGCCCCATTTTATCAAACACTCACAGCTCGAGCCTACCGAGGGTAACATGTCTCTGTCATCATTTGTTTGCACCTTCTGACCGACCTTCAGCGTGGAACGTTTATTGGTCGCCCATATTACGCGCCTTAACTACACAGTGCCTCAATCCCTGCAGGGAGATACGACACCAAGCGTTCTCCTCGTTGCAGCGCGCCCTCCTATCGAACGACCTTGCCTCGCCGGCTCACACCGAGTGGACGGCCATATTCGGGGAGGTACTCTTTCCCCTCATAACGCAGTTGCTCAAGCCGGAAATCTATCAATCTGATCCAATCGGCATGAGCGAAACGCGCGTGCAAGCTGCGACTTTGCTTTGCAAGATTTTCCTCCACTACCTTGTTCTCCTTTCGGAGTGGGAGGGCATGCTAGATCTGTGGTATCAGATTCTTGCAATCATGGATAGGTTAATGAACAGCGGACAGGGTGACAATCTTGTAAGTCTCATGGGTATACAAATGATTTGCGACTGCTCGCCTTGATTTCTTTCGTCGGCTTACTGACAAATGTGTTACCGAAGGAGGAAGCCGTGTCCGAGAATCTGAAGAACATTTTGTTGGTGATGTCGACAAGTGGGTACCTGGCTCCCCCGACCAAGGATCCCAAGCACAGAGAGCTGTGGTTTGAGACTTGGAAGCGGCTGGATCGATTCTTACCAGGCCTTTTCACGGAGCTGTTTCCCGAAGACACGAAGTCTGCGCCACAGATGTCGGATCCTAAAACAGACGCTACTCAGGGGGAACCCACCGATCCCGGCGGTATGAAGAAGTCTATCCAGGTGCAAGACAAATAGAAATTTCGAAAGAGTTGTATTATCGCCATGGAATGAGTGAGCGCGCGATTTTGCTGCATTATACGGCTTTGGCGACTCGTTTGTAGCGGTATCACCTTGCATGCGGGGTCAACGGCGTTGAGTGGTAGAGCCCAAAGAGTGTGGGAAGCCATCCTCTTTTACTTCTTTGCATTCACCATACTTCGTGTGGGTATAATTGCATCGAGCTGTACCGTTATTTCTTGGATGATCCTTCAATCTATCACCCCGCTGCTTGGGTTCTCATTACTCATCTACGCTGATTACTAGGTACATGACTCATTGCTCATTAAAGCATGAAATGAACCTTTTTGTCATGAGACATGTACGCCCCTTTCATGGTTTCAGGAGCAGCTTTCCGGTGGTCTTTCGGCCTTCAATATCCTGCCGAATTGTGGATCAGATCAGCACTTCCTGGTCAAACGTAGGAAAGAAAGGCTCCATATCAAAACAGAAGGTCATCATGTCGGGAGAAGCCCAGACGAAGACAAAACGACAAGCTGGAAGGAAAAGCTGTTTGCGTGGTGTTGGAGTGTGCTTACTTGATGAGCTCGGGCAGCTTCTTTGAGATGATAGACTTCGTGGACGCGAACGTCAATATCGTGCTCAGCCATTAGGCGGAGCAGCTCCGAAGCATAGTGCTCGAACTCGTCGCGGGTGACGATGTACGCATAGAGCGATGGACGGAGAAGCTTGATATTCTTGGCGCCGAGTATGCTGATTTGGACGAAGACGGAGGACGGTTAGCTCAGATTGGTCTTCAAGATGGTCCGCGAACAGGATTGTAGATGGGCAAGCTAGGGGAGAGCAAAAGAAGCGGAGGATGAAGAGATGACTCGATCGACACAAAACCTAGGGCGAGGGAGGGTATTTGAGAGGAAGAGGTGCAGCGTGGTCCGACCCAAAACTTGCAGGACACTCACGACGGTGGCTGCGGAGGCACCGCTCCGCTCGCGTTCCCAAACGAGACCATGGACCCTTTGCGCGCCAGACACTCCATACTCAGCTCGAACGTATCCTTACCGACGCCATCGAACACCGCGATGACGCCCTTGCCACCCGTCACCTCGCGCACCTTAGCCGCCACGTCCTCATGCGCGTAGTTGATCAGCACTTCGGCGCCCGCCTTGCGCGCCAGCTCCATCTTGGCGTCGGTGCTTGCGGTCCCGATCGTGTGCGCGCCCGTCGCGCGCAGCAGCTGGCACAGCCAGAGCCCCGTCCCGCCCGCCGCCGCGTGGACCAGCACCCAGTCGCCCCGCTGCACCGGGTGGGCCTCCCGGATCAGCGTCAGCGCCGTCAGGCCCTGGATCAGCGCCGCCGCGGCGTGGTCCGTCGTGATGGCGTCCGGTAGGGCGAGTGCGGTCAGCGCCGAGGTGGCGGTATACTCTGCATATGTCGCCATGCCCATGTACGCTACTTTCTGGCCGGGCTGCAGGCCGTAGACGTTGCCCGGCCCTGTCGCGACGACGGTGCCGGCAGCCTCGCGGCCGAGGATGTGAGGGAAGCTGGGCGCTTTGTAGAGGCCGGTCCGGAAGTAGCTGGACGGCTCGGACGGTTGGCGCATGATTGCAGACGTCGAGCGACGTGCGACTGTAGCATCTCATCCATTGACTCACGTGTCGATGAAGTTCACACCAATGTACTCATTTTTGATCAGGATCTGGCCGTCTTTGGGCTCCGGCACTGGCAGGTTTGTTTTATATTGGAGCACTTCCGTACCTCCAGTGCTTTCGATAATGACCCCGCTCATGGTCTTTGGGATGGAAGACGACGCCATTGCGCGGTGACAGAAAGGGAATCTCAGCGTTGAATGATGGAGATGGAGAGCCCCAGCTTGCAGTAATCGGGAAGTTATACTTTTGTTCAGCATATCATTATCATGGTGGTCAAGAGTGTCGTGCAAAGGGCGCGCGTAATGCCCAGCGGTATGATTCCGCGCTAGGCATAGACCAATCATGTACCAGGGCGTATTCGCGGATCAGACTATCAGGTACAATTGAAAGATCAACATGCCAGCATCTGGTGAAAGCTGAATAAAGACTTGGTTGCGTATCACGGACTGCTTTGAAAAGCGAGGTACCTAGGTAGGAAGGAATCGTTCCCAACATTTTGTAGAAGGACTACATATTGATGGCTATGCCAAAAGTGAGACTTTTCAACCACGTCGAGTTGTTCCCGACCTTCCTCTCCGGACGACCATACTCTAAGAATCAACTCATCTTCGCTTTTGCTTCTTCCCTCCCCTTAAGTCAGCTAAGTAGGGGAGACCTAAGATTAGTTGATAAATAGCGTCACCGTCCGATTGGTGCGATACGAACGTAGCTACGCTCTATAGAAGGTGCTATCCACCGTTATCTATTCCATCGCGACTTCCTTGGAAAGAACCTCAACATGCCAAGCGCAGTGGGAGGTGGAGCCGCGGGAGCGATAACATCCAATATTGACGGATGTAGCTCGAATATAGGCTTGAGAATAGGTTGGAGAATAGGCTGGAAAATAGGCTGGAAAACAGCCTGGAAAAAGCAAAAGCTGGACCGTAAAGTTTAGGCTTACTTTCCATTACAATGAGTATAATTACAGATTTTGACTTCTTATTAGCAGCCGCAAACGCGGCTGCTGTATCTGCTGCGCTCAATGGCTGCTTGCTTCCTCTGCTGAATGCCTTGGACAGACTGTGCGTGTGGCCACCGGGTATTTTAGCGAATTTGCTGTATATATGAAAAACATAGTCAGAGTATGCTAAGCATGCTTGAAGCTATCAGATTAATCGCAACATTGTATCCCATGCTCTGGCATGGCATAGCACTAATGTATAGCGGCTTTATCTAATTGGCTCCATGGAGCGCCTCAATTCTAGGATCCAATCGCTAAGCACCAGTGCTAGGCCATGCCAGAGCATGGGATAAGCCGGTGGTATTGCTCCATGCGATGGAATCACAGAATCTTCGGTGGTTCCCCTTGTCTTATTTTGCAGAGCGGCCAATTGCAAGAAGGGCCTTGTAAAGGGAAAATGAAGAATAGCCTGCAAATTACAGTATTCCAAAGGGAAGCTTCAGGAGAGCATCAACTTTAATAGATATAAATGGTGTAAGAGTGAGGACGCTGGGAACTTTGTTGCTCTGGAGGAATGATATGATCTTGTAATTGTTAGAGTAATTGGTCAAAAACTGACTTACATCCTTAGATGATGCTGTTGCCCCAGGCCGCTCCTACTTCTAAGGGTTGCTCCCCACGTTCTAACGGTCAAGACGCGTGTACACTGCACAGATATTTGAAGACCACTGTTGGGAGGAAAGCTAAAGTTCAAACCACGTTAACTAACATCAAAGCAGTAAATGATTGAGGAAGGGAAAGATTGGAAGATTGGAGGAAAAGTTCGGCATGTCGATAAGTCCCTTCGCTCTCATTGGTTGTGTGGGACTCCACGCGTCCCGGTAGGGCTATTCGCTTATCGCCTTGGCTACGATCCTTTCCCCACACTCATACCTATTAATAGAAAGGCGCTTTCCAACGTCCGTCGGACAAGGGAAGATACTATGTATACACTGATGAATCGCGCATGCCGCGCATATAGACAACATGGAGAGATAAAATCCATACTTGCCACTGTAGTGTAAACGACTCTTGCTGCCCCCCTGTATATGCGCTTGCCATCCACGCCTACCCCTTCTTCAGCATCCACATCTCGT
>QQTW01000359.1_pt1 | contig 28190 bp, 36 predicted proteins | sample 1904831 | NCBI WGS metagenome assembly QQTW01 (sample SAMN09435610, study PRJNA476489) | Subsurface metagenome, whole genome shotgun sequencing project. | reverse complement strand
GTCGCGGATTTAGAGGTCAGCCATGTCATGTCGCTCGTGGCTCTGAGAAGCTACTAAGCTTTGTTGCGGGGAGCAGGCACGGAGAATCCTCAAGCTTCTTGAGGACGAGCATCGCAAACTTGCCCATATCATCAAGGTTCAGGCTCAGTCTCAGCAAACGTCAGCACAGCCCTCGTCGACCGATAAAGAACCCTCTTCCGCTCACCAGCCTTCCTCTTCCACGACGACTTCAGCATCAGTCGCATCTCTCCCGCCGTCTGAATCAAATGCGCCGCTGCTGTCGCCGTCCAAGGCGGCCACGCAAGCTAAAGCTCAACGTGCTCCATCGTCTTCTATCGCTAGTAACCTGGCCTCGGCAAGAGGAATACCATCACCCCGGAGAAGGAGAGCGGAACCTGTTTCACCCACTTTGTCCGCACAGCAGGCTGGAGGAAAGCTAATACCACGCGAGGAGAGGGGACTCTCGCCAGAGTCTCAACTGAGGAGCTCGACGACAAAGCGGAGGACTGCTGGTAGAGAGAAGCCGCGATCGAAGCTGGATGGATCCGGACCGGCAGGAAACATCGGCTCACAGGCAACCAAAGAAACTTCAGTGGCGCCTGTGAAGAACGAGGAACCTTTCCAGAGGTTCTTCTCCACCTTCGAGTCACTCTTCTCAAAACTGTCCGCCCCGTTGGCCTACGCAGGTCTTCCGCTCACTGTCGAGGAGCCTGTGCCGGAAGAGCCGCGTGCGGCAACGGAGAAGAAGAGTCGAGAGAAAACCACCGTCAACACACCCGGAGAGCCCAATCTAACCCAGATCTTCTCTCAAGCGGCACTTCGCGCACTCAAGGAGGATCACGGCCCGAATGCCCCTTTTGGCGGTGGTGAAAGTTTCTATGTCGTTCCTACGACCGGCGGCACAGTTTCCTACGCAGGAATTCTCTCCCGCGCCGAGCAGGACGCCCGCGAACGGCACAACCTCGCCGACGTGACTGAAGAGTCCGGCGAGGATGGATCGGGCTCCTTCGATCACTTTGTCGACGCCTCCGAGATGCCGGCACTACCGTCACCGCGCTCCGTCCGGTCTCGCCAGCCGACTTTGAAGCACCAGGGCTCCTCCTCCCTCACAAACTCAGGCACAGCACGAGTCACTCCGCGCGCAGGAGCCGGTGGAGGGAAGAAGACGATGGAAGAGCTCAATCTGGAAAACTCGGCGCTGCGCCAGCTGCTCGATACGCAGAGCCGGCGTCTGCAGATGTGGGAAGCCAGCGCCCAGAGCCAGAGCCAGGCACTCGCGCAGAGCTTCCGAGCCATGCAGCCTGCGATATCGCCCGAGCCCACGCAGCAAGCCCACTCTCGGGGAACCGTCAAACCAGCTGCTGCTGCGTCAAGCGTCGCACCCGGCCCCGTATCTGACGCCACGCCGGAGCCGAACTCGTCTGAGCCGCCGGCTGTCGTGGCTGCAGCCGCGGCTCTGGCGGCAGAGGAGCGGACGCGACGGCTGGAGGAGCAGGTGCGAGCGACGCAGCGGGAAATGGAGGCTTGCGCGGCGGAGAATGCGAAGTTTGCGCGTGAAAACGAGAAATTGCGGACCGTCGTCGGACGCTATCGCGAGAAATGGGAGCAGCTCAAGGCAGGCGCGCGCATGAGGAGGGAGACGAGTACCGCCACGGCTACGGATTCGCCAACGCTTGGGAACGATGATCCTGAGAAGGAGGGTGAGGGGAATTCTCTTGTGGAAGGCTAGCATGCGACTAGCTACTGGACACGAGGAGTTGCCGTGGATATTACGAATGCATGACAATCTTCCAGTCAACACGTGCGCAGTCATCATTTCGGGTCCGCACGGAGGCGATGGCCAAAATGGTGCAGAGTCTGCTATGTTTCTGATACTGCGATGTCTTTTGTTGCGCCCGATCAGTATGACGATGCCGATTCAAGGCTTTTCAGCCATGCTCTCACAGTGTGCCGCCGGCCCGCCCCTGCAGTCAAATTGATGAAGGCCACGCTCCCGAAGTCAACGCCCTACATCATTTCCTATCGTTAATCTAATGCCAAATCCCATAAACCAAACTGACGCTTTTCGAGATCAAGCATGCCACCTCAAGTTCCCAATTTCCCACCCGACAGACTTCCAATCCTCCTTCTACAACTTGGAGCATGTTCACTGTCTCTTTCTAGGCGATATTCTCCGTCCGTGTCGGTTCCTGAAAGCGTGTCGCCCTCCTCGCACAGCTGGTCATCACCGAGTAGAAACTCTGCTCGCTTACGCTTCGGTTTCAGCAAGGGCTTGCTGTGAATGGCAAGTTGACCAAATCTTAAGGTTTCCACCGCACCAGCAGCTTTCACAGAGGAGTGTCCAGAATGATAACCGGTTTCTTTCTCGCGCCCGTTCCCATCCTCGTATACCAGAGGTGCATCTGGAGACGAGGGAGCATCCACTGAGGCACTACTGCTGATGGAAGCATAGCGACTTATCAGCGAGGCATCTGGCGGAGGCGGCAGCGGTTGGCCCACGCGAGTGCGGACAAGATCCGCCGCCTCGGCAGTGGAGAGAAATGAGTTGCTAGGGACGAGTGCCGGGCGTCGAGCGCGGCAGTACGGCGCAGAAGGTGCTTGACATGGTGCATTAGGGACGATGAACTGAGGCGGGTGTTGCGAGCTCGGGCTGTGTTGCCGTGGGGATTTCGGAAGTGAGAAAGGGTCTTGAACGGTACGAGGAGACGTGGATCGAGGGCATATGCAAGTCATCTTCTAATTTGAGAGAATTGAGTAGACAGAGATAGAGAAGACAGCCGGAGAATTTCTATAATCTTCACATGTGCGAAATTGCTGCTCTGGGATCTAGGAACACTCGCAGCATGATATAGATCCGCAAATGCAGGGCATCACGCGCCAGAACGGGCGAGAAGTTGCTTTTTGCGAAGCTGCAGCGGGAGGGTGCATAAAGAGAACCAGACTCCTATGGAACGTGTTTGGTTTGCGGAGACAAAACGCAGATCAATCATCAATTGACAAATAAGGTTCGAGTTTCAGGAGAGGGGAAGACGACCTTGACTCCGTTCAAGCGAACATGCGTCAAAAGAATGAAGCGGACTTACTCCGTCCTTCCAATGGCTTTGACTACAATGAGCGAGGACGTTGACATGCTATCCTGACAAAGAGCAATGGCAACGAGTAAGCGTCGATTGACTGAGAAGAAAGCAGCATGATTGCTCAAAATCCGTCAAATGAACACGCCTCTGAAGAAGACACGATGTTGGGCGTTTTCAAGATGCCGTTGTTGACTCATATTTCTTGTTGATAGAGAGAGAAGAGAACCTGGTCTGAAGCGGTTCAAGCGGATGAGCATTATTAAGCCGCTCTGCTGGCATGTGAAATGACGAATTACCTCCAAACTTTTCAAGGATCTTTTCATGGATCACCAATTTGATTGATCATTCGCACCTTTGGCTGTATGTTACATCAAGGCAATTCTGCTTCTCGCTGGCATATAATAACTTCGCGAGGCGATTAGCGGAAAGCGCTTTCAGCTTACTAGATGACAGAGGGACATCCGCGACGACGGTCTTCGGAGAGTCCAATACTGTAGCAATCAATTACTACGTCGCAATGGCCCGACTGCCGTCTGACGGCCAGTCGCATAACAAACCTTCCCGCTATGGTACGTTCGGCTTGTTGCGTTTTATCCCTTATGAAATCAACCAGCTGACAGCTTGGTACAGAAAGGGTGACTGAACAGCCAGAGAATCAGTTTGCGCGGCTTGTGTTAGATCAGACGATAGCCATTATTCCCTCTTTCGAGCTTGAATCAGGAGTGATCCTGCGCAATGCACCTGTTGCATACAAGACGTACGGAGCGCTATCGCCAGAGCGTGACAACGCCATGGTGATATGTCACGCACTCACTGGCAGCTCAGATGTCGGCGACTGGTGGGGACCGCTCCTGGGAGGACCAGGCAAGGCTTTTGATGTCTCCAGATACTTCGTTGTCTGCTTCAATAGCCTTGGGAGCCCGTATGGCAGCGCCAGCCCCGTCACAAACAAGGACGGCGATCCGGCGAAAGGGCAGTATGGGCCGGAGTTCCCATTGACGACGGTTCGAGACGACGTGAAGTATGTTAACGTACATACAAGCCCTTGCTTATGGTAAGACTGACTGTGTTCAGCATCTTCAAGTTAATCCTTGACGACTTGGGTGTGCGTCAGGTCGCAGCGGTCATAGGCGGTTCCATGGGAGGCATGCTGGTGCTGGAGTTCGCCTACTTCGGCAAGGACTACGTTCGGTCTATATTGCCAATAGCCACTTCAGCACGCTACGGCGCCTGGGGAATCAGCTGGAACGAAGCTCAAAGGCAGAGCATCTACAGCGATCCAAAATACGGTAGGGCCATTACCACTCAAATACATCTTATTGGGTTTGCCGTACTGACAGATACCCAAAGACGACGGTTATTACCCCTTTACCGATGTAGGTCGTTCAACGCTGTTGAGGAGAACACGCCTAACGTTTTGATAGCCCCCCTCTACTGGTCTGGGTGCTGCCCGTATGTCAGCACTTCTTACATACCGCAGCCGTAACTCTTTCGAGGCTCGCTTTGGTAGAAACACTCCCAATCCCACGCGGAGTCAGAGCGTCAATGCCAGCCCCCGACCGTCATCGCCAGATCATGAGCATTGGGCCATTCACAACGAAGGACACAAAAACGCCGGATCGCCTCGACCACCGAAAACGGAGGGAACATCGGACGGATCAGCTGCAGCCAGTAGACCGAAATCGTCAGTCGTTGATGCTCTATCCAACAGTGCAGGGCGATTGCCCTCATCAGAGTCATTGGCTATCAACACCAGTCGGAGAACACCAACATACTTCTCGGCCCAGTCATACCTCCGCTACCAGGGCGATAAGTTTATCAAGCGCTTCGATGCCAACTGTTACATTGCAATCACCCGCAAGATGGACACTCACGACGTTTCCCGAGACCGAGCTCCGTCGGTCAAGGAGGCTCTCATGCAAATATCTCAACCGACGCTTGTCCTTGGCATCGAATCCGACGGCCTCTTCACGTTTGCGGAGCAGCAGGACTTGGCCGAAGCCATTCCGCACGCCATTCTCAAGACTATCGACAGCCCCGAGGGCCACGATGCGTTCCTGTTGGAATTCAAGCAGGTCAATGACCACATCCTTCACTTCCTTCACGCCGTGCTTGCGGATATCATGGAAAGGAAGCCGAGGGAGGCCAATGGTGACCTCGAAGGCGTCCAGAGTGACATTGGCGTAACCCAGACAAGCACATTCGGCGAAGCCGAGGTTGGCGACATAACGGCGTGGTGACCTTGCGCGGTGTCCATTTTTGAAGTTGCATGGCTCATTTTTAGCTGTATGGCAAACGGGATCTTAGAGGCAGTGACTAGCGTAGCTCTCATAGATTTTCCGTCGAGACGCAAATCTTGCACGGCTGCCCATTTATGTTGAATGCTTGAATGGAGTGAAGGGCACAATGCGCACGGAAGCCGCAACACGAGCACAGTTGAGTGATAAAGACGGCAGAAACTGACCGCCTGATCCCATCGCATGCGGAATCCCGAGTCCTGTCTCATGTTTTGATTCAATCTATCTTATTTCAAAGGACCTGGAGATTTACCTGCTTTCAATTCGCGAGTTCTTACTTGATCCGTAACCTGAACATGGGAAGTTCGGTGCCTGAGATTCCCGGAATTCAAGCCCAAGATTTTCTTGCACACGAATTCAGGCACGAGGTGGCAGAGCTTCTAGGGCGCTCATCCACCAACTTTCCCGGCGCGCAACCTGTCAGCTTCGCGAGGCAGCATCTGCAAGAGCTGAAAAGCAAGGACTACTACCTGTGCGAGAAGTCGGACGGGATCCGGTGCTTGCTGTATTGCACGCAAGATGAGAACCAGGGCGAGATCCACTACCTGATCGACCGCAAGAACAACTACTACTTCGTTCCCGGCCTCCACCTTCCGCTGCCGGGCGACCCAGAACTGGTAGCTTTCCATACGCGCACTATCCTCGATGGAGAACTGGTCAATGATAGACTGGAGGATGGCCGGCGGGAATTGCGATTCCTGGTGTTTGACTGCATGGTGCTGGATGGCAAAAACCTAATCGGCAGGATATACGACAGCCGGATAGGATACTTCAAGGAACACATGTGGGAGCCATACCAGAAGCTGTACTTTAAGAGAAACCCACAAGCCAGACAGAGTCAGCCGTTCATTCTGCAGTGGAAGCGGATGGAACGTGGCTACGCGATCGAAGTGCTCTTCCACCAGCTCGAGAATCTAGCGCACGGCAACGACGGACTCGTATTCACCTGCAAGGATACACCATATACGTGTGGCACCGACGAACACATCTTCAAGTGGAAGCCTGCGAACGAGAACTCTATCGATTTCAGATTGTGCCTGGGCCAGTTCCCGACAATGAAGGGAGAGGACGGGCAAGAAGACGTCGAGGACTACGACGCGATGCCAACTTTCGACCTCGAGGTTCATCACAACAACCGAGAATACCGGTCGTTCGCGCCTCTGTACCTGACCGAAGACGAGTGGGAGAGCATGAAGAGCCTCGACGAGCAGTTGGACGGCCGGATCATAGAGTGCTTCAAGGACGAGGAGGGTCGATGGCGCTACAAGCGCGAGAGCGACGGCACGCCCCGGTTTCGAGACGACAAACTCGACGGAAACCACATCTCGACCGTGGAGAAGGTCCTGCTGAGCATCGAGGATGCCGTCTCGAAGGAGGAGCTTCTGGCGGCGGCAAAGAGCATCAAAGACTCGTGGCAGCAGCGGCATCCGGAGGAGGCGAGAAAGCGGGTCGCGCAGGGTCCGCCCCTGCAGCAGGCGCCCATGAAGAAAATCAAGGCGGAGCAATAAGCATTGGATCTGACGAGGGTATGGACACGAACGACATACGAGACCATGGTGATTTGGCTCAGCGTGTCTCACACGCCTCATGGTCGCGTGGGAGGAAACATGGCATTGCATAGCGAAGGAGTTTGGTTCACGTTACGACGGAACACTTATCAGTATGACTGACGGCTGCTGGCTTTCTCGCACGCGGCGTTAAACCTTTGGTTTCTCTTTGGCGTAATAATTGGAGTCTTCATCGGTACCGCATACTTTTAATGCGGCTCAATAGGACATTATTGTCACACCGAGCGAACAATCTCCACGGATGAGTTGATGACTTGTGAATCGCTTTTTGCATCGAGTCTGGAACACCTCTGATCTCTGAATATGCCACGCGTTGAGGATGATGATGTCGCCGGTCCTGGCCGCATGCCTGATGGATGATGCTACTTTACTGCTGTTGCAACAATGCACTCTTCGTCTCTTAAGCTGCGACATAAATTCTTGGAGGGCTGAATTAGCCAATTGGTGAAGAAGTTGCAGAAATCTTCTACAAACCGTGTGCTTGTTGACATCCTTAAAGTAATGAAGTCATCGTTTACAACCGAGCTAGAGCAACCTCAGGAATCCTTACATTTCCCGCTACCTCTTCAGCTCTGATCAATACTCTCATTTACGCCTTATCTCTCTCCGCCTCATTGTGAGCCTCTAGGCAGATATTGTGAAGATGAGTTCCAAGTATATCTGCAGGGGTTGCCAGAAGGCGTACAGACTTCGCAAATTGCAACCTTTCGCGGTAAGTTCTCATCACGACCATTTCCTTGCCAATACTAACCTGTGCTATCTGCTTGTATAGCCCAACTTCTCCGCCCAATCCTTTAGATCATTCGGCAGCAACTCACGCCTCAATGCTGAGCCGACCTCTTCCTCCTCACCCTCCACCGATCCCAAAGCGAATGACCCATTTCCACCATCCAGATCCTTAGCGTCACCACCAGAGCCGCTGACAGTGTTGAGCACGGTAAAGCTTGCGCAGAAGCTGCGGAGCACCTCAAAAGGGATAACCGAGACTTATGTAGCCTACGGAACCACTGAGGATCTGTTCAAGGAGTGCGCAACGCAGGCGGACTACTCTGTTCCCCAGGCCCTGGAGAAGGACGTGGAGATACCTAAGAACGCAGCGGGCGAGGATCTAGGGGTGGGAAAGGGCTGGTGGTATGATGGTACAGACGCCTTGTCTCTTCAAAAAAATATCGTGCAATGTCTTCAATGTTCTCTGCAGCGGACATGGTGCTGCATAAAATTGTGTCACTTTGGCTGTGAGCTCGCTGACATGAGCCCTGACTACAGAACTGGGACTTCCGCCGATGTTCGCGACATGGGCTCACGTCACCTTCCTCCACATGTGGCTCCTGGTTGTCCGGTTTCGCTGCTACCCGGAATCCGTGGCGCCGATATGGCATCAGCACCTGCTGGATCACTTCTTCTACACCGCCGAGCACCGAATGGTAACCTTTCACCGCATCTCCATGCGCACGTTGCGCAACGCATACTTGAAAGACCTCTACAATCAGTATCGCGGCGTTCTGGCCGCATATGACGAGGGTCTCATGCGAGGAGACGCCGTGATGGCGGCGGCGATCTGGCGGAACGTCTTCAAAGCCGACGACAATGCTAGGCCAAGGGACCTGGCCGTGGTCGTGAGTTATGTGCGCAGGATGGCCAAGATGCTCGAATCCTTGAGCGACGATCAGGTTGCTGCCGGGCAAGTGACATTTGGCCATCCAGGCGAGGACAGGAGGAATGTCGAGGTGGCGAGCTGGTGGATGAATGAGCCCTTCAGAGAGGAAGGCGAACTCTCGAAAGAGACAAAGGCTGTATGAGTTACGGTAGTGAAGTACTCAAGGCAGTTGGACTGACTGGAAGCATCTCATGCCCACCCTGCCAGCCAAGGCATTGGTATCCGAAGCTTTTTACTTCATGTGTATAGAATTCAAATCTCATTATCATCAATCTTACCCTTATGGAAGGTCTGTTGGCAGCTCTGTAAACTTTAGGACCCGCGTGATGAAGCCAAGAGTCGATGGTCTGAGCTCTGCGCTGCTTTCGACTTGAACCTACAAACTCCTGCAGCGCAAGTTCTCTTGCGCACTCGGCCTCAACAACAGTCCCAATGAGATGCGCAGAGTAGTCGTCACCGGACTAGGTGCCGTTACTCCCCTCGGCGTAGGTAAGGACAATCGCGATAGCCTCACAAAGTGTACGCAACTGACCCCGGCCAGGTGTGCGCCGTACATGGAGCCGGCTGCTGGACGGCCATTGCGGGATCGTGTCGACTAAAGAACGAAGTCCGAAATTCGCGAGCTTGCCCAGCCGTGTGGCCGGAATCGTGCCGCATGGAAGCAGAAAGGATGGTGCGTGGCAGGCGGCGGAATGGCTAGAGCCTGGGGTATGCTCGTTTGGTGGCAGTTACGGTCGGACTATGGCTTACTCCTGTGTCTTCAGGAGGAACGGAAGATGGCGACTTTCACCCAGTATGCCCTAGCTGCTGCCCGGGAAGCTCTGGAAGATGCGGAATGGGATCCCAAGTCGGAAGACGAGCTCGATGCAACTGTGAGCGCCTTAAATCTGAACCAGGATAGTTCAACAGCTTAGCTGACAGCCGGTATAGGGTGTTTGTCTTGGGTCCGGGATAGGGAGCCTCGATGACGCCTACGAGACATCGATTGCGTACGAAAAAGGTGTGAGTTTGTCCGCGCTGGATTTCATACGTTTGCTGAACTCTGCAGTAGGGATATAAGAAAGTGCCCCCGCTCTTCGTGCCCCGACTTCTGATTAATCTTGCGGCTGGACGCATCTCTATGAGATATGGCTTCAAGGTGAGCCATCTGTTGATACGACATGATACACCGCTCATCGCTCCTAGGGCCCGAACCATGCGGCAACTACTGCATGCACTACAGGCGCTCACGCCATAGGAGACGCCTCCCGTTTTATTGCCTTTGGCGACGCAGATGTTATGGTAGCCGGCGGAGCCGAATCATGCATTCATCCTTTGGCCATGGCTGGCTTCGCGCGCGCCCGTAGCCTTGCTATTGACTGGAACGATGCACCCCATCTGGCATCCAGGCCATGGGACAAAGACCGAGCTGGCTTCGTCATTGGAGAAGGCGCAGGTGTTGTTGTGCTTGAGGTACTTTGGTGTCTCCTATGCTTGCACTGCCTTTGGGCCTTGAGCTGAATATCTGCAGGAGTTGGAGCACGCAAAGGCTCGAGGAGCGCGGATATACGCCGAGCTTAGAGGCTACGGCTTATCCGCAGACGCCCATCATATGACGGCACCTCGAGAGGATGGTAAAGGGCCGCTGTCTTCTATGAAACGGGCACTCAAACATGCCAATCTAGCTCCCAGCGCGGTGAATTACATCAACGCGCATGCAACGTCCACGGTGCTCGGGGACGCAGCGGAGAACTTGGCTATCAAGTCGTTGATGCTGGGTGAGCACGGTTGGAGTCAGGCATCGGAGATCAATGTCAGCAGCACCAAGGGGGCCATCGGACATCTTCTCGGCGCTGCCGGCGCAGTGGAGGCCATCTTCACTGTGCTTGCCATTCACGAGGTGAGCTGAGTTCTCTCGTATCGCCTCCCTAGTCGAACCGCGAATACTGAAGGCGTCTTATCACAGGGTGTACTGCCTCCCACGCTTAACCTGGATAACCCCGGAGACCCTCCGGACGCGTTCAACTGCAACTACGTGGCCAAGGTAGCTCAGCAGAAGCAAGTGGATGTTGCCTTGTCGAATAGTTTTGGCTTCGGCGGCACCAACGCCAGTTTGTGCTTCAGCAAGTTACATTAGCTGTCCGCCTACCCTACACTGCAGAAGGAATCAGGGCGTAAGTCGCTTCTGCTGGTGTGGAGTGATAGTTGGAGACGGCGCTGCTCGTAGATTGGAAAGTGGATATAGCAATGTGACTGTATAGCAGCACATACCAAATCCAAAACCCAACTGGGCATGTTTTATCATCCACGGGTAGAAAAGAAGTTCCGTTCCCAGGAAATAGTAATTCATCGCATTTGTTAAATTGGAGAGAGGTAGATCTCTGAACCCCGGAATGTATCACTAGTCTTGGCATGTCTCTCTTCACCTATCATGTTCATGACGTTGTAAACTGTGGAGGGGTACGGAGCAACATCCGCATTTCAGATAAGCCTCATCCATTGCCATTGCATTCACAAGATATTGACTCTTTCTGTCCATAGCCAAGGACGGCATATTAATTCTGAAGATGGAGCATTCGAGTTTGTTAGGTGCCAGTGATGGTGAAGACGGACAAGCAAAGCCGTCTCTTATGAAGAGCTTAGCCAACAGAATAGCCGTTTACCATGGCCGCACGCCTGTGGTCAAGAAGATACCACTCGCCGCCGTGGTCGTTATACTTGGACTCTTCATGATTAACATCGCGGTATGGGCTGGAGTCGGAATCGTTTTGGTAAGATCGATTTTATATATGTGAAAGCTTGCACATGGCTGATCATGAGGTCTGAGTAGCATTTTAATGGGTAATTTGAACCTAATGCTTAAACCTTGGCTTAAACCTGGTTTGCTTGTACTAATTCAATTGGTTCCGTTTCAGAAGCCTCATATCGACTGCCGTGCTTGCGTACACGCTGGGTCTGCGGCACGCTCTGGACGCTGATCACATTTCTGTGAGGACAGTCTCGCCAGCAGGCTGTATCAAACACTGATATCTCAGGCCATTGATCTGGTGACACGGCGACTCGTAGCTTCGGGGCAGAAGCCCGTGACCGTGGGAATGTGGTTCTCGCTGGGACACTCCACGTTCGTGACCTCCTCTTCCATGACAGCTATGAAGAGAAACTCGTAGGTTAATCAAGACTTTCAATGCGCAGCATCGTCATCATAACTTCCGTCGTTGTTGCTGGGACCGCGTCCGTGATATCCGGCAGATTCGACTCCTTTTCACGGGTCGGTGGCATCATCGGTACCTCCATTTCGGCTGCATTCCTGATCATTCTTGGTGCCATGAACGTATACATCCTGTATCGGCTCGTGAGCCAGTTACGGAGACTGATTTCGACCCATCCGGACGACGAGCAGCCGTTCCAGATAACGGGCGCTGGATTCATCTTCAACCTGCTCAGGCGGATGTTCAAGCTGATAGACCGGTGAGCGTCCTAAGCTCTGCAGAAGCGACGTCACGTATGCGCGTTTCTGCGAGAAAGAGAAGCAACCATGTGTACTCTTCGCGTTGGAATGGGTGACATGAACTGACACCAGAACATAGGCCGTGGAAGATGTACCCTCTTGGGGTACTGTTCGGTCTCGGCTTCGATACCTCGTCTGAGATCGCGTTGCTGGGAATCTCCTCCGTCCAAGCGGCAAAGGGGACCTCGATCTGGGTGATCCTGATCTTCCCAGTCCTCTTCACGGCGGCCATGTGCCTGCTGGACACGGCCGACGGGGCGCTAATGATGACGCTCTACACCAGCACCGCTCTGGCGCACGACCAGATTGCGGTGCTGTACTACAGCATCGTCCTCACCGTGGTGACGGTCGTCGTAGCCGTCGTCGTAGGAGTCATCCAGCTGCTGAACCTTATCCTCAACGTCGCGGAGCCGGAAGGCAGGTTCTGGGACGGCGTGCGCGTCGCGGGCGATCACTATGACGCTATTGGTAGGTCTCCACCTCGCCATGTGCGGTCGTATGGAGGAGCATGCTCAGCAACGTGTGGCAGGCGGCGCCATCTGCGGATCTTTCCTCGTCTTCGGAGGGTTGAGTGTCCTTCTGTACAAGCCTTGGCGGCGCCGTATAGATCGAAGGCGACTGCGGCTCTCGCGAGCAACGGAATACACAGATCCCGACGGACCAGATGCAAGTTCGCCAGAGGCATCAGAGCAACGGCAAGGAGGAGCAGCAACGGAGAGGAGACTTGGCTCTGGCGCATCGAGTACCGCGAACAAGGATGCCCTGAGCTAGTAGCTGTGCGAACCAGAAGCCGTTAGGGACTTACCGTTCGATCTGTCAGTACACGGACACTAAAGTCAGGTACAAGTGCATGATCAGACCTCCGGAAGGTTCGTGCTAGGCTAAGTTACTGCACGGCCAGATCAGGCCGCTGGAACCACACAGCGCACACCTGTATGGACTCGGTACCTGGTCACGTTCGTAGTCGCCCACCCAGACGTGTTCTGTTCAATGGCCATCGGCCCGTAGTGAACCATTCTCAGCCTCTTCCAGTCTGTTAGCGGCAAATGCTCTGTGGTTGAGAACCAACAGGGGGCCCTTGTGGTCCGCTTGGGTGAGGGGAAGATGCTCCTGTTCTGGAGAACGAATGGTCTCTTCTCTGGTTGATGGCCCGTTTGAGTCAGGTACAGAGAACCCATGCATATGGAGAAGCTCGCGCAATGTCCGCATGTACAGGCACAGAATGGCCTCACGGCGTATAACGGTCGCCTTGCGAGTTCATCTTCTAGAGCGATTGGTGATTGTCCTTTCATTTCAGCGTTTGGTGATTCCAGAGCCCCGCAGTTTGCGGGACGATCTTAGACTCGTCAATATCATCTTGAATATGCTTTTAGCTTGACAGGTGTTCTCTTTAATTAAAATGGCGCCGGGTCGGTCCGTTGAGATAGCCATGTGGCGGAGCAGTGGCCTGCGGTTGCCATGAAGCTCAATAAGGTCCAATATCAGCTGACAAGGCGGCGTCCAGGAACAGAGTGCGAGCCCTCTGGGAACATCTGTCTCAGCGGTGCCAGGTTCGACATGCGAGCCGCGTTCCCAGGGCGCACGCTGTCCGCTGTCGATTGTAGTGCCTGAGATCCACATGTGCGTGGCCTGTGCCCTTGGGCCAGCGGTAATGATCCCAGCGTGCGCACAGTCTCGACTCTGGGTTTCATGTCACTCTCCCCCTTTGACGGGCACGTTTGGTGGCCCGAGACTCGTTTAGTGACAGGCCATCCTTGCACCGCACTCCTTTTGGCCAACCCGATCTCGAACGTCGGTGAAACTGTCGTAGGAGGTAGGAGAGGCTTCTGCAAGGAGGACGACGATGCTGTAGCCAAAGTTTGATATGCTCGACGTCTCTAGCGGCCGCCACGGGACGGGATGAGCTTGGGCCAGGAACAGGAAATCGATCTACGCTGCCACGCCGAATCCGGAGCGTTTGGAGTTCGAAGAAAAGAACTGCTCAAACAAGCCACAAAGTTTAAGTCCGACCTTTGCTTTGCGTTGATCGGGAGACGAAAATGTACATACCAACATCGTGTGTCTATGAGCTTGAGGCTGCGGAGCCTGAGTAATGCATCAATTGCGAATGGTATGGAGTCTATAGCCGAGTTAATTGCAGCGGAATCTATCCAGACTGTATGGACACATTGATAGACTATGCCGCTTGACTCGAGACGTTCTATCCGAGAAGGTCCATTTGTTGTTATCCAAGAATGTGTATGGAGTAATAACTCTGCTGAGGATATTGTACATGATATTTATCCAAGACAATGCCAGATGACGCCCATCAGTCAACACGTGAAGAACATCTTCAACCACCATTCGAAACTTAGTACTAGTACACGGAAGGTCTGATAACCTTCCAACCCTGTTATCTAGAATGCAAATAGCACTGTGTACTTTTGCAGATAAATCCTTCTCCAAGACAAGACCACAAACCAAAACAATGCAAAGACTATTGCCAACTTTTGTCAGTACAGTAGGTATCGAGCTCGCACAAGGAACCATCTTTTTGCGCCATGTATAAACTTCTAGCATGAGACCACATCTAAAACTCCGCCCGAGTGATTAGAACGGTCAAAGCTTGCCGAAAACTCCCAGCCATGGATCCCGCACGAATGTCCAATATCCGTGGGGGAGATTGCGCGTTATGAAGCCATTGCCGCTTTCGGTTCGGCCGCGCGGAGCAGTGAAGGCAAGACATCACTCAGGTCGAAGAGATGCTTCAGGTTGCCCTGAGTAGGCGTGGTGCTTGCGATCGTCATCCGCTTCTCGTACAGGTCCTGCCCTTCGACAACGCTGGTCGAGATCCGGGTCACGGGCGAGCCCTTGAGCGGAGAACCGTTGGCCAGGCTTGCGGGTGCCGTGATCGGAACTGGTTTGAGAGGAGTAACCAGCTCGACGGACCGAGGACCGAAGTAGGAGCTGTACGGGCTCGTACGAGAAGGCAGCGGCCGCATCGACGGCGAGTACGGGATGGAGCTGCTGGCCGAGGACGTGGGCGTGTGAGAGAGAGACGGCGCACTGCTCAGCGCAGTGGAAGCATTGGATCGCACCCGCTTCACGCGAGAGCGTCGGACAAAGGTGACGGAGGTGGAGGAGTGGAACATAAGCAGGTACTTGGCGGCCTCGGACTCATGCGTCGGGAAACGTCCGCCTCGCCGTGGGACCACTTCGACCTCGACCGCTGCTACCTCTAGCTTCTCCGGGCAGAGCGGTTGGAAGGTGGGGGTGGGAGACCGGCGCGGCACGATGTCTCTGTCAGAGGCATCGTCGGAGCAGGCGCTGCCCAGCGGTGACGCCGGCGGCGAAGGCATGCAAATGACTGAGGCACACGCAAGAATCTTGTTGCTGTCTCTAATGCGGCAGCTGCAGGCTCAGTCAGTCGAGATGCTAAGAGCGAACGGAGGCATTCAGATAACTCACTTCTGAGAACAATACAGCATCGAATTATTGGGTACAACGATTTGCTTTTCGCAAGTTGCGCTGCGTCAACAAATGTCAGTCATGGATATCTGGGAGATAGTCAGGCAGGCAATAAATACCAAAATTGCAAGAAACTAGAGGCCATGGATCCCTCGGCCTCGGGTGTCATCGAACCGCCGCTCTATCTTCTAGGTGCAGGTGTCGGTGATGGTGACAGCAGAGTCGCTTTTATACAAGTCGGCAATATCAAAGGATCTGTTCGGCCTGCGGAGCGACCCTAAGAAAGGCGAGGAGTCGGATGAGGGAGAGGAATTATGAGCATAACGGGTGAGGAAGGAGAACCGGTGAGGGCCCCATTTTATAAATGCGGGCTCCGTCTGCGTCTCGCCTTGCCCAGGTGTCAGCCCTCGACAGGAATCAATGATGAGGCGGAGAGGAGTGACCTGGTTCGCTGCCCAGGTGGTGCTGCGTGCAGGGCCGTATCAAAAGGTGGTCCCGACTTTGCGACTTCTCGACCGGGATGATGCTCACGGTGGAACGGGAAACGCCAAGGGAGGGCCCAACCCCGAATGGAACCTTCAGCCTGTATCGTCGGGCGTGTTGTTTTTCGCTCGCCATATCCCCATCTCGTCCACTCATTCCTCTCCATCTCATCTCGTCTCGGCCAGCTCATCTCCGTTGATATCTCTTATCTCAGGCGGTGAGCCTTATCGGCCTCATATTCCCTTGACCGACTCTGCGTAACCGCGGATAGATAAGAAGCGACAAACATGTGCGCCAGGGGAATCTTGGAAAACGGTCACGGTCTTCGAGATGGTACCTTCAGGTTGAGCAGGCAGGATATGCCAATTCACCAGCATCGGCAGTAATGGCGGCGGCGGCTGCATCGAGGAATCTGCGTACCTGGTTAGGAAGCATGTAGATGTACCCCCGGCATGCGACGTGCATGGGTGCAGCCCATGTCGCAGGCCGTGTGTCACTCCTTGCTTGTTCCTACTTTCGCATCGTGAACTCCCTCTCCTGTTACAAGAAGAGTACAGGAAGTTGCTCCGATCGCAGGTTCCTGGACATGTTAAGGTTTACCTGCTTCCGATTTGCGGATAGGCGGAGGGTGCGGTTGCGGCAGATGGGGGACCAAGCGTCACGTTTCAAGCTTCTGAGATCACGGAATATTTCGTTAGGGTCGACTGCCATCACGTCAGGGCCGGCCGAACCTTTTCCCCACAAGTGGTCGAGTAAGTCTGGAATCTATCTCGTGGCCCACAAGCCTCCTGAAAGAGCCGGGTCATACTGCCTGTACAGCATAACGATGTAATTAAGGTTTAGCAGGAGGCTGTATCCTCGTCTCGATCGTCCCTGACCGAGAACCGAGATTGCCGTTCGTCCAGAATAAGAAAAGAAGGCGCGTCAACAGCGAAGTCATTTTGATCGCGTGCTACTGCAGATGACTCGATGGGCATGTCGCGTCGAACGTGGCGAAAATTGAGATAAAATTGGTACCGCATTGCAGGCCAGAGTTCCGTGATCGAGCAGTGCGAGCTCAATCGTTGCGCTGAGTTCAGCCATTTCCTTAACAGCATGTATCAGGTCTCCACTTTTGTTTGCCAATAGCATGCCGCGACAGAGTGGAAGACAAACAAGCATGTGCAACACGGTCAAGGGACCGTATCTCTCACCCGCCCGCCAATAATACATACACCGTTTACATGCACCGGCCACTGGACGAATCATATCCAGCGCTCACGGAGGTCTTGCCAGCAGTGGGAATGGCTCACCCGTCCGCGCTTTTTCGCCGCTGGAAACTGGACCAGGGAAACAGTAAGGAGCTACTGTGTGACAAGCGTCCCGTGCTAAAGACAAGCCTAGAGGGTGGAACATACAGTTGATAAGAAATTGAACTCTCAGACCTGGTAAAAGACTCCTTGCTGTACTCACCCGAACGAGTTGCAACGGTCGACTCCTTGTGCTCTTCGCAGTCTGCTGGGGTCCACCTCAACAGGCTGTTGAACTTGTCTATGTGAAGGTAGCAATTTCATTGCGCACAAGCGCTCGCAAACGGCTCTGCACATTGAGCACAGTTCATTCGAGTCGAGTCGAAGCGGGGGTTGTAGTATGATCTGAGGGCCACGAGCACGCCCGATCTCTACGATTCTGCGCAAAAAGGTTTGATGAGTGATCCCGGGCATCTTGCCCCTGAATACCTGATCACAAGCGTCAAGATGCTGACCGGAACGTAGTTCACCATAGCTGAAGAGCAGCGGAAGGTAATCAGCTCAAAAAGATCATAGACGGAAAGTCTGAATGAAAATGACAAAAGTAAAGGGGAAGGAACAATCACAGACGGCTGAGATGATCGAGGATATGCCCAGAATCTGATTCGCCATGGACCGATCAGTGCTCTGCGGAAAGCTGAAGCGCATACCTACCTAGGTACACGAACACAGCGTCATAGAAGCATACTCCGATAAGCAGTGAGTGGAAGACCACAATTTTAGAGATAGTTTATCGCATTCACATCAATTCCAATGACGTACACGATAAGCAACTTTCGTCAATCCATGCAGTGCTTCCTGGACCAGGATGTCATGCCGCAGGACCTGTTTGGGTGCCAGTGAGCTCTTGAATGTGCTCAATATCGGGCGAAACTAGAAAAGAAGTACGCTTTGCTTCTTCCGCACGTGAAGTGATACATCTTTGACATGGGAATGCGTTTCTGACAGACGGCTATCTCTGCTTGAGAGCGCAAGTCGCTGAACAGAATAATAGATTTGCCGAACATGCATGTGAAATTTTATCCCTGTGGGTCAAGACCGCTTCACAAGTAGCACTTCATGCCTACGCACACTTGTGGCGTAGTGGAAACTTTCAATATCCATCTCGATAGACAGAGGATTGATGCTCTTGGAAGAAAGTGGTTCACTTACCCTCGCTGACGCTAGTGATCTGTATGATCCGGATCGGCGTCGAAGTGGCGCAGAAAAAGCCCTTCTGTTCTTCAATGCTCGGTCGTATGAAATCTAAGACCGAGGTGACAAGACCGATTTTATCTGTAGGACAGAAGCTCAAAAACCGAATGGAGAGTGACCAGATCAAACGTAGGAGCAACGATACTTACAGCAGGCAGACAAGAATCTATCCAAGGTCCGCTCATTTCGCACTGTTGCCGATAATAGGACCTGGAGTTTCGGGCTCGAGTCGCACAGAGCGCGCAAAGTCGCTACCAAAGCAGGTATGACAGACGTGTCATAAGTCTGATAAGACAAGTGTGGTCAGTTTGACGTCTCCATCGGCGCGGTAAGCGGTCGTACAACATCTGCTGCCAACACAAGATCAAGCGGATGCTCCTCGAAATGCTCGGCAAGGGCAGTTCCGATCAGAGTTCGTCCCCACCGCAACACGCAGGCGTCGATCTTTCCGCTGCCTTCGAGGCCATTGAGGAAGATGTTTGACTTCAGAGCGTCCACAACAGTCTCGTCACCGTCTGTGGCTATGACGCTTTTAGCACCGAGATGCTTTGCGCAGAAAATTGAGAGAAAGCCACTGCCGGCGCCAAGCTCGAGAACTGTTCGATCGCGAATTGAAATAGACTGTTTGTCGAGGGTGAGAAACGCAGCAAGATGAAGAGCGGCTTCCCATGTTCGAAGACCTGTGCTTCCTGAGGATGAAATAACGGAGCGGGATTCCAGAAGTGTGACTGCGCGCTCATCCGCCGCGTCCTCGTCATCGCCAAAGCTCCAGGCATATGTCACATATGCTTTTTGCTGGACCGCGACCGATTCCGAGGGCAAGTCAGAAGTGACAAGTAAAGAAAGAGCGGACATGAGATTATCAGACAGCTCCTAAAGATGGAGATGAGAGTGAGTGGATAAGAACAATGTTCTAGCAGACACGACTTGTGTATTTCGAAGCGTAGCGGGTTGGACCTTTCTGATGATTCAGAATGGGGCATATTACATCTTCATCCGGGTCCACAATCGCAAGTTCAATGCGTCTGACTAGTTCTTTCAACACGCGGACTCTATACCGAGGTGAAGGCAGGAACTGGATCGTGTCTGGACTGAACATCTGCTCATAAATCCATTGCTGCACATCTGCTATTCGTAGCAGTGCATCAACAGGCCAGAATAGTAGATGCAGGTCCAAAAGCTGCAAATATTGCCGACGGAAGTGATCAAGCTGCTGTCGTGCTTCTCTTTCAAGCAACATGTTTTGCTGAGAAGAGGTTGCTGCTGTTGAACTTCGAATATGAACATGCAGCATTGAGAAATTATTTTTTGAGGTCAGGGAAGGGCCAAAGTGGTTCGCTTCTAGTCCTTTTTCGGGTTTAGCGCACATAACCTTTCGCACGTCGGCAAGCTCCGCGCCTCGAAATGTCAACCTCACTGACCAGACAGACCATCATCACTCTGATTCTGATGGTCTTCGAAAATTAAAACTGTCAATCCTCACGACGCTGACTCAACGGTCTGGAGCTCTCACCAACTCGGACCTAGGCGTGAACACGCTCACGACACCTTAAGTTTCAACTGATCACATTCCTTTCGTGCCCAACATGGCAGAATCCGTAACTCTGCGCACTCGGAAGTTCATCCGAAACCCTCTCCTCGGCCGCAAGCAGATGGTCGTGTATGTCTATACTAGTTCAATGCTCACAGCATGTCCCGATCTACGCTAACTGATCTCCTCCGCAGTGACGTCCTCCACCCGAATCGGCCAAACGTGTCCAAGGACGAGCTGCGCAGCAAGCTCGCGGAGCTGTACAAGACGGGCAAGGACCAGGTTTCGGTGTTCGGCTTCCGGACACAGTACGGCGGTGGCAAGAGCACCGGCTTCGCGCTCATCTACGACTCCAACGAGGCCATGCGCAAGTTTGAGCCACGGTATCGGCTGATCAGAGTTGGCATGGCGACTAAGATCGAGAGGGCTAGCAGGCAGCAACGTATGTTTCTCTCTCTATATGTCTTGGAAACACTACATTGGGTTATCGGTGGCGGTTGAACCATGCCTGGTGGGTTTAAAGAGACGCTTTTACTGATATGGCATCGGCGAAACAGGAAAGCAACGCAAGAATCGTGCAAAGGAGTTCCGGGGCACAGCCAAGACCAAGGGTGCGAGCAAGGACAAGAAGAAATGAGCGTGTGTGTGAGTGGTTGCTACAATGGTGGCCGAGGATGGTTGTTTTGCATGGGCTGGGTGCAAGGAGCTTTGCAGTCCACAGCATACTGTAGATTCTTGCGGCTTGCGAATCATTCTGAACAATGAGCATTGATTCATATTTGTGAAGATGTAAACCTTCGTCGGCACGGTGACCCCTTATCGTCAGAGTGGCGACATTCGAAGGTGTGCAATCAGCTCAACAGCAACCCGATCACCGCCCCCCCCAAAACCCCGTTTGGTGCCAATCGGGGATTGGTGGCCAGATTCGTTTCGCATCAACCTGAGTCACCTCAAACTAAGCACACGTATCTGCTCAAGCGGTCGTTTCAATCTTTGCCACATCACCTCCGTCTCCCACTTGCGCTACTGCTCCACCGGCTCCGGTCAGAAACCGCTCGGGCACGCCCGTCGCGGGTCTTCCGACCGGACTCTCGTACACGGGACCGACGTAACAACCCAAAAGATTGCTCCACCGACAGGCACCACTGACAAGCCTCTGGATACACCGGTATGCGTATGCGCTATGATACGGTAGCCCCGTAAGAGGATCCCGGTATCGAGCGGGCAGAGAGGTGATGACGCAAAGACTTTGAGATGGTTCTAGCCGGACAGGTCAGAGTTTGACAATCGAAGGTTTCTGGATGCAAAAAGATACAGTGACTTACTAGTGGGTTTAGTGGAGGGACAGTCTATCAGGACACGGCGCTGAAATTCCTTGTCACGGACTTTGGCAGGATCGAAGTTTTGCAGAATGATTACATTTCGAGCGGCGGCTTCGACAACGGGTTTAGGCGGAGGAGGAGGAGGCAGCGGTGGTGGGTTCCCAATAGGTTGCAGCGGAGCCTGAGCAGGTTTCTGATCCGGCATCGTGTTCTCAGGTATAGCGGTAAAGGTATCAGCCAATTGAGGAGGAGCAAAAACTATAGGGTTGGGGTAAGTGCTGGCAGCATCTGAGATTGCTGGAGGGGGAGGAGGCGGTTGACTAAATGACTCTTGCACGGCGGAGTCTTCAGGAGTTTGATGGGTGTTGGAAGCAGTAACGCTGACATTTGCCGAGGATTCTTGCTCAGAGAGGCCTGGAGCAATTCCCTGCGGCTCCTGAATCTGTCGTTCTGCGGTTACCTGCTCCCTAACCTCCTCAACCTTCCACTTCTTGCCGACGTGGGCCAACTTGTTGTCCAGCCAGATAGCCGGTCCGCTCCAGTACCGTATGACTGGTCCCTCCAGCTTGCGATTCTTGAGCGCCTCCAGCCGAGCCTTCTGCTCCGCCGCCCTTTTGCGTTCCGCCTCCTCCCAGCTGTTGAGACTCTGACTGTTGATCCGCTCCACTTCAGCAGCTTCGGCGAGCCGCTCTGCCTGCGTCATGGGTCTCCGGGCGTCCTTGTCTCGATTCCGCTCCTCGGCCGCGCGCATGTTCGCCACCGTGATCAGCCGGCTCTTCTCCTTCTCCCGCAGACGCTCGTGTGTTTCCGCCCTGTTCTTGAGCGCGGAAGTCCGGGACGAGAGCCGGACGGGTCCGGTCTCTTTGCTGGGAAGCCATGACACCCTCTCGACCCTCTTGCGGGGACGAGGTGCCGTTGTTGGTGTTGTAGTTGCCGCCAGCGGCGCCGTTGAGGACCCAGGCGTAGACTCTCCGGCGACGGAAGACGCGAGCTTCGGCCTCTTCCGCACCGCCGGCAGCTTGAACATGGCGCCCTGAGCCTTGCGCTTCAGCGCCCGCCGCGCCGCCCGCTCCTGCTTCTCCAGCTCCCGCTCGCCCTCGAGGTCCTCGGCGCCGTCCTCGGGCGGCGGGCCAGGGTCCTCGTCGGCGTCCGCGTCCGACGACTCGAGCGAGATGTCGTCGGGCGCGTCGGCCTCGGCGCCGCCAAAGTCGTCGTCGTCCGGCACGTCCTGTAGCGCCTCGTAGAGCGACTTGCCGAGCTCGTCGTTCTCTTCGACCGCGAGCAGCTTGGCCATGCGGTTGCCGGCGTTGGCGCGCCGCTCGCGCGTGATGACCATGAGGTCTGGGACGGCATGTTGGTCGCCATTGGACGAGGATGCCTCCGACTCGTCCTCGGACGCGTCCTTTGCGGGCTCGTCTTCGGCGCGGGGCATGTTTGCTGTTGCGAGAGGAAGGGAGATGGGATTGCAAGTCGTTGAGAATATCTGGGTACAACGGTACGTGCCTCGGCACTTCCTCACTTGCTCTACAGTACTCCGTACTCCGTTCTTAGTACTCCGTTCTTAGTACTCCGTACTTTGGGTGTTCAGATTTGGCGGCAACAGCCTTTCAGCATCAGCAGTGTCTCTTTCCGGTCCTCGAGCGATCGGTTTCACTATATTCGCAGCTTGATCAATGATCAGCAGATGTCACAGTTCGCATACACAGTGAAGTCAATACTGTCGGCTATTTGTCGTCATCTTCGCCAGCGCTTAGTCTGAGTTTCTTCTTCGTCTTCTGGAGACCGGGTTGCGAGTGCTCACTGGTTGAAGGCATTGCCCAATGGTCATTAGCCATGCTTGATTGCATAGTATCTATTTTCAGTACAGAGTATTTTCATCACGATTGTTTGTTATTCAGCTGTTTCGACGTGCTCTTGATCCGCCGAGTTTCCTCTTTATAACGATCCATGATCACAGGCCGTCACAGTCATGCTTGGTCTCTTGTAAGGCTACTCCGTACACTTGACCAAATGCCTATATAGGGAGCTCGAAGATATGATGTATGCGAGCCAATCCGGTTGCGAGAACGGATCCATGGGTGACTGGCTAAACTTGGAACCGGCACCGCGTCACAGGTCTGAAACAACCGCATTTACTTGATCGCGCAGTCCTCTGCACGCTACTTCCTTCCGATGTTCAACCCGTCTCGGGTACGGAGTGCTCTGCACAGCTGTGCGGGGGGGGTATAGTATCCTGCTCAGCTGGCTCCGCTGTTGCCGGATCTCGAGGTTATTAATAGCCAGAGCATTGAGGTTGTTACAGCAGCGCATCACGCGATATAAAGTCGTACGTGACGTACATATCATCAACAGCTCCACGGAGCGGTTTGTGACGAGCCTTGGGACTGCGGCAAGGGAAGGCAGGGCGAACGGTAGAGAGCCTTCCGAAGCGGGATGTTTCAAGGGGCGCCGCCCGGCTGGAGTGCCAACGTTAGTCGGTGTCAGTGTCGGTGACTCGGTGTCAGCGTCGGTGTCTTTTTCATGGATTTGGCACATGCCCTGTCGGCAGAGCACTCTCGTACGCAGTTGACTGCACTGATACAGCTCCAAATGCAAGAAGGCATGGAAAAGGGAGCAAGGACTGACATGCTCCTTCATGACAAGAAGAATAAGTACTCGATATGATGAAGAAGAGGATTTGCGAATTGATTTTTCGGGTCGACCTGCAGCTCTACAGCGCAGGAACAGTACCACTACGACGTGATCACAGCTGCGGTACTTGTAGTCACAGCCCAAGTGGTCGGTAGTCGCGGTACCGGCAGTGGTGCCGATAGTCACTACACGCCCTACACCTGCGGGGAGATACTTAGGGGGCGGCGGGAGAGACTTGCCTTCCTTCCATGCAGTGCACTCGATGCAGTAATTACGGAGGACTTTATTGGCAACCGACTCCTGTTCCTCACATCTGTCTTCCACTTTTCTCGTCGTCTCCCCTGCTGTCATCCACTCTCTTCCCTCCCTCTCACCACCTTCTTCCATCCTCTTCGCCTTCATTGTGGCTTGACCAGCCTCTGCCATATTTAATCTCGACCTAATTTCTTTGTATCTTCTCCAGGCTCGTCTCACCTTTTCCTGCTCTCTCAGGGATTGGTCGCAGTCTGTATATTGCCCTAATCCTTCGCCTTGACCGCCGTCGATCGCCCACGACACTTTTTCGACCGACGTTGCGCTCCTCACTCTCCTTTCCTGGCGGTTGCTCGGTCACGTCGTTCCTTTGTGCGACTGCAGCTGCTTCCTAGATCCTCGACATCATCACCAGTATCGCCGTGGTGAGAACAGGTCTCTTCCATCCTCACGGCAGGGCCGTGCAGAATCGACTCTTGACAACGTCTTCGGCATCATACAGGGACTACAACTGGGCCAGGTACGGGACTGTCTATCGGCGGATAAGCGGGTCGGACAACCTTCACCGTTCATACCGGTCTACGTCTTCTGTCGACAGCTTGTGCGAAGGTCTCGACATCCGGGTTGGACCGGCTAGACGAGCACTGCGACATTCGAGAGGTGCACGGCAAAAAACTTTTCACGATCAGTACACTCCACCAGCTTGTTGGTATCTGCTCTGGCTCTACATCCAGCGTGCTGCGTATCAACCATCGGCATCCGCAACAAGAAGGGTCCCGGTTTTCGTCGTCGGCGAGCGTTCAATAGAAGGAAGAACTTAAAGTTAGATGCGTAATACATAATGGGTCCAACATCAAGGCCTGAACATCACATCAACCTCAACTACCTACCACAGTTGACCTCGCATCAGTCCCAGTCGGGTCCGTCAACGGCTGCAACATCTCCGATCGAGCCACCTCTTTCGGGCAATTCGGCCAGGTTCCCCCTGCCGACTTCCAACGGCCACACCACCATGAACAATTCAACTTCCACCGTCAGGCTAGGAGCTGGGTCTCCCTCCCACGAGTTTGGCACCAGATTGTTCTCAAAGCGGTCAGTCAGAAGGCATCCCCTCGCTATCGTCCAAGTTTTGTATCTGACATGCAATCTTCCAGAGCCCGTGAAATTCAAGCTCAAGAGGGCCTTGCACCTCAGGTATGGGGTCCGCCTGCGAGCGGAACCTCCACTCCCCTGCGTGAGACCATCCCGGAGTCTCCAAATGGTGAGAACTTTCCGGACTTCGACCAGACCTCAACCGAGACAAGTGCTGCTGCAAACCCTCCGACCAGGAGAGGACGCGCTGGGACTCTGCCATCTAGATTCTCTCCCGCGAATGGCGGGCTCACACCTCAGCCATCCCTTCTCTCCAACTCTTCTCGTCCTAGCCCTTCGTCGAGCCCCTTCCGGCCGGGTCCGACGACTCCGACCGATGCGGGGTTGAGTGCTGCAAACTCGACCGCGGCCAAGTCGGCCCTTTTGAACCGGCTCAGAGCGGGCTCTATGCCTCAGCGTGTCAACTTCCCAGGGAATCCCTTCGGAACGACCGTATTTGCTTCGACCTGGTCCAGCTCACGTGATCGGTCCAGCACTCTGCAGAGCATTCCTTCATCCAATGGCCGGGCCTCTCCTGCTCGTTCTTCCTTCTCCAGAGACTCCTTGGCCGATACCGATGTCAGGACTCTAGACTATCTTGGCCTGGTTGATACGCCGCAGCAGAGCCGAGCCACTCTGGCACCGTCGAGCATAGAGTTGCTGCTGGAAAGCCAGAGGCACGCCGGCAACACACTGCCCGGTCAGCTCGCTGATCTCGCGACTCTCAACAGAAATGCAAACCGCTTCAGGTCATATTCGGTCAACGCCAAGGAGAAGCTCGCTCAGGATGAGGATGAGATAGATCAATATGGTCACTACACACCAACGTACAGTGGCTCCATGACACCCTCTGCCGGCGCCCACGTGACCGTCAATGACATTCACGAGGCGGTCCGTCGTCATAACCTCGAAGTTCAAGCCTTTGCCAATTTTGCCAGCGCCAGTCGGCCCAGAGCCCGGACGGCAGGTGTCCTTGACGCGCCATCCAGGTCGTCTTACCGAAGCTACCTTCACACACCTTCTAGACTTGATAACGCACTTAGCGCCGCCGACTTTCGCATGACGGAAGAGGCCGAGTACGAAGGGCTTGCGGAAGCCGTTCGCGGCTTGCACCTGAATGGAAAGCCGATGTTGGATTCCATGGGTGACGATCCGACGATGGAAGGGCCTACCCGAGCTCTCTGGCTCGGTAACATACCTTCCTCCACTACAGTCTCCTCGTTGAATGTCATCTTTGGCAACTTCGGCGCCATCGAGTCCACGAGAGTTCTCACTCACAAGAATTGCGGTTTCGTTAACTTTGAGAATGCGGAAAGCGCCATTCGGGCGAGAGCGCAGCTCAACAACAAGGAGATATTCCCCGGAGCAGGCCCGGTCAGGATAGGCTATGCTAAAGTGCCAAGCGCGACCGGCACTCCCGGACCCGGCGGTGCTAACCAATCCCCCAGCCCCGATCCGCTTGGCAAAGGTCAAGCTGATGCTGACGGAAGCGGTGCCAGCAATGGCGTGAATGGTCGTTCAGCTGAGAACACGTCCGCGAACGGTGCTGCGATCGTCACTCCTGTCCTGAAGGAGATGCGCGGCGATATCGTCGAGATGGTCAAAGAGCTTGGAGCCAGCGACGAGGAGCAGCAGCGCATCGCGGCCACTGTCGAGCGTGCGGCAGAATATGATCGCTACGAGATGGAAATACCCCCCGTTCCTGAGCCGAACCACAACCGCATGCACGACGCGCCTCGACTGCGTGAGATCCGCAAGCGCATCGACAACAACACGTGCTCCCAAGCCGACATCGAAGAGATTGCCTTGGGAATGCTTCCGGAAATCGCTGAGCTATCCTCCGATTATCTTGGCAACACCGTGGTGCAGAAGCTGTTCGAGTATTGCTCCGAACCGGTCAAAGAGGCCATGTTGAACGAGATCGCACCTCACCTCGCCGAGATTGGTGTTCATAAGAACGGCACCTGGGCAGCGCAGAAGATTATCGATGTGGCAAGGACTCCGTCTCTGATGAAGACGGTCGTGGACAGCCTCCGAGCATTCAGTGTCGCGCTGTTCCTCGATCAGTTTGGCAATTACGTGATGCAGGGGTGTCTTCGCTATCAGCATCCGCTTAACGACTTCATCTTTGACGTCATGCTCAGTCGTCTATGGGATCTTGCACAGGGCAGATTTGGTGCCCGCGCCATGCGTGCTTGCCTGGAGAGCCATTATGCTACCAAGGACCATCAGCGCATGGTCGCCGCTGCCATTGCGATTCACAGCGTCCAGCTTGCGACAAACGCCAACGGTGCTCTTCTCCTGACCTGGTTCTTGGATACTTGCACGTTCCCTCGCCGTCGTACCGTTCTCGCTCCTCGACTGGTGCCTCACCTGGTGCAACTGTGCACTCACAAAGTTGCCTACTTGACCGTGTTGAAGATTATCAACCAACGGAACGAACCAGAAGCTCGTGACACAATCCTGCAGGCTCTGTTCTTTTCGCCGAATGACCAGGTCCTCGAAGATATTTTGAGCGACCAATCTTGCGGAGCTACGTTGATCTTCAAGGTGCTCACGACACCTTTCTTTGACGAGAAGATCCGCGCAGACGTTGTTCAGAACGTACGAAATGTCTTGCTACGCATCAAAGCGCAACCTGCACAGGGCTACAAGCGCTTGATGGACGAAGTGGGCCTCTCCACTCGCAGCACCGGGCCTGTAGTATCGGACAGCTCTCGTCCTGAGTCCAAACAGGGCAATCATGCCGGTATGATCCCTCCGACCGGATTGGATCCACAGATGAGCCGGCCGTTCTTCCCCGCCATGGCACAGCAGTCGTACG
>QQTW01000358.1_pt1 | contig 28212 bp, 22 predicted proteins | sample 1904831 | NCBI WGS metagenome assembly QQTW01 (sample SAMN09435610, study PRJNA476489) | Subsurface metagenome, whole genome shotgun sequencing project. | reverse complement strand
GCGGCACTGTAGAATTTAGCGTGCCGCCGATGAAAGTTATCAAAGCCGGTGAGGCGAAGTGGTTTATCCCAAACGTGACACAGGCAGCCATAAATGCACGTATACCAAATGCACCGATTGCCAAGGCATCTGAGGGCGCTCATTTAGTTGCGAAGCAAATTCTAGATGTTTCCGGAGTCGAAGTCAGTCTTCCTGCTGACCAGCCTTAGATCCTAGTTCAACCCGAAACACAGCCTTAATTCCATAGCCGTTCCTATAGCTAAACCCTCAGCACCCGTGAATGAATCTACCGATTTCATTTCAGATTAAAGACCAGAAGGCTCTTTATGAACTCCAGGAATCTAGAATCCATAAAGAGCCAAACTCTATTCTATGCCCTCAATTCGATCCTCGACCTCCTGATACAATTCGCGCAGTAGCTGCAAGTTGCTCTCGCTAGTCTCCCAATAACCGCGACCATTCACCTCTAACAATGTCGCTACCATTTTGCGGAACGAGTGGGGATTAAGGTTCATCAACCGCTGACGCATCGCTTCATCCTGAATAAACGTGGCATTCGTATCCTCATATACCCAGTTATCCACTGCTCCAGCTGTTGCAGACCAACCCATCGTATTCACCAACCGCTTCGAGAGTTCCCTAACTCCTTCATAACCATGGCTCAACATACCCTCGTACCACTTGGGATTGAGCATCTTGGTGCGGGCATCCAAACGCACAGTTTCTGAGAGAGAGCGGACTTGGGCATGGGCAGTGGTGGTATCGGCAATGAACGATGTTGGAGTTTTCCCATCACCCCGCAGCCCAGCAACAACCTTAGTAGGATCAGAGTCAAAGTAATGGCTGACATCCGTGAGGCTAATTTCGGCAGAGTCCAGATTCTGGAAAGTGACATCAACTGTTTTGAGTGTCGTTTCAAAAATCTTCCGGGACTGCTCCATTGTGCCTGGGTTATCAGAGGTGAAGGCAAAGGATTTGCGGGCGAGGTACATTTCCTGTAGCTCGGCTTCGCTTTCCCAAGTGCTGTTTTCTACTGCCAAGTTGACATTAGAAGAGTAGGAACCAGAAGCGTTGGAGAAGACACGGGTAGCCGCTTGCCGTAAGTTGATACCCATTTCCTCCGCCTGCTGTAAGGCGTGTTTACGGACATAGTTCATCGACAGGGGTTCATCTGCCTCAGCTGCCATTTTCACCCCTTGGTCTAGCAGATTCATCTGGTTAATGAACAGGTCACGGAAGACGCCAGAGCAGTTGATCACGACATCAATTCGGGGCCGTCCCAGTTCTTCTAGGGGGATCAGTTCCAACTTGTTCACCCGACCCAAAGCATCAGGTACTGGACGGACACCCACCATCCACATGACTTGGGCGAGGGATTCCCCATAAGTTTTGATATTGTCGGTTCCCCATAAAACGCAGCCAATAGTTTCAGGCCATCTGCCGTCGTTTTCAGCTCGTTGACGATCCAAGAGCCGGTCTACCACAATCTTGGCTGAAAGTACAGCAGCTTGTGTAGGTATGGATTGGGGATCGAGAGCGTGGATGTTCTTGCCAGTTGGTAGAACATCGGGGTTGCGGATGGGGTCGCCTCCAGGACCAGGCAGAACGTACTCGCCTTCAAGGGCTTTCAGTAATGCTCCCAGTTCGTTGTCTGCACAAATTTGCTGTAGGCAGAATTCTAGATACTCAAATAGTGGCTTAAGTGCTTGGGTGTCAACCTTAGGGTAGCCTGCTTGATGTAGTGACTCAATCCAAGGCTCCTTCTTGCCCATGTTAAAGAAGTTGAGCTTGGAAACTCTAGAAACACGACCATCAGCATCTGTTTGAGCTTTCACCAAGGCAGCAACCGCTGCACGGCAGGCAAGGGTTATGTCTTGCAACAGCTGGGCATCTTCTAGAATGCCGCAGGTACCTTGCGCAAGCCCCCCTGGAGCATCGCTATTTTGATAAACCTGATCAATATCTCGTCCAATGCTGTTAGCAATAATCCTAGGCAGACTGAGAAGTTCTTCTTCTGAGCGGTCGATACTAGCAATATTAACGAGAGTGGCGATCGCTTCTTCTGCTGTCGGTGGCTTACCAATGACGTGCAACCCACAAGGCAACAGCCTGGATTCAATCTCCATCAACTTCCGATATGTCGTGCCAACAATGGTATCCCGCTCAAAGTCGGTCATGTCTTTGGCATCTTTGTCTGGCAAGTTAATATCCTTGTCCAGATTCACCATCCGGCACTTGTCCATGATGGTGGCGACAATAGGTATACCCCGCCCGGTATCTTTGAGGGTTTGGTAGGAAGCAATTAACTCGCTCAACTCCTTTAACCCCTTATACAACCCAGCATTCTCAGCCGGTGGTGTTAAGTAACTAATCGTTTCAGCATAGCTGCGACGCTTGGCAATTGTAGCCTCGCTGGGGTTATTCGCTGCGTAGTAGTAGAGATTGGGAATCGAGCCAATCAGATTATCCGGGTAACAGTCTCCAGACATCCCCATCTGCTTCCCTGGCATAAATTCTAGCGAGCCGTGGGTGCCAAAGTGCAGAACTGCATCAGCTTTCCAGAGTTGCTCCAGATAGGTGTAGTAAGCAGCAAAACCGTGATGAGGACTAGCAGAACGAGAGAATAGCAACCGCATTGGGTCGCCTTCATAACCAAATGTAGGCTGGACACCAATAAAGACATTACCAAACTGTTTGCCGTAAATCAGCAGATTTTGTCCATCGCTGTTGAGATGTCCGGGCGGCGGTCCCCAATTTTCCTCTAGCCGTTGCGAGTAGGGCGTCAGCTGTTCATACTCTGGCACTGACATCCGATAGGCAATGTTGAGTTCGGGACTGCTGTACTGAGCCTGGGCATCATGAATGACTTCAGTCATCAGTTGTTCAGCTGAACTCGGCAAGTTCTGGACATCGTACCCATTGCGCTGAAGGGCTTGCATCACCTCGTAAATCGAGCCAAACACGTCCAAGTAGGCAGCTGTTCCCACGTTGCCTTTGTCGGGAGGAAAGCTAAAGACGGTGATAGCAACTTTCTTTTGGAGTTTTGGCTTACGGCGGAGGTTAGCCCACTTTAATGCACGTTGGGTTATGGCTTCGATGCGGTCTTGTAGTGCGATCGCGCGCCCCGTCTGCCCATCCCGTCCTGACATAATAATTGGCTCAATCGCCCCATCCAGTTCTGGTATGGCAATTTGCAGTGCCACTTGAATCGGATGCAGCCCTAAGTCGCTATCCTGCCACTCTTCTGTAGTCTGAAAGATCAGTGGTAGAGCCACCATGTAAGGGCGATTCAATCGCTGCAATGCCTCAATCGCCTTGGGGTGATCTTGTCTGGCTGGACCACCTATCAGGGCAAAACCAGTTAGCGATATTACGATATCAATTAAAGGCACTTGCTCTTTAGCAGCCCAAGTATAAAAATAGGCTTCTACTGGCTTTGAAAAGTCTAGTCCACCGGCAAAAACGGCAATCACTCGCGCGCCCATCGCTTCGAGTTCCTGCACCATTGCCACATAATGGGCATCATCACCAGTTACCAGGTGAGTGCGCTGCAGCACAATACCGACACAAGGTGCCAAGGGGTCTTTCAAATCATCTGAGATATCCTGGCGGCTGTTGTACCAGTTGAGATACTCCTTGACATCCTCAAACATACTAGGAGCCAACGGATGCCAGATACCCATATCAGGATATGTGACAGGCTCTTGGAATTTCAGCTTTTGATTGAGGGAGGGAACGTATTTATCTGCCAGCATCAACAGGAAGTTTTCCAGATTCTCTGGTGAACCTCCCAGCCAATACTGAAAGCTGAGCATGAAGTTACGCACATCCTGTGCTTTATCCATTGGCAGGTATTTCAGCACTTTGGGTAGTGTCTGCAACAGCTTCAGCATTCCATCTTGAAAAGATGAACCAGATTTTTCCTTGCGCTTACGCATGAATTGGGCGATGGCACTCTTAGATTGCCCCAGCTGAGCCATCGAGAAACTGCCCATTTTGTTCAGGCGCATAACATGGGGCATTGAGGGGAAGACTATGGCGGCATCCAGTCCCTCGCGGTGGGGTTCCACAGCTGCCACTACCTTGTCTGCCAAATCTTCAATGAAAATGAGTGAGGCGATGAAAATATTGGCACTAGCAATATCCCGCTTGAAGTCCTCGTAGTTTTCCGAGTCGCGCAGTTCTTCAATCAGGTAGCCGCTGATTTCAATTGCTAAAGACGGGTGGTTCTGGTTAATCGAGCGAACCGCTTGAGACAGTGCACTCTGGTACTGGGACTCTAGCACGACATAGACCACCTTGATTAAAGAACGTCCCTGAAGGTTTTCAGGAACAACGTGGCGAATGGTGGACTTGACGTGTGTGAACATTCGATAAGGCTCCTTTGTTATGTGTTCTCTGCTGTTGGAGATCTTTAACGATGAATAATTAGTTTTTTACCAGAAAGTGATTGTCAGATGGTCGTTGTGACCGTTATCTGACATAATTCGACAAAAAATTCGCAATTATTCTTTACAATTCTTCATTTAAACAGAAGTATCTGCTCAGTTATTTTGATACAAATTTAAACAAAAATATAGTTTAAACTAAGAACTTTCCGGAAGAAAGACGAGTTTTGCTAGTAAGTCCAAGGCTTATTTTGAATAATTTTTAATGCAGGCGGATTATCCAATCGATGTTTTAATTCTCTCAAATGGCCCCGGAGAGATAACGACCTGGGTGAGGCCGGTAGTGCAAGCCTTGCGCAAAGACCTGGGAGATGACCGGGCTCGGCTTCGCATTTCGGTGGTTCTATCGCCTTGTCCTAACGCCAGTGGAAAAGAAGCAGCGATCGCACGCAGCTATCCCCAAGTAGACCGTGTCCAGGAAGCAGAGTATTTTTGGCAATTTTTGCTGTGGGGAAAGACGGCACAGAACTGGGAGTGGCGAGAACACGGTGTGGTGCTGTTCTTGGGCGGCGATCAGTTTTTTCCAGTCGTCGTTGGTAAACATCTGGGCTATCGTACCGTTGTCTATGCCGAGTGGGAGGCTCGTTGGCACCGATGGATTGACCGGTTTGGCCTCATGAAACCAGATATTGCCCGTGTCCCACAGAAGTATGCCCACAAGTTCACGGTTGTAGGAGATTTAATGGCAGCGGCGGGGGGATCTGAATTTGAGGGAGCAGGGGGAGATACTGAACTGATTGGGTTGTTACCTGGGTCAAAACCCGCAAAATTGGCTCAGGGCGTCCCGCTGATGTTAGCGATCGCACAACATATTCACTCTCGTCGCCCGCAAACCCGGTTCGTGATTCCTGTCGCTCCAACATTAGACGTGGAAACCTTAGCTAGTTTTGCCGATCCCCAGCAAAATCCACTCATCCACCAGCTGGGCGGTGTGGCAGCTGAACTGGTTCCGGGACGTCCATTTCTCCAGACATCTGATGGGTTGTGTCTGGAACTCTGGACGCGCTCGCCAGCATATGACATATTATCTCAGTGCAGCCTCTGCCTCACTACCGTGGGAGCCAACACTGCTGAACTAGGAGCTTTGGCAATACCAATGATTGTTTTGTTGCCTACCCAGCAAATGGATGCCATGCGAGCTTGGGATGGGTTACCTGGTTTATTGGCGAATTTGCCAGTTTTGGGGTCTAGTTTTGCAAAAGTAATTAACTGGCTGGCGTTGCGACGGTTAGGTTTATTAGCATGGCCTAATATCTGGGCACAGTCAGCAGTGGTGCCAGAACTAGTTGGCAAACTTCAAAGTACAGACGTGGCGGAACTAGCTCTAGACTTTTTAAACCACCCGGAGAAATTGCAACAGATGCGCGCTCGCCTGCGTAGCATCCGAGGTAAACCCGGAGCCGCCGAGAGGTTAGTGGCTTTGGTGTGTGAGGAGATAGGGAAGTAAGGGGCAGGGAGGCAGGGGGGCAGGGGGGCAGGGGAGAAAGATTATGCAACTTAAATGCCGGTTGGCTTGTGAGGCTCTTTAGTAGAAGCCTTACATCATACAAACTCGATATTCTTGCTTGAGTATAGAGAAGCTTTCATCCAGTTAGTAAATGGCTTTGTCTTACTGCTCCCCTACTCCCCTACTCCCCTACTCCCTGCTCCCCTGCTCCCTGCCTCTTCAGTCCTCATCTTGGCCATCTCGACGCCCCAGTTCATAGACACCACAACCCATACAAGCTAGCAAGCCCATACTGATCGCCCAGCTGCGGCCTAAGCTGATTTCTACGCCGTAATTGCACAAACCGCCCATAACTAAAAATGGCACAATGCTGAAAATGGAAGCATAAAAAGCGTTTTGGGCTTCTCTTCCTAGTCGAGTTCTTTCAAACTCCAGCTTACTGGTATAAAGTGATTGCTCCGCAAAGTTAAACCAGCGATTCAGTTGCTGCATTACCCACTCACCTATAGAGGGAAAACTTAGATACAGCGCCAAAGACCACAAACTCGCTCCAGCGATTACAGAGGCATCTAGAGCAAACTCAAATGGAAATATTTCACTCAACATAGGTTAGGGAGTCGTGAGGAGACTTGATTAACTACAGCGCTTCAAAAATTTTAACGATAAATTACTCGAAATTCCCCTGCTTTGCTTGACATGCGATTTACGTAAAGTAAGATATTGCGAGTAATCTGATTCACCCCATGACGCCCTGAACGGCAATTTCTGGGGTGTCTTCTTCACTACTACAGAAAAACTCGTATTCTTATTTGGTTGAGGAGTAAAAGTATGAAGCAAGCGTCTACACCCCATAGTAATCTCCGAAAAAGCTTTGTCCGTTCTGGACAAACCCTTCTTCTAGTAGCACTGAATCTCCTATGTATATCAACCCCGCTACGGCATCAACAAACAGTAAATGCTTTGGAAGTTCAGGTTGCAACCAGCAATAACTGGCGCGGCGCATCCTTTCCTGTTGAAAATTTCCAAGCCTATACCTCTGCTTTTGGCTACCGCCGCTCCGCCACTGGCGGTAGAAGTTGGGAATTTCACCGGGGCTTGGACATGGCGGCTCCACAAGGAAGTTACATCCGCAATTGGTGGACGGGTAGAGTTGTTCAGGTCTCAGATAAAACAGGTTGTGGAACCCACATCATAATTCAGTCCGGGCAGTGGGAACACACCTACTGCCATATGAAAGGACACATTAAAAAGCAGGGCAGCAATCGTTATCTAATTGATCGTGAAGGTGGCATCCAGATTTGGGAAGGCCAGCAGGTAAGCGCTGGTACCAGAATTGGTCGAGTGGGAATGAGCGGGCGCTCCACTGGCCCGCACCTCCACTGGGGGCTGAAGTATGCCAACAATTATGTGGACCCTGCCCTGGTTCTGCGGGCAATGTACGCGCAGCAACCAGACCGAACTCAACGCTCAGCAGTCGTCATTCAGAAAAACAATTAGCATTTAACGGGAAATAGCTAACTGTTGGTCATGCAACTTAGTATATTCTGCTAAGAGCTTCCGGAATTGATCTCCCTCAATCGTCTCCTGCTCTACCAACAAGTCTACCAAGCGGTCTAGCAAAACTCGGTTTTCGCGGATGATGGTGCGAGCTTGTTGATAACAGCGCAGTGCGATCGCTCTCACTTGCCGGTCAATTTGCGTCGCTACTTCTTCTGAATACTCCGAGCGTTCCATCCAGTCTCGACCCAGAAACACTTCATTGTTACCTGGACTTTCCAGCGCCATTGGTCCCAAATCAGACATCCCGTAGAGCGTGACCATCTCACGTGCCAGGTTAGCCACCATCTTAATGTCACCCATGGCACCATTAGTAATTTCTGCGTCGCCAAACACCTCAGCTTCTGCCGCCCTACCACCCAAAGCAATGGTGATCCGATCCAGCATCCAAGCGCGACTCCGCAAATAACTGCTGTCGATGTTTTCTTCATCCGGTACGCTTTGAGCAAAGCCCCCAATTCCACCAGAACGGGGAATAATCGTGACTTTGTTTAATGGATCAGAGTTTTTCAGTAAACTGATCAGTAGAGCGTGTCCGATTTCATGGTACGCAAGCAGCCGCTTTTTCTTGCTGTCTAATAGCGGAGTCAGCGATAGACCAATCGTGATCCGGTCGATTGCATCACTAACTTCTAGATCCGTGATCGCCTCTTTACGTCTGCGTGCTGTTAGAATTGCTGCTTCGTTAAGCAAGTTGGCTAAGTCTGCACCCGAAAAACCAGGAGTGCGCTGTGCGATCGCTTCCAGGGATACTTCCGGAGACAGCTTCTTATTTCGTGCATGCACCTGCAAAATCCCCAAACGACCTTTGTAGGCTGGTAGATCTACCATTACCTGTCGGTCAAACCGTCCTGGCCTTAGCAGCGCTGTATCCAGTACATCCGGGCGGTTGGTAGCGGCGATGATGATGATGCCAGTGTTGCCTTCAAACCCGTCCATTTCGGTCAACAGCTGATTGAGAGTCTGTTCTCTCTCATCGTTGCCACCGCCGATGCCAGCACCCCGTTGTCTACCAACGGCGTCAATCTCATCAATGAATATCAGGCAAGGGGCGTTTTCTTTAGCTTTTTTAAATAAGTCTCGCACACGGGAAGCGCCGACTCCGACAAACATTTCCACGAATTCCGAGCCAGAGATGCTAAAGAAAGGAACTCCGGCTTCTCCAGCGATCGCTTTGGCTAGCAGTGTTTTGCCAGTACCGGGGGAACCGATCAGGAGAACGCCTTTGGGTATGGTTGCTCCGATGGCTGTGAAGCGTTCGGGTTGTTTGAGGAAGGTAACGACTTCTTGCAGTTCTTCTTTTGCTTCATCAATGCCAGCAACCTCGTTAAAGGTAATACCAGTTTTGGCCTCCATTTGGAAGCGGGCGCGGGATTTACCAAAGTTCAAGGCTTGGTTAGAAGAAGTGTTAGAGCGACGTAGGAACAATACCATCAAAGCCATCAACGGCACAATCCACAGTAAGTTCGCTAAAAGTCCTACAGCTGCTTGACTATCGGCAGAAGACTTTACCTCGAAGTCGATCTTGTTGGCGCGAAGTTTTTCAATGAGTTCTGGGTTTTGCTCTAGTAGCATCACCTCTTGCGGCGGGTCACCTTGCTTTTGCCCCTCTATCTGAACCTTAGCCATCTGGTCATTTGGGTCAATCTCAACTTTGGTGACTTTGCGCTCATCGATTTTTTTTAAAAGTTCACCATACGTCAGGGAGTTGCTCTCTGCTTTTTGTGCTAGAGCTGGGGTACCCCCTATCAGCCCCTGTAGAATAATCCAACTGGCTGCGATCGCACCAGTAACCAAGCCGTTTGCTGGTCGCTGCCTCATCAATGCCTTTTCCCGGGAACCTCTCATCTTCAATTGCCCTCTGTCTGCTACCTTGACCGAATGACTTATATGCTATTTGGCTGCCTGAGCATAACCCAAAAATTGAAAAATCCCTTCTACTATCTAGTTTAGCTTCCTTCCCAAAGCGCGAGAGTGCCGATGTGTTCTCTCGCACACAGCACATTGACAGAGTAACGTTTTCCTCGTTATACTATTCATAGTCGTAATGAGTACGTTTTTCAATAAACGCTCTATCTTAATCGGTTATTTAAGCTGAATAGTCGTTCTTGGTTAACACCAAACTTAGTCTTATGGTCAGAATTGTTGGAATTGGCGGAAGTTTACGGCCTGACTCTCATACCCAGGTGGCGCTGAGTCAGGCTGCTCAGCGGGTAGAAGCTCTAGGGGCAGAGGTGGAAGTTCTAGATTTGCGGAAGATGCAGTTACCATTTTGCAATGGCGAAGATGATTACCCAGACCACCCCGATGTAGAGCGATTGCGTAACGCAGTAAAGCTTGCGGATGGGATAATTTTAGCTACACCAGAGTATCATGGCAGCGTTAGCGGTGTCATGAAAAATGCTTTGGATCTGATGAGCTTTGAACAGCTAGACGGAAAAGTTACCGGCTTGATTAGTGTCTTGGGCGGACAGTCTAACAGCAACGCCGTCAATGATTTGCGGGTGATTATGCGCTGGGTACACGCGTGGGTCATTCCAGAGCAGGTTGCCATTGGACAAGCCTGGAAAGCTTTTAGTCCTGACGGGAAAATTATGGATGAAAAAATTTCCAAGCGTTTTGATGAATTTGCTCAGAGTCTAGTTGAAAATACCCGCAAGCTCCGAGGAGTCTCTTGAAGAAGGAGTCAGAAGTCAGGAGTCAGGAGACAGAATGAATTCTGTGCAAGTAGCGTATGACTTGAGGGTCTAAGTCCCCCACCAAATTTGGCAGATAGCGTTATCTCCAATTGGGAGGGGACTAAATTCCCTTCCCAATTGCCTCCTGACTCCTGACTCCTGACTTCTTCTTTAATGATGATGATGAGCGTGGTCATGCTCGTGGTGGTGATGAGCTTGAGCCACAGCCAACTGGGGGTTAACCGCGTTCGCTTGTTCTGACAATAGAGCGGCAATTTGGGGATTAGCCCACTCAACCGCCATTCTTAAGAAATCCGGGTGGTCATTGACGCAAGCCATTTGCTCATACGTCACATTCGGATGCTTGCGGCGTAAGGCATGAATTATGTGGTCTACATCTAACAGAGTTTCGTGGTTTTCGGTTGCAAAGCCAATTGGCATAAAGATAATAGCTTTTGCACCCAGCTCAATCAGGTTATTTGCTGCTTGCACAGCGTTCGGCTGAGTCCATTCAATCAGCGGTGTGTCATGGTTAAGCCAACCTACCGAGATCAGGGGATAACGGTTGATCAGCTGGTCTCGTACCTGATCGTATAGTGCCTGACTTTCCGTAATACCAGAGGTGAAGCCCTTTGCCTTGTGGGGGCAACCGTGGTTCATTAGCACAATGCCGATTTGAGAGGGTAGATATGCTGCTGCCAAATTAGCGGCAATTTTCTCCTCGACCAAGCGAGCCATCAAATCGATGTAGGCTGGTTCGTTGTAAAAGGAAGGTATGTAGCGTAGCCCTTTAACCCAGTGTTCAGTACCATCAGCTAGTTCAAGGGCTTTGTTGACTTGCTCGACAGCAATACCGCTGGTAAAAATGGAATCGACAACCAGGAGGGGGTAGATCAGCAGTTTGTCGAATCCTTGGGTTTTGATTTCCGCAAGAACTTGTTCGGGCAGGTAGGGAGCGCAAAAGTTGAAGGCTTTGAAGACTTGGACACGGTCTCCCCAAGTTTGTTGCAAGTAATTCTCAATTCCTGCTCGTTGTTGTTCAAAAATGGCATTATGAGGTGAGACAAAATGGTCATGCTGATGACCCCACTCGTGCCGATCAAACATCGCCAGAATTTTTGCTAGGGGCGGATAGATCCAAGTTGGTACTGGTGCGAACTTGGCTGTGAGTAGATTTAAAGCCTGTTCGTTGTAGTTAGCGAAATCTTCGTAACTCTCAACTTCGCCGTAGCCCATAAGCAAGACAGCAACCCGGTCTTTGCTAGACAATTGAGCTGGTATGTGTTGTTGCTGTTTTTCGGGGGTGACTACCAATTTACATTCCTCTCCTAAATATATGTTTAATCTATTAATTAAAACTGTAGGTTGTTCGCAGCCCTGCTTAATCGCCCTGAGGTTTGAAATCTCCCTACTTGCTCTAATTTAACATCCCCACCAGGGGGATAAGCAAAAAAAGCCCAATTTGTTTAACGTGTAAAATGCTTAAAGTACCTGCTAATTACCTACGATAGAGCCGTATAGCAGTCCCAACTGATTCTTAAAACCCTCTCTTTACCTTGGCGCTCTTGGCAACTTGGCGGTGTGCGGATTTGACAGTAATTATTTGTCCTGGAATCCACGACTCAGAACTGACGCAGGTGTTTCTAGAAGGGCTGCGACGCGAGTGTGCATGCACGAATATACGGATTTTTCCGGCTCAGGATTATCCGGCTTATTCGGCATTCCACATTTTGCAGTTTGTGCGACAAGAAACATCACCGATTGTCTTTATCAGCTTCAGCGCTGGTGTGGCTGGGGCAATTGCAGCTGCTTGGGGATGGCAGATGTTGGGAGGAAAGGTAAAAGCTTTTATCGCTTTAGACGGCTGGGGAGTGCCGCTATCCGGCAATTTTCCCATCCATCGGCTCAGTCACGATTACTTCACTCATTGGAGTTCAGCTATGCTGGGCAGTGGGGCAGATAGTTTTTATGCTGAGCCGCCAGTAGAGCATTTGGATATGTGGCGATCGCCACAAACAGTAGAAGGATGGTGGGTACACTCAGAGGTAGGAACACATCCGCCAAGCCAGCGGCAAAGTCCTACACTAACGCGCCTCACTGCCACCCACTTTTTGACTATGCTTTTAGAGCTATACGGAGAATCTTAAATGTACGGCTTTAGGCTTTCCGCGCCTGTTGCCGTAGGCTGGGCTAGATTTAGATTAAAAACTTTATACTTATACCTTTTCCACCATTCCGATGCTTCCAACTGAACCTCCCGCTTCTAGTAATGGTTTTCGCGCCCTGCTAAAGAATGGACCTTTTCTGGCGCTGTGGAGTGGACAAGTGATCTCCCAGATAGCAGATAAAGTTTTCTTCGTTTTGCTGATTGCCTTGTTGGACAAATATCCTCCCCTGCCTGGCTTTCACAATTCCATGCGTTCAGCTATTATGATTGCCTTTACGTTACCAGCAATTATGTTTGGTTCAGCGGCTGGCATTTTTGTTGACCGCTTCGGTAAAAAGCAAATTCTGACTTTATCGAATCTAATTCGCGCTTTACTAACTTTGGCTATTCCTTGGCTGCCAAAGGAGTTTTTAATTTTGTTGCTAATCACGTTTGCCATCTCAACTGTGACGCAATTTTTTGCCCCGGCAGAGCAGGCAGCTATTCCGCTTTTGGTGCGACGCGAGAATTTACTATCAGCCAATGCGTTGTTTACCACCACAATGATGGGAGCCTTAATTGTTGGCTTTGCTGTAGGGGAACCGCTGTTGAGTTGGGCTAGAACTTGGCTGAGTGACTACGGTCAAGAAATTTTGGTAGGTGGGTTGTATCTGTTGGCAGCTGGTTTGATTCAGCTGATTCCGATCAAAGAGGAGATACGCAATGCCGCTGATCTAGCCACAGTTCATCCCTGGAGTGACTTTAAGGCAGGCTTACGCTATCTACAGAAAAATCGGCTGGTGTGGAATGCCATGCTGCAGCTAACGGTTCTGTACTCGGTATTTGCAGCTTTAACTGTGCTGGCGATTGATTTGGCGGCTGATATTGGTCTCAAGCCTACTCAGTTTGGCTTTCTGTTGGCTGCCTCTGGCGTTGGTATGGTGTTGGGTGCCGCGGTTTTGGGGCACTGGGGCGATCGCTGGCACCACAAGCCCTTACCCTTAATTGGTTTTTTGAGTATGGCCTTTGTATTAGCCATGTTCAGTTTTACCAAATCTCTGCCGCTGGGTTTAGGACTCAGTGCGCTATTGGGCTTAGGAGCCTCGCTGATCGGCGTCCCAATGCAAACTCTCATTCAACAACAAACACCGGAATCAATGCGTGGCAAAGTGTTTGGCTTTCAGAATAACATGGTCAACATTGCCCTGAGCGTACCTTTGGCAATTACAGGCCCGCTGACTGATGCCGCAGGCAAGGCGGTTGGTTCTGCTCCCATCGGCTTGCGGATTGTTCTTTTGGCTATGAGTGTTGTGGTCAGCTTAGTGGGTGTTTGGGCTTGGCACAATACGCGCCGCGTTTTGCAGGATGTTATTTAATCTTAAAATATCCATCTCACTACTTTAGGGCAGAGATGAATGTCAACATATGACGACATTAAACTTAAATTTCCGAGCGAAATGCATTCTAAAATACAAAATATCTCGCTATCAACTTAGCCATTGTGTGAGGTTTCCCTGTGCGTTCGCGTCCAAATAGTATTTCCCTAGCAATCCAAGCTCAACTCCAGAATGAAGTGACTTTACCGCTAAAAGTAGAGTCAAGACGTGTAAGTGGTGGTTTTGCCTTAATAGACAGTATCAAGCGCCACGGCGTCAAGCATATTTTTGGCTATCCAGGTGGTGCCATTCTACCCATTTATGATGAGCTATACCGGGCAGAATCAGCTGGGGGCATCCAACATATTTTGGTAAGACACGAACAAGGTGCTGCCCATGCTGCTGATGGCTACGCCCGTGCTACTGGCAAAGTGGGAGTTTGCTTTGCTACTTCTGGTCCTGGAGCGACTAATTTGGTAACAGGGATTGCTACAGCTCAAATGGACTCGATACCGATGGTCATCGTCACGGGGCAAGTACCTCGTGGGGCGATTGGTACTGATGCTTTTCAAGAAACCGATATTTATGGCATCACGCTGCCCATTGTCAAGCACTCCTATGTGGTGCGCGACCCCAGGGACATGGCGCGAATTGTAGCGGAAGCATTCTACATCGCTAGCACTGGGCGTCCGGGACCAGTTTTGATAGATGTGCCCAAGGATGTGGGTGTAGAAGAATTTGACTATGTGCCGGTGGAACCGGGGGCAGTGAAGTTGCCAGGTTATCGTCCCACTGTTAAGGGTAATCCTCGTCAAGTTATCCAAGCGTTGCAGCTGATTCGTGAAAGTCGGCGTCCTTTGCTTTATGTGGGTGGAGGTGCAATCTCGGCGGGTGCCCATGCAGAAATTAAGCAACTGGCAGAGCTATTCAACATCCCTGTAACTACAACGTTGATGGGTAAGGGTGCTTTTGACGAAAACCATCCTTTAGCTTTGGGAATGTTGGGGATGCATGGCACAGCATACGCCAACTTTTCCGTGAGTGAGTGTGACTTGCTGATTGCCGTGGGTGCCAGATTTGATGACCGTGTGACGGGCAAACTAGATGAATTTGCGTCCCGCGCCAAGGTCATCCACATCGATATTGACCCAGCTGAGGTGGGAAAAAACCGTGCGCCAGAAGTGCCAATCGTAGGCGATGTACGGCAAGTGTTAACTGAATTGCTCCGCCGGTGCAAGGAAGCAGGAGACTATGTCGCCTCCAACCAAACCCAAGAGTGGCTAAACCGGATTAACTGCTGGCGGGAAGACTATCCTCTGGTGGTGCCTCATCATGCCCATAGCATATCGCCACAAGAGGTGATTGTGGAACTGGCAAGCCTTGCACCCCAGGCTTACTACACGACAGATGTAGGTCAGCACCAAATGTGGTCAGCTCAATTTCTGAAGAATGGCCCTCGTCGCTGGATTTCTAGTGCCGGATTAGGCACAATGGGCTACGGTTTGCCAGCTGCCATGGGTGCCAAGATGGCATTGCCTAATGAAGAAGTCATCTGCATCAGCGGTGATTCCAGCTTCCAAATGAATTTGCAAGAGTTAGGGACCTTAGCACAGTATGGCATAAATGTCAAGACTGTAATCATTAACAATGGTTGGCAGGGCATGGTGCGCCAGTGGCAGCAGGCGTTTTATGGAGAGCGTTACTCGTCCTCGAATATGGAAGGGAAACTGCCGGATATTGAGTTACTGGCAAAGGCGTATGGAATTAAGGGGATGGTAATAAGCGATCGCGCTGAATTAAAGGATGCGCTCGTGGAAATGCTGGCTCACAATGGCCCTGTATTAGTTGAGGTCCGCGTTACTAAGGATGAGAACTGCTACCCAATGGTAGCTCCGGGTAAGAGCAACGCACAGATGGTTGGCCTACCAAAGCAGAACCAGTTAGAACAAGTCATAGAACTGGTTTATTGCAGCAGTTGTGGGGTCAAAAACACCAGCAACAACAATTTCTGTCCTGAATGCGGTACAAAGCTGTAGAGCGATTGCGCTCAATCAATGTAGGGGCATCTATGTGTAGGTGTCCCCACCATAAATAAGTAATAGAGATTCAAGAAGGAATTCTGTAATACCTATGGAATCGTACGAAAAGAAAGTTACCAAACCTAGTGATAATGTTATTACCCCTGAGGAAAAACCTTCTTTCGAGTTCGGCCTTTTCCTCTTAGTGGTCATATTAGGTATTAGTCTTTTGATTGGCTCCCTCTACTTTGGCATTCTCAAAATTTAGAACAGAAGAACAATTTTTCACGGCGAGACAGGGATATTTTTGGATACCCCTGTCTTTGGCAATTGCATCACATTACGTTTCTTATTGAGACGGCAAAAAACATTCCTATATGGAGTTTCAATTGCTTGGTGCGATCGCGCTTTCCGATTGGGTTGCTACTACTTTTAGTAAATGTCCAACTAAATACAAGGCAGGAAGTAGCTGAAGCGAAAAACGCTTCAAGTTCTCAGTCTACCAGTTTAGCTGTTTTGACAAAATCTTCTCATGCCGAGAAGGTTCAATCTTCTAGTTCCCTGTGCCCAGCCCAACTAGGTGCTGCAATAGAGGCAGTCATAAACCGTCCTCAATATATCCGTGCACGCTGGGGCATTTCAATTGAGACCTTATCATCCTCCCAAACCCTCTACGGTCACGATGCCAAAAAATATTTTATACCGGCATCCAACGTAAAGCTGCTTATAACCGCTGCTGCTTTACATCAACTGGGTTCAGAATTTCGGATTCGCACTTCTGTTTATGGCACAAAAGAGGGTTTTTTGCGTATTGTGGGGCGGGGAGACCCTAGCCTGACGGATGTACATCTGAGAGAATTAACACAACAACTGAGTCGTCAGGGCATTCGCCAAGTGCGGCAGTTGATTGCCGAGGATGATTATTTTCAAGGGTACGCTATTAACCCTAATTGGGAATGGGAAGATGTGCAGGCGGACTATGGTGCACCAGTTAACAGCCTGATTCTAAATCAAAATACTGTAGAGTTAAAGTTATTACCTCAACAGCTAGGTCAACCCCTACAAGTTGTTTGGGCTGATCAAGCAGAAGCAACTCGGTGGCAGATTGAAAATAAATCAGTAACAGCCCAACCATCTGAACCGACTCTCATCAATGTGAGCCGCAACTTCACAAAGCCGGTACTGCGAATTACGGGAAAGATAGGCGTTGATTCAGAACCTGAATCAGTGGCATTAGCAGTTCTTGACCCTACTGAGCATTTCTTGCACCACTTCCGCCGCGCTTTGGCAGCTGAGAAGATTAATGCAAACGAGGATACACGCAGATACACGCAGATATCAAAGTTAATCAGCGTTAATCCGCGTCCATCTGCGGGAAGACTGAGCGGAGGAAACCTCCGCTCAGAACTTTCCATGAGAGCGTTTGCAGAATTAGCATCTGTGGAATCACCGCCACTATCAAAACTGTTAGTGGAGACAAATCAAAACAGTAATAATTTGTATGCAGAGGCTTTGCTGCGTACTTTAGGTACTAAGGCAAGTAATGCCCCTGCTCCTACAAATTCAGTCGAAATGGGGTTAGCAGTTGTCAAATCAACGTTAACTAGATTGGGAGTTGATCCTACAGGCTACATTTTAGCTGATGGTTCGGGGCTATCTCGTCATAATTTGGTTAGTCCAGAAGCATTAATACAAACCCTTAAGGCAATGGCAAAGTCCCCAGAGGCATCTGTGTATCGAGCTTCTTTATCTGTAGCAGGCGTCAACGGTAGCCTCCGAAATCGCTTTCGTAATTCAGCCGCTCAAGGAATTGTGCAAGCTAAAACCGGTACGATAAGTGGGGCAGTGGCTCTATCTGGATATCTTGATACGCCTGAATACGAACCACTGGTTTTTAGCATCATTGTGAATCAATCTGACCAGCCTCCAGCAACGTTAAGGCAAGCGATCAATGAGATTGTGTTGTTGCTGACTAGTCTAGATCGCTGTTAGACAAAAATTTAGATTAGGAGAAAACCACTTTAGGCACTTAAAATGCCCCTATTCCTCAGCTGAAGCGCTACTCTATTTCAAGTTTAGCGTTGGTACAGTTTCTGCGAAAAAGTCATACGACTTACGCGTGTTATTTTTGGAATAGCAATCTGAGTATTAGGTACAACTTCACCTAATTTAACAAGCTTGCTCAACAAATTCTTAATTTTTTCTAAAGAATCAGCGACTTTTGCCCGTGAATGTTCTTCAGCAATTGTAAGTTCATTATTTTTATACAGTTGCTGAGAGAAAGTTTTAGGACTTACGCATCTTATGCTTTGGCTATCTTGAATATTAGATGTAGCCTTGTAAGTTGGCTGGTAGAAGCCGTGTCTTGAGCCTTGAGATACTAGTTGCTTAGTGGTGGTTGCTCTCATTGTTTCGTGCCAAAATCTATATTATTATTAGTACCATGTCAGACTAGTTAAAGATATAAACTTATATATAGTTTGAGAGAGGAGAAAGGTAAACTTATGTGTATATCGATAAAGAATTGGCCTGGGATCGCCTACATAATAGCTGGGATCAATTATTTTGTGCTTTTAGCGCTGAGGTCGATAATAGGCAGTTGAGGATCTGATGGCTGGCAGGATAATACAAGTTTTTAGTAATTGAATTAATATTTTCCGAGAGCAATATTTTTAGCCTCGCAGACAATTAGCCGGGCAGCTCGGACGCACAAATGGCGATCGAATAAAGAGACAAATTATTAAAGCCTGCGAATTGTCGGGCGGCATCGATTCGTTATGAAACGGTACATTGAGCAGACAGCCCTATGCAGTTAGCGATCGCAATTTGATTACAGGCCAAAATCCGGCTTCAGATGACGCCGGAGCAAAAGCGGTTTTGCAACAACTGGATACTCAAAAAAGATAAGAGTCCTTTTTCCGCACAGAAGCCACCAACCAACAACGGCTACTAAGTTCTAGAAAATTAGTTGCTCGTTTTTGCAACACAACCATTTTCAACTAGGCATTTCATCAATGCTGTGCGGCTCAACTCGTGGCTGCTGGTTCATCTCGTGGCGGTAAAGACTCGACAGTTCATACGCCTTCATCCGCACCCGTTGGATAGAGCCGAGTGGTCGATGCTCTGGAATGCAGTGCCAAGCATTGAACGACAGCACCTCATCCACATAGACACGACGGGCGGGACTGTACGCCTCCTGGGCGGGAATCGTGATTTTGGCGATCGGCTGGTAAGGACTTTCATCCTCCGACCACCGAATCGAGGCGTCCTCTACGGGCATCCGCTCCAGATTTGTGCAAATCTGGGCACGCAGTTCGTATTCTGCGGCGTGTTCGTGGAAGAAGGCGACGACCAGATCCCTGAGTGTAGAGGGGTCATCCGTTTTGATCTGCTTTCCAATCAGGGGTTGCAGGCTCTGTGACACCGGGACGGCGTTGAGCTTGGCGATGTAGTCGCCATAGCGCAGGGCGGCTGTGCTGTAGTACGTTTCACCCAAAATATGCGTTTCGGGCTGCGTCACACCTAGAGCGGTAGGGTAGAGTTCTAGCCCAACTTTTTCAGTCACGGTGTTCACGGCACGAAGAGCCGTGGTCAGGAGTTGTTGCGCCTCCTCAGGAGCGCTCACTACAACTTTTTCCTGAAGCAACTGTTCCTTGAGATAGCCAGCAACATCACCTGACGGGAAAACCGGATGGTTGATCATCAGAAAGTCTTGAGTCAGCGCATCCGCTTTTTGAGCTAGAAATTTGCGCCCTTCAACTCCAATTACCTTGATCGCCATGCCGCGAAACGACGACACCCCGTCAGGCATAATATCACCCTGAGCAGTTGAGAACCGAATGATTATGGGGTAAGTCCGAGGTTCGCGGAACAATCCTTGCGCCAGCGGCACGGGCAGATTGTCGTAGATCGTTAATTCTCCCTTTAGAGCCCCGTGACCCTTAGCGTGTGCGCCGCGCATTGCATGACGGTGCTTATCAAACACCTTTCGCCGCATGCGCTCGAAAGAGGCGATCGTCTCATCAATCAGCCTTTCTTCATTAGGTTGCTTGACTTCTACATCGTCGGAGTATCTGACGTATGGCTGATTCGGCATAAACGCTCCTTTGTAGTCTTCCTGATATAACACTTGCAATTGAACCGACGGGTTGTGTCTCCGCCGCTGAATGGTTTACAGTCGCCAGTTTGGGTCAGGAGTGAAGGGCAAGCTTAATGTAGTCACTCAATAACTGGTGCAAGTCAGTCATAACTCATTAATAACTCAGTTACAACTTAGTTTCTAAGTTAATCAACAACCTGCTTTGATGGAATAGAGAGGTTATCTTCTATACTTCAAACACACTCGCCGGTACCAGTTGCTGAACAGCTTAGTCAGTCAATAAAACTGGTGGGTAGTGTTGGTAATGTGTAATTTTTAATACTTACTCTCAACATTAATCAGTTAAATCAGGGGAAATGATATGGCAACTATCTACGGCACCACAGGCTCCAACACCATTACTGACAATGCTATTTCCGACACCATATTTGCTGGCAGCGGTGATGACTTTGTTTTCGGTCTTGAGGGCGACGACACCCTGTTTGGTGAAGCTGGCGAAGACGCCCTGTTTGGTGCAGGTGGCAACGATGCCATGTTTGGTGGGGATGGCAACAGCTACATTGATGGTGGGGCGGGCAATGACTACCTCTTCGGTCGGTCGGGCAACAATTACTTCACTGGTGGAGCGGGTAACGACTTCTTCTCTGGTGGGACGGGTAACGACTACTTGACTGGTGGGGCAGATAATGACGACTTCACAGGTGGGCTGGGTAATGATACCCTCATTGGTGGGGAGGGTAATGACTACCTCTATGGTTATGCCTATGGTTCTGACACTGGCACAGATTACGACAGCTTAACCGGTGGGGTTGGTGCTGATGCTTTCGTTCTTGGTGACTTAGCCATAACAGGTGATCAACGTTATGGTGAAATTGCTTATTTAGGGGTAGGCTACGCCGTCATCACAGATTTTAACTCCAGCGAAGGTGATAAATTAGTAGTCTACGGTAAGACTAGCTACTCCCTCACTTCCCTCGACTTTGGAGTAGGCTCCTCTAATCAAGATACAGGGATTTTCTATAACAATGATCTCATTGCTATAGTGCAAGACACGGCAAACTTGGTGTACCCAACTGATTTCAGTTTTGTTGCCTAAACCTTAACTTTGAACTGTATTTGTTCATTGGCATAACCTTATGTAGTATATATACCACCCTCGCTCATGAGGGTGGATTTCCTGATCATGGAAGGCTTAAAGAGTACGACCATCCAATAGTTGGACACTTAATTCGACTCTACGAACATACCGCTTCGGGCAAATTCCTCCTCCTCAACGGTGAAGTGTGGAGCTTCATCCACAAAGTCAGGGTCAAAGTGGTATGTATCCTGTAAGAAGTGTCCACTGATGACAGCCTCTTCCAAATCCTTGATGTGGTTATGCGCAACCATACAGGCTTCCTTGACGCCCTTCTCATCACCCTTCTCCCACAGCTTTGGCAATTCCATTTTCACTTCTGCCAGCCGTGCCACCGGCTTGAAGATGTTATCAATACGGTCGATAAATTCAGTAGCAATGCTAGTATGTTTAAGGGCTTTAGATCGCGCCACCTCAGAGTCCAGGCTGGGCCAATAGCGGGTCGTGTAGAACGCCTTCTCATCGTGGTGATACCACTCCTCGGCGCGAGCAATGGAGGCGGATACGGCGTTGTGCAGCTTCCAGAAGAATAAGCGAAGGGAGGGGCCATCCACCACAGCAGACAGCTTATCATCCCGTGACACCTCAAAGTCGGTTTGACGCGGCTCGCAACCAAGCATAAGGTACTCCACAGGGTACATGTCCACTTCCCTATTCTGCACGACATGCGTGCTGAGGTGGTGACGGCAGTAGGGGCAGGGGTACATGCTGGCAAACAGTTTGAAGAAGTCCTTGAAGACTGCCACTAGAGCTGTCTGCTCAGCGGGAGTCTTGGTACACACGATCTCAGCAGTGGTGTGCAAGAAGCGCCACACCGCAGGACCAAGATAGTATGGGAAACTGACGCGCATCTGCGCGTTTTTCACATCAGTCCGACCTACATACACATCAATAAAGGCTACATACTGTGAAAGTACACCTGACTCACGACCACACTCTGGACGCTCACGCCGTTTCTGCACTCCATTGACATAATGGCGTGTAAGATGCCACGCCTGCTGAAGCATCAGCTTCTGTTTTGGAGTGCAGTTGGGAAAGCCCTCTGCAACATCAGAACCATAGCGGTCAAACTCTCCTCTTCTCTTAGTGGACTCGTACCACTGGTCCAAAGCTACCTCATCAGGCACAGTGTTACTCTGGATATCTACTTTTGTACTTACACTACACGCAGCCAGCAGCTTCGGCATGAACTCCTCATACCAATATGCTACTGGCATCATTGCACCATCCAGTTCCTCTGATGCATTCGAGAGGATGACACAGTTCCACTTTTTCAGATACTCATGAGGATCTCCCTCTGACTTAGCAGGTGGTGGAGCCAGCTCTTCATTCAGCTCCATCCCCCTCAACCGGTTGAGTTCGTTGATGGCAAGCACACCCTCCATGAGGTCACCTAAGCTGAGATTCTTCTTCATTGTGAGCGCCAACTCGATTCCCGCAGCAAACTTCTCTTTGACATTGGCTGATTTACCACGCGCCGCCAACATCGCTTTCTCTTCTGCCAACATCTCTGGCGTCTTTTCCACTGTCTTCCATTTGTTGATGCGCTCCTCTAGTCGGGCATACTCATTATCGAGCGATTCAACTAATGCATCCAACACGGAGTAGCAAGCCTCTTCTACCAGACCTAGTCCCTTGTACAGCTCAATCACCTGCTTCACGAACTGCACAAAGTCAGTGATTCTGTATGGCAAGTTTTTCACGCACAAGTGGGTCTCATGGTTAGCACAAAAACTCTTGTGGAAGCTACGGTATGCTGCTCCCTGGAGCAGACGGAACAGACCAATCTGCATCTGTAGACGAGACGTACCGCACCCCTTTTTACTCTGTGCCTGTGGGTGTTGGGCTAGTCTCAGTGCTACCTCCGAACCAATATCGGTAGGTACTGGCTGTGAAGTGAACTCACTGGTGAGGGATGTATTGTTGGGAATAGCAGATGTCTCATTTGAAGTTGAGGTTGTCTTTAACGAACTGGCAAGGGGATACAGTTTTCACAAAGAGATTAGCCATACTTATGTCTAAAGCGCTATTTTACTTTCTTAATTCCATAGGGTTGTGTCATGAGAAATCAGAGAAGCACCAACACTGGTAGCCTTGTAAATTACAACTCTAGCCAGCTTTGTAAATTTTTGCAACACAGCCTTTGCGTTGCTCAAATCGCTTACTTCTCAATAAAATCTTTAAGCAATAAAATACTTCTAGCAAGAGTTGGTAAGGAAAACTAAACTCTTGCTATACTTATACGGCAATATATCAATTATGGTTACGAATCTACTAGTTGTGTAGACAAGCTGATTTTTCAAATGACTTTAGCATAGGGCGTGCCCGATGAACTACCCTCCTCAGCTAGATACTTGGATAGGTCCTCGATTAGTTAACGATAGGAGACAAGCTCTCGTCACGGGCTACCACCAGCGCGACACCGGCACTAGTATCTATTCAGAATTCCAGTCACTCGTCGCTCAGTGGTCGAAGCAAATTGTCAAAAGTATTTTTTAGCTCCAGTAGTATTTTCAGGTCTATTTGTATTGGCTTGCAGCAAAAGTGAAGTTATTGCCAGTCACTCTAGCCTTTCTGGGACTGTTGGCGACAGCTTCGCTTTTGTGGGCCTCGTCATCAATACTAATACTTAAATCAACTCCCAATGGGGGCAAGACTGACCATGTTGCTAACACCCCAGGCTTAAACCAGCAACAATCTCAGCTAACAGTTGCCAAAATTGCTAGGCAGGTTACGGTACGGATTTTGACGGAGCCTGGATTCGGTTCTGGAGTGATTATTGATCGTCAAGGTCAGATCTATACTATTCTGACTTGTAAGCATGTAGTAGCTGATAGTCGAGACGGTTATTATGCTGTTCTAACTGCTGATGGTATGACTCACCCGGCTCGCCGGAAATCCCTTACTCATTTAGGGGATACCGACTTAGCCCTTGTGCAGTTTAAGAGTAAAACGCCCTATAGAGTAGCAGAGTTAGTGGATTCGGATACTTTATCAATTGGCGAACCGGTATATGCGTCAGGATTCCCCAATTATCAATTTCTCAGTGAGAATAATGTAGAGGATACTCGCGACTGGGGAATAAGGGCGTTTCAATTCACAAAGGGAGAGTTTTCTCTGCTATTGAAGCGATCGCTGCCAGAAGGTTATCGTCTGGGTTACACCAACGAAGTTGAGCAGGGCATGAGTGGTGGACCTGTTTTGAATGAGAGTGGTCAAGTTGTTGGGATCAACGGTCGATTGAAGTACCCATTACAAGGTATTGATGTGTTTACGTTCGCTGATGGCACAAAGCCATCTACGGAACTTTTTCAGCAGATGGAAGCTTTGAGTTGGGCGATTCCAATCACAACTTTTCGGCAAATAGCTGAAAGAGAGCTAACTCAACCGCAGACCTATCCATAGCCTTTTTGTTTCTTTAAATCCTGAAATTGCACATCACGGGCTGTAGGTAAGACTGAAGTGTATGCCCTTATCTTGAAGGCTGTCACGTTGATCATCTAAATCAATAAACGGAACCCCATAATCAATCCGGAGACCAAAGGAACGAGTGGGTTGCCACAATAGTCCCAAGCCAATACTGGCTAAAAACCTCTAGTTGTTCGCATTAGGATTGTCAGATGTATTCCAAACTCCACCTAAGTCAGTAAAGGGAGCAAGCTGTAAGATAGGTCTACCAGTCCCACCTCTTTGAATCGGAATCCGACCTTCTAGAGAAAACAACAGACCATTATCTCCACCTCGGACATTTTGCCGATAGCCTCGCAGAGATTGACCCCCACCGATGAAAAATTGCTGTGATGGTAATAGGGGATCGGCTGAGAGTTGCAGGCTCCCTTGCAAAATAAGTAAATAGTCGTTGCCCAGGAGTTGTGCTCGCTGCACCTGACCTTGAAAACTAAAAAAGCTTCCATCTGGAATATTATGCGAGTTTTCGGTTGCACTGAAGATATTCAAGCCTAAATTAAATTGGGAATTTAACGCCCAAGTTCCTTGGGGATCTCGACTTATGTATTGCTGTCCAAACCTTAGGGCTCTGGTTCGACTGTTGCCTTCTTCATCCACTCCCCTCCCAAACGGAAAGGGATCATCCTCATTCAAAAACGTCTGGCTGTCTTGAAATGTGAATCCCAGAGATAGGGCAAACTCTTTTCTCAAAGTTCGTACCAACGGCTGACGGTAACTCAGTTCATATACTTCAGAGTTACCTCGAATGCCGAACTGATCAAAATCCTCATCAGTGATTTTATTGTTATAGGGAACAGCCCGAAATTGTAGCGTTCCGTCAAGAGCATTTACTGGAGCTCGGTAAGTGAAGTCGTAGACATTCAATGCCGCTTTAGAGAAATCCCCTTCTATGTTGGCACCTACTGCTTAGGAAGCGCTAACCTGATCGCCAATCTCCGTCAAATTACGATAGCTTAAAGCAACGCTGGCTCTTTCTGGGGCAATACTAGGAGGAGAATAATTGTCGAAGCCAACACTAACATTAAAGCGCTTTGCCTCTGTAACCCGAACTGTCAGAATACTCTGGCCTTCTCTAGTTCCAGCTTGTAAACTAGCTTCCACACTTGCGAATAAGGGGTCGGTTCTGAGTAACCGTAGCTGTGACTCTAATTTATTGGCATTTAGAGGTCGCCCAACCCCTAACTGAATGCGACTACGCACATAGTTGGGATTCAACCTACGGGTTCCCTGTACTCGGATCTCCTCGATGCCAGCTTCAATAACTCGAATTTGCACCGTACCAGTACTGAGGCTTTCTTCATCTAGTACAGCTCTAGACGTAATATAGCCTGTGTTTAAGTACAACTGGCTGATAGCTTGTGCCGCGTTTTGGAGATCTTCTAGTGTTACGGAGCGTCCTTGTAAAGGTTGAATAATCGGGTTAATGTTCTCTGAGCCAAAAATGGTATTACCGAGCACTTCGATCTTATTAACCTGTATCGGTTGAGACTGCTCACCCGAATCTTGTTCTGGAATAGAAGGAGGGGTAATAACTGGAGGTTCATCTGTAGGAATTGGAGAGGGAACCGGTGCAGGTTGTATAAGGCGCTCCTCATTTGGGTCAGGTTGCGGATTTTCAAGAGGGGCGGGAAGATTCTGAGCCACATCAATTGATTCCGTTTTTCCTGGTGAAAAATTCAAAGGAGTGATTGCAAGCCCCGGGTGGGTAAAAGCTAATAAAACTATAGTTGGAATAAAAACTCTACTACACCAAAACACTCCTAATCTTAAAAACCAATACATCGGCTAATCTAAATAAGAGTTACTTAATTAAGACGCAGAATAGCTATTTGCATTCAGAAGCTCAGTTACTCATTGCACAGCGGTCAAAGCAAATTGATGATAGTATTCTTTAGGCTAAAGTTTAGTCCAAATATATCCGCATAACTCGTTATAGAAACTTTTCAAATCTGATAACTCTGAGTCGCCCTGCAACTTAGTTCTAGGTTGTTGATACTTCACCACGCATTCACGTATAAACTTAGTCCGATCTCCTCTAGCTTGAGAGCTTAAAGTGCGCAACTGAGTCTGTTTTTCAGAAACTAGATCTAACCAAGTTGATTCAAAAACAAACAGTTTAAGTTGCTTGTTCTGATTTTGTAGTTGATTATTAATGGTGCTAAGTTGATTAATAAATTTTCTTTGATTGATGTATGTTGCTAAATTTTCTTTCCCTTCAGTGTAGGCGACAGTATTAGCTGGAAGTTTTTGCAACAGACTAATCGCTTGTAGCAACTTCTCTTGCTCTTTTCGCAAGTCTGTAGTAGTTCTAGTGGTTGTCCCGATATTACTATCTTGTGTAGCCAATGCTTGGGCTTTTTTTAAAGTTTCTGTAACTAGTCACAGCAAGAAATAGGGCTTGTTGAGAATGGTAGAACTTACAAGCCCCCGTAGTTTATGTAGAGTGCGACTCTGGCGGACTGCGACCAAAAGAGCCTAACTTTTCAAACAGTGCTTCAACCGCATTGGCTCCCTGCAAGCGCATCGTCTCTAAAAAACTGAACATTTGGGCGACTAATCTACCACCCCAATCGCTTCTAGCGGTGCCACTCACTTTACGATGCACTACGACTGGACGCAGAGCGCGTTCGGCATCATTATTATCTGGTTTCACCTCTGGGTGAGACAGGAAGGTAAACCAATCGGACCAATACTTCTGGAGGCGTTGCCTGAGACGTTGGGCATCGGCAGGCCATCCTGACTCTGGAGGAGTGTGCAAGACAGCTTGGAGTTGGGACTCTAATTGCAGTCTTGTTGATTGCAGTTGCTCTAAGCTCAACTGTCCGGCGTGATAGTCACAGGAAGCTTGACGAGCTAACGTTAACACGTGAGTCACCCGTGCACTAAAGTCCCGATTTGCAGCAAACCGACTGGTATCAAGTGCTTTCAAATCCCGCTCCAAGTGAGTTAGGCATTTTTGCTTGGCAGTGGCAATTTGCGGATTGTAAGCACTAAAACAGTCACTTGTGAGAATGCCCTCAAACTTCTCTCCTAATAATTGCTGGAGTTCTGCTGAAGAACGGGTAGGAGCGAGCATTAGCACACAAACTTGGTCACTGGTAGCAACCCATAACCAATGCTTGATGCCATCAATTAAGTAGGTGGTTTCGTCCACACAGCGCACACCGGGTTCTTGCACCCACCTTAACCACTGCTGATAACTCGGTGAGTCCAGCCCTGAAGGAGGGTTTCCCTCCGTAGGGGACTGGCGAACCCGAAGGGCTCTAAACTTTCCTGAAACCAGCGGTGCATTTTGGCCAGACTGCCCTGAGAAATCGGCACTTTGAATATGGACTCCAGCACATAAATTTGCTTGTGCCAGGTCAAGTTGCCGCCATATCCGAGCCAACCGATGATGCTGCTGAGTCGTGCTCCATAGCTGAATCCCTCTTTGACTCCCCACGGCAGTGGCGCATATCCTGACCACCCACACTCATCGCAGTGATACTTCGGTCGTTGGTATTCCCGAATCTCTATAGGTTTCTCGACCAGTTCTGCTACTTGCTGCACTTTGAGTGGCGCTTGCTCCACCACTGTAACGCCCCTGCCACACACTGGACAGGTTTCTAAGCTCAGGCACATGATTCGATTTGCCTGTCCAAATCCATTCCGGGTGCTGCCTGGATGGTCGTACGGAGGGCCTCGTTTTTTTCCCGGCTTCCCTACCTCTTTGCGACTCGGTTTTTTCAACAAGTCTTGGCTCGGTGGCACGGAACTGTTGTGCGAGTAACTGAGCTTCTGAATGCAAATAGCTATTCTGCGTCTTAATTAAGTAACTCTTATTTAGATTAGCCGATGTAT
>QQTW01000357.1_pt1 | contig 28229 bp, 31 predicted proteins | sample 1904831 | NCBI WGS metagenome assembly QQTW01 (sample SAMN09435610, study PRJNA476489) | Subsurface metagenome, whole genome shotgun sequencing project. | reverse complement strand
ATTTGTATACATCATCAGCAAGAGGCGTAGATGATACAAACATTGAGAGAAAGTGGCGTGACATACTTCGTGATGATCCCCGTCGTGCTCACTCCCTCTGTACGTTGCGTGACCAAGAACTTCCCCTGCTCTTTGATCGGACGGTAGATGTCATCCCCCTCGTCCGCACCATACGGTAAATCATCATGCGCCACGTAATCGATCTGATGCTTTTCGAGAAATTCCGGGGTGACAATCCACGGGCAGTCTTCAATCACTTCGTCTACCCATTTACAATGCCGCACGGTTTCCGCTCGTTCGGCCCCCGTCAGCACCGTCAGCCCTTTACGTTTGTGCGTCTCAGCATCCCCGGTCACACCAACCATCAGGTGCGTGTTGGGGAAGGCGGTTTTGGCTTGCTCGAGCTGGCGCATATGTCTTTTATCAAAAAGCATTAGCCGCCCAAACATATAGTGGATTTCCCACAGACGAGACCAACCCTAAGTGGAACAGGTCAAATACTCCATCCGCATAGACCCGCACCGGTCGTCCCTCTGGCGGCGGATTCGTATGAAACCCCTTGGGGGGCACAATCCCTGCTTTCTGCGGCGGCGGAATCTTCTTCCCGTCTGCATCTTGAGCCACCATCGTCTCCCGACTTCCAGTTCCTCCTGTCATGAACGAGCTGCGATTGGCGATATCGGTGCTCGCCTCCGTCGTGTCGGACGGTTCGCCGGGGTCTTCATTCGCGATCGTCGGCACCCCATCGGCGCCATCAGTCGCATTCATCATCCCCAACGAGCTCTTGCGCGGACGTTTCGGCGGCGGATTATTGTTGTGCTGATTGAGGCTTGAGTCAACACCTCCGGATGTCTTCTTCAGTCGATTGCTCGTCGGCTCCGTCACGGCTGAGCCGGCTGCGTCTTCGCCAGAGGCATCGCGCGAGGAGGGTTGAAGGAGGTCGGCCGTCGACGACTGCGGCGCGGTGCCGACGCCGGGAAGGGTCGATGTGCGTTTGCGCTTGGAGGGACTCGAGCTAGAGGAGGAAGGAGAAGACATGGAGGATATATGATGGAAGGAGTATTTTAGTGAAAGGGTATAAATAAGGAAGGAGGGACTTCAGTAATGGTGATATCAATCGGTTGATGCTTCCTCGGGCGAGGAAACCATTGGCGGTGCTCGTGCAGAGAAATGACGGTGAAGTTGGTCGTTGCCGGGAAAAACCTGAATTGACGTCGATGGATGATTGCACCAATGAAAATAAATCAAATTGTGGAAAATTGGAAGAAAGGGTCCTGTAAGATTAGGAACTGACAACCAATGAAATTTACGGAAAATCGCAAAAAGTTCGGATTCTATTGAGAACGTTAATTCGTGGGACCCTCTCGTGCAAATTTGCATAGATGAAAAACAGCAACCTCAATGCATATATTCTAACGTCAATATTTTGCTGAAGATAAAGACAAAGGTCAGTCAAGCTCTGGACACTTGAGATATATTTAATCGCTGGGTGGTTGTGGTGTTGAGTTTAAATTAAAACCTCCTTGTACCCGACATATGACCAGCACGTACAAAAGTGACCTGTCCCGCGAAGAGGTAACTCGCGTGAACCTCCGATCAGATCCTACGAGGACTTACCGACGCGTGCCACGTCCGTTCAGTAGAAAAGCAAAGCAAGCGGGTGACAAAATAAACGGAACAGCTCAGCAGTAACCTCGATGAAAAGAGATGGGCAATCAACATCATTGTAATTGCGATGAAGGCTGGGTAATCTTCATCGTCAGTTCAATTAAAGAGAGGCTATCTCCATCATCAGGAGGATGATGGTTGGGTCATTCGTTGTAAGGATAATGAAGCGATTACTGCTGGGCTGTTCAGTTTATTCTGTCACCCGGGTGAAAAGGTAGTTTTATATAAGACGGTGCTGCTGGGGCCCGGGTGGCCTTCATGTTGGGTGTCTACATATAGTCGATTCACTATGTAAACAGAGGTTGACGCACTGTAGTTGTTCATCTACACGTCATCTCGGGTTGGAATACATGTGGTGCACGATGAATCAGATGCCATGGAGGGGAGTTAGGATGGAGAGTCGCTGGATGAGATGATCCCACCGGCCAGGCGTATACATCATCAGCAGAAACGTGAAAACTTCATCGTACAACTTGTGATTTTAGATGGTAAATCCTCTGAAATACAGTATAGCTTAGCCAAGTCGTCGATCTTCAGTGTAATGTATTTTAATCAGAAGAGCAAAGCACGGTATACACAGCGCAAAGCAAGTCAGATTTCTATGGTAGCCTGAATAATGTCAACGTCGTTGCTGGGATCCAGCTTATCATGGCTGGTATCATGAGAAGGCGCAGATTGGACCGGATAGAGGAATCGCAAGGGAAGATAGTGGCAACAAAAGAAAGATATGCCACAGGTCGAACCAGAGCTCGCCGACGATGCACATGAATAAGAACGAACCCCTTAGAACCATCTGTCGTTGCAGCAAATGAAAGAGAGAGAGAGCGTGGTGGAAGCAGCATGCACAGCGAATGAGAGGACGATGAACGATGACGGAGGCAGCACAGCGAGCGGGAGAACGAATAAAATTTCCTCTCGGGGTCTTTGCGTGCAGCCAGGTGTCACCCTCCTCCTCCTCCTTCACCATCCTTTGCTACCCTCCCTGCTCGTACCATGACTGCCATTGATCTTCCCACTTCTCCACCTGCTCGCATACCCTGTCTGTCCCACGTCTGTCTGTCTGTCTGTCTGTCTATCGCCCGATATGAAACTCGTGATCATGCCGCCGAAGAGACCCATATATTCCGTACTGGAGGTGTCGTAGAGCGCACACTAACTGCGGTCGTGGATCGACTTGGGCGATTCCTCCGGAGGCTTATCCGTCGTGGGAGGTTGCGGCGACTGTTGCGACGATTGCTGCTGATCATCTCGTTCTGCCGACTTCTGTGGCGTGAACAACTTCTCCGGCACCGAGGTCGAGTTGAGTTGCTCGGGCGTCGGAGGCTGCTTGGCGGCCTGCTCGAGGCTAACTCCAGGAGCGGGCGTGACATCGCGCGCCGGCGAGGCTTGATGACGCTGCGGGCCCGGCTTGTCGTCCTCCGCTCCATCGTTCCCCTGACCACGTGCCACCTGGCTGGCCAGGTCCTTGTCTTCCTCGTCGCGGTCGAGCATCTCGGCGTCGTGAGCGTCGGTGAGGACCTCGGTGCCGTCACCGAGGAGAATGATGCGCCCCGTGGGGTGATGGGCGAACCGATGGTCGAGATCGGCGTCGTATTCGTCCGCGCTGTCTTCGAACGAATGATGCACGCCGGGTCCACGGAACTCAGCTACACCGATAGACGGTCAGATCGAGAGCGAGGTCGGCGTCTGCTGCGAGGTGATCGAGTGGAGTGGGAGATGGACTGGGGTTGGGGAGTGAAGGTGAACTTGGAAAACTTGCCGTACTCGGGCGGCGCACATGGACCGTCCCCGTTGGCGGCCCGCCTCGCGATCTCATCGTACCACTCCTCCTTGCTGCGTCCCCGCAGCAGACCGATGATGATCATCGTCATGTTGTCACATCCGACACCGCCCGTGTCGCTGTTGGACGCTAGGCAGTTGTCCATCAAATTTTCGCAGATGCGGTATAGCTCCTGCTTGGCCACAATGCCGCGTCGAACGAATTCGACGACGGCTTGTGAGGACTGGCAGTCCCAGATGCCTATATATAGAGATATATATATCTCTCGTTAGTCAAGGTGGGTATATATGGGGTGAAGCGTGTATATAGTGACGGCAGGCTTCTTGAGGGTTAAGGAGTATATATATATATAGTGAAGGTGGGCTTCTTGACGACGTGGAGTGAGGATGTGAAGTGAGAAAGGGAGGTGAGGAGAGGAAGTGGGGAGGTGGAAGGGAGGGAGGACGTGTTGTGGGAGTAAGAAGTGAATTTATGTGTAAACAACGCACCGTCACATGCAATCACCAGAAATTCGTCATCATCAGAAATCTCGTGGACCGTCACGTCCGGAAACGCGGTCACGATCTGCTGCTCGGGCGACAGGTCGGCACTCTTCTTGAACTCAAAGTCACCAATGGCACGTGAGAGGGCCAGATTGCCGTTGACGCGACCAAAGTCGACGAAGCCTCCGGCGGACGTGATACGCGCCTTCTCGCCTGCTGCAGTATGAGTGCATATACCCCTTGGGATATGTTATCGTCTTCCTCACCTTCGTTCTGCGGCTTATGATCAAACGACAGCGGTTTCGCTCGTCCCTTCACTCCCAGCACCGTTCGAGAGTCACCTGCATTGGCCTGCCAATATCAGATACATTCAGCAGCTTCAAGTCTAGCGCCAGACCACATACCACGAAGATACGCTCATCCGAGATGATGCCCACCGACGCAGTACATCCAGAGACCTCTTCTTCGTATCGAGGGTCTGATATAGCTGTCAGTTACCGCCGGATGCTATTCAAGGACATTGACCACTGACCATTGAGAATAGCTCGGTCCGTGGCGAGAAAACCGTCCTTCAAAGCCTGCTCCAGATCACCTTTTCGAAAGGCATCCTGCTTGGCGACGATCTTGTGGACATTCTGCCCGGCGAAGTGCGCCACCTTGTCACCTCCATGCCCATCGTACACGCCAAAGAAGCTGAGCGTGGGCTGATCTTTCTCCGGATTGCTCTTGCCCTCGTCGTCTTCAGGAGTCAGCTCGAGCACGACGGCATGTGCATCTTCCATGCTGATGCGCCAGCCTTGCATGGCCGAGACGCCATAGAGGAGCCGGCGATTCTCGCCCTTGGCCGAGATCTGTTATAGCTCACCTCGTCAGCGAGTCTGATCGGAGAGTCCTGAACATTTGTCATGCCCCGCTTCAGTTCAGCGTGCTGAAGCAGGCGTCGCTCGTCTCGACATTGCTCGACGAATACATCTCAACTCGCCACCAAGGACCCTCAAAAAATAAAAATGAAACGATGACGGAAAAGTGTTCAGCATCACATACCTTCTCCGTCACGGGCTCTGAGAGGGTCTGACCCATGATGACGGTCGATCGATCAGGCCTCCACACACTCTCACTCGCTCACTACCCGACAATCCGAACGCCCCACCAATCAGTGTCAACGGAATATCTGTCTCTGAACTGATACCTCTCAAAAGAAGTGAGCTTAGAGATCTAGCCGGACGAACTACTATCGCCGCCGCTCCAGCGAAGCAGCGGGTGAGAGTGAGAGAAAAGGGTGAGTGGAGGGGTGAGCGGGGGAGGAGAGGACAAAGAGTTGGACTAGGAACAATGGGACGCCGAATCAAGACACCAGATGATCTTGGAACCTCTAGAAGAGTGAGATGAGAAGAAGGATCAGGGTCTTTGTGTCTGGTGACGGTGCGTGTGAAAGAGAAGAAGGTTGTGGGATGCAGGAAAAAAAGGTGTCGCGTGGGTAGTTAGAAACAAAAGCAGAGCGGGTAGTCCCCGGATTGGGATGACGGTGTTTTTCCCTCCCATCTGGAACCCCCGTTGTGCCCCAGGCGGCTCTTTTTGCCGCATCCGGGTTAGCGTGGGAGAGCCGCTTCCTCCTAGACGGGTCTAGCGCCATCTCGGGTCACGTGCGGAGGGACGACGTCCCTTGCATGTCCTCCATTCGATGATGTTCCAGCTCAGGTCGTGGAGAAAGAGGCATGACGGACATATAGCAGGCTACTTAAGCTCAGGAAGAGATCGAATGAGCTTCTATCTAAGGCGAACCAGGATCTGAAAGCGTTTTGGAAGGCAAGGGCTGCATGATATCGCGAAGCCAGACTTAGAACTCGCTCTAACTGAGGACCGATGAGCCTCCGTGAATCCTGACCTCGATCATGAAAATATCTAAAGAGCGAAACACTAACATACGTGGAATGACTGCTGAATGTGGACACTTGATGAGCAAAGAACTCATATTCTCTATCTATCTGACGCTCATTGGGTGATGAACCCTCTCCGAAGCTTTAATGCTAACGGACCTCCTTCACTTCGGACCTCACTCATGTACTCAGTCTTATCTAACCGTGTAAAACACAACACCAAGACCCTTAATAGTCAACCCTCATCGAAACTGGAAAAACCACCGAGAAGTAAGTAATCCAGCCGAAACGAAATGACCTCAGATGAACGCCTTGCCATCCGAGCCGGGCGTTCGCTCCTCCGTATCACTTCGCATCATGGAGGCGATGGACGCGGACCGGCTGGCTTCGAGATGGCCTCCTTTCAGTCGATCGAGAGCCAGACTGACGGGTCGCTTACGGCGGAGGTCTACCAGGCGCGGCGTCAACGGTCCCTCCGGTGGGGGCGAGGGCCAGCCGGGCGACCAGGGCGTCGACGGACGATGGGCCATGGATGCCACTCCGAGCTCCACCAGCTGATGCTCCTGTCCCATCTCGTGGTCCTGATCAATGTCCGCGTCTGATTGAGGGTCCGGCTCGTTCTCTTGCTCTTCGTGCTGGTCCATCGCGCTCTTGCCGCCGTCGCGGATGGAATCGCCCAGATAGCGGGAGCTACGGGCGCCCTGATACCACCGGCGATGACCATGTTCGTCTGGAAGCTGCTGATAGTCTCGCCCGAAGATGGAACTCTGCGACGGAACGGACGGTGGCCGGGAGGAATAACGAGAGCTGCCGTGGCTGAGCGGCCGGCTGATCCGACCCATGTTGCCGCTGATGCGAGACCCAAACGTCCGCTTGGGGATCACTTGTCCGTTCACCGAGATGACCCGCGGATAAGAGGGAGAGCTGGGAATGGACTGGTGCACGTCAGAGGATGGGTCGTTGAGGTTGGTCAGGCTGCGCAGCATGCTGTCAATGTCGCTCTCGTTGGGACTAACGCCCAGGGTCGATCGGCCTTTGGTCTTGCGCCAGGTCTGACGTCGGGAGGAAGACACGCGCGTGGCGCCACCAAAGTAGGGCGATCCACCCTCACGGCTGTACCCGTAGCGCTCCGCTCGCTTCGTCGACAGGCTGTTCGCTTCCGAGCAAGGGACGATCCGAACGCTGAACGGCGCCGGAGCTTTGGCCGTCGGCTTGGGAGGTTCGGGGAACAGGCTGACAAGATCCGTGGAGCCGCTGAAGGAGCTGGTGCTGTCCCTGGTCGTGGCCCAGGTGGCCCGAGATTGGTTCTTCGTCAACGCCGGACTTCCACCGGGCTCCACGTGGGCAGGAACACCCTCAAAGACGTCGGAGAGTTGTCGGGCAGCGGACTGGGGCAGTTGCGAGAATCTCATGGAGCGCCGATGCGGGCTCGGCGGAACCTCATCCGGACGCGGCGGACGAAGGGGAGCTTTCTTGGGTGTGGACGGTGTCGGCAAGCTCCCAAACGATGCCATGTAAGACTGCGAGAGCCGGCGCTGGTCACGGGGGACGTTGAACGTGGTCGTGGTGGTCGCTTCGGCCGGCCTGGCCTCGCTGGAGTGATTGCGTAGTCCATGAAGGTCCGGATACGATTTGAAGATACCGCTGAATCGAGCGGGCCACGGGAGACTGGGCGGCGGTCCGGCAACCTGACGGCTTACGGGCCCCATCTCGAGTTCGGACTCCGGCTGCTGCTCCAGGGGCCGTGAGATATCTCTTGGTGTCGGTCGAACAAAGTCACGACTCGATCTTCGCCGAGCTTCTCTCCAACACCAGAGCAACATCACGACGACAATAATAATGGCCAGAACGGGGAGGACGATGACCAACACGACCCTGGCTTTGACGGAAATGGAGCCGTTCGATTGAGAGACTTGATTCGTGGTAGGAGCCGCAATAGCGCTGCTGAAGGAACTTGAGGGCGAAGGCGAGGCAGTACCGACCACGGCCAGCTGAAAGCTCTGCGTCTCCGACACTTTGGTGGCCCTCGAGGTCACGGTTAACTTGACTTGGATCAACCCAGGCTGAAGATTGTTAGGAACCGTCCCGCTCCATTCAAGCGCCTTCGTGTCGAATTTCAACCATGGGGCTGGCGGCGTCGTGATGGATGAGGCTTCAACATCTCTTTCGATCAGAGTCGCTGATGGGAGGGCATATTCGAACGCTCGACCCGTGGTCGCACTCTGATCCGGTATCTCCTGGGCGAAAAGGGCCGATCGAACTTGCAACATCACGGTGACATTGGCCGCGTCCCGGTGGACATCGTGTACGAGGACGGTGAAATTGGAGGACGAGATATCGTCCGGTGGAGTACCAGTCAAGTCGAGAGTCTGCTTGTCGAAGCGTAGCCAGCTTGGGAGGTCTGCGTCCACCGACACGAGCTCCTCTGGCTTGATAGGCTTATCATCCAGCCGCAACGCATCTCCAAGGCCGCTGTAGTGCACGGATGCTCCCTTCTCCACTTCCAATAGCAACTCCGACGTGCCAAACGTGAGCTCGTGACTACCGACAACCAAGTTGAAGTCCAAGGACGCTCCACTGAATCCCGGAACGTCGGAGCCGATGAGCTTGATCCCGAACGTCTGGGGCGGCTCGATGAGGGATGCCAGCGGTGGAGTCGTGCCTGAGAAGGCCAGCGTCTGCGGGTCGAAGGAGATCCAGGAGGGCAGCGGCGTGTGATCCGACGACACGGCATAATACTGGAGCGCATCCTGGGTGGTCGAGAAGGTGTCTGGGCCAAACCGAAGCTGAAATGAGCTCGAAGGATAGAAGGCGAGACTGTTGGGGCTGGAAAACACTCCGAGCGTCGCCAATTGATCGTCAACCGGGCGGGCGAGCTTCGGAGCAGGCTTCTCTGAGACGACGAGCGTGACCTCCATCTCCGTCGATCCGGTCTTGTCGGTCGCCGTCAGCATGAATTGATCGGGTCCGACATCGTCCGCTTTGGGCGTGCCGAATAGCCCGCGCGCTCCGCCATCGAGAGACAGCCACGACGGCGCATTCGACAGGCTGTAGTTGATGGCCGCGGTCGAGGTAAAGGACGTCTTGGCGAACGTGAACTGGAAGGCCTCTCCAACGCGCGCCACTGGGGGAACTTGCGAATTGATCGGAAAGGAAATCGAGGGAGCCCCATGAGCTCCCGCGATAAACGCCAACGCCAATACTAGGTAGAGCATGTCGCCGTGTGGGCCGTATATAAAGAGGAACTAGATATTGTGGTTCATGTGTAGAGTGACGTGCACGGAAACATATCCAGGAGGAGGATGGGCAACGACAACACCGCGCCGTGGCCGGACGACAACGACGACTAAGCGATTGTTCCGTGCGATTCCGTGAACGTGACGCCCGCAACGACGTTGGACCGGAAGAGCGACGCACGGCGAAGCACAGGAAAGATAGTTGGCCAGTCGACCCCAGGAATGAAGGAATGTCCGATTTGGGAGACGTGATGGGAGAGACGCGACGGACGAGCTCTTTGCGCGTCGCGATGGTGGACGTGTCTTCCCCTTGCGTACGTACGGTCCGGGCACGGCTCACGTCCAGCTCAATCTCGGGACACCATTCAAGAAGATACGCAAGGGCGTTCCATCTCATGGTCCATGACCAGCGATGAGGCTTGATATAACCTCCCTTGGCACCGCCCCAGGGGGGGTTCAATAGCATCTACGCGCCGCGCCTGGACAGCAACCCCCCAACGTGGTCATTCTATCGGTCTGGATCCGCCACAGTTCTCCACGTTCTTCAATTGAATGCCCAGGATTGGTTCATCGCAATAGAAGTGTGGATCAGGTCCTGAACGAATTATCCGGCAGTCCTGGTTTTTGATCTCTCCGAGAAAATATCTCGCGATATGGAAATGGGGTCTCTGGCAGTTGGAGTCGGCCTAGAAGAGAAAGACACACAGAAGAGGCAAGCTCTTCTGTAATGGGAAGACATGATAGCTCGTGAACGAGCTATCAGGTGATCTATCTCCGTAATCCATGGCATTGATGGTGGTCTTTTTCAGCTCGACCTGGGCGTTGAAGGCCCTGATGGTATGCTCTGCCCTTTGGCTCGAGCGACTGTACTGGTCCCTATTCCGCCGTGGGCTCCTTATGAATATCCTACCGGCGTTCTATGCATACAATACATCCCTCGATACTCTCATCGACGTTTCGAGGACCTCAAGATCGAATGCTTGGGTGTCCGAGGAACCAGAAGGAGTGAGTATGTGATCTGTGAACGGGTGGGAGCTGGGCAATCGTGGGCGGTTCGGCAAATATCACCATGACCACCTCGGACTTAACCGAGGTTTGACTTTCCCGTTAACTCCGTCCGCACTACAGTTCACGTCTAGAGAGGCATCTGGATCCTCAATTGCAACCAAGAAAGGGTATAAGATGGATGATCTCGACATCAGCGAAAGTCTAGTTGATGCTCGACCTCAAGAGAGTCCGAGTTTGACTACAATCGACCTCAATGGACTATTACATGCCTCTCCGTTAAGAATCCAACAGAACGCAACCGAGGGATGTGGTGGTCGGATTTGGCCGGCCGGGGTTGTTCTGGGCAAATACATGCTACGAAAGTACGCCGATCGGCTCGAAGGGAAACATATGTTTGTACGCCTGAGATAGCCGATTGAAAGTGTCGACAAGATAATGAGATCTAATGCATTTTACAGAATTGAGCTCGGAGCCGGTGGTGGTCTTACCGGGTAGGTCACTCGCATTGATGTCTATTGTTCTTCATCTAGGCATCATATTACCCAGTAAGCCTGACGGGCGCTCGAACTGAACCGTAATCCATGTAGACTTGCGGTCGCTAAAGGGGCTAAGCTCACGAAACCGCTCTACGTGACGGATCAAGCGGTCATGATGGAACTCATGCAGGAGAACATTCGACTCAATGGGCTCGAGGATCGTGTCATCCCTCATGTCCTAAATTGGGGAGAGGGGTTGCCGGAGACATTGCCACCACAGCCAGAGATCATACTGGCGGCCGACTGCGTCTACTTCGAGCCTTCCTTTCCGTTGTTGCTCGAGACGCTCCGCTCGCTCGTCGGACCACAGTCGACGGTGTTCTTCTGCTTCAAGAAGAGGCGTAGGGCGGATATGCGCTTCATGAAGATGGCTCGGAAGGTCTTTGTGGTCGAGGAGATCCAGGATGATCCCGATCGAGACATCTATCGAACCGAGAATATCTACCTGTAGGTGACGACAGTGACTAAACAGTCGGATTTGGGTATAGCTCATGCTCTCACACAGATGCACGATGAAGAGAAGATAAAGGTCGGGGATAAAGGAAGATTCGTGGAGAAGCAAGATGTCCACATCGACAATATGGAACAGGCTCGAAGGGAGCTCAGTCACGCGCGGCTTCCGACGGTGACCAGGTATGCATCTTCTATTGGGAAGTCATCAACTTCGTATGCCGGTGCAAGATGGTCAAATTATTGTTGCTCAAGCCACTAAGCGGTCGGCTTCTCGTTGCTGATTCCGACCTCGGCCTCCTCGTTGATCGCGTCCACCTCGTTGTGCACCACCTTCCGGTGCGGTTCCGCCTGGTGTCGCCGCTCCTTCGGTGCCACCAGTAATGAGAGCAGCAGTAGCTAGTCGATTCGAGAGTTCGATCTGCGTACGGATGGTGTTGGCGAGATAGGAAATGACCAGGACGTCTTGGATGTGATTGTTACTACCAGATGTTAGCGGCCGCTTGCGTACTCCGTCCATTGGATAAATCGATGTACATACAAGTCGCGCTCGATGTCCGCGGGCTCGACTTTCGGCGCCAATGCCAAGGCATCCAGCAAGAACTGGCCCAGCGCTGTGGATGGCGCCCGCTCCTCGTCGAGCACCGAGTTGACGTACTCGGCCACGCGGTCCAGCATGCCCAACACGTCCTCGATGGCCTTTTCGAGCGACTCCACGTCCGTGATGGTCGCGACCGTCCGATCCTCTTTGTCTTTTGCCGCCGCGATCAATTCCAGGCCGCTCTTCTCGGCGTCGCCATACCGGATCTCGTGCGGCACCGGGATGAAGGAGGCGCTGTCCTGAATCCGCTCCGATGTGACACCCACAGGTGCCGATACGTAAGTTCGCGTCTCCACATCTTGTCCAGGCACGGTGGAGACGGTCAGGTGCACGGCCGGGTGGGGATAAGTGCCATCACCCTGGCTCGCGTAGAAATTCTGAATGAGGGCCGAGAACTGATTCAGCTCCGATGAGGTCGCATACCATCCCACGAGCACCTCGCGTGGATTGGCCTTCAAGTGCATCGCCAGCATCTGTCGTTGGTACTCCATCTCCACCTCGACCTGCTCGTTCAAGATCTCGGTGTGGGGCACCGCAAAAGCATTCCGGACCTCCACCTCGCTGCCATCCTCGGAGCGCACTCCCAGCAGCGTGCCGATAACTCGATATTGATCGGCATTGCGTCGTAGGGAATGATCTACGATTGAGAAGAGCGCCTACCACAATCGCATTAGAGAACCGAGTCGCGGCGGTCAGTGAGCGTACACACCTGGGGTTGGATCACCACGTTTAGGGGCGCTGTGACCGGATGCGATCCGGGAGGAGCAGCACCCAGCGGCCGCGCCAGATGTAAAAAGGAGTCAGGATCTGTCATGGTAGTGCCTGGAGGTTAATGAGAACCATATGCGTAGTGAAAGGACGGACGGAAGTTCAAGTTGGAAGAGTTTGACGTGTGGGCCGTCGTTTAACCCAGAGCCCTAGGTTAACTCCGATTAATTCCGGCGCGTTTTTTCCGTTGAAACCTCCCCCAAAGACGGTGAGAGGTCGACTTCCAAGGATTACAAGCCATCCATTCGAAGAGGATCTTACCCGCCGTGGAACTGAACTTAATACATGAAAAATAATATTTACGTATTAGCGGACTTGAAGTCTCAAGTCTTCTTCCATTTCGTTGCGACCGTTGCAGTACCAGGATTGATGATTAGTAGCTCTACACAGAGCTCTACGTGCATCCATTGAAGCAGATATGGCCCTGCCAGGCCGGCATGGTTCGAGAAGACAAGGCCATTTTCAGAGCTCAAGAGGCTCAAGAGGCTTAAGGGGCTTAAGGGGGAAGCAAAGGATACATAGATTCCCCACCAACAGAGTGCAGCAGGCGAAAGAGCAGTAAGATGCCCAGAATCGATTATCTGTGCTTAACTATCTCACTAATGCCTGCAGGTCGCAGAGCAACACTGATGACGATGAGCACCAAGGTGTTGTCGAGACACAATCAGTGGTTGAAGAAGATCTCAGTCAAGATGACAGTGATACCAATAAAACTGAAGGACATGTCAAGGCATATGATGTATTGATGCAATCATTGAGGGAACAACATCACGAGAAAGAGCCAATGAGAAAGAAGCGGCGACTGGATGCTGCCAGATCTACCGATACGCAAAATGCTGGAGAAGAGCCGTATACGGCGACTTGGCCGGCTCCGGCAGAAGAACCAAATGGGAAGAGTCAACAGAACGCAGCTGAGGATGTAGATGCACCAGATCCGGCAGAAGCCCAGGACACGTCAGCGGATGAAGACGAGGATGCCGACGACGAGGAAAACGGTGCGTGGAGAGCCATAAGACCTGCTTCCAGATGATCTAATTAGCGGCAGGCCATGATCCTTTCCAGACGCATTTTGCGGATCCCAACGAGGGTGAGCTCACGCAGCGTGTAGCTGCCATCAAGCAGGGATCTTGGCAGAAGCTGCCAAGAGAGGATACGCCGGTGGGAAGGGTGACCCATATGGTACCTCGAACAGCAGATGATGGCGTAGACCATCCTCGACTGTCCTATACTGGACCTGGATGCTTGAAGGTGCGCCCCTCGGACTTCCATATCTATCATCTGTCTCTGATGATATCAGCTCAAAAACCGGCTGGCCACCACGGCAGCTGCTCTCTGTGCTGGTTTTCAGGATCTGGAGAAATCACTAGCGCCATTGATCTTCAATTATAACGATCTACTCTTGTCAGCTCGAACGGTGAACAATGCAAGCGCTCTCCGCAGCCTAGCCTGTCTGCATGCGCTCAATCATCTGTTAAAGTGAGTGTGGAACATGACGTGTCCAACCCACCGCTAAAGGTGGTGCACAGAACGAGAGATCGAGTGATCAAGAACAATGGACGTGCAGCTAGACACCAAGGCACGGCGGAGCTCGAGATTCGCGACCAGGGATTTACTCGACCAAAAGTGCTCATACTCTTGCCCACTCGGCAAGCGTGTGCCCGATATGTCGAGACCTTAGTCGAGCTTTTTCAACCGGAACAGCAAGAAAACAAGAAGCGGTTCCAAGATACCTTCGCGCAAGCGGTCGATGATCTCTCTCCCAGCAAGCCTGACGATTTTCGCGACCTGTTTGGCGGGAACGACGACGATATGTTTCGGATCGGTCTGAAGTTAACGCGCAAGACCATTCGATACTTTGCGCCCTTTTACAGTTCCGATATCATCATGGCGAGTCCGCTGGGTCTGTATACGACGATGGCATCCGAAACGTACGTGTTTCTCCGCCACCCTAGTCTACTCGGCTGTTGTTGATGATCAGTAGCGGCCGCAAGCACGACCATGACTTTCTCAGCTCGATCGAGGTGGTCGTGATGGATCACGCCGACGCCCTTCTGATGCAGAACTGGGACCACGTGGAATACATCCTCGAGCATCTCAACCTCCAACCGAAAGAGGCCCATGGCTGCGATTTCAGTCGGGTGCGGAACTGGTATCTCGACGATCAAGCTCGCTATCTGCGTCAGACGGTCATCTTCGCCGCGTTCAACCCGCCCGATCTGAATAGCGTCTTTATGCATCAGATGCAGAATGTATCCGGCAAGATCCGGATCACGCCAAAGTATGACGGTGCCATCGTGGAGCTTGGTGCGCGCTTCAAGCAGACCTTCAGCCGATTTCAGTCTCCTTCGCCTGCCGCCGATCCGGATGCACGCTTCAAGTACTTCACCGCGGCCGTGGTGCCGCGGCTAAACACCAAAGGCACGCTCATCTTCGTCCCCTCCTATTTCGACTTCGTCCGCATTCGAAACTTCTTCTCGACCTCGACGGCCACCCAGAACCTTTCATTCGGCGCCATCTCGGAGTATACGCCGGTGCGCGACGTGGCGCGGGCGCGCAGCCACTTCTTCAACGGTCGGCACTCGGTCCTGCTCTACACCGAGCGGGCCCATCATTTCCGCCGATTTCATCTCCGGGGCGTCACTCGGGTCATCATGTACGGTCTTCCGGACAACCCGATCTTCTACCGCGAGATTGCTGGGAGTTACCTCGAGGCGGCTGTCCGGGAAGGCAAGCTCGACCTTGGGGTGGCGACGGTCCGCAGCATCTATTCCAAATGGGACGCCCTGAAGCTCGAGCGGGTCGTGGGTACCGAGCGGGTCGCGTCTCTCCTACAAGAGGGGAGCGGCGACACCTTCGAATTCACATAGGATACGCCCTTCAATGACATCTTGACTCATGCACGAGAGCTATTTGTCATGTCGTTTACAAATCTACAACAGACATGTCTCGATAGCAGGCAGCAGTCCTTGGAGTGCCGATTGCAGTAGCTGTCGCACAGCTTGAGCGGGGTGTGAGTCACTCCATGGACGATCCCATCAATGCCGGAAGACCCTGGCTGGTCTTCGTTCCTAGCATATCTCCTCTGAACATCAAAGCATAAATACCACCGGAGTCCGCTTCACTGCCGCTGTATCATTCCCTCATCGAAAACATGTCCGACCAGATGCCGCCCACGCTGACCGGCGGTTGCCTCTGCGGGTCCGTTCGTTACGAACTCCAGGTCTCCTCTCCAGAGGACTGGCCCATTAAGGTCTGTTCGTCCTATCTCTCTCATCGACGACTTATCACGAGCACTCATATATCCACACACGATATCTCGAAATGAACTAATTTCTCAATGGCCTACAGAATGGAACATGTCAATGTACACAATGTCGCAAATTCACCGGCACTTTGATTCCACATCTTCTCGCCGCGCGAAAGGCGTGGGTCACGTGGTCGAATCCCACCAGCTCGTCTTCCGCCGAGACGACATATTGCGAATTCAACTCCAGTCCAGGCTGCTATCGCGGCTTCTGCAGTCAATGTGGAAGCTCCTTGACCTGGCGCAGCGACTCGGAGCCTGAAACTATCGAGCTGTTTGTCGGTTCGCTCGACGAGAAGAGCTTGATCGGCGAGAAGGTCAACGCAGAGAGCAAGGAGAGAATCGGCGGTTATGGAGAGACGCTACAGAAACGCATTTACCATATCTGGTTCGAGAACGCCATCAAGGGCGTCACGGATTATCTGAAGGGTCCTCGATTTGCGGAAGATTCGGACGAGTATCCGTAGATGAATTGATGCTTTCGAGGCGGTTTGGTTCCCATGTCATCAGTATCGGAGGTTTACACAAAGCCATTCGCTCCTCCTCTCGGCCTCTTCCCGCTCCCAGATAACTTCTACCATCCTCCGAACATTTACTCGTCTTCATACTATCAAAAGTCGATTCGGATAATTCTTTCAAGGCCGACTTGGAACTTCATTCAGCGCCGGCAACGGGTGCATCACCCACATTCATTCATTCGACGTGCAAGTCAGTCATCTATATATCATTCAGACCCCTTAAATCCATTCACATCATTCCTCATCGTACACAGAATGTTCCTTGATCATCAATTGAGGTTGTCCTGTCAGTTCAGATGGTTATGCGAGATCGGAATCAGATGCCGAAGGGCGTGCCCCGCCCCCACCCTATCGATAAGTCGTGGGGACAAGTCATGATACCGTGCGTCATAACCTCCAGCTTCATTGCCAGCACATTCTGTGCACAGATGCTTCATCACTTTCGACACACACTCTTGGTTGTTTCTTGCCCAACCTGACGTCGATGGATGCTCGGCCCGCACGGACGAGGGAGATGGCAGGTGCGAGTCACACAGTCATGGCGGGCAAATATAAAGACCGGTACAGGTCCGCGTCTTCTATGGATCTGGCCACCACAGTTCCCAACGAGAGCCAATGTCTCGTCCCACCGCACCGTCATACCGTGCCATTGGCAATCTCGCAACAACCCATGCGTCTGTCCGGGCACGCTCCCGCAGTCGAGGACCATCGGCAACTGCGCCGAGCCATGGCGTTCGCGATGCGTCTCAGTCCAGAGAGAGACCGCCCTTGAACCGACTGGGATCGTCGTCCGGGAGGACATCGACCCTGCCGACACCTGCAGAGACCCTAGCGGAGCACGAAGAACACCAATGGAGCGTTCCCAGACCAGCATTACCACTCGGAGCGGCTCTGTCGAGCTCCAAGGAGCAGAGCACATGGCGAGATGCCTGGGTGCGAAACAAAGGGATTGCCCTGGTGTTGATTGCCCAGTTCTTTGGAGCGCTCATGATCACCATGACCCGGTTACTGGAAACGGAGGGTGAAGGCTTGCACCCGCTTCAAGTAGGCTAACCTATCCACATTCCCTTAAGAACAAGAACATTAGCGTATCATCTTTCGAACTGGTACTGATTTTTTTGGAAATCCAGGTATTGGCGGTGCGAATGGTCCTCACCGTAGTCTTGTCATGTGGCTATATGTGGTATACGAACGTGCCCTACTTTCCACTTGGAAAGCCCGAGGTCCGTGGACTGCTCGTCTTGCGTGGCTTTAGTGGCTTCTTTGGTGTTTTTGGTCTATATTGTGAGTCCTTTGGCTGTACGAACAGTGGATCCTTTACCTCTATCCTGAAAGATTGAAGCGTCTTCTGTCTCGCGGATGACAAAATAAACGGAACAGCTCAGCAGTATCCGCCTCGTCACCCTTACGACGAAGATACCATCATCATCATCATGATGATTATGACGAGGGCTTCGTAATCTTCATCATGAGTTCGATGAAAGGGAGGATATATCACCATCATCAGTGTGACGAAGATGACTTTGCCATCAAGATGATGAAGCTCCCTTTCATCGTAAGGATGATGAAGCGGTCACTGCTGAGCTATTCCGTTTATTTCGTCACCCGCGTGTCTGTTCAACGTTTCTCCGATTTGTGATCTAGAGTAAGTAGTAACAAATTTGTTCAGATTCCCTGCTCTATCTGCCCATCGCCGAGGCGACGGTGCTCACCTTCCTGGCACCCGGAGTGGCCTGCTGGGCCTGTTCATTTCTCCTGCGAGAGCCCTTTACGAGGACGGAGCAACTGGCGGCGTTGGTGTCCGTCCTGGGGGTGACGCTGATTGCCCGGCCGACGTTGATCTTCGGGTCATCATCGCTGACCACCATCGGTAGTGGGACGGGTGATGGCCTTCCCGCAACCGATGGCGCCAGTGGGGTCGATGAGGTGACTCCGACGCAACGGTTTCATGCCGTCTGCGTGGCCATGTTGGGCGTCGTGGGAGCCGCAGTACGTGAAGAGCATGGCGATCCCCCCATCACCGCAACGACTAAAGAACAGAGCATAGTGTGCATATACATGCATCCGCTGGATCGGCAAGCGCGCCCATCCGCTCATCTCCGTCAACTATTTTGCCGTCTGGTGCACCATCATCAGCGTCGTCTGCCTGCTGGCCATTCCAAGCATCGGAGGTTTCAAGGCGCCGGCGAGCCCCAAACTCTGGCTCTACCTGGCGATCCTGGGGGTCTGTGGCTTTACAAACGTGAGTATGATCGATCCAGCCACGCTGAATGGATCCAGCCTACTTGAAGTGCCATCGACTAATCATCACGAATCTAGCAAGTACTCTTAACGGCCGGACTGCAGTACGAAAAGTCCTCGCGAGCCACCAATATGATCTACTCGGCCATGCTCTATGCGCTCGTCTTCGACAAGTTGGTCTGGGGCACAACGCCCAGCGCACTCTCCATCCTCGGCTCGATCTTGATCTTGGGTAGTGCCATCTGCGTGGCCGTGCATAAGCAGAATAACCATCAGCCCGATGACGTGACTTCCCCCGCTCATTTTAATGCCTCGGATCGTCGTGGAGCCATCCATCGGTCGAATCCTCGTCGACATCAACATCGTCCGTCGGACGAGGAGCGAGCGTTGGTGGAGGGCGAGGGTGATGAGAGTGATGATGACCTTCAAGACCTCGTCAGCGGCGCCGATGGCGCAAGTTATATCTCACCGCTCGCCAAACATTCTCTTTCACCCGAAATTCCTCCTTTACAGGATGGAATGCCTTTGAAGACACTCCATCATTCGAAATAGTGGGCATCCGTGATTGGCCTTTTCTTCCTTGCTCTCGACTTTGCACGGCTTTTCAGAAAGCGTTGCTTCTTTTCATGCTCTCATTTTCTGTCAGTTGGCCTTCACCACTACTAATCCTACTTCCAGACGACGCATAGCATTCTCGCTCTGGTGGGCAGCGAAGCATGAGACAGCGGGATTGGAGAGGTATGTTATATAGACACTTTCCCAGTGTTGATTATCGTCTCTGTCGTTTGGCAGTGCGTGTCTTAGCTCCTCTTCTGTTTCGTTTAGATTTCCTTATTCCACATGGACTCGACACAACAACAGCATGAACCAGGTGTTGGAAGAGACCACGGAATACCTAGATAGACGGATCACTCTGAAGGACATACATAGCATCCAGCCATTGTTAGCATGATAGCCCGAGTCCAGTTATTAAATCATCGTCTTTGTCAATTTTCGTCCGCAGACATACACGTTACTCTATCCCTCAAGTCCAAATAAACCTCGATGAGAGTGCTCCTCTTCTATTAGATGCCTCATCAACGGCCTTTATCTCCGCATCTCTATATCTCTATACTTGACAGCTCTTCTAAAAACGAGTGCAAATCAGTCATCATCCCCGTCTGTATTGCTCATCTCCTCGTTCCATCTGACCAGATAATCCGCTACTAGTCCCAACGAGATCCCCCCACCGGTGAACCAGCACCCATAACGAAACCACCACCAGCAATCGGCCACATCATCCAACTTCACCTTGTAGATCATGGTCGCCAACGACGCTGCCGCCGAGCCACACCCCGCGAGATAAAACACCGGAGTAGCCCCCGCCGCGAAACCGGCCCCCGCCAACAACGCCGTCTGCACCACCGCGAGCCCGGACAAGATGGTCTTCGTCTGCGGCGCATGTCGCACCACCATACTCTTCACCCCGGCCTTGGCATCGTCCCTGACATCCATATGGGCGTAGATCATATCGTAGAGCACCGTCCAGGCGACATTACTCGCATAAAGACAGGTCGCTGCCAGCAGCGCATCTGACTGACCGACCAAATCGATCCCCAGTGCCGGGAATCCCATAGTCGCTCCCCAGGAGAATGTCAAGCCCAGCACAAACTGCGGATAATACGTGACGCGTTTCGCGAGCGGATACGTCGCGACAAACAGCAATGATGGAATGCCGTAAAATAAACACGGCGTCGGGAATTGAAGCAGGAGGCCGAGTCCCGCAAGTAGTTGGAAGCTGGTAAAGACCAATGCGTTCCAAGGCGTGATGGCGCCACGAGCAATCGGTCGATGACGGGTCCGGGTCACGTGTGGGTCGAAGTCACGGTCCCACAAGTCGTTGATGGTGCAGCCGGCCCCACGCATGATGAGAGCGCCAGTGAAGAACAACATCGTAGTGGACAGGACGGTGCCGGGGGAGGTAATAGGTGATGTTAATGGCGCAGCGAGGAGGGTGGAGAAGAGACAGGGAAAGAAAAGGTAGTATGTCCCGGTGGGCTTGTCGAGACGGATCAATTCAGCGTAGGGTACCCATGAGCGGGGAAGGAGAGAAAGAAGGCCGGTTGTGGGATGATGGTATGCCGTGCCCTGAGATACATTTACAGGCTTCTCTCGTGAATCTTTAGGGTGGCTGCTGGTGGTTACGCTCGTTCTAGACCTGCAGAGGGAGAGACATGGCTTCTTCTTGGAAAGGGCCCATTCGCACTTTCGCCTTGGGATAGCGAGCCTGCGTACTCCGGCTCGAACAGTGGAGGCATTGCAGAACAGATGGCCGAACATGGCGCCCTCTGGTAACCCTTAGGCTGATATCGGAGCCGGAGCCATAAGATTCACTCAAAATCCATTGTTGCGATGTGCCTTTGAGCTGGCGACTAGAGAGAAATCAGCCGTTGCATTGTTTCAATTCACTAAGCTAAGACGAACCTTCACTATTGTTTAATCGTTGTCAATATACCTTAGTCGTCGATGGCACAAACCACGACGATCTCTCATGAACGTCATTGAATCGGATTCGTGCAAGGATAAACAAATCGGAACTTCATTATTCCGAAGCCCGCCTAAACCTGCCATGCCACGGCTATTACCGACCTCGCTTGGGGCGGCTACGGCTGCCCTAAGCGCAGCCGACCCCATGTGCTTGGAACGGAGCTTTCACTCACACACGGCCTCCACGTCCACACCAACTCCATCCCTGCTTGTCACACCCATTGCTCTTCCATCGACCCATCTCTCACTGGTTTGGTGCGCTTCAAGACTACAACCGTGTCGCTCTTCGATATCTCGGCTTTGGCAAATCAGAACCTGCATTGCTGTCTTTTGCCTGGATCAAGCGGAACTACCGTACCCTTCGCGCGTTTCGCCGCGATCTCTGCCGCGCTGTTTAGAACCGGACCAGCTGGAGATTCAATACCCAACCCGCCTCAGCTGCGCTCTTCACTCAACATCCATCGCAACAACCTCGCACTGTTCGACGTTCTACACCTCATCCGACACGACACATCTGACTTCTTACTGCATACAGGGCCTCCGAGGGTCCCCCAACCGCCGGCGCCATGCCGGCGCAAGTCCCGCAGGCGGCGTTCCTTCCCATCGCCCCGGATGCCGATCTCGCCGCGATCGTGGAGAATACACCAAGCTTCGAATGGGTGTCACGAGTCTCCTGTGACATGATTGAAATCCAGGGCATGGACTCATTTGAGAAGCTCGTGCTGCTGCATGTCGTTCTGGGAGGCAAGCCGCTGGTCATTGAGGGGTTCGATAAACACCTTCCAGCTCATCTCTTCTCCGCCTCCTGGCTTGCCGACAATGTCGGCGGCAAGTGTAAGTGCATCTCTGTGGACCTCCAATGCGCCTGCGGGTTGTGACGCCCCTCGGCACATCTGAAAGTGAAAGGACCTCGCTAACTTGTTGGGTACAGTCGAGCAAGCGCGGGATTTGACCCGGCAGCAAGATATGAAGATGTCGATCAAGCACTATCTCCAGAACATGCCCCGGCTGACGGACCAATGGACGCGAGAAACATTCAAAGACCCCCGTCGACAGCGTCTGTATCTCAAAGATATCGACTGCCCCGAGGCGTGGCACACCTATCTTCGAGATATCCTCCCGCCAAATCTCTTCTATCTGAACGAGTCCACGCGTCAATTCAGCATTCCCAATGCGCTGGGCTGTGACGCCGCCCCAGCGGGCGACCTCATGAGCAGTCTGCCGCCCAGCATGCGCGCTGAAAATCTAATGTGTTATGTCGGCCACGAGGGTACCTACACGCCCGCCCATCGTGAAATGTGCGCGTCACTTGGCCAGAACATCATGGTCGAGACGTCCGGCGATGGTTTAGACCCGTGGGGTCAGCGCGAGAAGCCAGGAAGCTCTATCTGGTTTATGACGGAGACGAAGGACCGGTACATGGTCTCGGAATACTGGCTCTCGATCTTGGGCCACGACATCGAGGTTGAGTCGTACTTCGCACAGGTCCAAGCCTGGAGGCACGCGCCATTCAAGACATATATCCTCGAGCAAAAGGTGGGCGACTTTTTGCTCATCCCGCCCCTGGCGCCACACCAGGTTTGGAATCGCGGGACGCGGACAGTGAAAGTCGCCTGGAATCGAACGACCGTCGAGACGCTCGAGATGGCGCTCAACGAAGCCCTCCCGCGAGCGCGCATGGTGTGTCGCGACGAACAGTACAAGAATAAGGCCATCATCTACTTCACGCTGATGAAATACGCGGATCTGCTCAATCTGGTCGACGAATACAGCAGGGGCGGCTGGAGCGCCGCCGCCCTGGAGGCCCTCGACAAGGACCGCAGGATCCGCCAGCTGCGCAACGACTTCCGATCACTCTTCAGCCTCTTCAGCGACCTGCTGCTCTCGGAGATGTTTGCCGAGGACCAGCCGAAGGAGAAGAACGTCGAGTATCTCCCCTTCGACAGCAACGTGACCTGCGCCTACTGTCGCTGCAACATCTTCAATCGATTTTTGACGTGCAAGACGTGCGTCAACGAGCTGGAAGACGGCGATCAGGACACCTACGATGTCTGCATGGAGTGCTACGCCATGGGTCGGAGTTGCGCGTGCATCTCGAAGCTCAAATGGGTCGAGCAGTTCCCGTGGACTCAGTTGACGGCGCACTACGATCAGTGGCGCGCAAGGATTATCGAGATGAATAACGCCTTGGAGGAAGACGTCCGGAAAGAACTCATCCCTCCGCCACCGCTCGCCCTGCTGCGAAAGAACTATCCCAAGAAGACCCTGGCGCAGGTCTGTCAGGAGCAGCTCAAGATCCGACCGTGGCACGACATCACCAAACCGCTCCCCAGTCGCGCCCAAGAGCAGGGTCTGGATGAGGGCACCGATGATGCGGAGGATGACGGGACACCGAAGAGAAAGCGCAAGCGGCAACGCGTATCGGGCAAGGGCAAGGTCGCGAAGGAGAACCATCATTGCCACATCTGCAAGCACCGTGAAGCGGACTGGAAGTTGGCGCGCTGCAAATGCGGTATCAACTACTGCTACGGGACCCTGTTCCGCGCTTTCGACCTGATGCCGCTCGATGTCATGGAGAACGTGGACTGGACCTGTCCGAGGTGTCAGGGCATCTGCTCCTGTGGAAAGTGTCGTCGCGAGGGTGGCACGACACCGCATCAGCCCTTGGGGACGCTGGTGGGCCATGACACCAAGCACATCGCCGATCCTCGCAGCGTCGAGAGCCTGGTAGACTTCGGTCGGTCGAATCTGACCTGGCTTGACAAGACTACGACCGCCGACGACGCCCCGGCGGACACCGCGATGTACGAGACGGTGCGTCTGCGCCGATTCCGGGAGGAGGCCGAACGACAGAAGGTGCGAGATGAAATGCGGAACGCCGCCTTTTACGATGAAGATGCTGAACTCGCACGGGCCATTCAAGAGACGCAGGCGTCGGCGCCAGGGCCTTCGGAGGAGGCGGGGAGATCTAAGGCTCCGGGCTTGCAGATCGATCCCGCTCTCACGGCTGGAGACTTTCGATATCTTGGTTCCGACCCAGGACGCCCGTCCAACTCGCCGACTCCCTTCAGTCAACATGATCAGGACGCGCCCGCGGACGAAGTTAGATCGAGTGGCACGATGCTTCCATCTCCGGCGGCGATGCTGGGTGGTGTTCCAGCGTCGCGTGCGCATGCTCCCAAGGAGGGTAAGGGCCAAAAACGAGCTTCGACGGGGAAGATGGTTCTTGGTGGGCCGCTGCCGTCAGCCGTCAATCGAGCGCACATGGCTCCTGTGTCGCACATGGCTCCGCTAGCACCGATGGTACCTATGGCACCAGCGATGAGCAGGCCTTCGAATGATGATGCGCCCGGTTCGTCCGAGGATTCTCGCCCGCCGACAGGAAGCACTCTAGCTCCGCAAGTTAACGGTGAGGGAGAACCGAGTCACGCTGCAGGCCAAGCTGGGTGGTCCCAATCCACCGAACCACCAGCCCATGATCATTCGCCTCCGTTCGAGTCTGAACACCAAGGACGTGCAACAGGTCAGGAACAGGAGGGCCTTGCTAACAACACTGCCGTGGCGGATGCCAATCGCGAATTCGAGAAAGCGCGCCGACGCCAGACGCTGAATGACGCCAAGAAGAACGACAGTTTCACGATAACGCAAGCGCGTCTCAGCGGCGAGCAGAAAGTCATTTCGTTACCGCTACAGAAAGAGCATCTGGAACAGCTGCAGCAGGATAAGTCGAATGAGGATGAGGATGAGCACTCGCAGTCGGACTTTGGTGGCGATGGCGCCGGCGACGCGAGGCCCACCGGCACCGTTCTCGTGGTGTCTGATGCTCCAAAAGAGACGCAACGGTCTCGTCGCACGGATAGCAGCAACCTCACGAATACCATGATGGACGGTGCGGGCGACTGTGCGCCTCCCAAGCTGTTTGGGCCGAAGAAGAAGGGTCGACCGAGAAAGGAGGCTAGTGGCGTCAATGGACCTAACAAGCGTCTATTCGCTGGACGTGCGTCTACGAAATCTGAGGAAGGTGGATACAATGAGAGCTCTCAAAGTCTTGGACGGAGATCTGGACGTCGAGAATCGGCCTGGTTGGCGCGTAAGAGAGGTGCGGACGATCAGGAATACCCGACCGAGCTCCCCCAACGACAGCGGAAGAAGCGTGTCCTGCATCGGGACGAGACGGGTGGACTCTCCGGGATTCACATCGCAGACGAGCATGAAGGAGAAGGAAGCAGTGGACTTGTCGAAGAAGCAGAGATGGACCACGATGACCAGGAGGAGATGGAAGGCGTGGTGCTATCCGACGATGACGACGAAAGCTATCACGAGGAGGCGTCGATGGACGTCGAAGAAGTTGAAGAAGTTGACGACGACTACAACCCGATCCCGAAACCTACTTTGACGACATCTCGCACCAACGGAACCCGAGCAGCCTTCAGCCAGCTCTACCAGAATGATGCCCTCAATGCCGCTCTCGCTGGAACCGGTTCTAGTACCAAGACCAAGGAAAATGGAATCAAGTCGAACGGCAACAGCAAGAAGCGCTCTCTCGAACGGTCCTCAGACCCGTATCAAGACGCGAAGATGATGGCCCTGCGCATGGCCGAGGGAGAAATCACCGACATCGCCAGCGGCTCCGGATCGGGATCAGAATCAGAGTCCATCGATGACGACGACGAAGAAGAAGAGGAAGAACACGATGACGATGATGGTCCACCTCTGAAAAAGCCACGAATGATTCCCGGGACGGTCAAACCGGGAAGTTACCTCCGAGACACCCCTCTCGAATCCAAAAGAATGATGAACACAAGAGGCGCCAGCTCGACCAAGGCGGGTATGACGCCCACTGTATCCATTACTAAGAAATCTATCACCCCGCGCGCAGTTTCGTCGTCGTCAAAGCCTGCTGCTACTGCTGGCCCGTCGACTACTACTACTACTACTACCGCTGAGGCCATGAGACGGGTCACGTTTAGCCAGCAATCGATTTTTAATCGGCCCGGGACAAGGGGGAAGAAAATCAAGATCGTGTCCGAGGCGAGGGCTTCGAGGGGGGTGACGAGTGGGAGTTAGTACTGATCGGATCGTTCATCGATGAAATGAGAGGGATAACTGGTCAATGAATTTTCGTTGGACGCGATGAATTTTGTCGAACTGTTGGGGATTGCAACTCCGAATGTCGGTCAGGGCGATGCCGGTGAGGTGAGGTGAGGTGACTGCTTGAATGGTCCGACCTCCCTGGACTTTTCGTAGTTGCCTTCCTTCGTCCGGGTGGATCTTTCTTACCCCTGAGTTTTTGAAGGTTGAGAACCGAATGGAAAGGAAGAATTGGGATTGAAGGTTGGTTGGTTGGTAGAGTTGAAGAGAAGATTGGAAAAACAGAAAGAAGGAGACGGGGGTAGCGGGTAGCGGGAGCGGGTAGCGTTCTTGATGCAAACTGGACAGGGCATGGATGGGCGTGGATGGCATGTCTATTGTTTCATTCGGTTAACCTTCCTTCCTTCTTCCACGACTAGTTTCTCTCTCCCTTTACTCGAATCATAGCTTTAGCTTTAATTTCTTACGCTCCTTTCGTCGTGTCGTGTTGTGTCGTGTCGTGCCCATCAATTATCTTCTTTTCCTGTTTTCATTCGTCTTTCTCTCCCCCATTCCCTTTTTGCACACGCCATGTCTACTCCGTACAGTTCGGTACCTCCTCCCTCATTCAGCCCACCATCCCCCCATTTCTCTCTATCTTTCTTTCTTGCTCTTTTTCTTTCTGCTTCCCCTTTTTCCCTTGTTGGAAGTATTCGATAAGAAGGATAACTGTTGGTGACGACCAACGCAGACTTCCTCTCCACTTCGATTCTTGCTTCATGGCTTGTATTATATCATATCATAGGTTCAGTCATGACAATCGATCCGTGTCCAGACTATGGACGGCTGTCTCGTTATGTTCGATGGCGAGTAGACTGACTGCGCGTCCAGTTCTTTATCAATCAACACCCATGTTTGAATAATTTATTCTATTCCCCTTGCCTTCCTTCGCCATTGACGCGTGAGCGTTAACCAATCCTTCGATTGAGTACTTCATACCAATGATCGTTTTAGAAAATTAAATCAATTATCGTAGTTTGACTAGATAGGTGGACATCTAGAATAGGACCCGTCTGTTTCTTGTTCGCCGCTTTGACGAACAACGAGAATAATTTCTGTAGATTATCATGAGCCCCATTAACGAAGGCTACTCGTAGAACTATTATACTTCAACTGGACTTTTCGTGATGGTTGACTCCTCATCGTCGCACCTTCGACAAATGGTCGTTTCGATAGTGAGCAGATATAGAAAGATTCGTTAAATATTGTATTCTCTACGTTACTCGTGACAGGCTTGGATGGGGGGTTGCTAAGCTATATAACACCGAAACTATTCATAATCTGTTTGATTGAACAAGGGAAGCTCAACCGTCATAAGTTAGTCTTCTGATTAATGTGTTGCACCTAGTTCCAAGACACCTCCTCATCCGAGACACGCGTTGACATGTTCAAACTCCTCCACGCGTTCTTCCATTCATCAACCATCAACAATCGCAAGGGAATCCAGATTACGTTCAGCTCAGTCATGCCTACAACGGGGCCATTACCACAACACTTGTGCAGCTGCTTTAGCATTTGGATTTCCACCGTCGAACCTTGGCTCACCAAATGGCCAGACGATTAATGCATGAGAAAGCGTTTGTCAAACAACGTAAGCTTCCAAAAGCCTAAAAGTAAGTACTAGAAGGATAATTCTTTTAATTATATAAGATGGGCTTTCTAGCAATTTTGAAGATTATGAAAGGAATTGCAAATCATTTATTGCAGAAAAATACAGTACAAAACTTACAAGAGCTTGGAATTTATCTGACGGTTGGCCACAACTGAGTTTATAAGTCCAAACAGTGCCATTTTAAGATTTAGACTGTCTGGAGCCGCTAGATGGTATTTGAAAGATTTGAAGCTATAGATGTAGATTTTTTTAAAGAGTAACTTGCTTTATTCAAAAGCATAATAAAGAAACACAATATTGTAGCTAAAAATACTTACAATATAGATAGATAACAATGTATTATGGACATGATCTTAAATAACACAGTTTTGATTTTTGCTTAAGCAAAATACAAATTTATGCTGCAATCAAATATACGCAATTCCTTTCATAATCTTCAAAATTGCTAGAAAGCCCATCTTATATAATTAAAAGAATTATCCTTCTAGTACT
>QQTW01000356.1_pt1 | contig 28255 bp, 24 predicted proteins | sample 1904831 | NCBI WGS metagenome assembly QQTW01 (sample SAMN09435610, study PRJNA476489) | Subsurface metagenome, whole genome shotgun sequencing project. | reverse complement strand
TTTCCGTTTGCGGGTCGTAGGTACAAAGCTCGTCTGGGTAGCGGGGATTTGGTGTGGGGATGAATTGTAAGTGATGACCTTTGCCTAAATCTAGAGTTTCTTCCCCCCGCATGACCATAATTGGTAAATCTGGATTTTCCAGAGTTTCGCGCAAATTCATTGCACCTGGATTAGAACAGACAAAGGTAATCTGGGGTGCTAGTTCAAATAAAGCTTTGAGCGTGGCGGCGCGGTTAGGATTAATGTGTCCGAGGATGACGTAATCTAACGTTTTCAGGTCAAGGCGCTGCTGTAAGGCTTGTAGGTAAATTTGAGTGAAGGTTTCGCCTGGGGGATCGATTAGAGCAATTTTATCGCCTCGAATTAGATATGAATTTGCTGTCGTTCCCTTAGCTAAGGCATATTCAATTTCAAATCTTAAACGAGTCCAACTGCGCGATCGCACTATTGTAGTATCAATTCCAATCGGCAGAACTTGTACGTCGCGGGGTTTAGTTTCTGACATAATTTTTTTTGTTTAATCGCAACAACAATTAATTTCCCAACTCGATGCATCCAATGTCTAAAACTAGCCAAATTCAGATTAATACTTTTGGTTTTTTGCCTCAAAACTAACTAATTTAATTTCTAAGATTTAACGCACAAAAGCTCCCATTTTTATCTTATCTAGTCCGATTGATACCCCTAGAGATAAACTTAGCAATACTACCCATCCCAACAACTTCATTACTAACATTTCAGTCAAGTTGAAAGTATTATATTTGAAGATTGGCGCAATCAGCCCAGCTAAAGCAAGGTTGATGCATCCATTGATGCAAAAAATACCAAGACTATAGGTTGATAATAGTTTAATAGCTTTTCTCACAGGCATAGATACTTGGCTTTCTTCCACCGAAGCAAAGCAGAGAAAACAAACTATTACGCTGACTATACAGGAGAAGAGAACGTAATCATATGGCCTCATACTTTCCCCTGTAAATATTTTTAACAAGCTGCATTCAGCTATCATCGTCAAGCTAGTTAGACAAAGTAAAGCTATTTTTATTCTTGTAGTAATACTGCCAGAAATTTTGACAATCTTAGACCAGTTGTTATATAAATAAGACCCCAGAGCCATATACACGAACCAATAAATAAATAGAGTTCGATCCAGGTTGTGTAAAATTAGAGGAACTTCATTCCCAAACATTCCAGATAAAGAAGCATAGATCGAAAGAAAAACGAGACTTTGAAAAATAAATGTCAGCCAGATATTCCGGCGGCGATCAAACCAAGGGTGTAGCCAAATAAAAAACGGTACAAATTGAAACAGAATCAGCAGATAATATGCACCTGTAAAGATCGTACCTTGTAAAACAGAGGTTAACAGTTGTGCTTTATCTTGATACCAAATAAATTTACTGATGATAATTCCCAGACTAAACCAAAAAGCTGTTGGAATAAGTAGGCGAATCAGACGCTTTTTCAATAAAAAATATACAGGCTGTTCGTTTTTTTTTTCCAGCCCTCGTTTTAAGAGAAAGAAAGAGATTGTTAATAGAAGTGGAACGCAGAATTTTAGTGGGGCGAATAAAATATCTAATGGATATGAAACGGATGTATATGTAAACGTATAAACGAAAATAGAGTGAAAAGAAACAACCGCTACTATACTCAAGGCTTTGAGTACATCAATCGGAAATAATCTGAGTGCTGTTTGCTTAGTAGGAATTTCCAATCCCAACCTCTCATTATTATTGCATTAACAATCAGCAGTTATTATATTCGATTGATAACTACTTACTGTTAAATTAATTGTTTGGGTGGAAGCGATCGCTGATTGCATCCAGACATTGTGCAATCGAAACTGTCAGCTATCAGCAATTTAAGACTGACAACTGACAGCCAATCGCTTTAGTAAGAGTTACCCAACTTACGATGGTGAACAGCAGTCATTGACTCTGGTTTGGAGACGCGACCTGCATTAACTGTGCTATAGACAATCCAGTGATCGCTACACTCCATTCTGCTGACAACTTCACATTCCATGTAAGCTAGTGCATCTGCCAAAATTGGTGAACCGTCGCTAGCTGACTGGGTTTTAACTCCAGCAAAGCGGTCAGCACCAGGGGGAAAGCGCTTGAGGAAGTGCTTCATTAGTCCCTGATAATTCTCTTCTTCCAGCACGTTGAGAACAAAGCGATCGCCTACCTGCATCAAAGATTCAATCGCCCTATCTTTAGCCACAGCGATCGACACTCCCAACGGTTGGAAACTAGCTTGATTCACCCAGGAAGCAAGCATCGCACTGCTGATATCGCCTTTTTTGGCGGTGATGATGTAAAGTCCGCTGCTAATTCTACCCAGGGCTTTTTCCAAGTCAGCCGCAAAAGATTTAAGTTGCTTGATGCTGAGATCGCGTGTCAGCAACTGTCCTAAGTCTGTTCCTGCTTCTTCACAAAGCTTGTATGTGTTTTCTGTCGGTGTTTCTTCGACCTTAATCGTAGCGAAGGCTGGTGTTAAGCCTGAATCCCGAAATTTATTCAATAACGGGTAAACTGGCTCATCATCTCCACCGCCAGATTCAAACATTCCAAATACTTGCTTTTGTTTGGCTGCGGCTAAGATTGTACTGAATACAGCCCCGGTTACAGAAGCATCGCTAGTTGTACTGGGGGGCGTACCGATGACTATTCCAGCACAACGACCGACGAGTTCCTGAACTTCTTGCAAGTCAGCCGACTTCATGTCAACGTTTTCAACTGCGACTCCGGTTTTAAGGATACCCTGAGCGATCGCGTGGACGAGGCGATCGCTATAACCGTAATCCGATGTATAGAAGATAGCAACCGTAGTTTCTGTCTTAGCTTGAGATTGACTCCAACTGCGATAACGTCCGGTTAATTCTGCAACATTGTGGTATAATAGCGGCCCGTGACCAGTGGCGATCGTGCTGACGAACCCTAGTTCGCCCATGCGCTTGAGCGCAGAAAGAACAGAACGAGCATTAGGAGCCATCAAGCAGTCGTAGTAGTAATGGAAATCTGCTTCAATTGCGCCTAAATCTTCATCAAAGGTATGCTCGGTGCAGTAGTGCAAGCCAAAAGCATCACAAGTGTAGAGAATTTGGGTTTTGCGATCATAGCTGAACATGGTATCGGGCCAGTGGAGATTGGGGGCGCTAACGAATTCCAATTCGTGTCCGTTACCCAAATCTAAGCGATCGCCATTTTTCACGATCTTTTTCTGGAATGGTTGATGTACCATATCCTCCAGAAACTGCAACGCCACTTTTGAGCCAACAACAGTTGCCCCAGGAGCAAGTTGCAGGATATCTTTAACCAAGCCGCTATGATCTGGTTCGGTGTGGCTGATAATGATGTAGTCCAGTTCTGACGGATCGATCAGATCCTGTAGAGTTTGCAAATACAGTTGGCGGAACTTCTCATGGGAAGTGTCAACTAAGGCGGTTCGCTCACCCCGAATCAGAAATGAATTGTAAGTAGTACCATTTTGTAAACCGAATTCAATATCGAAGCGATCGCGATCCCAGTCGAGAGAGCGAATTGCTGTAGTATTAGGAGCAATCTCGGCAGTTTGGATTGTCAATCTTTTTTGAGTTTTATCGGCGATCGCTACCATAGTCGTCTCCTCTTGCAACTCATGAGTATTGTTTCCTTTATCCATTCTCACACGTCTAACTTGTAAAGTTTTATTAAAAAATTTATCACTGAGTTAAAAAAGCGTAATCAGGGGCTATGGGAACTAGTGGCTAGGAGTGGGGGGTAATGGGTAATGATGAATGCTGAATGCTGAATGCTGAAATTTCATAATTCATAATTCATAATTCATAATTCATAATTCTTGTCCAACTACCAATTACCTATTACCAATTGGGAGTTTCTAATGTCAGAAGGGAAATTGCAGGGCAAAGTAGCAATAGTGACAGGTTCCTCGCGCGGTATCGGCAGCGCGATCGCTCAACGCCTAAGTGATGACGGTGCTACTATTGTAGTCAATTATGCAGGCAGATCTGACAAAGCGGCTGAGGTTGTAGCGCAAATTGAAGCTAAAGGTGGAAGTGCGATCGCTTTGCAAGCAGACGTTAGCCAGACGGCTGACATCGAACGTTTGTTTGACCAAACACTTGAACGCTTCGGGAAAGTTGATATTTTGGTCAACAATGCCGGAACTATCTTTTATAAGCTCATAGCTGACGTTACAGAAGAAGATTTCGACAAAATTTTCGCTATTAATGTCAAAGGCACTTATTTTGCTTGTCAACAAGCCGCAAAGCGCATGAGTGACGGAGGACGCATCATCAACTTGTCCTCATCAACGACAGGTTTGATGCTACCAACTTATAGCGCTTACGTGGCAACAAAAGGTGCAGTCGAGCAAATTACGCGAGTGCTAGCAAAAGAGTTAGGAGGACGTGGAATTACAGTTAACGTCGTTTCTCCTGGTGCTACTAACACCGAGCTTTTCATGACTGGTAAAACTGAAGAACAAATTAATCATTTCTCCCAAATGGCAGCATTAGGACGTTTGGGCGAAGTGCAAGATATTGCTGATGTAATCGCATTTCTAGTCAGCGATGATGCGCGTTGGATTACAGGTCAGAATATTCGTGTTAACGGTGGTACAGCATAGATGTTATGTCGGATTCGACTTGGCTAGCTTTGATAATTGGTAATTCCCGGCTGCACTGGGCTTGGTTTATCAGAGAAAAGCTACAGCAAGCTTGGGATACACCACATCTTCCCGCCTCGGTTGTACAACAGCTAGCCAACTGTCAGACAATTGCTGACTTTCCCAAAGAAATTTTATTTCCCTCAAACCTATTCCCCCAACCCTCTGACAAAATCAAACCTTTTCCACTTCCCCTCCCTAGAAGGGAAGGGTTAGGGGTAGGTGGAAAGGGGGAGCTTGGCTGTCGCCCTCCCTTATATCTCGCTTCTGTCGTTCCCAACCAAACAGAGTTTTGGCAAGCTTACCCAGACGTAAACTTAATTACCTTAGACAAGATACCGCTTTTGGGTATGTATCCTACACTGGGAAGCGATCGCGCCTTAGCTTTATGGGGTGCAGGAGAAACTTATGGTTATCCAATATTAGTAATTGATGCGGGGACAGCACTTACTTTCACAGGTGCTGATACTAATCGTCACTTAGTTGGCGGCGCAATTTTACCAGGACTCGGTTTACAACTTCAGTCTTTAGCCCAAAAAACAGCTAACCTACCACAGCTAGAAGCACAAAATGTCTTATCTTTACCGCCGCGTTGGGCTTTGAATACCCCAGAATCAATTCAAAGTGGCGTAATTTATACAATTATTGCGGGAATGCGTGACTTTATTGAGGCGTGGTTGCAGGAATTTCCCGAAAGCCGTATTTGTCTCACAGGCGGCGATGGTAATTTGTTACTGAAGTATATGCGATCGCACTCTCCCCAAATAGCAGCCAGAATCATGTTTGAACCATATCTAATTTTTTGGGGAATGCGATTTTTTTGGGGAATGCGATCGCTAAAGGATGAAGGATGAAGTATGAAAAACAAGCCGTAGCCCGGCATTGCCCACCAACAGAATTGAAAAGATACAAATATCTACTTAAGCCAACGTTGTCAACCCCGCAAAATAATCTTGCAATTGCTGAGTGTGATCGTGAGCCAATTTACCCGGAGGTAGAGAAGAGGGAGGAAACGCTTTAACTTCCTTCACTTCCAGCGTATCCTGAATTTTCATCCTGCCGTTGACTTCTGCTTCCACCACAATGCAAATCGAGTGAATGCGCGGATCGCGGTCTGGTGCTGAATAAACTCCAACTAACCGCCGAATTTTCACCAACTCAAGCCCTGTTTCCTCTGCTAATTCTCGTCTGACGGCAGTAGCAATATCTTCGCCCCAATCTACCATTCCACCAGGTAGCGACCACAAACCATTGTCCTGTCGTTGCACGAGTACAATCCGACCATCAGGCAGAATTGGAATGATACTAGTGCCGGGAACGGGATGACGGAAGATTATACCGATTACAGTTTGGCAAAACTGCCACAAGCGACGCATAGAGTGGACTCTAGAAAAATAGGACAAAACTTTCACTCTTTAAATGTCAGCTTAATAGTTATTAAATTTAGTTGAGATTAATATTGATTAAACTCAAATCTAAATCAGCAAAATCATCGCCATCTCAGCTTTTGGTTCTACCTTGGAGGTAGAGCGAACATATATTATCATTTATACCTAAAATAGGTTGTTGCATTGTATACCCTAAAACTATTTTAGCGAAAAAAATTATCTGTGTCAGCAGTAGGCTACTATCTGCGGCTGAGGCTATTAATTCTAGAGACGAATCGGTTATTCCCTTGAAGTAAATACTTAGTCAATTAATTACTTTTGCCGATTTGATTTTTACAATTATCAACTAGGTAAGGGAAAAAATTTGTATATTCAAACGTTGGCGGTAAATTATACATCATCACCCTGCCACAGATGTATAATGAATCGAGTACCGTGAGACACGCGGGAATTAACGCTTGTAGGATCTGTTGCTGTTTGAGTTGAGCAGTGCAATCGGCTCGACAAGGCACAGGATATTAGAACGTAAGCCCTTAAATAGGAGGAAAGACGCGAAGAACATCGCATCTCTATGAAAAGGCAATCTGAACCCAAGAACTCGGCCCTTGCAGGCTAAGGAATGTCAATTTTCCTGCTAAGGATTGCTAAGCAGAAAGAATACCGTTAATATCGGTTAAGTCTAATTGTCTTTAGTGAAGCTAGAGGCAAAGTTTTGTTGTCTACATAAGAATGAGGTGAACATGGCTAAGCGCCGTAACCCGAAAAAAGAAAAGGCGCTACGGAACCAGGCATACGCCCGTAAGTTTCGTAAACGTACTACTACGGGTCGTTTCCAGAGAAGGAATACACAACAACAGCCACAGGCTGAAGAAGACGAAGGAGCAGCAACTGAGTCTTAAATAGGGGAGAGAAAATGATGAATGATAAATGCTAAATGCTGAATGATTAATTCACAATTTATAATTGAGAGTTTACAATTCATCATTCATCATTATTCCCTACTTTTTTCACTCAGCACTAATTTTAGATCGGCCAGCACTAATTGCTTCCCTTACCTGCTCAAAACCAGTACCGCCATAGCTGTTACGAGCCGCAACGACTTGTTGGGGTGCGATCGCTTGGTATATATCTACTTCAAATGCTGGATGCAGTTGTTTCCATTCCTCCAAGCTTAAATCTTTGAGCAGCTTACCTGCGGCGATGCAAGTTTTCACAACTTTACCTACTAAGTTGTAAGCTTCCCGGAAAGGAATACCTCTTGCTGCTAGATAGTCTGCGACATCAGTAGCATTAGAAAAGTCTTCAGCTACGGCTGCTGCTAATCGTGCGGTGCGAAATTCCAGCCCCTCACTTAGCAAAATCGTCATAGCCTCCAAGCAAGCTTTAACTGTCTTTACCGTGTCAAATAGAGCTTCTTTGTCTTCTTGCAGATCTTTGTTATATGCCAAGGGTAAGCCCTTCATTAGCACTAACAACGCTTGGAGATGACCGCAGACTCGCCCAGTTTTGCCCCGAACCAGTTCTGGCACGTCGGGGTTTTTCTTTTGTGGCATAATGCTAGAGCCAGTAGCACAGCTATCTTTGAGTTTGACAAAGCTAAATTCCTCTGATGCCCAGAGAATTACTTCCTCAGATAGGCGTGACAAGTGAACCATGATTAAGCTAGCGCTGGCGAGGAATTCGATCGCAAAGTCGCGATCGCTGACTCCATCCAAGCTATTAGCATAAATATCGTCAAAATGCAAGCGTTTGGCGGTGAATTTGCGGTCGATCGGAAAAGTAGTTCCAGCTAAGGCCCCACAGCCCAAAGGAGAAATATTCACGCGGCGGTTAACATCTCCCAAGCGCTCCCAATCCCGTTGTAGCATTTGGAAGTATGCCAGGAGATGATGAGCTAAACTCAGAGGCTGGGCGCGTTGCAAGTGGGTATAGCCGGGGATGAGCGTTTCAATATGTTGTTCTGCTAGATCGAGCAAAACGATTTGAAATTCTCGAATTTGCTGCCGAATTTCTTTAATTTGCTGCCGCAGATAAAGGCGAATGTCAGTCCCAACTTGGTCGTTGCGCGATCGCGCTGTGTGCAACTTTTTGCCTACTTCACCAACAATTTCTGTCAGTCGCCGCTCGACAGCAAAATGTACATCCTCCGCCTCAATCCCTGGTGTGAAATTTCCTTGGCGATATTCCTGACGAATGTGTTCTAAACCAGAGACTAACTGCTTTGCTTCGCTGTCTGAAATGATTCCAGTATGAGCCAGCATTTCGGCATGGGCTATAGAGCCATCGATGTCATACTCAATCAATTCAATATCAAAGCTGATACTGGCATTAAAGCGGGCGATCGCTGGATGTAGAGCCGATTCAAACCGTTGGCTCCAAGTTTGTTGTGTCATCGCTGCTGGTTATTAGGGGGTTGTGTGTTAGATCTTGTGTTCACCCTCGATTGCTAGAATTTCAAAGACTAATCTCGACCTTTGATTACCATTGACTAGCACTTTTAAAGATGATGACACTATTAGTTACATTTGTGCCATCGAGTAACCAGCGATCGCTTAAGACAGAGAATTAACCGTAGTTAGTCATACTCCGAAACATATATCCGATCACCACCCCAGCTAGCAGCGCCCAGACTTGGCCTGTCCCAACGAAGTGGTTAAACGATCCTTGTATATTTCCCAATAAATCGGGATCTTTGATGTTGGTAGAAGTTACTGCTATGTAATTAAGCGATCGCACGTCCTGCGATCGAGTTGTCAAATCGTAACCGTCAGTCGTACTGGGAAACGAAAATTTTATTTCAGCGATCTCTTGTATTGCATCTACTTTCATTACCTTATTCTCCAGTTATAAAATAAAAAATTGTCAGAATTGAGAGTTTAGGAATCACAATTCAAAAGTCAGAAGAGGTTAAAGATTCCTAGATTCTGGCTTCTCTATTTTGTATTCTTCCCAAATAAGAGACAGACTTTTACAAGAAATCTAATAATCTACTTTTTGGTAAGGTTGGCTGAAAACATACCAAAAAGCACCATTCCACAATTGGTTCGGCCTACAATCACTTCAGTCGACTGGCTAGAGTTGCAGGATGTAGATATAGCGGTTCTCAATTGCAGAAAATACGTAATCCTAGACCTAACCCCCAGCAGAGTTCCCTTTAAGGGAAGGGGGATAATGGTTCCCCTCTCCTCGTAGGATAGGGGTTAGGGGAGAGGTCAAAATGCAATTGCAGAGAAAGTGCAAACCGCTATAATTACGAATTAGAAATTACGATTTATTTAGCTAACCTGCATGACAACTAGCGTCATGTCGTCTTGATTTGGGCTAGTTGCTCCAGTAAATTTTTGGACTTGAGTAAACAGGTAGTCAAGAATTGCTTGAGGGTTAGGGCAATGACGACAGGCAAATTTAAAGGCATTAATTAAGTTTTCTTCGTCAAAGCGATCGCCACTTTGATTAGCAGCATCGGTAAAACCATCAGTATAGTAAATAATTGTATCTCCAGGCTCTAACTGGACTTGAGCATCTTCATAGTGGCTGTGAGCATCTAGCCCGATCAGCATTCCTATAGTATCCAAACGTTTTACAGTTTTAGTTGCTGCTTGCCATAACAAAGGGGGATTATGAGCTGCATTACTAAAAGTAAGTTTGCGAGTCAGAGGATCGTATTCGGAGTAAAATAGAGTAACAAAGCGATGGGAATTTTCCAGATCGGTATACATGACTCGGTTCAGATGTTGGAGAATCTGAGCAGGAGAGTGTTCGTTTAACACCTCTGCCCGCAGCATTCCCCGCGTCATTGTCATAATCAACCCCGCAGGAACGCCTTTGCCCATCACGTCCCCAATTACCAAGCCCCAAGGACTCGCTGCATTTGCAGTAGGGTTAGGTTGACTGAGGCTGCGATCGACTGGAATAAAGTCGTAATAGTCTCCACCCACCCGATTTGCTGGCTGACATCTTGCTGCTAAAGACACACCCGGAACATTAGGGCATTGACGCGGTAGTAGTCGCAGTTGAATTTCAGCGCCAATTTCTAGTTCTCTGTCTAGGCGTTCTTTTTTGCGCAGTTCTACTTTCAATTCATCGTTTTCGATCGCAACTGCCGTTTGATCTGCCACTAGCCGGACTAATTTTTGTCTGGTTTCCGTCCAAGTATATTCTGGGTCGCTGCTAAAGACATAAAGCCTTCCTCTCTCGGTCTGTTTAACCAGAATTGTAGTGCCAAATAACTGGATGGAAGATCCCAAGGAACGGCTGACTTGAGCATCTAAAGTAGCACCAGCTGGTAATAACTGAGCAGTGGTTAAGGAGGCGGTGACGACACTGGTAGCTGCTTCTAGTGCTTTACGGATATGCTTGCGTTGGTGAATATCCTGGCAGTGTAGCTTCTCCAAGCTCACCTGTCCGTTGGGTTTATATAAAAACAAAGCACCGCCGTCAGCATCTGTCACCCGTGTTGCCATGAGTGGAATTAGTTCCAGAAACTGATTTAAGTTGTTGAAGCTTCTGAGGGCAAATCCTAGAGAACTGAGCAAGTCTTGGACTTTGTTTTGTTCCCGATACAGACGAGCCACCAGTTCTTTGAGCGCCACTACTGGGTTAAGATCTGTAGCAGCGCTGCTACTGCGATCAGTAGGTTGGAAGGGTGGTTGAGGCACAGACACAGGTGTTATTGCACTAAAGAGAGTCGTGAGCCGTCAAGTTAGGCAGTATGCAAAATAGCAAGATCAGAAATTTAGTTATAACGCGATCGCACTATAGCGAATCAGTTGGAAAAAAAAAAGTAGTTTATTAATTTGTTTACCATTGCCAGAAATAACTCTAAGGTAGGAGATTTCTAGTTAAGGATTTAAATTTAACTTTAGATTTTACTTGTAATATTGCTTAGCTTGCATCTTACTTAACTTCTAGCCAAAAACAGGATAAAAAGTTTGAAGTTGAGCTATCTTAACTTAAAACTGAATAAAAATGTTGTCGCAAGATTACTGAATTTACTAGAGCGATAATTTTACCTGGAAGACAGGAGAAGAATAGAGTGTAGAGTTTAGGGTATAGGGTGTAGATCCCCACACCCCACACCCCGTTATGTACTTAGCAGGGCTTCTACAAATTCATAACTGGAAAACGGGCGGAGATCTTCGATTCCTTCACCAGCACCGATAAAGCGAATGGGTAGATTTAGCTGCTGCACGACAGCTAAGGCAACACCACCTTTGGCTGTGCCATCTAGCTTGGTTAAGACAACGCCGCTGAGTTGGGCTGCTTGAGCAAAAACTTCGGCTTGTCGCAGCCCATTTTGACCCAGCGTGGCATCTAAAACCAATAAAGATTCAACTTTGGCGTTGCCAGCTTTTTTGTCAATGATGCGGCGGATTTTGCTCAGTTCATCCATCAAGTTTTTCTTATTCTGGAGTCGCCCTGCGGTATCGATCAAGAGCAATTCTGTTCCCCGCGAAGAGGCAGCAGCGATCGCATCAAATACCACAGCGGCTGGATCGGTATTCTTTCCTGGATTAGCAATGACTTCGATTCCACTTCTTGCCCCCCAAACTTTCACTTGCTCCACTGCTGCTGCTCTAAAGGTATCAGCTGCTGCAATTAAACAGTTGTAGCCAGATTTTTGGGAGATGTGGGCAATTTTACCGATGGTAGTAGTTTTACCAGCGCCATTTACCCCAGTAATCAACCATATATTTAAAGTATCTTTTTCCGGAGCGAAAATAGCGTTATGAGATTGCAGCGGGCGATCGAGCATTTCCTGTAATATTTTTTTCAGGTAGGCGATCGCTGCATCTGGTGGCAAGGCTTCTTTGCGCAGCTGGTTTTGCAGTGCAGTGATAATATAATCAGTTGCTTCTACACCCACATCCGCTTGCAGCAGCAATGCCTCGATCTCCATCACTGCTGCTTGATTGAGCGGCCCTTGACCGACAATTGCTTTTAACTGATTGACGATGTTGCGACGAGTTTTATCTAAACCTTGCCGCAGCTTCTTCAGCCAGGTAATTTCCTCAATCGAAACGTCTTGCGGACGACGACCTTGAGCGGCGAGAATTTCTGTTGACCACAAAAACCCTTCGTCAAAAGCCAAATCGGGAATTGCTGTCGCCTCAGACTCAGTTACATCTGTCGTAGTTGATGCTGCTGGTACTACCTCTGGTTCAGGTAATTCAATTGCCGTTTCCTTCAGCTTTTCGATTCTGGCCCTGCGATCTGCTTCTGCCCTGGCCCAGAAGGGCATTGGGGTTGTCGCGGCCTCTGCTGAAGTTACCTCTATTGGGCTAACAGTTGATTCATCTGCTTTTGTTTCACTAACAGTTGCTTCAACTACTGGTAATTCGGCAGTTGGTTCTACAGTTGCTTCAACTGCTGGTAATTCGGCAGTTGGTTCTACAGTTGCTTGAGTATCAGTTGCTTCCTCAGTTTCCTCAGCTTCCTCAACTTCCCCTACTTCAGAAACCTGCGCCTGTTGTCGCTGCTGAATATTCTTGTAAGCGGCCTTAGCAAAGGTAAGGTAATCTAGGGCAGGGTCTGGAGTTGGTTGCTCTTGTGATGTTACTTGGGTTGATTCTGCTGGCGACTCCTGAATCGGAGTGGATGCGTTCTGTTCCTCAGCTTGAGGAGTGGCAGATTCATCATTATTATATTTACGACGAAACCAGTTAAAAACCATTGAATCTAAATTGAGTTACCAATTGCAATATAGTAGGGGCATGGCACTGCCATGCTCGTACAAAGTGGTGAGAGGTTAGAATTCTCTACTTAAGGACTTGATGTTGATGGCTTTAGTCACCATTAGCTAGCCACGCATCGCTATTTTTTCACTTGAGCAGTTCCCGCCTTTTTTTGCTCAGTCACTCGGCGTAAAACACCATTGATAAACTTATATCCTTCTTCTTCACTGTAACGTTTGGCTAGTTCTACTGCTTCGTTAATCGCCACACTAACACTATCTTTAAAACCTAAATACTCGATTTCTGCTACGGCTATGCGCAGTATATCGCGGTCAATTCGAGCGAGGCGATTCAACTGCCAATCTACTAAGGCTTGCTCCAGTATTTTATCGATTTCATTGCGGTATTTGTTGACTGTGCTGACGATTTGCAGGGCGTATCTGCGAACATCAAATTCTGGTCTATCGGCTAGCTGAATCATTTCTGGTAACTCTTGTACTGTAGCTATCCGGTTAATTGCAGTTTGAGCCAGAGTAATTGCTTGCTCAACCATGCTTCTGGCAGTTTGTACATCGGCGGCACGGGTTTCACTGGTTAAGAGGCGATCGCTAGCCCTTTGTAGCTCTGTGGCAGCAGTTTCGAGCGATTCTTGCATTTCTGACTTCAAAGTTCGTAATGCTGCAAGTAACAGATCGGATAGTTGCCGTTCTTGCAGTTTTTCTGGAGAATTTGGCAGTTGACTCAGGCTTAACAGAGCCAGTTCACGAGCAATTCTACGGGGTTGTTGCATAAAAGTGGTGAGTGATGAGTGGCGTTTAGGAAGGTTGAAGTTTGAAGGTTGAAGTTTGAAGTTTGAAGTTTGAAGGATTGAGTTTGAAGTTTACCCTTTACCCTTGCTGCCTTTATCCTTCACCCTTCATCCTTGCTGCCTTCATCCTTTCTCCTACTTACTTCTAAAGTGGTGTTTCTAGTTTCCGTTCTTTATTCAAAACCAAAGCTGGTAATGGAGTATTAGGGGAGACAATGCCACCAGAAATAACTACTTTAAAGGCATCTTCAATTGACATTGACAGGTCGACCGCTTCGTCTTCTGGCACAATGGCATACCAACCAGTGGTGGGGTTTGGCGTAGTTGGGATGAAAACACTGAGCATGGGGCGAGTCATTTGGGATTGAATTTCGTTGCTCATCGTGCCTGTGACAAAGGCGATCGCCCACACTCCTCGGCGGGGATACTCTACTAAAATCACGCGGCGAAATTTGCCATTTGTATCTTTTAATAGTGTTTCTAGTAACTGTTTTAGCGTTTTATAGACATAACCCGCTAACGGAATTGCTTGTAACAACTGCTCTCCCACATCCAGCAGCCACCGCCCACCGATGTTACGTGCCATCAAGCCAATCAACAGAATACATAGCAGTGGTACAGACAGTCCTACTGCTAGATTCATCAGATTTACCAAAATGGGATTCATCTCATCAAATGGATTCAACTGTTTGGGAATCCTGGTGAGAAAATTAATCACCCAACTGGCAACGGTAATTGTTAACCAGATTGTGGTAGCTAAGGGAATCACTACCAGTAGACCTGCAATTAGGTCATTTTTTAAGTCTTGTTTTAACCGTTCAAGCACAAACTGCTTACTCTCCTTCTAATTGGCTTTTGGCTGCTGAGTTTTGGTGTTTGGCACAATTACTTAATTCTGTTTCACCTAAAACCCCGCTCTCAGACTAAAACTGTTGGTACTTGCCACGCGAAAAGCAATCCGCGCGATCGCGCCCAATCCTTCCTTTTCTTGCATCGTCTTGCTTTTGCCCTATCTGGGTCAGGCGTATCTATAAATGGACATATACTTTTATTTTATTTTGTAAAATCTGTAAATAATTGTTGCTAGTATTAGCTCTTAGTCACTAACACAAACTTTCTCCGGCTGGATACCGCGCTCTCTAGCAGTTTTGGCTCCGTAATTAATTGTTACAGAGAATTGGGTATAACTGGGGATAAAAGACAAGACAAAATTAAGCAGCGTATTGAATCTCCAAGCAATTGTTGAGACATTGACATGGCTGTTCGTCGCTTGCGTCCATGCTGGCTGTAATTGCAGTTTTAGGGTAGGGTAGCACTTAGTAGCGCCTGTGCTAAGTGAGTCGCTAATGGCGCTCGAATTCAGAATTCGTAAATATAACTCTCGCTTTTGAAGTATATATTTTGCCGTTGTAAAACTTGCAACTAAGTACGAGCTGGGATACAACTAATATCCTATTTTCTATTAAGAGACTATTATCGTGGACTGTATTCAATTAGAGGGAATTCGCTGCTATGGCTACACTGGGTATCTTCCAGAGGAGCAAGTATTAGGTCAGTGGTTTGAGGTGGATGTGACTTTGTGGCTAGATCTTGCACTGGCAGGTAAAAGTGACGCGATTGAAGATACTGTTGATTACCGTAATATCATCAATCGAGTGCAGCATTTAGTCAAAACTTCTAAGTTTGCCTTAGTGGAACGTTTAGCAGGAGCGATCGCAGAATCAATTCTAACGAACGATGGCATACAACAAGTCAAAGTGCGGCTCTCCAAACTCGCAGCACCAATCCCCGACTTTGAGGGCAAAATTACGATCGAACTTATTAGAAGTCAGAATAATGAATTATGAATTATCAATGATGAATTATGAATTATTAATGAAACTTTGTTAGTCACGTCTTAGTGAGTTTTACAAAGCTTATTAATTATGGGATAATCCCTGAAAAGTAAATTTTAAAGTTTCCAAGTGCTTTTTTATACTTAAATATTTTTGTAGCAAGATTGCTTGCAACAAAACATAGAATGGTGAAGTCAAAAAGCAGGAACGTGACTATATATCCCCACCGATTTCACAAGTATGTCTAAAGGTATGTCTAAATCAATTACCCAGCCAGTAGCAGGTTTAACTTTTTTAGCAATGATGGCGATCGTACCATCTGCTACTTTAGCGCAAGCGCCAACTCAAAGTCCTGTGCCAGGAGTCCTACCTGTGCCAGCCCAAAACACGGCTCCTGTAATTAGGCAGGCTCCAATCCCTAGTAATCTGCCAGGGAATAGCACAATTCCAGTTCCAACGGAAACAGCCCAGCCTCCAGCAGCGCCACTAGATTATAGCTTGGGAGGCGGCGATCGCATCCGGATAAACGTGTTTGAAGTGCCAGAATACACAGGTGAATATCAAATTCCACCTGGTGGGGAATTGTTCTTACCGCTAGTTGGTGGTGTCAAGGTACTGGGACTAACACAGGCAGAAGCAGCAGACGCGATCGCAGCTAAATATTCTCGTTACCTCAAACGTCCTCTAATTACAGTCAGTTTGATTTCTCCTCGTCCGATTAATGTGATAGTTGCTGGAGAAGTAAATCGTCCTGGTTCCTACACAGTCGGGTTACAAGGTGGAGCAGGTGACAACCCTGGAGTCCAATATCCAACCATCATTGGAGCATTGACAATAGCTGAAGGAGTCAGCTTGTCAGGGGATCTGCGGATGGTTCAGCTACGTCGTCGGGTAGGAGTGGGGCAACCAGAGAGAGTCACAAATATTGATTTAACACAATTAGTCAAGACAGGCACTACTTCTGTTCGAGATATTACCTTACGCGATGGCGACACAATCTTTGTCCCTACATCCGCAGAGCCTAACATGGCTGAAATCCGCCAATTTGCTACAGCTAGCTTTGCACAGCCTCCCAATCAGCCCCGCTCAGTCACAGTAGTTGGGGAAGTTAACCGTCCAGGCTCGTACGTCATCACTGGAGGTGGAAACTCTGCCGCTGCGCCATCTAGCCCAGGCAACACCTCTGGAGGAAGAGGAGGCGGAATCTCAAGTGCGACAATAGAAGCAGGTGGCAATGCAGGCGGTGGTCTGCCTACTATATCGCGGGCAATTCAGCTAGCTGGAGGAATTACAGGTCAAGCTAACGTGCGGGATATTCAAATCCGTCGCCAGACCAAAAGTGGCACACAACAAACGATAACCGCTAATTTCTGGAGATTATTGCAAGGAGATGTCAGCCAAGACACGATCGTGCAAGAGGGAGACACAATTATTATCCCTCAAGCAACCGATCAAAACCCAGCCGAAATAACAGCACTAGCAGATGCGAGTTTTTCCCCAGCAACAATCCAAGTTAGTGTAGTTGGAGAAGCGGAAACCCCTGGAGTCGTAAATATACGACCGAATACGCCATTGAATCAAGCGATTCTGACGGCTGGAGGATTCAGAAATGCTCGTGCGAGGAAAGGTTCGGTTGAATTAATTCGCCTCAACGCAGATGGTACTGCCACTAAACGTAATATCCGGCTTGATTTTTCTCAAGGAATCAATGAAAAGAATAATCCCGTCCTGCGCAATAATGACATTGTTGTAATTCGTCGCAATGGCGCAGCTAGTTTCGGCGATACTGTGGGCAGTGTCTTTGGGCCTATTTTAAGTCCGTTCCTGGGCATCTTTAACTTGTTCAGATAAAGTCGGATTTGTGGTTTCCAGAAGTGTCACCTAGATCGCTTTTGTTGTGCTGAAGTTGTTGGAGGAAAAATTCTTCCAAAGATGGGCGGGCTAAATTCATTGCTATGATTTGTCCGTCCATCTGGCGTAGATTAGCAACAAAGTCATAGGGTTCACCTAAGATTTCGCCTTGCCAAGCGCCATCAGCCTCTAACTTCAAATGGGATAGCCATTTGTTGAGTAGCTCCACGTCACCGCCTTTGCCTTTGATGTGATAAGTGTTATTTGTCCCTAGCAATTCATCCAGGGAACCACAACAAATCAGTTCGCCTTGAGCGAGGATTGCAACGCGATCGCAAATTTGTTCTACTTCAGACAAGATGTGGCTATTAAAGAAAATTGTCTTGCCTTGTTCTTTCAATGAAAGAATAATCTGCCGCATCTGGTAGCGTCCTAGCGGATCGAGTCCAGACATTGGTTCGTCTAAAAAGACTAATTCTGGATCGTTAATTAGCGCTTGCGCCATGCCAACCCGTTGCAGCATTCCTTTGGAATACTGACGTAACTGCTTTTTGCGGGCAGCTACCAAAGGTAACCCGACTAACTCTAATAACTGAGGAATCCGCTGGCGTTGCACCTTCGCCGGAATTTGGAATAGTCCTGCAATCATTTGCAAGAATTCCCAGCCAGTGAGGTAGTCGTAGTAATAAGCGTTTTCTGGCAGATAACCAATTCGTTGCTTAACAACGCGATCTCCTAAAGGATTTCCTAGCAATAGCCCATGTCCAGATGTAGGACGGATAATTCCCAACAGCAGTTTCAATAGCGTCGTTTTCCCGGCTCCGTTTGGACCCAATAGACCAAAAGTTTCGCCGCGATAAACCGTGAGCGAACAGCTTTTGAGAGAAGTGATTTTTTGATTCAGCCAAAAGCCAGTGCGGTAGACTTTCCGCAATTGGGAAGTCTGGATGATTGGTTGACGCTCAAGTGAATTGGACTCAAAATTAGGCGAGTCTTTTGTAACCGACTTCATCTTAGTTCCAGTTACCTTTACTTCACATAAAACAAATAATGTCAACAGACATTATGGCTCAGTCAGTAGCCGATCGCACTTTTAGCGATCGCATCTGATGATGCAATTTTTGAGCAAAAATGCAAGATTATAGATAGAGTTAGCAAAAAAACTTTACTTTCGCTCGAACAAATGCAACGCTCAAAACTTATTGCTATTATTACTGGCGCGATCTCGATTGCTCTTGCGATCGTCTATTTGATAATTGTCCAGTTTTTAGACTTTCGCGGCGAGATGCTACCCGCGCCCCAAAGCCAGATACTGCAACCAACTGTTATAGCGAGCTTCCCTCGCTGCGCTTCGGAGTTTTTAGTTATGAGTTTTAAGTTTTAAGTTTAAGAGATGGTTCAACTCAAAGCTTAAAATTGAGAACTCAAAAGTGTCCCTTGTCCCCAAGTCTCTCTCATTGGGGATAATTTTCAAACAAGAATTTTTCAGCCTCAGCGCGATCGCTAATTACTCTATCCAGTTTTGCTGCCAACAGATGCTCTAAAATTTGCCGATACTGAGGCCCCGGCTTATATCCCAGTTGCTTCAGGTCATTTCCATTCAATGGCGGTTGAATATCAGCCCAAACAGTCAAATAGCGCCAAATCTGAGAGCGAATAGAGCGGGGGCTTTGCAGGACAATTAAAATCAACGTGGGCAAGTCGTATTGACGCAATAGCTGCACCACTTGACTTGGCTTGTGGCACTCAGGTAAAGATGCCATTACTTGAGTTTGATAAGAGTCAAGATTTCGCAATCGCTTGATACTGTCATCGGGAAGTTGGAGATTCTCAGCCACTTTACCGCGATATTCTGGTTCTAAGTAAGCAACAATTGATTCCAACCGCAATAACCAAGGAGTGTAGAGGAAATTTTGGATTTTGGATTTTGGATTTTGGATTTTCTCCTCAGCTCCCTGGGCTCCTCTGCTTCCATGTAAACAACACTCTAGTAAACGTAGCTGTCGCCACAACTGCCGATCTAGTTCTAGGGTGGGATGGATGCATTGGAGTGCGCCCAACTCTGCTAATAACCGCAAAGCTGCTTTCCAGTAAGGCGCTTGCAGAATATATTTCAGTTCGTTCTTGAGCCGAGTTTGGAGTGCTGGGGCTTTGCGATCGCCTGCTTGAGCGCGATCGTAGACTCCACTATCAATCGCATAGCGGATATATTGTTCTGTTTGGGCTGCGATCGCAAATCCCAGTCGCACGGCGAACCGAACAGCGCGATAAATGCGTGTGGGATCTTCAATAAAGCTATTAGCGTGTAAAACGCGAATTTGCCCCGCTTGTAAATCCAGTAAACCTCCAAAGAAATCTAACAGTTCTCCAGCACGGGGAGAAGTTAGCCTTACAGCAAGGGCATTAATCGTAAAATCTCGGCGATAGAGATCTTGGCGAATTGAACTTGCTTCAACTTCAGGGTTAGCAGCTGGATAAGGATAAAATTCTGTTCTGGCAGTCGCAATATCTATCCATAGAGAGGCGAAAATTGGGTCTTTATGCCATAGCAGAGCAGCGGTTTGAAAAGCACCGTGAATTTCTAACCTTACCTCTGGGTAAATTTGTTGTAAAGCACGGGCAAGTTCAACTCCTGCGCCTACGTCAGCTGAGCGATGAAAACCATCAACCACTAAGTCAATATCTTGTAGTCTCAGTGGTTGGGAACCACTATCTTTTGCCAGCAGCAAGTCCCGTACTGCTCCACCAACTAGATAAAGATGCCAACCTCTTTGTTCTGCCTGCATTGAGGCTTTAGTCAGCAATTCCCAAAAAGGTGCATCGAGGCGATCGCGCAATAACTTCAGAAATGAGGATGGAGGAATAACAGATACAGAATCACCTCTGCTCGATTGCCTCTTGCCTCTTGCCCCTTCCTGATGCAATTCCCGTAACAAATCGGTGCGCGTTACAATTCCGAGCAATTGACCGTTTTCCAACACGGGTAAGCGACCAATATCATATGTCACCATCAGTGCCTGAATTTCTGGCAGGGTTGTCTCTGGAGTAATTGTTTTGACATTTGTTGTCATGTAACCCTTGGCGGGAGCGTGACTGAATCCGTGATGCAGGGCAATATCGATATCTCGCCGGGAAATAATTCCCACTAACTGACCTTCAGCATTTACTACTGACAAGCCAGAGTGACCGTAACGCAACAGAATTCGTTGTGCTGACTCAATCGTAGTTTCTGGGCGGATGGTGCGGACTGGGGATGACATTAAATCTCTAGCTGTGGGCGGATGCGGAATAGTAGCTCTAAAAGAGTCAACTAGCTGTTTAATGGTGGCAGCAGCATCTACTCCGCGTAGCGATAGAGAAGCTGCTTGAGAATGACCCCCACCACCCAGCGGTTGGAATAACTCGTTTAAATTAGTGCTGGGAATTTGCGATCGCCCGATTACACTTAAGCGTTCATCCCCTATTTCCCCCACCGGAGAGCTAGCTGCCAAAAGTAGGGCATCACTTTCAGTTAACTCAATTAGCCGTGAGGCAAGACTAGATAACCCTGGTACATAGCCTGCTGTTTTGAGCAACACCCAAGAAAGCTTGTAACCTCGTACAGTTTCCGATTGCAGGTTATCTAATGCCTCTGATAATAATTCTTGTAATTGAGGTGATAAACCGGGATCGACATATTCCGCGATCGCCCGTAAGCTTGCCCCTTGCTGCATCAACCACGCTAAGGCGAGAGCATCTCTAACTGTTGCGTGGGTAAATGTGAGCGAACCTGTATCAACATGAATTCCCAAAGCCATCACCGTAGCTTCAGAGGAAGTAAGATTAACTTGCCGCTCTTGCAGTTGCTCCACAATCAAAGTTGTAATGGCACCAACATCGGCAATGTGAGTTTGAGTAGCTGGAATATCGCTAGGGATATCTAGGTGATGATCGTAAACAACGATTTCCTCTAGCTGCGGTAGATCTAACCACTGGGCTGCACTGCCGAGGCGATCGCGCCGTTGCGTATCAACTACAACTAAAGTGCGAATTTGTTCCGCGTTAACAGATCGCCGTTCAATCAGCGCATACTCATCCCGATGCAAAGCCAAAAAATCTCTCACGCTAGGATGACAACCGCCAGTTAGCACAATTTTTGCTCCAGGTAGCAGCCGTGTCAACCCTACTGCCGCTCCCAAAGAGTCAAAATCTGCGGTTGTGTGCGACAAAATTAGATCCATCTGTCAAAAGTGTGAAGTGGAGCGCTTTCCTGCAAAGCAAACCTCAGCATAAGGAAGCGCGTTGAAGTATGAAGTAAAAATTCAGCTTTCAGCCTTCAGACTTCATACTTTATCCTTTTCTCTACTCCCTATAGTGGTGCAATTTCTGATAGCTTACAATTAGGCAGCGCTTGAAAAATATCAAGCTTTACGCTCCGCTTGTTTTTATCTGCTTTATTGCTGTGTTTGGGAGAAGCACCAATGTTAACAATCCTATTTCAATTAGCTTTAGTAGCTCTGGTCTTTTTATCGTTTGCTTTGATCGTTGGGGTTCCGGTTGCCTATGCCACTCCTCAAAATTGGGGTGAATCTAAAAGACTACTGTGGATTGGTTCAATTGCCTGGATTGGTCTTGTGTTTTTGATTGGTGCTTTAAACTTTTTAGTGGTTTAAATAGGTTGCTGCCATCAATACTTTAAATTACATCTAAAAATGCTGCTTAAAGCGCGTATTATTGCTCGATTTGGGTAGTTTTAAGGTAGATTCAGCGGTAGCAACTTCGGTCGGGATAGATCGAGGCAGCAAGCACAAAATGTCTGTGTAGGGGCGATGGCATCATTGCCCCTATGTTATTGTGAGTTGTAGACGCTGCAATGCAACGTTTGTACATTATTTCTTGCCAGTGATGAACTGGTGAGGTTAGGCTGAGCTATCTGCGAATAGGAAAGCTTACGCCTGAGTATCCTATAGCTGAAGCTGGGCAAATTTTGAACGTTGAATGGCTGTAGGACGATCGCTCTAGTAAAGCAAAAAATAGCAATGGCAGTTTTCGAGGGAAGTTTTACTCATACAGAGCCTTTACGGTTTGCCGTAGTCATCGCTCGGTTCAATGACCTTGTGATTAGCAAGCTGCTGGAAGGGTGTCAAGATTGCCTGAAACGTCACGGTATCGATGCCAATCCTCACGGTACTCAGGTAGACTACATTTATGTGCCGGGCAGTTTTGAAGTGCCAGTAGTGGCTCGACAACTGGCACTGACACATCGCTATGATGCCGTGATTTGTCTGGGGGCGGTGATTCGCGGTCAAACTCCTCATTTTGATATGGTAGCTGGTGAAGTAGCAAAGGGAATTGCCGCAGCTGGGTTTCAAACCGGAGTGCCAGTGATTTTCGGCGTTTTGACAGTAGACACTATGCAGCAAGCCTTGGAAAGAGCAGGGATCAAAAGCAATTTGGGTTGGGATTATGCGATGAATGCTTTAGAAATGGCTAGCCTCATGCGTCAATTACGTTCAAGCGTGACGCTAGACACCTATGGCAATAATTCCCAGTCTCTACCCGTCTCGTTAAAAAGTGCTGTAGTGGGCGATTTACCTGTGGCTCCAGAAGAACTAGGCTAAAAAAAGGATGAAGGATGAAGGATGAAGGATGAAGGATGAAGGATGAAGGATGAAGGATGAAGGATGAAGGATGAAGGATAAAGTGTGAAATTTGTAGACGCTGCGCTACTACAGTTTTTGAACACTGTTGACATTGAGTGTTGACAGTTAACCTTCAGCCTTCAGCCTTCATCCTTTGCCTAGCTCCTCAAAAAAGGGTTGACAAACTTAGATGACTATGAGAAGATAAAAAAGTTGTAAATGCGGGTATAGCTCAGTGGTAGAGCGCAACCTTGCCAAGGTTGATGTCGCGCGTTCGAATCGCGTTACCCGCTTATGAAGTTAACAAAATTTAAAGGCACGCTTTGGTGTGTCTATGTTGTTATGTAAATATTTCTTAGTGGTTATAGAATAACCACTAGAAAATCAAATTTCTCAATCATCGCCAAATCAGAGCTTTAATGATAGTCAAAGGTCGAGAATAAAGCTTTGAGGAACTCAAAAGCGTTAGGATTTTGAAAAAGTAGTAAGTATTTGGTCAGACTGTGCAGGTTTTGGATAAACTCGTAGGATAACCACTTTTTGGTTCTACGACTGCTCGTGCGATCTCATAAGACCCAAAAAATAGATTTAACTGTCGATTACCCGTGTCCATGCCGACGGCAAGGGCGCTTAGTACCGATTACTCTGACAGAAGCATTTGGTTGCGATCGCTGTCAGCAACTGTTTGTGGTGGAAGATAATGGATACGTACTAGAGCAATTATCTACCAGCTACCCCTACAAAAAAGCGTGGCGGTGGCTGGGGAACCGCTGGAGCGTCGCGGGTTCTCGGTTTGGTCAAAACTATTTCCTGTTTGCGCTATTAGTGATTTTTGGGCTGCTGATTTTCTGGCTTCCCCTAGCACTGCGATCGCCTAATCATGCAAATATACTGGTGTTGGCATTATTAGCAGTATTGTTAGCTGTACTGCCAGCATTGATGTTCTGGCTTACCTACAACAGACGTTAAGGCGATGAGTGTTGATGCTTTTAATGCTGACTCTAACGTAGTCGCTACTGCACGTGGAGCATATCGAGCTTCGATGAAATTGGCGCTGGCTAAGGGAGCAGATCGAAGTCGAGCTGTTCAGGAAATGGCACAAGCGCTGAAGCGATCGTTTAACGACATTCTGGAAGCGAATACGTTAGATTTAGAAGCCAGCCGCGAAATGGCGGTGCCAGAACTAATTTTGGACTGGCTGAAACTGACTCCGGAACGGCTGCAAACGACAGTAGAAATTCTGCAACGGTTGGGGGGATTATCCGATCCACTGCGTCGAATTAGACACGCTGACTACCAACTTGAAGATTCCCAGACATACTGTCAGTTAATGCCGCTGGGGGTGATTGCGCTGGTTTACGAAGCATTCCCAGAGTTAGGAGCGATCGCGGCGGGTTTGTGTATAAAAACTGGTAACAGCTTAATTCTCAAAGGAGGTAGTGAAGCAAGCAATTCTAATACTGTAATTGCTCGTATTCTCCAAACAGCTTTGGAAGAAACCGGAATGCCACTTGGTTGTCTGGAACTAGTAGAAACCGAACAAGGTGGTTTAATTAAGGATTTAGTCACCCAAGACCAATATTTAAACTTAGTAATTCCCTACGGTCGTCCTAGCCTGGTACAACAGGTAGTGAGACAGGCAACGGCACCAGTTTTGAAGTCAGGAATGGGTAATTGTTACCTTTACTGGTCGCTTTCAGGCAGCATAGATATGGCTCGTTGGATGGTTTTGGATAGTCATGCAAGCGAACCAGATCCAGTAAATGCGATCGAAAAGGTATTAATTCATCACACTACTAACCACTCATCCCTGTTAACGCTTTGGAATAGCCTGCAAGACAAGGGCTTTAAAATCAAGGGAGATGCTGCCATAGTAGAGGCGTTTCCCCAAATGCCATTAGCTCAAGAATCTGAGTGGGATCAACCTTACTTAAATAAGACAGTAGCTTTTAAGGTTGTGAATAATTTAGAAGCAGCGATCGCTTGGATTAATCAACACAGTAGCGGACACGCTGATTGTATTGTCACGGAATCCTACCAAGAAAGCCGTCAATTTGCCTTGGGCGTGAATAGTGCTTCAACCTACATTAACGCTTCACCCCGCTTTTCACGCAATCCTTCGCGGGGTGAGTCAGTGTTTTTAGGGATGTCTAATCAAAGAGGGCATCGTCGGGGATTGATTAGCCCCGAAACCCTCACTACTGTGAAGCACATTGTCCAGGGAAATGGCAGATTTTAGAAAGGATGAAGGATGAAGTGTGAAGTATGAAATTTTATCCTTCATACTTCATCCTTCATCCTTTTACCTTTTATTTATCAACTAATTTCACATTCCAGGCAAGACCTAGCGATCGCAGTAATTGAATCGTCATCCAAGTGAGATCGAATTCCCACCACTGCAAACCGTGACGGGCAGAGTATTGATAGGCGTGGTGGTTGTTGTGCCAACCTTCGCCAAATACTAGTAAAGCTACCCACCAGCAGTTAGTCGAGCTATCGCCTGATTCGTGAGTGCGATAGCCAAATTTATGCGTGGCACTATTTACCAGCCAAGTGCAGTGATAAACTAATATCACGCGCACGAAAATTCCCCAAATCACAAACGACCAGCCACCCAGGAGCAAGAGAACGGCTCCCAGAGCTACCTGGATATAAACCATGTAATTTTGCAAAAACTGATAAACTGGATCGTCTGAAATATCTTTAGTAAAGCGAGGGACATCGTCTTGAGCTGGCGCGTGATGAAGCATCCAACCTAAATGACTCCACCAAAAACCTTGATTAGAATCATGGGGATCGGCTGATTGATCTGAGTGCAAATGATGAATGCGGTGCATTCCAATCCAATCTAATGGGCCTCCTTGCAGGGCAAGAGTGCCGCAAAATACCAGAAAATATTCCAGCCACTTAGGAGTTTGAAAACTGCGGTGGGTGACAAGGCGATGAAAACCTAGAGTTATTCCCAAACCGCCTGTCACCCAGTAGAGAAACAAAGCTACACCGACTGCATTCCAGTTAGTGTTACCGGGAATGAAGGCAAGAAGCGCTCCGAGGTGGAGTCCAGCGAGAGGAAGGATATTACTCCACTTTAACAGGGGTTTAGTTGATGAGGCGATCGTCATGGATTAACCTAAATTCAAAAAAAGGCACCCAATCTGCTTTAATCAAAAATCCACTAATTTTATAGCGAAAGACTTAATGATGGACAGCTATGAACAGCTGCGCTTAGCAGAACAGGCACTATTTCAGATTTTTTCTGGAATTGACACCCAGGTCAAGCAAAATCTGAAACGGGTGTTAGTAGCCTTTCGTAACCATCGGGTAGGAGCGCACCATTTTGCCTCTGTCAGCGGTTATGGACATGACGATCTCGGCCGCCAGACATTAGATCTGGTGTTTGCAGAAGTCATGCAAGCTCAGTCGGCAGCTGTAAGAGTCCAGTTTGTTTCTGGTACTCATGCGATCGCCTGTGCTTTGTTTGGTGTTCTTCGTCCGGGCGACGAAATGCTGGCAGTGGCTGGTGCGCCTTATGACACGCTTGAGGAAGTTATTGGTATAAGAGGTAACGGTCAAGGTTCTTTAATTGAGTTTGGCATCAGCTACAAACAATTGAATCTAACCGAGGAAGGAAGTATAAATTGGGCAGATTTAGGGTCAGCAGTGAGCGATCGCACTCGCTTAGTATTAATTCAGCGTTCCTGCGGCTATTCCTGGCGTTCTAGCCTCTCAATTGCCGATCTTGAAAAGATTATTCACATCGTTAAGCAGCAAAACCCCAATACCATTTGCTTTGTCGATAACTGCTATGGGGAATTTATCGAAGACCGAGAACCAACCGCTGTTGGAGCCGATCTGATGGCTGGGTCTTTGATTAAAAATCCTGGTGGCACAATTGTTACAGCTGGCGGCTACGTTGCTGGTAAAGCCGATTTAGTAGAAGCAGCTACCTGTCGCTTGACAGCGCCGGGAATTGGCAGTTCTGGCGGTGCGACCTTCGATCAAAATCGGCTGCTATTTCAAGGATTATTTCTCGCTCCTCAAATGGTGGGAGAAGCGATGAAAGGTAATCACCTCACAGCTTACGTATTTGACAAATTGGGGTATCCAGTCAATCCAGCACCGATGGCGCGTCGTGGCGATGTGATTCAAGCAATTCAATTGGGTTCGCCAAAAAAGTTAATTGCCTTCTGTCGAGCGATTCAGCAGCATTCACCAGTCGGTTCCTACCTTGACCCCATTCCAGCTGAAATGCCGGGTTACGAGAGCCAATTAGTCATGGCTGGGGGGACGTTTATTGATGGTAGTACCTCGGAGTTTTCCGCTGATGGCCCTTTACGAGAGCCATATGTGGTTTTTTGTCAAGGGGCAACTCATTGGACTCATGTAGCGATCGCGCTTGAAGCGGCGATCGATGCTGTGGGAGCGGCGCAATAAGAGAGAATGATGAGTTATGAATGCTGAATGTTAATAATTCATAATTTATCATTCATAATTTCAACGCTTGCTCAACTGTCAAAGTCAATTCTGGGATTTGGGAGATAATGCGATCGCTACCTGTGAAAACAGCTTCCTCATACAACCCTTCTACCAAGGTCAACACTGTAACCGCTGGGGGATATTTTGGGTCGTCTACCACAAAGTCTACTAGCTAGTATTCGGGAATTTCTGAGACGTTGTATTCAGCTCGTTTGCGCCTGTGGTCAACGATTTTAGTTCCTTCGCTGACAACCTCGATAACCAGTAGTGGGGGTGAATCTTCTAAGACTGCTGACTTGTTTAGCAGTCCTTGCCATTGTTCTGCTGTGACTACACATATATCTGGAATTCTAGAAGTAGCTCGTCTGCCATATTGAGGTCTTTGTACGCCGATAGAACTATGTCTAGAAATCCAATTTCTACCTAGACGTTTAATTTCCGCTTTGAAGATGTCATTCAAGGCATCAATGATGTCCGCGTGTTTACCTCTAGCTGGTGGCATTTCTACCAATTCCCCATTGACAAGTTCATAGCGGTTGTCTGTCGAGTCATCATAGGATAGATACTCTTCAAAGGTGAATAGGCGTTTGGTCGATGTTTGAGTCATGGCGATCGCTTCCTTTGGTGCCAGAACAAAGGCGTGTTTTCTTGACTTCTGTTTTCCCTAATCCCAGGCAGATTAATTATTTTTTTATTGTCTTCTCTCTGAAGGCACATATTAAAGGTTATATCTTTAATTGCTTGTCGTTTAGTCAACTAATGTTGCTTTTAAGAAGGCAAAATTTGGGATGGCTCCAATCTGGAAATTAGGGTAGGAGAGTTGTTTAATAGGAGTTAAGCGATCGCGTTTTTTTATAAGTAGCTAGGCAGATTTAAACATAAGACGTTCCAATGTCCATCCCCCTTGTTGACTTCGATTCTTCATGCCTTC
>QQTW01000355.1_pt1 | contig 28314 bp, 23 predicted proteins | sample 1904831 | NCBI WGS metagenome assembly QQTW01 (sample SAMN09435610, study PRJNA476489) | Subsurface metagenome, whole genome shotgun sequencing project. | reverse complement strand
CGTGATGGTATGTATTCCTGCTGAGATGGTAGCATCTCGAAGCTGAACTTCTGTTTCTAGACCTGTTCAACACCAACGCATCGATTGTTCGAGATCTGGCCAAGGCGGCAGCCGACTCGGCACCCAATGCCAACATCTTGATCATCTCCAACCCGGTACGATTGATGCTGGCCTCTTTCGAATATCTCTCCTGACCGAAGTGCACCAGGTCAACTCCACCGTGCCCATCTGCGCCGAGATCTTCAAGTCCAAGGGCGTGTATAACCCACGTCGGTTGTTTGGCGTGACCACTCTGGACGTGGTGCGCGCATCGCGCTTTGTCTCGCAGATCAAGAACACCGACCCGGCCAACGAGAATGTGACGGTGGTCGGTGGACACTCGGGCGTGACCATCGTCCCGCTGCTGTCGCAGGCCAATCATCCCGATATTTCTGGCTCGACGCGTGACGAGCTGGTCAAGCGGATCCAGTTTGGCGGCGATGAGGTGGTGCAGGCCAAGGGCGGCGCGGGCTCGGCGACGCTGTCCATGGCCATGGCCGGCGCCCGCTTCACCGAGAGTCTGCTGAAGGCCGCTCAGGGCCAGTCGGGCGTGGTGGAGCCGACCTTCGTCGAGAGCCCGCTCTACAAGGACCACGGCGTCGACTTCTTTGCGTCCAAGGTCGAGCTGGGCCCCAATGGCGTGGAGCGCATCCACGAGGTCGGCCCGATCAACGAGTACGAGGAGAAGCTGATCCAGACGGCGCTGACGGATCTGAAGAAAAATATCAACAAGGGTGAGTGACACTCATCCGTCAAGCGTCATTATATTTCTCGCTGACAATTTGTTGCAGGGGTGGACTTTGTGAAGCAGAACCCATAGAGCAGCGTCTTGATTCGGTAGCAAGATCCGCATGAACTCTTCCGCTTGCCTCTTTCCTATCAATACGTTGGGGGAGGTGAGACATCATGTTCTGTGCACCATTGAAAGACTTTTGTAAGCTATTCGTTGCAGTTTTCCGTCCGTCTCAATTTGGATTCACGTTTCATTCTTCTCGGCGCGATGCCCACTGGGACTTTTTCTGGCTGCCCAAACCCGTGTGCAGAGTGTATTGATTCATGTGCGGTTGGGGTTCTAAGCGGATCAACCCGTTGGTTGCTCTCTGTTGGCCTCTGGCAACTTCTCTGCGCTAACATTACCGGTGGCTCTACGGTTTGCTATCAAAAGCCAGTCCAACCCTTGGGGCTATTGACACCAGATGGTCGAAGTGTCCCTTTCTTTTCTGTCTGAGATGATCGACGCTGAAATCTGCCTCTCTCTCCCTCGTCGACTCGATGGTAGCAGGATTGTCATGCGATAGTTGAATTCGATAGGTTTGCGCACCCCGACAGACCAATCTACCAGCCTCGCCAAGGAGACGTTATCAATACCACTTCACGACAGCGCACTTTCACTTAGACAGCAACGACGCTCAAATTGCTTGAATTTCGGTACCGGTATTTGTTCTTATCTCCTATCATGTACTTCATCCTCCCGGTGATATCCCCCATTAACAATTGGTCAACACATCTAGTTAACGGACAAAGCAGGTTCAGATGGATGAATCTTCAGTGAGCGATAATAGGAGCTCCATTCTTCTATCCTGCTCTGATATTTGATTGATAAATCTCATCACCAGCAGCTCAATGCAGAAAGGAACATGAACGTTGTCGTCAACTTGATGCGGGCCTTTCGGTCTGATTATTGTGGGGCTGATCGAGCGCTTTCCACCCAGACGATGGCCGACCAAGAAAACCCTCTCTCTTCGTTATTAGTCGATGGAGGATCATATACTGTGCCAACCCAAGTCGAGACAAGAGTTTTGCGTCGTCATCATACGGTAATAACGGGCGTGCTGTCGTTTCAAAGGAGCAGCCACGCTTTGCAAGCCACAGATACCTGAGCCACAGTCACGTGATCAATCTGCCGGCTCTGCTACCCCGATATCACGAGACAGCTTAAGCATCAGTCAGTGGATAATGTCGGCGAATAGAAACAATAGAAACCAGTCAATGTGCAATCGAACAATGCAACCCATATCCCAACTTAATCAATATTCAATCTGTCGAATGGCTGTGTCACGTGAATAACTTCCAATACGCCTGTGTTCGTGGTCGGATGTTCGAAGTCGGTCGGCAGAAATGATGGCCACCCTGGGTCACGTGATGAGGTTCCTTTGCTGTAGAAATCACCGGGTAGTTAGATACAGTATGATGATTAGAATCGAGTAGCCAGCCCATTACGCTCGAGTGCCTCCTCCATTCGCCAAGGTAAGGAAATGATGTAGTTTTAGATCTCTTCTTGCGTCAATCGATCCCATTCCTCCCGTAGCGCCTGTTTGAGAGCGTCAAGATCAGTGAAAGCACCGCGTGCTTTGAGTCGTTGTTTGAGTAGCCGCCAGATATTTTTGATGATGTTGAAGTTTGGGGACGAAGGTGGCCACTCGTTGATACAGACAACTCCTCAGTCCGTCTTATAGTGTTGCATCTTAGGGTTATTTCGTCCGTGTGCCTTGTTGCCATTTTCAACGTAGATAAATCTTTGACCTTCTCGGATGACAAAAAAAGGGATCACTTGTGCATCGAGCATTTGATGCTTATAGTCGTCCATCAACATTCCTCCACGTCTTCCATGTCCGTCCAAAATAACCAGTTCACTTTTGTAATTCCATTCCACAGTAGCCCAGACGCTAAAACTGATACGCCCGGAGTAGAATCGATGTTGCATACAGTCTTGGCAATATCGTTCGTCTTTGGTGCGTATGACCCATGTCTTTCGTTGCTTGCCGGTCATGAAAGTGCATTCGTCTAACCAAATCATCTTTTTCCATTGCTCAAGCGTCTAATTCTCATGATCTTCAGCAAACATCCTCCGTCGTACACGTGCTTGTTCAGAGATGAATGGTTTTGGGCAAGCTTTACACTTATGATAATCGTGTGCATTGAGCTCTCGCTGAATGGTTGAACTAGATGCCTGATGGAGTTGTTAGCGGAATTAGTCAATACAATAACTATGTTAAGCTTACCGTGAGATTGCACATTCTCCTAAGCTTTTCCCAAGCTAGCATACGAGCTGGCCATCCATCGTTCTTTATCTTTTCAACAACCCGGTCAACCTCACCAGAAGAGAGAAGATGAGGCCGGCCAGCACGGGTCTTTCCTGTTCGTCGGCTTTTTTCTGACTTAGCCAGCCGTCGGACCGTAGTCCGAGGAACGTTCAGCTCTTTGGCAACCTTTGATTGACTCCAATGGGCTTCATGTATAAGTGCCTTTACTCGGTTTTTCATCGGAGTATCCCATTCACTCCGGGTCTTCTCTTTTTTCAACGGCATGGTTGCTGACTGAATATATTCTAGCTACTCTAACTACCCGGTGGTCTCTACAGCAAAGGAACCTCATCACGTGACCCAGGGTGGCCATCATTTCTGCCGACCGACTTCGTTCGATCTTCCCGACGATGGCCTGAATTGGTGGTGGATGTGCCCCGATGCAACCGCCCGTTGGCCGATTTCCAGCGCGGAAAATCCCCCTTTCAACCCAATCCGGCAAGCCCCCTGACTATCGATAGCGAATGAATGATCCTGAAATGTGCCCTCACTGCGCAAGAAATGTCTCACCAATTCCGACCGTCTATAATTCCTGGTTCGAGAATGCGGGTGGCGAAGTGCATTTGCTGTGCTGACAGGTCACCTTTTCATCGGCTCTGAGGCTGGGCTGGACTGGGCTGGACTGCAGGTTTTCTCACCCTCGCCATCACCCTGCAGCGGCTGCTGCCATTCACTGGCGGTGAACGGTATCCCGGCGCCAAAAGTGAGGGTAAAGTGACTTACATGAGGCTCTGCGCTTGTAGGGGATTCGCCTCAGTCCCCCAACCGAGCGAAGTTGAAGGGCTGTGTGCGTGAAGAAAAATCTTTTTCTTGGTGCGTGTGTCAGACGGCGGTCCCCCGTTGCCCTTATAATCACGGCCCCAGCCACCCCCGGACCGACCCATTTCCCCCAGATTCCATCTCTCGTCGTCTTCTCTTCTTCTTCCTTTCTGTTCATTCAACACTCTCCACTCTTTCACTCTCTCTTCAACTCGTCCATCTCTGGTCGTTGGAGTTCATCGCATCATCGTCTCAGCGAATAGAGCTAGATCAAGAGCCACGATAGAGCAGCCTCGCGATCGTCGTTGATCGCAGTCCCCTGCGGGCTCGCATCTTCGCCTTCGTCGTCGTCGTCTTCGATACCCCATAGATTTTTATCGTTGTTCGCCACCCGAGCGATCACCATTTCACCCGCTAATCCACGTTTACTCAACATCACAACGTCTGAACAAATGGCTCCCGCGGTCGATATCGCTGAGGCTGCGAACAGCAGCGGAAAGACGATGGCGGCCGAGAACGCCAAGTCGGTGCAGGTGCTCGATGAGCTGTTGAGCAAGTTGAGCGTCTCCAAGACGGCCGACGAGACCAACGCGGCTGCCGCCAACATCGCCTCGTTCATCAACGGACCCATCGAGGAGCATGATGCCCCCACCAAGTGAGTATTTCCAGCGTCCGCGGTCGCAGATGCGACCGCGCATGTGGAAACTTCTACAGAATCGCAGACTGACGATACAACCAGGACCATCAACAAGCTGAAGCAGCAGCTCGCCAACAAGAAGGACGCTGCCGTTCGAGAGCGGGCCCTACACACGATCCAGGCCATTGCGGGACATTCCGACGTCTCACCCGCTGTCGAGCCCTATCTGGTCATCCTGCTGGAGCCGACGCTCGCCGCGGTGGGCGACAAGATCACCTCGGTCAAGAACGCCGCCCAAGCGGCCGCCGTGGCGGTCACCAAGGCCATCAACCCCAATGCTGTCAAGGCCGTGCTGCCCACCATCGTCAAGTCGATCCTCACGGCGCAGAAATGGCCCGAGAAAATGACCGGCCTCAAGTGCATCGAGGCGCTGGTCGAGAGCGCCCCCGCTCAGCTGGCCTATCGCGTGCCCGATCTGATTCCCGTCGTCTCCGAGTCCATGTGGGACACCAAGGCCGAGGTCAAGAAGGCTGCCTACGGCACCATGGAGAAGGTCTGCGGCCTGATCGTCAACAAGGACATCGAGCGCTTCATTCCGGAGCTCATCAAATGTATCGCCAAGCCGGAGAACGTGCCCGAGACGGTCCACCTGCTCGGCGCCACCACCTTCGTCACGGACGTGCACGAGCCCACGCTCGCCATCATGGTGCCCCTGCTCGACCGTGGTCTGGCGGAGCGTGACACGGCCATCAAGCGAAAGTCGGCCGTCATCGTCGACAACATGTGCAAGCTCGTCGAGGACCCTCAGATCGTCGCCGCCTTCCTGCCCAAGCTGATGCCGGCGCTCGAGAAGAACTACGACAACCTGGCGGACCCGGAGGCGCGCGAGAAGACGAAGCAGGGTCTCGACACGCTGACCCGCGTCGGTGCCGTCAAGGATGGCAAGATCCCCGAGGTTTCGCACGCCGGTGATATCGCGACGGTGCTCGCCATCCTCAAGGATGTCCTGACGCCCACGCACAAGGACGCCATCGCCAAGTTCGGGCCGGCGCTCGAATACATTGCCGCCATCGCCGGTCAGCTCATCGACGAGAAGGAGACCGATTCGGCCATCTGGAGCGAGAATGTGATGGCCTACGTGACCGCCATCGTTGGCGAGGCCGACGCGCGTTCGGTTGCGGACGCCCTGCGCAAGCGCGCCTCGCCCGGCGCCGCCGATGCCGACGAATCGGACGAAGATGACGAAGAGGGCGAGGATCTCTGCAACTGCACCTTCAATCTGGCCTACGGTGCCAAGATCCTGCTGAATCAGACGCATCTCCGCCTCAAGCGCGGCCAGCGATACGGTCTTTGCGGCCCCAACGGCTCGGGCAAGTCGACGCTGATGCGCGCCATCAACAACGAGCAGGTCGAGGGTTTCCCGCGCAAGGACGAGGTCAAGACGGTCTTCGTCGAGCACGACCTGGACGCCGCCGATACCGAGCAGACGGTCGTCGGCTGGACGCAGAAGAAGCTCGAGGAGACGGGCGTCAAGATCGAGAAATCGAACATCGAGTCGAAGCTGCTCGAGTTTGGTTTCTTGCAGGAGCAGTTTGAAGCCCCCATCACCTCGCTGTCCGGTGGCTGGAAGATGAAGCTAGCCCTGGCCCGCGCCGTCTTCGAGGAGCCCGACATCCTGCTGCTCGACGAACCCACCAACCATCTCGACGTCAAGAATGTCCAATGGCTCGAGCAGTACCTGATCAACTCGCCCTGCACCTCGATCATCGTCTCGCACGATAGCAAGTTCCTCGACAATGTCGTCCAGCACGTCATCCACTACGAGCGCTTCAAGCTGAGACGGTACCGCGGCAATCTGGCCGAGTTCGTCAAGAAGGTGCCCTCGGCCCGTTCTTACTACGAGCTGGGTGCCTCGGAGATGGAGTTCAAGTTCCCCGAGCCCGGTTTCCTTGAGGGCGTCAAGACCAAGGCCAAGGCCATCGTGCGCGTCAGCAACATGACCTTCCAATACCCAGGCACCTCGAAGCCGCAGATCTCCGACATCTCCTTCCAGTGTTCGCTGGGCTCGCGTATTGCTGTCATTGGCCCGAACGGCGCCGGCAAGAGCACGCTGATCAACGTCCTGACGGGCGAGCTGATCCCGACGATCGGCGACGTCTACACGCACGAGAACATCCGCATCGCCTACATCAAGCAGCACGCCTTCGCCCACATCGACCACCACCTCGACAAGACCCCCTCGGAGTACATCCAGTGGCGCTTCCAGACGGGCGAGGACCGCGAGACGATGGACCGCGCCAACAAGATCATCACGACGGACGACGAGAAGGCCATGGACAAGATCTACCGCATCGATGGCTCGCAACGCCGCGTCATCGGCATCCACTCGCGCCGCAAGTTCAAGAACTCGTACGAGTACGAGTGCTCCTTCACCATCGGCGAGAACATCGGCATGAAGAACGAGAAGTGGACGCCAATGATGACGGCCGACAACGCCTGGATCCCGCGGTCGGAGATTCTGGCCTCGCACGCCAAGCTCGTCGCCGAGGTCGATCAGAAGGAGGCGCTGGCGAGCGGTCAGTTCCGACCGTTGGTACGCAAGGAGATTGAGCAACACTGCGCCAACTTCGGCCTGGACGCCGAGCTGGTCTCGCACTCGCGCATGCGTGGTCTGTCGGGCGGACAACGGGTCAAGGTCGTGCTGGCCGCCTGCTCGTGGCAGCGACCTCATCTGATCGTCTTGGACGAACCGACCAATTACCTCGACCGGGACTCGCTGGGCGCGCTCTCCAAGGCGCTCAAGGCCTTCGAGGGCGGTGTCATCATCATCACCCACTCGGCTGAGTTCACCAAGGATCTGACGGAAGAGGTGTGGGCGGTGCTCGACGGCAAGATGACGCCCTCGGGCCACAACTGGGTTCAGGGTCAGGGTGCCGGCCCGCGGCTGACCGAGAAGGATGACGAGGAAGAGCGCTTTGACGCCATGGGCAACAAGATCGAGGGCGGTAAGAAGGCCAAGAAGCTGACGTCGAGCGAGTTGCGTAAGAAGAAGAAGGATCGCATGGCTCGCCGCAAGCGTGGGGAGGAGGTGTTTTCGGATGAGGAATAGACTGATCGTGCTGGTCGGCTGCATCTAATGAGGTTAACGTTGAGGGATGTGGGAAGAACGGATCAAGGGATGAAAAGGACATGGGCGGCAGGTGGGGGATTGTATGCAGCGGAGAATGGATCGCATGTGGTTTCTCTGTCGATTGCTAGGTGTTGCGGGTTTTATTTCTTTCATGGCTACGTTCTCTCTCTCGATAGATATGCTCGAGAATACATCAGATTGTTATCCTGAGAACCTCGTCAACGCTCGCTGTGCTACGTAAAGTTTCCACGTAAACCTCTGGCTGCTGTTCTTTTCCCGCCGCTGTCGCCCAGACTTCTCGTGTATGACAGCGAAAACGACGACGCTTCAGCTGAATGCTTGCGCTGCAACTGACCGTCATCTTCGAACATCCAGTCAGCACACCACAAATCTACTCGAAATTCTGACTGGACCAATACCCCCCGCCGCAGTCTCCAACGTCGTCCATGGACCACAAGAAGCTTCTTCGAGCGGATTGGCCACTCGAACCTGACGCCGAGCTATGCCATCTGAGTGGTTATCTCGACCGCGGTGACTTTCAGGCCGTTCTGCAGTCACCAATCGCACGATGGCTCCTTGGGTTCGACGAGCATCACCCAACGACATCGACCCACTCTGAGGATGTGTCCACCGGGGACATTCTGGCCGGTGCGGCCGAACGTCTTGACCAGTTGCTCCAGACTGCCACAGGAGAGCCAGAAATTGAGACAACACAGCTCCGACGTGATCGTGCGATCAGCGCCTTTTTCGTCGGTCACGCTGCCTTGCATGCTTTTCTGCAAGCCAACGTGACTGGCCCTCCCTTGCCCTTCTCCCCTGAAGAGCTAATTTTTCCTTCTCGAGATGTTGCTTCAGCGGGACCTACTCTGGAGGGCCGTCGAGCAGAGCTCATCCGCTGGTTGGTCGTCGATGGCGTAGGCCCTTATCCGCTCATCCCTCACGTGGAACTCTTCTGCCTAGCCCGACTCATCTTCAGTCATCCCGGACTACGTCTGAAGGGGGTGGAGCGGATGCGGCTGCGGACGAACTTCATCCATCAGAGACTGCTTACGGAGGAGAGCCCGACACTGCAAGCTTCCATCTCTGAAGACTCGGAAAGAACTGTGCCTGATCCTCAGGGCTCTACGGAGGATCAAATTGAATATTGGTTGGAGCGAGCATCGATCAATATATATTATGGCCAGGATGGCCATGCGAGGGAGGACTTGACTCAAGCGTCTCAGCTATCTGGATTTCAATTTACATTGACTGGAAGACTGGGGAAGAGGACCAAGTTTCAGCAGAAAGACACCAGTCAGCTGGTGGTGCTTGCCAAGGGCAGAGAAGAGCCATCGGCAAAAAGTCGAGAATCGGAGGCTACGGAGATCTCAAAGCCTGCAGAAGATCGCAGTGGACATGCTGGGAACGGCCCTCAAAACCTCAAACTGGACGATGATACCTTACTGGAATCGATTTCGTTCAAGAAAGACTCAAATACGTCGCCTTCCCATCAAAGTGATCTACCTCCGGCGCTGGCCGCACTGGATCCTTCTTCGCAGCCGCTTCTGAAGCCCCTGGACTCTCTGATCCTACTCGCCTATGCGTCTTCCATCTCCAATACCCTCCCTTCGCATGGCCTCACCCGAGAACAGACGCTGCCCTATGCTACACGAGTTCTCGACGGAGGCAGCTCGAACTGGCAAATTTATACTCGGGCGTTGCTGGTACGAAGCCGGATCGAGGGATATAGCTCGCGGACACAGGAGCGGGGCTTACTGCAACTACAAGCCCTGGTCGACCAGATCATTGCCGAGACTAGAACTGGTGACTCTACACATGCCGAGCAGAAGTCGAATACTACATTTCTTCCTCGTCCAGCACAGGATGACGCCGCACCGGTCACGGAGCGACTTCGATATATCCATCAACTCAACTCACCCGCTCGCTGGGAGCTCGAGGCAGAGCTAGCGGCTCGCTGGATCAGCGTCGGAGGCTTGAAGAGCGCTTTGGAGATCTACGAACGACTCCAGATGTGGGCCGAGATTGCGTTGTGTTACGCTGCACTGGACAAGAGCGAACGGGCCCGCAGCATTCTTCGACGACAACTGTTTGAATCGAGCGTCGATGTCAATGAAGACAATCAGGAAAGCCCCGAGACATGGAGTGGACCCGAGCGAAGTCCGCTACCAGCAGACGCACCACGGCTGCTTTGCATCCTCGGCGACGTCGAGCAGGAGCCCCGCTGGTACGAGCGTGCCTGGGAGGTCTCTAATCGACGGTATCCACGCGCGCAACGTGCGCTTGGACGGTACTTCTTCGCTCGAAGAGAATACACCAAGGCGGTGGATGCCTATACGAAATCACTTGCGGTCAATCGTCTGGATCATCCTGGCTGGTTCGCCCTCGGCAGCGCCAAACTGCAGCTTTCCGACTGGGATGGAGCTGTGGAGGCGTATCTGCGCGCGGTTCAGCTCAACGACGAGGATGCCGAGAGCTGGAGCAACCTCGCTGCGGCGCTGTTGAAGCGAGGCCCGCATCAGGCTCAGCTCGAGTCGTCCACCGCCTCACGGATCTTGGACGATGATGAAGACCCAGACGATGAGGTCCGTAGAGACTCCCAGAATACTCGGTCTGAAGATCCCCAACGTTACAAACACGACGCGTTGAAAGCTTTCATCCGCGCAGCACGTCTCAAATACGACGACTGGCGCATCTGGGAGAATGTCTTGACGACGGCGGCGTCCATTCAACCGCCCTCCTGTCCGGACATCATTCGTGCCATGACGCGTCTGATTGAAATCCGTGGGCCCACTCTTGGCGAGCGAAGCGTGGACGCCGACATCCTGGACCGGCTCGTGCGACACGTCATCTCCACTGAGAGTGATAAATCCTCCCAAAGTTCCGACCAGGGATTCTCGTCCGGACTGGCACGCATGACGATCGACTTGATTGAAAGGTCCATCGTCCCACTGATCACTTCATCACCGCGACTATGGCAAGTCGTTGCCCGCGTCTATCTCTGGCAGAAAAAGCCTGGATCCGCGCTGGATGCGTCCGAGAAAGCGTGGCGAGCATTGGTGGCTTCATCGACGTGGGAGACCGGGACCGAAGACCAGTGGAATGATGTCGTGGATGGGACTCTGGAGCTCGTGGATGCCTACGAGAGCTTAGGGCCCATGGATCGCACCGAAGGGCTTGGTGCGGGAGAGGGAGTGCCTGTTGCTAAGGACTGGCGGTTCAAAGCACGTAATGCGCTGAGAGTGATCATGGGGAGAGGCAGAGCGAGCTGGGAGGATACAGATGGTTGGGAGAAGTTGAAGAGCAGAATGGAGGAGATCAAGTCAGGGGGATAGAGCAGCTTCTGCTTGATAACGCTGAAGTCATACCTGAGGCCAGCTTCCTATTGAAAACAGAACCTCCTGAGCTCCCGTCCATCGAGCCATCCAGCTTGACGATAGGTGATCCCCAAAACAACGGTCCATCGGATATGCTGGACATCTGGAGCGAGACGGGCAATCTGTCATCCGCAACCGGGAGCGCAGATCGTCTCTACGAGATAATCGGTCTTTTCGATCGACATGATCAAAGAGTCACCTCTTTCCCAGCAGAGCATGACGAGGACTCAATCTACTCCGTTCGACCATCTCTCAATACTCAGATTGTTCTGTACCGTTTCCGGTGATCTCTCAATTCAATGACTGATCGATCTGGCAAGGATGATCAAGTCCACCCGGCGACATTCCTTGCAGCATATCATGCTCAGGCTTGAGGGCGGCGTATGCGGCGAATGAAAGAAGATAGATTAAGGTGCGCTAACTTATGGAGGATGCTATATGGATGCCGCGGAGACGGACCTGGTGAAGGTCACCACGGTGTATATAAAATGCTCAATGATCTTGTGACCAGCACTACAAACCTATCTGATTGATTTAGGGGGCCCGCTATTTCCACATAGCGATCTGGACTGCTCTGGTAAACTACATAGATTTTGGGCGCTTCAGATCCATTCAAGGTGGTCCTAGCAAATATACATAGTTCTATAGCCGCAGCGAAAACCTATGTGGCCGTAGCAGATTGGAGATAGTGGGTCCCTTAAATAAATGGCTTGCATCTGTGTCAGTTCGAAAGGGCAAAGCGCCCTGCTTCATTTTCAATCCAACGGAGGAAAACAGTAAAGAATAGATCAAGGTCGTTCAGAGTATAAAACGGAGTCCAGATCCTATCTAGATATGCAGCGATGCAAGGAACTGGAAGTGCGATCGCAATATCCGATGCCGCAAATAGCTCTCCTAGTGTGTGTCAATAGTAATTACTGCTCGTCAGGCTCACTAGGGCAGCACATGGCCACGTGACTATTGACACACATTCCTCTCGCGATCTCGACCAGTCGCCGCTCTAACTAAACCCATTTGGGGGGCGAAATCATCTCTCGACGCTGATTCGACCATCGTCCATCTTCCGACCTCCACCCTCGACTTTCTTTCCCCACAGAGGCTCTTCGACGACATCCACCCTCATCACCACCACCACCCAGATCCACTGGAGATTCAGCCAGCAGGATATCTATCTGCATTGCATCGCTCGGCGCTGGCGTGATCCTACATACCTATTCATACGGCATCACCGTACGGCGTCAAACCCCTACCGCTCGCATCGCGTGTGTTGCAGAAAACGGGACCAACCCTGGACTTTTCTTGAGCCTCTTCTTCTTTGCTTCCTTCCTGCAAACCTTGCCTCATCTCGTCGCCTCCTGCATCGTACATAACATCACGTCGGCTCATCACGTTGGGGGACCGACGCAGTGTCGACCATAACATCGGACATCGTAACAGAACACGGCCGTCTAGGAGCAAACACGCACCCAACTCGGCCGCGAGGAAACAGAAAAAAAAACATCAACCGCGACTCGACACATCACACCTCTACTCCCACGGCGACTACACTGGTCCTGTGGCAGGCTTTAGGAAATTTGTTTCCACTCGAGCATGCCATCGCAGACTCCGACCAGCTTCGCATCAGCAGCAGCAGGCGGCATGAGTCACGACTGGAGCGCCGCACGAGGTTCGGGCCGCACCGAGGGAAATGCCAATGCAATGGACTGGTACGTCGAGGAATGCGCGCAGATGTTGATAAAGAGGCAGCTGCTAACTACAGAACCCTGCAGGTCTCGTCCACGCGCCAATGGTGCGGGAACGGCCACCTTTCGTCGTCCGTCCCTCGCCACCTCGGCGTCGCAACCAGCGGGAACGCCAACCAGCCAAAGTCATCCTCTCAACCCAGGATCCACTCCGGGAGCTTACGTGCCGCCACATTACTACCAGACGCACTCGATGCGCAACGGCGACGGCACGGAAAATCGATTTTCCAAGGATGTCCTGTTGAGCGTGTACAAGTCGCAAAAGGATGCGGGGGAGCTGGCGAAGAACTTGACCGATCTGGTGCTCGGCGACTGGCAAACGGGAGGTGGCGCGACCACCGGTGGCTCGCTCTGGAATCGGCGTGATGAAGGTGCCAAAGACAGTGCTCCAGGCGCAGATGTGTGCTGGGACGCCAATGGTACCATCGTCCCGTTGGCCTTGCTCGAGATGACTGAAAGTGAACGAGAGGTAAGAATGAGCAAGATCTTGTTGATCGTGTGTACACAAGCGAGTTCACATCTGACTTGACGTGCAGCATTTCGCCACGTCGGTAAACTCGCCGCTTAAGCCACCACCGGCACCTGGCGCGGTCAAAGAGCAGCATCCCTCAGGGGTGACCCGAAAGACGTCGTTCTCGCAGGGTCTCAACAGCCCGTTTGGCGGGCCGGGGCAAACGTCAACGCGATCGACCGCACGGCATCGAGAATCGACCGATTCATATTTTGGTGATGCGTCCCTGACGTCGCCGACGGGGGGTGCGAATCGGCACAGCAAGGACGAGAGTGGCCTACCCACCCCTCCCCCACCTCTCCTACGACGACGCACCGACACGAAGGAGATCACGCAGCCATCCACCCAGGGCGAGCGCGACAAGGACTCGAGCCTGCGCGATAGCGGGCTCGGCACGTCGGCGGGCTTCGCGGCCTTCCCACGCCGGAGCATCACGTTGGGCCCAGGCGCCACCTCTTTACCACCCGCATCGCCATGGGGAACCGGAACGAGCTTCTCGCCCATGGGTTCATTTGGTAATCTAGGTCAATCGGACTCCTCGGGTCAGCCGGCCACTCCGGGTGAACGCAAGCCTGCCATTTCGACCGCGCGAAGTACCAGTCGGTGGTCCAAACTGATGAGTCGAGGTTACCCCGAGGAAGGTGGACCGTCGGAAAAGCTGTCGATTGGGAATCTGGGACGACTCAGCGAGGCCGATACGGAGTCATCATCGCGCGACTGGGTCGAAGCGCGAGCCAACCAGCCCCAGAGTAACGAAACGGACATCTATGGCGATCGTCCACGTCAGGACGGTAGCTCAGCACTGGGTGGCATTCCCGAATCAAGCCATCGTCAGAACTCTCGCCTGGGAACGCCGACCGCGCCAGGGTCGCGAGAGGGTCTGGGATTTGCGGACATGGCCAACGCGTCGCTGCTCAGCGGACTTCGAGATGTGCTGTCCGAGCGCACCAGTCAGCCGCCACCGGAGACTTCCGCTCATCAGAATGTCTACGGTGGAGGCGAGCCATTGAGCCCAACCGAGACCAATCCGTATCAGAGTCCGGTGCCCGAGAAAGCTGAACCAGACGACATAGGGGCCGATGGCTCGAACCTGCAGACGCTGCGTCATCCGGGATTCAATCCGCTCACCTACGAAAGCATGGGTGGACGCCTTCCGGGGACCTCAGAGATGCTCTCCAGCATGCCGGCGTCTTTTGAGGCGCTCACGGCGCCAAGAGGACTCCCTTTCGGTGCCGCTCCGGACAGCGCGTTCTCAGGACTCGGTGGAATTGGCGCCAGCAGCCGTGCGGGCCTGCTTCCAGGATGGCCTGCAAGCACCGGCTCGGAGCGGGAGCAGAGCCGGTTCGCATCGGAGCTCAGTCACTCCATGTTTGGTGGTGGCGCGGCAGATCTTCCGTCTTCGTCCGGCATGGCCACGTTGCGGGCTGGACTACCAGGCTCGGGCGTGGATGAAGGAGGACCGCTCAGCCGCGGCGGCGGAGGACGTCTAGGCTCATTGTTTCCCTCGGCCTCGTACGCTCAGATGCAGAGTGGTGAGCTATCGAGGCTTTCACGTCAGCCCGAGTCGGATGAGTCGAGTATGCTCTACTCCCAAACGAGTGGAATGGATGCGTCCGGTCGGGCTGCGCTCGCGAATCCGGGGTCTGGCTTGCCGTCGTCCGCCCATCCAGACTTGAACAGTCCATTGCGAGCGGGTCATGGACTGTTTGACGAGCTGTTGCCGTCGATGCTCGACAGCGGTCGGAACAGGGGTTCAACCGCTGGTTTCCCGTCCATGGATGCATCGTCGCGAGCAATGACCTCCGCGGGGCTGTCCGACGCCGTTCCTACCTCCACCATGGGCGCCAGTACGATGCCAGCGTTGAGCACGACACAGGCGGGCCCACCGCCATCCCAGTTGACCACCACCGCGACGCAGCAGCCGCCACAGTCACAGCAGCGACAGATGGTCATGCCCGATCGAATTCGCTGGATCTACCGAGACTCGCAGGGCGCCACGCAAGGGCCGTTCACGGGACTGGAGATGCACGACTGGTTCAAGGCGGGCTTCTTCTCGGCCGAGTTGCTGGTCAGGAAATATGAAGACCCTGAATTCGAACCACTAGGGCAGCTCATCCGCCGCATTGGCAACTCGCGGGAGCCGTTCTTGGTCCCACAGATTGGTATCCCGCATGGACCGCCCAGCAACCAGACGGGGCCGTGGAGCGGTGGAGGTGCAGGATCGAGCAACCAGACCACGTCTCCAGGCTCGGTCCAGCCTCCGTTCGCGGGTGCGTTCCCCAGCTTCGGTACGACGCTCACGGCGGAGCAGCAGAATGCGTTGGAGCGACGCAAGCAAGAAGAGCAGTTCTTGATGGCTCGTCAGAAAGAGTATCTGGCCCAGCAGCAGTTGGTTCAGAAACAGATGCACCAGATGCATGCCGTTCATCCGCAGCAACTCCACCATCATTCCAGCGCGCACAGTCTGCACAGTCAGCCCAGTTTCGGTAGCATGACCTCGCCGAGCGCATTCCATCCGACGCCACCGCAGGGACCGATTCAGCCTCCGCAGGCAGTCCCGCCGTTCTACGACCATATGCGATTGGGCGGGCCTGCCTATCTTGGGCCGATGGGACTGGGGAATGAATATCCCGGGGCAGTTTCAGCAGCGGCACCAACCCAGCAGATGCGTGATGAGGAGCTGGCGGCGTTGCTGGCACGACAGAATCTGGGTCGGGAAGCTCAACCGCCGCCGCAGGGTTTCGGGGCGGCGGCCTTCCATCAACCACCACCACAGCAGCAGCAGCAGCAAGATCCATCGGGCCATTCTCAGCACGTGACGGCCATGCTCGCGCAGAGGGCCCAACTACAACGTGAGCAAGCGAAGCATGACGCGATGCTAGTGCCGAGCTCAGACGAACAGCAGGCCCCCCACGACCGCCTCCAGGAGTTTAACGAGCTGCGTCGACTCGAGGAGTATGGAGCGGGGGGAGGTATGATGGGCGGTGGTTCGGTTGATACCATGCAGCAACAGCAGCCTCAACATCAGCAGCAGCAACGGGTGCAATCCAGCACGCACGAAGATGTGGAGCGGTCGCACATGCAGAGTTTTATTCAGCCGGGACAGCGTCCAGTGGAATCCCAGCCGGAGGTGCTGTCTCTGACACAGCAGGTGCAGAAGGCGGCGTCGGAGAAGCAATCGCCAGCGGGATTGGTGGGCCAGGCAGAGTCGACGACGGCATGGGATAGTACTGGTGATGTGGGAGGTCTTCCGCATCCGTTTCCACCTCCGCCGCCACAGTCCATCTCGCCACTACCAGCACCGGCGGCGCAGCGCAATCGACAGCAGTTGCCCGATGCGTTAACTATTGAGCAGGAGGCGCGGATGCGTTCTCCGACGTCGTCCGTGGAGACTCCTAGTGCATTGTCGTCGGTGGCACCGTGGGCCAAAGACGCGTCGGATGGTCCCAAGGGTCCGTCGTTGAAGGAGATTCAAGAAGCGGAGGCCCGTAAGGCCGCGAAAGCCGAAGAGATGGCGGCGATCACGCGTCGACAGTTCTTGGAGCAGGAACGGGAGCGATTGAATCGGGAAGTGAATGCCAATGCGAGCGCGCTGCAGGGTCTGCCCTCGTCGTCGACGTGGGGAAGTGGTAGTAATAATACGCCGCCGATTACCCCGACGGGCACGGCGTCCGCGTGGGTCAAGCCGTTGGTGAAGCCGAATGTTGAGGGGACGAAGAAGACGTTGGCGCAAATTCAAGCGGAAGAAGAAGCGCGTAAGCAGCGTGTGGTGAATACGAGTAGTAGTACTACTGCGGGTGGCGCGTCGAGTGCCGTTGGCGTCGGAGCAGGCAAGCGATATGCCGATCTGGCGAGCAAAGCGGCTGCGGCATCGGTGTCGGTCTCCTCGCAGGGAGTGGGGGGGAGTGTGAGCGGTAGCGGTGGTAGTGGTGGGGCATGGACAACAGTGGGCGCAACAGGGAAAGTGAAAGGGCAGAGTGGTGGTGGTGTTCCGGGTGCTGGAGCGCGAGCTGTGAGTGGTGGCAGTGTCGGATCTTCAGGAGTAGCGACAGCAGCAGCCAGCAAGACTCGGCCGGGTGTATCGACGGCAGCGGCATCAGCAGCGCGTGGATCGAGTAATAATCCCACCAGCGGAGTTTCACCAAGCACCCCCAACGCGCAAGAGGAGTTTGTGAAATGGGCTAAAGGGCAGCTATCGAAGGGTTTGAACTCGAACATTAATGGTGTGTATCTTTTATCGTCATTCCCATTCATATCCAGCTCCCACAACCCACTCTACCAAAGACAAGAACTAATATATGATGAATGTTGTAGTTGACGACTTCGTGCAACAACTCCTCCTCTTCCCCGCCGAAACCGAAATCATTTCCGAATCCGTGTATGCCAATTCTCAGACTATGGACGGTCGACGATTCGCCGTTGAATTCCTACGACGAAGGAAATTAGTCGATAATGAGGGTGGTGGCAATACTTCTTCTCTGCAGACACCCGTTTCTGCAGGTGGTGCAGGTGGGAATAACAACAGTGGGAATAACAACAGTGGTAATAATAGTAGGGAGAGTAAGAATCAGGGTGGATGGAATGAAGTCGCGAAGAAGGGTCCATCTAGTGGTAATAATGGCAAGGGCGGCGATGGAGAGGGACAGGCTGCTTTTAAGGTCGTGGCTGCGAAGAAGAAGGGGAGACGCTGAGTTCATACGTGAAGTTGATCGTTCCTGTTGGTGGTTGAGTCATTCAGGCTACTGAGTTATGTACTGTAGCTCTGGATGGATGGATGGATGGATAGGTAGTCCGTAGAATCAGAAGATGGAGAAGGAGAAGAGGGTATGGGATACTTGACAGTAGAGTAGTCGTTTAAGTAAATCGAGCAAGCGAGTCAGCAAAGCAAGGAATGAAAATGTGTCATCTCATCCCTTTAACCTCTATGTCTCTCCTTCATTGCCTGTTCATTCCAGTCAAACAGTAGAGCATTTAACATCTCCAGATTTGATTCGATCTAATGGAAGGGGAAATATATATGTATGTTCCGTCCCAGTCACGAAGTGCTCGGCTTCGTGAACTCCTTGTTCCGTTCGCCAAGTGGACGGCTTTCCGAAAATGCCGTTCCAGTTGGAGGGTACCATTCTCCCTTTGGTGTCCTTCAACTCGGGCGAATATTCTTTGAGTTTGTCCAACCTTTCAATCCAGTCTGCTGACCCTTGTCCGCTTGTTAGTAGATGTTGATTGTCGACCAAAACGCAATCCTTTCCGCGGCTGCTTCGCCACTCAAACGGTGATTTCAGAAAGTCGTTCCCTTTGCGAAATTTGATGACTGCTTCTTGAAGTAGCTGTCACATTCACGAAGCCGAGTACGTCCGCACTGGGAAGGAACATATACATATAGCCCCGCTAGAGTGAACACAACCTAATAAACTCTACCCCATTAATGACTTGAAATCGAAACTCTTCTTCACTCCAATCTGATTCAGGCCCAATCCCTTCTTGGACGAAAACTCTTACTCCGTACAACGAACATTAGATGATCTTGCAGATGGTATAGATGACGACGAGAAACACATGGCAAGAGACAAAGAGAATAGTTCTACTTAGAAAGAGATAGGTGGTGAAGGAGAGCGGGACTTAGGAAGTCAGCGTAACTGCCTTCCCTGTTCACTTCTCCCAATGACTCCAATTCCTTTCTCCGTCCAATCTAGGCCTAATCATTCCTTGGGGAGGAATCCTTACTGCACACAACGGACACTAGATGATCGTATAGAGATGGTAGATAGAATTCCTTACCGCAAAGAACACCCAGATAATCGACCGTCCAAACATAATATAGATAGAGACGAGAACCGCAAGCACAGAAACCCGAAAAACAAGAACAGATTTAGTTAGGAAAGAATCCGAGGAGGTTGGAATGGCGAGGTTTAGGAAGTCAGCGTAACCGCCTTCCCCACCCACTGGTCCCGAAGAGTCGTCGAAGAATGGATAATCGACTGATAGATCCAGTTCCCGACATCTGCTCGAGGGATGGTATTTCCCACCGCCGGCTTCCCATCGTCTTCCATCCCCCTGCCCAGCTCCATTTTCCCACCACCCTTTTGGTCCCGACTCTGTGCTGTACTCGACGAAATACTTCTCTCCCAACCCACTCTCACTTTCTCCACCCCCAACTTTTCTCCATCGGTAAGAAGACTCGGTCGAAGAATCACCGAGCCTCGTATAGGTACCTCCTCTTTCTTCTTTTTCGTCTGTTGATCGATGAGAACCTCCTCCATGGCTTGTTTATCGTCATGAGGAATCTTGAGTAACCAATGATACAACGGGATCATCAACACGGGAAGATCTCGGGTCTTGGCGGTGGCGAGGCCGGTTGTGCTGATTGCTACTATTACCGGTTTTTTCATCCCCGCTTTGTTCTCCCTCGCCGTCGCTGCTTCGCCCGGGACCGCACCGAGCGTGGATGGCGTTCCCTTTTCAGATGGCGTCCTGAGAAGAGAAGAAACAGGATACCTCCCCGACATAATCTCCTTCAGGGAGTTCACGATGTTGGTCATCGCGTCTTGACAGATCCGTGGATCCTGTAGAGTGACAGGTCGCAGGAGATTGAATTGTAAGGCTGGGGTACTTCCCACCCCGGAGATGATGATGTCGACGACTTCGTTGTTGACTTCATCGATGAGGAGAGTCCGGGAGACGGCGACGGGGTCTTTGATGTCCCCTTGGATGATACGGAGATTGGTATCGATGGTGGATGCCGGGAGGGAGTGTTGCGTGAGGAGGAGATTGTGGAGTTTAGATGCCGAGCGTGATACTATACATGTGTTAGTATGGGAGCCAGAGGGGATGGGAAGGGGAAGAGGGGTATATACGTACAAGCAGTGCATCTATGTCCACCCTTCAAGGCTAATGCGAGAGCAGTGCCTGCGCAACCACCTGTTGCGCCGAAGAAGGCGACCGTCGGTAAGGAGTCTGAAGCCATTGTTGATGATTGATGTATCGAATGTTGCTTGTGATGCTTAGATTGCAATGTCGATGTCAAGATGGTGCAGGGCAGTTGCTGAAGCCAGACTAAGGCGGATGATCACGTCCATTATATACACCTCCTCGAGCCGTCGTTCCGGGCATACTTGGTAAAGCCATAGGGTGCACTGCCATTGCGTACGTGGACAGTGTATGGAAGAAATATTTACGCCGACGGAGGTTCGTTATAAAGGAGTTGGTGTTTCGTAACGCAACGCGGATGAACGTTGCGGAGGAATTCCCGCCCGATAGGGATTCCCCAGACGGGAACTAACCCAAAGGGGAATAGCATTCGGGGGGAAAATCTGCCCGAGCGGGCCGAAAAGAAATTCTGGCGGAGGACGGTTAAGCCGAAACGTTTTGAGGCTCTGAGGGCTTGGTGCCAGACTGTTTACATATCGAAACTAATAGCCTCGATATGAGACTTGCGCAACGAGGTTGCTCGCCATATATCCATTCTGACTATCTTCGACGTCTCTTCATTGGTGGAGATAATCGACGATGGTATCATAAGCCTATCTGCATCAGAGTTGTACAGGGTAGTCGAGCGCATCAGTCGTCCACCTCGAAGCATCCCTTCCCCAGCCTTCTCAACACATTCCACCGCAGCAACAATGGAAACAACAACCGTCACTCATCAACCCTTAGTTACCGCACCCCTACTCCCATCATCCGAAGGGGCAATACTCACAAACCTAATTCCGCCAATAATGAAAAGACCAATACCAGACACGAGAATCCCAGAAGGGAAGATGATGATACACCCTCCAAATCGAGAGGAGTAAAGATAAACACAATCCTAATCACCCTTCCCATCATCATCGTCCTGATCCAATCCCTCGGTCAAATCATGACCGTTACGGGACCGAGCATGGCGCCTACATTGTCACCTGAATATACAGCCATCCGAAAGAGGGATCGGGTGTGGGTCAGTTCTTTGAAGAGCATTTGGCCTGCTTGGATCAGTATTCGTGTTGGTCCTAGTAGTGCTGTTGGGGAGGCTATAGACCAGGATGAGCGCGATGGTGATGGCGATGGGGAAGACGGTGGAGGAGTGGGACAAGAGAAGGTGATTTCGAGGGGAGATGTCGTTGCGTTTTGGTACGTTACTTTTTTTCCTCTCCTCTGTCTTGTTTATACCCCTTCTTTTTCTTTCTGCTCTTTCTTCTCTTCTTCCCAGACTATCCCTCTATCCATCCCTCTCTCTATCTATACATGCATCTCTCTATCTATCGATATATCCATCAACTCCTGTATGACTGCATCGATGGTCCAGAACAGCTCTTCCTTTCCTATCGATTCAAATATCGAACATTCTGGCTATGACTGGAACTCGTTCGATAATTCAATTCCACAATCTCATCCCACTGGAAAGACATCCCTGAACCCGCAATCTCCACATTTCCCTCCTCCGCTGTGACAAGAATCAGACGACATTCCAAACGAGTAAAGACAACCTAAGAATGAACTGATCCCTTTTAAAAAAGGAGCCCTCAAGATCCTACAAAACTGGTAATAAAACGCGTCAAAGCCCTCGCTGGCGACACCGTTTCCGCTCGTCCTCCGTATCCATTGGCGGAGGTGACTATCCCACCTGGTCATCTCTGGGTCGAAGGGGATGATCCGGTGCATTCTTTGGATAGTCATACCTACGGCCCCATCTCAAGAGCACTGGTAGTGGGGAGGGTAGAGTATGTTATTTGGCCTCCGGGGAGGATTGGAAGAGTTACTTAACTGGCTACTACCTTCGCGCTATTTGACATCGAGATTGGGATCTCTAGGCTATCTCTGTCTGGGTCGGGGGAGATGAAGAGAAAGATCCGGTGCATTCTTTGGATAGTCATACCTACGGCCCCATCTCCCGAGCACTGGTGGTGGGGATGGTAGAGTATGCTATATGGCCATCGAGTCGAATAGGAAGAGTTTCTTGACATTTACCTACCATTCCCACCTGGTTGTCTTCCTCACAGCAAATGATGACGGCCCCCGAGGATTGTTGATGATGCTTTTGCATTGGATTGGATTTCGATTGGAACAACGAAGATAAGAGACTGCAAAGGAAAGGAACGAAGAAGAAGAAGAAGAGGGGGGGGAACATCATCACCCATGCTGGGAGCGGAGCGGAGCAGAGAGCAAGACATTCAGCTCTTGTGTGAAGAGTGAATCCAGTCCCGAAGGAGGAAGGAACGAAGGAAGGGAGGGAGTAACCCCTACCTACTCATTCATTGAACGACGGATGGTTGTATTCCTAGAACAACAAGCGAGCGAGAACATCCCTTCGTGAAGATGAAACCTGGGTCTGCGGAGGTGCGTTGAACTGGGTGTGTGGGAAGAGGTAGGTAGACAGACAAACTTACGGGGCAGACGAACTTAGGAAGAGATATGTCATGTCATGTCAAAGTCGGGCGGGGCTGTATCTTCGATGATGATGATACCAGATGGAGAGGGAAAGACGACGGGGGGGCGAAATGCGGACAGCAGCTGCAGCAGGACTGTAGCACCAACAATAGCAGGCTTGATAGGAGCAGTGGCATTACTCGCACAAGAGCAGGAGCAGGGTAGTGAGAGCAAGTAGGTTCCATTCATTGAGTAAATCGATATCAGTAATGTTTAAGTATATCTGGGGCTACTCTGTACATGGGTACTATCAACTCAGTTAATCAACTCGATGGGCTAGAGTCGACGGACGGTGTTTGTACTGGAAAAGATGTACGTAGATGTAACAGTCTTCGACGGGTCGCAACAAATGAGATGCTACTATAATAGCAGCTCACGGGATTGACATGCCTACAACACAAGCTAGAATATTACACATACTGTACATCCAAGACCTAATATACCTGTACAATATCAATAAAAGAATAATTCACTTCCCCACTACCCTTATCTCCTGACCAGCCTGTTGACACCTCTCAATCTCCGTCGCGATACTCATCACCCACCGATCTCTCTCGGATCGACTCCGTGTTTTAAAGACGATGCTTCGACCGGGTACACCCAGGGCGGTCACCTGCTTTAATTGCTGCCTCTTCTTTCCACCACCAGATCCGTCACCGGCGCCATCGAGCTGATCGTCCTCCATTGCACCACCTCCTCCATCACCATCGGATTTAAAATACGACTTCCTCAATGCCCTCCAGATGACAAAACACGTCGTCATATCATCATCGCTCGAGGTCCACCAACCCATATCCTCATCGAGATAAACTCTGGGGAGGGCATGTCGTCCGGGATGAGCACTATCCGTCAACGACGTCGTGGTCTGGTTCTGATACAATAGATCCCCTTCCGTGATGAGACCGCTGTACATGTAGCAATCCTTTAAATCGATGCTGCTGAGTTTGCTTTGGTGGCTGAATGCGATTTGTTGTCCGCTTCGATTACGCAACGTGTTTTCGAAGAGTAAGAGCTGGCCGTGGCATAGGATGACGCTGCATCTGCGGAAGGTGGAGCGACGACGGGGTTTCCAATATAAATACCCGGACATCTACAACTTAATTAATCCATGAATGAAGGGTGGGTGGGTAGGTGGGTGACTGGGGGGATTGGAAGTACGTACTGCTACCGTCCTACAACACGAAATACCACACATGTGAAACATCTCCGGCGAGGCAATCGATTGCGAAACCTCCCATTTCTTCGCAAACTGTCCGACGTACGACTCGCTCAATTCGTCGATATGGAGTTGCGCGAGATTCGCCTGGCGTACGCGACTGAGCAGTTCTAGATCTGCGGCTTTACGTAACTTCCAGTATCGCACTAGCTCTCGCAATCTCTTTACCCATTCGCGCTTTGTCCTGCCATCAAACGCCTCCAACCGTACGATCAGTCCATTCCGCAGCACGAGCTCGAAGGTCCGACTATCGTCGAATCGCGTCGTCACCCCATCATCCCGCTCGGTGTCGGACACATCTTCGTTGAAGTCGACTGCATCTCCGGACGAGACGTTGCGGTCTGCGGGAACGCTTCCACGCACGACGTTCCGCACTTGGGTCACCTTGCAGAGATCGACATACCCATCCGCTCGAAGGAGGGTGTTCACCCTTCGTTCGGCCTCGTCGAAGGCGTCTTGGTCGTGGTTTTGAAGACTCGTTGCGTCTCCGTCCTCCACCCACGAGATATTACTGTCACCACTCAGCGGAAACGGATCGATGGCGTAGATCAGCGGCATGTGTTCGCGGATCTGCCGCGCGCTAGGCACGCTCGCTTGCTCGGTCACGGGTAAACGAGGCGGAGGTGGAGGGATGGCATTGGCGGGAGTCGAAAAACACAGAAACTCGTCGTGCGTGGAGAAGTAGAGTCTCTTATGAAACATTCGGCCCATTTGTCGCTCTTTCCCTCGTTGCGAGGTCAATCGAATCAGAAAACCCTCGACGGCCGAAGGCTCCGTCAGATCTTTACTGCCGCCGTCTGTTGCTGCTCCGGATGATCCACCCCCGACGTCACCCCCTGCCGGGACGTGTCGGCCAGCACTGACAGGCACCGTCGTCGGATAGTGATACTTCGGCCGCAGTTCCAACTCGTGCGACTTCTGCATCCCCACCGTCCCGTACATCTTCTGCTCGTGCGCGCCATGCACCCATTCTAATCGATCGTATCGTTTCCAGGCCAGGCCCATCTTCGTTTTGGTTGCGTACCATTTCTGGAGAATTGCCGTCCATTGCGAGTCTTTTTCCAACATGGCCATGCACCGCTTGATGATGTTTCCGGCCACGGCCTGCTCTGCTTGCATGGTCTTTAAGATTGCCGCATCGTCAAGATCAGAGGCCTGCGCGGCGTCACGTTGAGCTTCTAGCTGCTGGAATGGATTCTCCAGGTATAATGTAAGAGACAGTTCTGGTACGTTAACCTGCAACTCCCGCGGACGGTTCCAGCCCAGCGTGTTTCGCAGGAAGGTATACCACTCCACCGAGCTGGCCAGTGAGCGAGGGCGTAAGATATAAATCATCTTCTGACTCTTGGTTGACGTCCACACCACGACGGTCTTGTCCAGTGCCGAGTAGAGATTGACCTTGGCGTTGCGACGGTTGAGAATGATTTCATGTGCGGGACGCATTCGCATGTTGGATTTTGGATTGGCGGGAATGACCTATCAACTATCAGAGCCGTCCGTAGCAAATCAGTAGCATGGTCCGCTAAGAGCGAAAATCAAAAAGTCTGCCTAGATGACTCTTACTTCTGGAGCATCATATCTTGCTACGTATGAAAAACATTAATACACACCCTCGATCGATACAGTTGCAAAACAAAGTCCGCCTCCGGTCCTGCCATCTCTCGACAGACCACAACAAACTCCTGCCACTTCTGAACCGTCTTCGTGTCCACGCTCAGACTCTCATTCTCGTCGTACTCGTCCGGTAAATCCTGCAGGGTCGCTTCCACCTTGATCAACATCTTCTCCATCTTGGCAATCTCTCCGTCATGTTTGCGACCGCGACGTGCCCGTCGTAATGATCGTCGACGACTCAGCTGCCCGAGACGCATTTTGGCCCGGTTATCATTCTCGGCCACCTCGCCCGGGAGGTTGAACCGGACGAGGGCTGGAGTTGCTGGAGGGACTTTTGTTGTTGGAATGGGAGTAGCAGATGGGCCATAATCATCCGTGGTGTTTTTTGACTGAGTACGGTCGACGCTGTTTGTCCGATCGCCTGAGTGATTGCTGCGATCTTCCGCCGCAGAATCATTCCCGCCGTCTACCTGATGATGAGGTAGTAGCGAGGCCTTGGAACTCGACGGTCCTGCTGTGGTCGCCACCCCGCTCGCTGTCGAGCCGGACTGTCGTTGCGTAAGGTCCGGCCCAAAGACTTGTTGTATCCCTGCTACGTTCGGTGGCCGAGACGCCTGATTAGACGGCTGATTTTGCAATCTCTGCTTCTTATCACCCGCCCCATCCACTCCGTCTATCGTGGCCCCCGCCGTTTCGTAAGAATCACTACCGCTGGTCGTCGATCTTTGAAGATTGTGTCCCGGGTCCCTTTTTGAATCCGGCGAGCTTGATGTGGGATCCGTACTATTTGCTTGTCTATCTTGAGCATTGCTGGGGACCAGCGCAGTCGAGCGAGGCACATTTATTGCTGGAGGATCATCCGTTGTCACCTCTTCCTGCTCGAGATTCTCCTCTTCATCGTCATCTTCATCGGCATCATCAGGCTGCGGGAAGCTATTGCTGTAGATGGCCGACGCGCTCGGCCCATCCAGTCCGCTGAGCTGCCGAATTCGTGAAATAGTCTTGCGAGTTTTGTGTGGCGCCGGTCGTGACGGACGACCGATATGCAGATGGTGTCGATACCATTGCTTGCGATGGCTTTTGAGCCAGCCATCTGGAACTGGGCCAATAAAGCTAAATTATTAGCATACATAAAAAAGGTATTGGAGTTGATCACTCACCATGATCGGGTAGTCAGATGGAGATGTTCAGGAGGTGCATGTTGCTACGATTTGATCAGCTGATGGCGATTGATATTGAGGTCTAAACATACTAGTCGTTGGGCGGTATAGGAATCGGGTGCTAGGATTGGCGCATCTGGAGGCTGTTCCCCAGCTGCTTCATCTGGTGTACTCATTGCCACTTACGAATATCTCGACGAGGAGCTGAAGATAGAGAGCCACATAAAAATGCTCATGTTCGAGTGAGACCACCTAGCTACCACCTTTGGTGTTGTTCAAGCACGAGGCTTGAAGCAGGGTTGGAGCTGGTCCAAGGATCGAGAGATGGAATGGAGGTGACGTTGAGCTACTTAAGTTATCATATTTAATGGAGCTTGATCTCGTACCTCAACCCAACTCGGATAAGCAAAGCTACTTCATATCGAGCTGAGTATTGAAATGTTGGACTTCTGTAAACCCTGTTTAAGCACGTGCCAGGCACGAAGACCGATGCCCCACCTCTGCAAGGCCTTGTATAACAACACCCTGGCCAACCCCTCTACCAGCGCGAGCATTACGACTTCACCAAAAGAGCCCAAGATATACAAGATGGCATCTGCCCAAAAGTATCCCCCTGGAGGGACCTTCTTCGACACCCTGAAGCGCAACTTCACCCAAGTGCCCGTCAATCAAGACAAAGATAATGCAATTGCAACGAGCGAGTTCCTGGAAGCGGCTGAATCGTTAACTACCTTGTTCGGTATGCTTACTTAAATCTGCTAGATTCTTGCCAACTTCTTGGTTTTACATTATCTTGCTTTTGTGGGTGTTGAAAGTAAACTTACAAGATGAATCGAACATATATAGACGTCCTTGGATCTGTCGCTTTTACGCCCGTGAAGTCCGACATGCAAGGCAACATCAAGGTAACTACTAGAGTCCTCATCCCACCGTCGGCATCCTACCATTCAATTCGTCGCTTACAAGTTTCCATCAACCAACTCGATCTAGACATAGTCCGATTATTCATGACCGAATCACCTCCATGAACAATCATTCACTCATAAAGGAATAAATCACCACTTCGCCTCTTTCCGACTCTGAAACCCCTTCAGTATACCCACCTGCGTCTCCAGCGAAGACAACCACAATCTCAATTCATGCTGAACCTTATCGATATCGTCACCGAGTTTAGCGTAGAAGTCTTTCCGATAGGGCGTCGCGGACATGGCGGCGCTGAAGATGGGTTTGACCATGAAGCTGTGATGTTGTTTGAGGGTCGTTCCGTACGAGTTTCGAAATGAGACGGAGAGTTCTTCGGTGTTGCTGGCCACGTTTTGACGCAGTGCTTGGGCGGTGAAATCGAGGCCTCTTTTCATCATTTATGAGATATCAGTTGTATTACATCTTGGTCGATGGGTGGAAGTAGAAGTGATTCATACCGGACCAGCCAGAGAAGACCTTCGGCTGCTACGTGTTTCTTTTCTTTGATTTCGTTCATGACTAGGCTTTGGATGTCTTCGGATTGGGCGGGAGATTGTAGTTGGCGGTCTCGAAGCTTCTAGTTAAGGTTGTAGAGGTGAATGTAAGCGACGAATTGAATGGTAGGATGCCGACGGTGGGATGAGGACTCTAGTAGTTACCTTGATGTTGCCTTGCATGTCGGAC
>QQTW01000354.1_pt1 | contig 28315 bp, 29 predicted proteins | sample 1904831 | NCBI WGS metagenome assembly QQTW01 (sample SAMN09435610, study PRJNA476489) | Subsurface metagenome, whole genome shotgun sequencing project. | reverse complement strand
CTTACTATTTGGAAGGGGCTTCGCTATCGCAAATGGTCGTTCCTTGGTTACAGTAACGGCAAGTAAACGACGGGAGGGTTCACATGCGAGCAGAGATTCACTACCAACAATTCATTCACTTTGGCACGCCGAGATTGATGGAATGAGTGTCTTACTACAGCATCAGTCGTCGATAGTACCCTGAAAGGCTTGGTTTCACAGCAATGCATAGAGAACCAAGAGCGTGTCAAGAAACTTTTGGTATTCAACGCACCTATCCACCAAGCTGTTACGTGTGCTGAGCCCGTTGGCAGAGCTGCCACGGAGAGTCTTTCAAACGCAAGGAAAGTTAGGAACCCTTTGAGAGGCCAAGCAGACCGTGGGTAGGAGACCGCTACACATGCTCGGCGTATTTCTGGAACCGGCTCTCCCGATAACGCATGAACCATTGCATCTCACGCAGTTGCAGACCCGTGAGCTGTAACTCGACCGTCGGCATCTCTCCGTCAACGCGCTTGTAGAGCATCGCAAGCAATGTCGGCCATACGCCGCCCACGGCTCTCTTGGGCGCGCAGATCCACGTGCAAAGGCTCAGATCGACCGTCAGGTGTCGCAGGGCCGGCAGGGTCGCGACGAAGCTGGATTTCTGCGTCCATGCTTTGAGGAGTTGGGCGTCCGCCGGGCACAAAGGTCCGCCACGTCCAGGCATCGACTCGATCAACTTTGCGGCGGCAGGGCTGATGCCGGAAGAAGACACACGATCCGTCGAGGTGTAGAAGATCTCGAGGCTTCGAAGCAACGGAGCCACATCTGGTGCGAACACTTCCTGGACGATGCGCGGATTGTCGGGCGAGATGACGAAGGTGTTGCGGCGGTAGTAGGCCTCTTCGGCTTCTGCCTTCAGGGCGCGACAGCAGGCAAGGATGTTGAGATGAGGTTTGAAGTCCGTGGGCCACGTCCAGTTCCAGTGTCCGCTACCGCGAGGGTAGTCGCCGGGTATGACACGGGTGTATTCCGGTGTGGTGACCAAGTTATCGTAAATGGCGTCTCTGATCTCGCGCGGCACGCTCATCAGATAGCAGGGCTTGTCCGGGTCGTACTGCATATACCGACATGGTCAGCCATCACACCCTTCGTCGCTGTTTCTGGGAGTCGACAGTCCACTCACATCCAGCTGGAACAGTTGCTCCAGATCTCCCTCCTCCCATGCGTCATCATCCTCATCTCCTGTGCCCTGAAGGTGGGGCAGAGGAGGAAGACCAGAAAGAGGCGGAAGAGCAGGGTACAGGATGCCGGTCCGCCGAGCCCGGAATTCCGCCACGCTAATCCATCGACGGTCCTCCTGCGCCACAGGTGCCGAGTCGTGGTCGGATCCCTGTCGAGTTGAGCCAGACATGTCCGAATCTTCGTCGTTGCCGTAATTGGCGATGTCGCTTCGAGTCTCTTGCGCCAGGAAATGAAGGAAGGACATTTGCATTGAGTCCCAATACTCCTCCGCCCAAGCTTGCACCGGTGGGTGATTCCATGCCGCCATGATGAGGAACCTGCTCTCCTCTATCAGAACTTTATCATATATGACGGTCGGCAGCCACGTACCTGAATGATCAAAAGCTTCGTGATCTGTTCCGGACGAAGATCGTCGACAGCCAGCCGGAGAGCCGATGAGATTCGCGATGCAGCTCTCACACCGATTGTCAGACTGCCTGCAGAGAAGATGGTTAGCCTGCCATCTGTTCATGATCTCGAGCTCATCGTCAGACTCCCACGACATCGCGGCGTTGGTGAGAGAAAATGCCCTCGCCAGGCACAGGACAGCGATACAAGTCGAGTCGTGATCCTGCGCTGCCTTTGGAGGGATGATGATGACACGTACCTCTTCCTTTGAGCTGTCGTTCCGATTCCAGAACCCTCTGGTAGTCCTCGGGCGTTTATGTGTTGAGACACGTAGCGATGAGCCGATAGCCACTCTATGAAGTGTGCTGCAACAATGTCAGGTGCAGATGCAAACAAGCCGGCGGATATGCACGCCGCTTTGAGAGCGGGACCGCCTAATGTGAAAGAGAGTGTAAGAGAACGCCGGCGCGGTTAGCTGAGCCGCCGCTTGAAGGGAAAGGTGTACATATCGTGGTTTTCGAGCGCCGATGGACTACAGATCAGACGGTCGCCGGCCCCGTCGCATTGACTTGCGTCCGTCGGGAAAACACTGCACTTTCGGTACGACCGAGAGCTATTACAGGGCCAGAGCTCTCCTTGCTGATGGCCTTTTCTTTTAAGCAAAGTAATAGATCTATGTCCTGGAAAGCTCTGCATCTTCAAGGTGAAGCATAAGAACCGAGTGGGGAACAAGATGGATTTAGGGCCATTCGCTCAAAGTCTAGGGAGCTTATTACTACCGAAATTTTGCCACATACCTGTAGCCCGACCCGACTACCGTGCAGGCTATGAGACTACAAGCCCGCGTCTATTCTGCGATCGATGGTTGAATCGAGCGCGAACCAAAACTTGCGGTGAAGTGTGGTGGTCTCAATTTGTCAGCTCTGCATGTACGACATCAGTGTCTGCCGGGTTTGAGGCGACAATCGTTCCTGCACATATTTCGTGATGCGGCCATTGTGTCGAGCGTCGGCCTGCTTCAGATACTGGCCGACCCAAGGTTTGATAGTGGTCACCTCTGGGAAAGGGTCCTGGACGGGTTTTCTGCAAGTGCTGAGCGGAGTGAAGCCTACACCAAAGCTGATATCGTCCACATCTTGCTCCGGGCCGATATCTGAGATCGTCTGCGGTACGGGAGGGTTGATGAGGAGCTTGAGCAGTGCTTCGCAGGTCAGAGCCCATCCCTTCTGATATCTATGACAAGTTAGCTGGATTGTTTTGAGCAGGACATCAGATCGCTTACCTTTCCACAAATGCCGTGGAGTCAGCCAAGATTTTCGTCAAGGATACGACGGCTATTTTGCGGTCGAGCGGTTTGGTGAGTTTTTGCGTGTCTGGTAGGATGACGGACGTGTACAGAGCTCTGAACACACTGATGCAAGTTAGCAAACTCATGATGACTAAGTGGCATGACTTACTCATTCTGTACTTGGTCGGTAACGCCGATGAAGAAGTCAGTCCCCAGGCCTTTGTCGTCTCGTGCTGAGATGAGGTGATACAGGCGGACGAAATGTAGCGCAAAGTTTTCCGTTCTTGACCCAGAAAGTCTGGCGAGCATGATCTGCACCATGGGTACGAAATAGACGTCTAAAGCGGGCTTTGGGAAGCCACACAGGACCGCCTCAAGCAGCTCGAACCCGTAAGTCTCGTTGGTCTTGCTGGACACTAGTTTCTGGAAGATCCCCAGTACAGGCTCTATCTGCCCGTTTCGGGTCATTCCTTCCGCGTCTCGCGCAATCATTGCGCTCAGCAAGCGCACGAGAGCGGGGACGTTGCCCTTGGATTCCCATAGAACGGGCATCAGAATCGGTGGTATGATTGCCTGGTAGTATTGAGGCAACTGCCGAGAAGGACTTGCTTCCAACACTGCAGCAAAGAGCTGGAATACATATGGCACAAACTCCACTACTTCGTTTTGCAGTATTTGCGAAAACGGACCAAACAAAGCTTGCTCCATCTTCTCCGGGTCCTGTGGCGCTGCGAACCGAACGAGGGCACCGAAAGCTTCAAAGTGGTAGTAGTAGAAGCGGGGATTGCTGGGGTTTGCTTGGATGTGCGTGGTGATCCTCATGAGATTGGTGAGTACCACGTCTGCAAAGAGTATTACACCTTCCTTGATGCTGATCAGCACTCTCATCACACATCGCATGAGGAACTCGTTCTCTTGGATCTTCTCGGGTGCTTGTTCCTTTTGTATGAGTTGGAAAAGGTGAACAAGGAGATCTTTGGAGGATGCATCAATGTCAGTTTTGGGTATGATATGCTTGCCGGCCTCGTCGGTGAGCGAGAGAAGACGCTCCAAGGCAATAGCAGCGTAAGTGTACACGACGTAGTTGGATGAGTTGAGGTGTTTGATGAGAAGTGGGAATGCTGCTTGCCAGTACGGCTGCGGGATTTGGCCGCGGAACGTGTACAGATACTTGATCGCGTCGACCTTGAGGATTGGGAGAACATCGTCCGTCAGCAAGTCTGCCGCAACGTGTTGTTGGAAGAAATCGACAACGTCCGTAAAGCTATGGTAGGTCAGCGAAAGCCATAACAAGTGCTTAGTAACTTGAGGCATCTAAAAACAACTTACGTGTTAGTCGACTTCACTCCCTGTCCAACTGTAGTAACGCCTTTGGCGGCGATGGAAGAAAACAGGTAGACCGCCGTATCTTTGGATTTCCAGTTACGAGCCTGATCCGCACTGTATTCGGAGATGTAATGGCGAATATACTTCCAGACGACTTCCGTGACGAGTTTCTCGAAATGCGTCACCAGCTGACGTAAGAAGTCGGTTGCAGCTCTCCTTCTAGTATCGCTGTCGGCACCTTCCAAATCTCGCCGGATAAAGTCGATAGGCTCATCTTCGAACAGTTCCATGTCGGACTCACGGAGCGTCATGTTCGGAAGAATGACATTCTCGACCACCTGCCCCAGAACTCCCTCGTTGTTGAAGCTCTGTGCGTGCTTCTGTATACGCGTGACGGCGGTCAAGAACTGTAAAGCTCGGCTGACCAGGATGTCATACTTGGCCTCGGTCCCCGTCGTAGTGAGCAGATTCCAGGAGCTATTGACGAAAGGCGCAAGCAAAGGTCCGAAAACGTCCTCGAACTTCTGGATGTAGAGTATCAGGGCCTCAAAAATCCCTACCTTGACCTCCTCGAGTATACCTGATTCGTCTGAATCTTTCGAGTGCAGCGCTGCATTGTCATAGATGAGGTACTTGTGCAAAACTGACGTAATAGGGGCCAGATTCTCCTCAAAGACAGGTGGGAGATCTTGACATGACAAATCGTAGAAAATCTTGGTGACGAAGTTCAGCGTGGTAAAGTGGGCCCGTAGCGCATCCGGCTTGTCTTGGCTTTGGGTTATGGCGTGGTCTGTATTCTGCAATGTGTGAGAGCAAACCCCAGGTTTAAAAAAAAGACACAGACTTACCTGCAACAGCCGCAGAAACGGCTCACCAAACTTGGCCAGCACATAGTTCACCTCCGTGAAAAGACTGTCGGAAGCGAAGAGCGATCTCCATCGCCCAAAAATGGAATGAGCCACCTGGAGGACACCGTTGTTGACTGTGGCATTGTCTGATGTTAGTCGAGACACGAGGTCCTAGCCAACAAGTCAGAACACCGTAGCTCTACTGCATTGCCTCCAAACATACATCTAGTAACGTGTCCCAATTCTCATAGAAGTCGCTTTCTGCAATCGTGCTAATAGCTTCACCGAGCTGCGACTGAAGGGTCGGGGGAACAGCAATCATGAGACCAATAAGCTCCTGTTTGATCGTGGCAACTTCATCCTGCGGAAGCTTGTAGTTCCCATCCTCGTCCTGCGTTTTCCGTCAGATCTGAGCGAAAGCTCGAGCAGCCGCACTCACCCTCCAGTTCCATTTTACAAAGTTCTTAAAGTAGACTGCGCCAGCGAGCCTGGTAGTGGTCGGGAAAGATTCTGACGCGACGATCTGAAGCAGCGCCAGAGAGAATTTTGGCTTCTGTTCTTGTTGCTTGATGGCGACCTCAGCTGCAATAAGGTTAGTTGGTTACTCAAAATCTAACGATCTCAATATAGAGAACATCGTGAAGAGCTGAAATAAAGACTCATGGGCACACTGGCAAGCCAAGCTAAGACTCATATAAAAAGGAAACTTGCCCTGCTTGTTTTGCCTTGGATCAAGACTTGCTTGGAGTAGCTGCGAGAGCTCTTGCAGGTTGAAGGACATGCTGAAGGTATGATGCTCAGAGTGAGCGCGAGAGAAGAGGAAAGCGAAGCGCCTGTGTCTGATGACAGGCAGTTACCGCATAGTAGACACACGCAGACGTATAAAGGCCAAAATAAATTCAATGTTATTCAATAATGTTGCCTGCAGCTCAGCGGAGATTTGATATTCCGGAGCTTCCCCAGATTCTCCGATCCGGCGCGGCAGTCCACTCCGGCCCTGACGATTGGCCCCTGCGCCCGACTCTTCGTTGCCTGTGACCACTGATATCTCCCCAACTTCCTCGTACGCCTGCCAAGTTTATGCGCCTATCTCCTTGTCAGTCTGTATTGTCCGACATGCAGAAGCTCTGACTACTCGCGTGCAAGGAACGTAAAGCGAGTACACAGCTCCGTCCAGCTGAACATGCTCTCTTTCAATCATCGGGCGATCGACTCACAATCTCATCACAAGACAGACCAAAAGGCTCTGGCACCTGGTCATGCTCTTGTCGACTTTGCACAACCACGGCTGATATCGAGTTGAGCTGATCTCGTCTCGGTCTCCGAATCTTCGTCATCTCATTCTTCTGGAATCGCGGTCCAAGACTTATGACTTCCTCGAGCAACGATGTCTTGCAAACGCCCGACAAGAAGACGCTGCTTGGCGCTTTCAGAAACCTTACAAGCACTCGAACCAAATCCCCCACGCCCTCCTCACCGTCCCCCGCGGCGACCCTCATGCCGGCACAGGCAGCTTTCGCTCGTCAGCACGGCAAATCCGCATCGAATCCTCTATCGCGCCTGACCAGACCGCATGCGGAGAGGATTGGGATTCCGATCAACAGCCCTGTTGCGACCGCTTTGGTGGAGAGCGTTGTGGGCGGTCCGTCAGGGTTGGGCAAGCTCCTGGATCAGCTTGATACCGAGCATACGGTGGAGGAGAGGATATTTGCAGCGGATGGGATATGCGTCATTCTGGATCAGTATGCCGTCAACAATGTGCTGGCTATCTGGTCTGTCGCGAAGGACCTCTTGGAAGACGAATACACCGCCGAGGCTGCACGCGCCGGCTACAGACTGCTCGCGGCATGTGTGAGACAGCCTGCCCTTACCTCTCTTGAACGGAGCACGTTCTTCGAAGCCATCTCAGATCCCGAGAACGAGGAAGACTTCGACGTACGTTTCGATATTTTGGCGGACTTGACGAACAACGGGAAAAACGCAGAAGCTATCGAGAGAGATATAGGGTCCTTTCTGGCCAAGTCACTGGAATCGTGCTTTGAAAATGTCGTCCGGGCCCGAAAGAGGGAGAGAAACTCCGGTTCCAAGCCAGATGCAAAGCTCAAGGAAGAGCTCACCTTGACTAGACTCTTTTCGTACATTGTCGACTTTACAAAGTTCAACTCAAAGATCTTAACGGAAGATGATGTTACGGACTTGTTGGAACAGGTGTTGAGCATATGTAAACGGACAACTTCCGAAGCCGATATCGAGAGAGCCATACGGACGATTGACGCTCTGTTAACCTATACATATGTGCCCGAGGCAGCACTGAGATCTTCCATCGAGGTACTATGCGACGTCTTCCGCCAACTCAAAGGACTGAAACAACGGACCTGGTCAACCCTGAGTAACCTGTTTGGCTCCCACCTCGGACAGCTGGCGGTGTCAGAGCTACTGAACATCGTTCGGGAGGATCATGACCACGCCCATCTGAACATCGTCCGAGGTGCCGTCCATGTCCTCCAGAGGCTGGTCATTCTCAACGGAGCCGAAGGGCTTCCGAGAGTCGCAATGTCGCTCGTCTTTCCTGCACTTCTCGAATCGCTCAACATGGATCACAAAAAGCTCGAAGCAGACGTCTTGCAGTTCGTCGTAGCCGTGTTGGCGGATGGCAATCTGACTCGTAGTCTGCTCGAAGAGGACGATTGGTCGTATCTCAGCGAGCTCTTGATAAGGTATTCGCAGTCATCAGATGGTGTGGGCCGAGTTGATTCGGGGTCCTTGAACACCCGATCGATGGATTCCAGGACAACTTCGGTAGGAACAAGCGGGAGCGACTCGAATGTCTTTGCGGAAACGCTGTCCCAGGTTGTTGACGCGTTGAACGAGCTGGCAAAGGAAATGGACTATGTCCAGAAATCGTCGGTCATGGCCCTGTTCATGCGCTTGGCCGGTGAGATCAGCGATCAAGCTGCGGCGACTCTGATATCTTATTGCGCGGATGAGCGGTTGCTGAGTCCGTCGACGGACAACTGGTTCGAAAACTCCACCCAGCTCATCAACGCTCTACTGAAGAACCAGTCGAGGCCGCCATCACTGAGAGTCAGCCTGCTTGGCTTAATCAAAGAAATATACCCAGTCATCGACAGTCTCCGCTACACGATGGTTGATGAATACGTCGCAAACACCTTGGACTGCATTCGCAACGAAGGCGACCCGGCCGTTCTGGAAGCTCTCGTTGACTTTGCAGTTCACGTCTCGAGCTTCGCTTCGGATCATACCTTCGATGTAGTGACAAGCATCATGCGGGAGTCTGTTTTCGAGCAGAGGCGGATCTTACCTGTGAAGGCCCCGAGCTTGAGTTTCTGGGCCTCTTCGGCCGTGCCTCATCTGCAGGCGCGCGGAACGGTTGGGAATATTCTCACCAAAGGCATAGTACTCATGTTTATTCGCAATGTCAATCATTCAAGCCAGAGAACTTTGACTCTGTTTCACTTGTTGCTTGAGATCGTGAGCTCCAAGTCTTGCGAGATGGATGCGAAGATCAGCGCTCTGAAGCTGCTTTCGCGACTGCGCAGTGATGCCAATCATGCGATCTTTTTGATCTCTTCTTCCGAGAGCCAGAGCCTCGCTGCGTCTCTATGTCGCACTGTGGAGACTGCACACATTGCTTACTCTGAGGACACCGTAAAGGAGCAGAGACAGAGTCGAGCAGAGGAGCACGAGCAGACACGCTCGAGCAGAACTACTTCCAACAGTAGCCCGCACAACTCCCTTACCAGATCTCAACAGCGGTCGACAATTGGCCCCAACCGTCCTTCGAAAACTCCACTACCGCTCTGGATGTACCCCGGTCCGTATGGCCTGCCAGAAGAACCCCCAGCAGTGTCTAGTCAATTGCTATTCTCTTTCACTCCCGCTACCACCGCAAATGGTGTGCCCAGTCCATCCGTACTTCCGGTCGGTGTATGGCTGGAATTCGTCATACAGGTCCTGCAAAACGGTGCCGACTGGGAGATGTATAGCTACATTCTCGTGCATACAGGAGCACAATTGTCGAACATGTCTATGTTCGCAGGGGCGATCGACTCCATCAAGAAGCTGAGGATATTGCTTTGCGACTTGATCAAGAGCAATGCATACCAAGAACCGCCTCATCCCACCGGCCTGCGCAAAGCCGACGTGGCAATCTGCATCTTCCACATGCTCTCGATGCTCATCGTCTATCGAGCGCATTTCAAGAAAGAGGAGCAGGATGATATGGTGAAGATGTTCCTCTGCGGAATCGGCTCGGGAGACAGGACGTCTAGGTCTTGCATCCACGCGCTGTCCCTGTGTTGCCACGAGCTTCCCCTCTCCTTGAGCAAGTCGCTAGAGCACACGTTGCAGAAACTGTCACAGATCATCACTCAGGCGCAAGTAGCGGTACACATCCTGGAGTTTCTGGCCGGACTCGCGCGTCTTCCGGAGCTGTACAAGAACTTCCGGGACGAAGAATACCGAACCGTCTTCGGCATCTGTTCTCGATACTTGCAGTACGTCAGAGACCAGAAAGAGAGACCCCAAGGCCAGTCACTCAGCAGGACAAGCTATGCAAGCCTGAGACACAGCGGAGGGTCTCGAGACTTTGGGACCTTACCAGAGCAGGAACCCGCTTTCAGATCACAACAGTCGACTGAGGAGCTGCCACAATACGTCTACGCTCTGGCTTATCATGTGATCACCTTCTGGTTCATGTCTCTGAAGCTGCAAGATCGTCCGAGGCATATGGGCTGGATTGCAAAGACTCTGATGTACTTGGACCAGTCCGGCAAACCGGTACTGGAGGAGCAAGGCTTGGTCACGATAGATATGATGCACAGAGTAGCATACTCCGACCGCGACGAGACGATTGCAGACCCGAACTTTGCGAAGCCGGCTGACGGAGAGGTCTCGCGGAAGTCGTGGGTGGTAGGCCTGAGCTTGATGACAGTAGAGACGGCAGCGAGGACGGGCATTTCCCAAATCACACGGAGACGACCGGTGAGGCTATTCCACTTTTCCGTCGAAGCAACCGCTAACCTTGACAGTCCTGCACCCGCTTCTCAATCTACCGTCCTCAGATCACGCAACCGCCACGCCACCAAGTACCCTTGACGACCGGGCTCGCTGCCGAAGTGTTTTATACCTCCTCTTACGTAGGAGTGTCGCCTGAGGATGTCTTTCAGGAGTTCTATGCTCCCGTTGACCTGTCTCCTGCCGCCACAAGCCTCCTCCCGGAAGCCGCGTTTCCCCTACCCGAGGATGATGTCACTCGCCGGGCCATAAGTGCTTTCGATAAGAATATCACCGTCGATAGCCATAAGATTGGAGTAATTTACGTCGGATACCAGCAAACCCAAGAGTCAGAAATACTGGCCAATGTCACAGGTTCTTCACACTATACCTCCTTTATCGAAGGTCTTGGGACTCTCACTAGGCTTAAGAATGCATCTTTCAATACCCAAGGGCTGGACCATCATTCCGACTACGATGGAGAGTTTACATACTGCTGGCGGGACCGAGTCACGGAAATCGTATTCCACGTCACGACGATGATGCCCACGAACCTGGAAGACGACCCTCACAGCGTCAACAAGAAGCGCCACATCGGCAACGACTTCGTCAACATCGTCTACAACGACTCCGGGCTCCCCTTCAGATTCGACACCTTCCCGTCCGCCTTCAACTACGTCTACGTCGTCGTCACCCCCGAGGCGCGCGCCTCCTTTGTCGAAGCCCGCTCGACCCCGCGCCCGCCCACCGATCAATTCTACAAGGTCCAGGTGCACAGCAGGCCCGGCTTCCCCGAGATCTCCCCCGCGGCAGAGACAAAAGTCATCAGCGCGGCCAAGCTCCCGACCTTTGTCCGGCTCATCGCGCTCAACGCGTCCGTCTTCTCGCTCGTCTGGGCGAACCGCGAGGGCGGCGAGCACGTCTCGTCCTGGCGCAACCGGCTGCGGGAGATTAAGCGGCTGCGCGAGAGGTATGCCGATCAGAGCCATGCCCACGGCGCATCCGGGTCGTCGCCGACGCCGCCCAGCACAGGCTATAGCGCTTCCGGCTCGCTTGGTCAGGGCTTCTCCAGCCCGCCGGGCACGAGGGAGAGCTCGGGCTTCCGCCGGACGAGTACGGCGACGTTTCTGAGCGAGGGGACGAACAGAAGTAGTATCCTCAGTACCGCTACCGAGATGGAACGGCAATGATAGGACAGAGGCCGGATACTGCGTGGTCTGATCGACATATTGGTACCGTCGGAGACGAGCGATATTGCTCCGCACCCTATTCTCTATATGGCGTTGGCGGACAACTGAAAATCTAGGATCAACGGCGTTCAGGCTTATGGCGGCTGGCACGCCAACCAAAAGTTAGGGGAATGTTTTCAGGAACTTCTTGTATGCAGCTTAAGCCTTGTTTACTCCTACCGGCTAGTAAAGTACACATTTGTGGAAGGGGTTTTAGTAACAGTTCCAAGCATGTAAATACGCGCAAGCTGAAGCGCTTGCAGCAATATCTACCTGCCCGGAGGATCGCAATAAGAGAAAGTTTTCGAATGCACGCTCATGAGCTAAAGCTCTCATACCCGGTTCGTCAGACGCTCGTGGCTGTGAATGCTCAGAGGCAAGAGTCAGCGGCTATAACCAACCGCCCCAACGCTTCCGGCGGCGAGCCATCTACTGGGCCACAGCTTTCAACTCGTTCGCCTTCCGCACGATAGCGGAGATACGTCGCAGCAGCGGGCTGGGTTGGCCCGACTCGGCAATCTCCATGTAACTGCGCTGGAGGCGACCCAGAAGCACATCCATGATCTGGCTGAAGACCTCAACGACTTCCTCCTCCTGCCAAGAAGTTAGAGCTGCGTTACGCTAAGATCAGAGTAGGTATGAAACTTACACGAGGTTCGAGACTCGGCATGATAGTTTCCAGCCAGGCGAGACGCTCCGAGACGTGTTTCTCCATGCTGGCCGTCACGGCTGCCACCACCGAGAGCATCAACAGCTGCGAGAGCGACTGCACGTATGTCGGGTCGATCTGGTAGAAGAGGTGATCAAAATACTCGACCTGGCGCGAAGATTGGAGCCACTGCGGAGGTTAGCTTGATGACACTATTGTCTGCACTGTCAAGATACGAACCTTGATAGTACCCTCAGTGTAGTTGCCGTCTTTGACAAGCTCCATGACGGCTTCCATCTCTTTTTCTTCGGGTGATTTGGTGGTGGCAGTGGACGCCGTTCTGACCGACGCTTCCGCTTCCGACCTAGTAGACTCATCTCGAGACTGAACGACCTGCCGTTGCAATTTCAAAATCTCACTCTGGAACTCCGACTGCGCGGCGGCCATCGTGTGTACCATCTCAGAAAGACCGCGCACGAGGGTGGTCAGCTGATCGATCTTGAGGCTGTCATTGGCCCGCTGGGCGTCCGCCTGGCGCAACTTCTCAGTGAAGTTCCGCTCGACATCACTCGAGACCTGCAGGGCGACTCGTGCGGGCAGATCCGATAGAGCGGGGTTGATAGAGGTCCGGACAGCCTTGGAAACGATAGCGTCAAGCGAAGCTGCCACTTTGACTGACACGACATTGGACAAGGACGCCACGACATCTGGCTCCTGTAGGGCGCGGCTGACGGCTCCTTGGAGAGCGGGCTTCAATGCGTGCTGGATGCTCGAGGGCACCGTCGAGGTCAACACCTCCTTGAGTTTTCGCTCAATGGTGGCCGAAGAGACTTCGGTCAGGGCAGGAAGGACGGCTGTCTGCATGCTGTCAGACACGATGCGCGACAGGCTCTTCTCCACGTTGTCGGTCAAGGTGCTCGACACGAGACGGAGCACTGCGTCCTGTTTGGCGGCTCCCGCAGCATCCTGCACACGCCTGTCATCGTCGATCTTGCGATACAGATTGGTCAGCTCTCGCTGGAAGATGGTGGAGAGTTCGGCGGCGACACTCTCTTCAATGCGCCGAACATCCTTGTCCGATATGCCGCTGAAGGCGGCAGAAGCCTGGGACTTGTGTTCGGCTTCGATGGACGACTTTGGTTCTTCCAGTTGGGACTGGGAGGCGGCAACATTTGGCGTCGACGCTTGCCCCGGCGACATCACCTGTCCGCGTTGGGCAGCCTGTGCATACGACGGAGCCGCAAGCGATTGTGGCTCTCCGGCGCCGTTCCGTTTCTTTCTTTTCTTGTCGGCCTTGTCCGAGCCGTTCATGATCGCCGCACGCGCCGCATCCTGCTTGTTCTCCACTCTCGCGAGCGTCGAAGCGATCAGATTGCTTTCCGGCGTCGATGGTTGGTGCAACCGCACCGGGAGGGATTCCTTCTTGCCAACGTCTTTGCCCGATGCCTTTGACGGAGCCAGTTTTGGCGTGGCCGAGTCTCCATTGAGGGATGGCTCGCTGGAGGTCGGGCTAGAGATGTCGCGTAAGGTCCTGACTACGATGGCGCCAGTTGCTTCTGCATCGACGGGATGCTGAATCTTGCCGTCTTTGGTCCAGCCCAGATCCTCCCTCTTCATGCGCAGACAGGTCACTCCTTTCGAATGCATCACGTACACTTCGAAGGCCATCGCATCATCGAAGCCGTCCGGAATGCCAATGGCACCAATGGGACTGCTGAGCAGATCCAAGCTACGCAGCTGCCCTTTGGTTCCGAGAGAAAATTCTCGGACTCCGCTCATGATGGCAGTGGAGTCTGGTTTGAGCATTGACGAATCCTTTTGGGCGAGTCTCTGCATATATCTGGCCTGGTTCATGGGTTGAAGCGTGTACTTTGGCGCAGAGAGGTGGATCAGATAGATGGAGTTCCGCGTGGGGTGTCCGACAGCAAGAATGCCAGTCCTGGCATGATACGCAATGCTGCATATGGCATCCGACTCGTTGGCGTGAGGGAAGTTGATCTCTTGGACGGGCTTTCCCAGGCCGAGGTCCCACAACTGAATGCTATGGTTCTGTTTCATGCCAACGATGAGGTAGCGGAGTGCGATGCCCTTGACAGAGGGTCTCTCTTTGTCCAAGAACGTGACCGATGTTGGCCAGATCTTCTCGTTGGTGGAAGTGGTTGACAAGGTCAGCAACGGCGTCTTGGCTTCTATCGGGTTGACGTTTCCAGGCACCTGAGCGTTGGGGTGCGCAAGCTCTCGGATATCCCAGAATTTCATCTTGCCGGCCTTGTCGAGAGACACAATTACCGTGTCGTCCTCGCTGAAGGCAAAGTCCTTTCCAGCTTTGCCCGTGGAGATCCGAAGTGGCCAGTCCTTCAAGTACCGCTCAGTATCGACGATCCGAGTCTTCTTGTCGGTGTAATGTTCACGAGCGACCTTGGCCCGAATGAGGTAGATTGACTTGCCCCGCCCAATCCCGAAAAACTCCGGATGACGCGAGCTTCTCTTCGCACGAGTCTTCAGTTGGCCACCAGAGTGATTGTCTTCATGCGCGATTGGAGGGAAGATGAATCCGTTCTCGTCAATGTTCTCGTCCTCGAACCGGTCGCTACCCGATGTAGGCAACATAGTCCAGAAAACGGAACCGTTCACTCCCGTGGCGATGACAGCCTCCGAGTGCGACCTCGGCGACGCAGCGGCATCAGAGCATATGGACAGGTTGAAGATCCGCTCCGGAGTGGACTGGAACGCATGCTTGAATCTACCGGAATCTTGCCGGATCAGTCTGAACCCGCCGGTTTTTGACAGAGCATAGGCAATGTAGCTGGGAGATGCCGTGACCAGAGTGCGATCAATCTGATCGAATTCTTTCTTCAGCCGTGCGATTTCCATGACGACGTCTTGGCGCACTGACGCGGGCGGCTCCATGAGCGTTTTGATGTCAATGGTCACAAAGGGCTTCATGGGGAAGTTGTACACGCGAACCGCTGGCTGCTCCTCCTCCTTGGCCGGGCTATCCTCCTCATCAGCACTCTCCCAACTGTCGGCCACATTGTCTAGACCGGCATCCTTGACATTGCGCTGGCCGGGATCGTGCGGTTGCTCGGTTGGGATATTCGCCATTTCAGCGGTATCTTGCTCGACATCTTCCAGCTTGATTTCTGCAGATGAACTAGACCCACTCTTGGCGGGCGCCGACTCATCCTTTGCCGAAGCAGACCCTCCTGCAGATGCCCCCACATCCGAAAGTGTATCCTCGTCTTCTTGGCCGGCTGAGAGCGCTTCCTCGGCTTGCTTGCCGGCTTGATCGCCGCCGTCACCCACTGCAGGAGCGGGGGGTTCACGAGGCTGGCGATCAGGTTTCCCCTCGGCGGTACTTGCTGTCGTGACGTTTTCGGAACCAGCGAGGCTTTGGGCTTTAAGCTTGGATGTTTCTACGAACGTTAGCATCCTCGAATGTGGTTCAGAGCGACGGTGGTGCAAACCCTGAGACAACGGAGATGTATTCCTGTTCGGTTTCAGAATCTCGATGCGCGGGGCGCGGCTGCTCGGGCGTGACTCCTGTCTGCTCTCCGGCTTCGGTGAGCGATTCCTCGGGGAGGATGCAGAGAGCTGTTCGAAAGGATTCACGTAGGTGAAGATGGTGCCTTTCTTCGGAACTGGCTGCGGCGGCTCGAACGGCGTGGGTTGCTCGGTCTCACTCGTGCCGAAAACACGAACCGGGGTCCCCTCCCGCTCCGATTCTCTTGCAGCGGGGTCTTCATTTGAGCTCTGCTGGACCGGTGCAGGTTCCTCTCGCACAGTTTTATCGTTGAGGAGTTTCAGAAGGAAATCCTGCGCGTTCTCTGACGACGACGACGTGAGCTCCGGGCGCGGTGGAGGTTTGACAGTGCCGGACGGGAGCATGGAAGCCGATTGGGAAGCAGAGGAAGGCGGCTTGCGAGTGAGCTGTGCCACCAGATCGGACGCCGAGATGGGCGATGGCGTCGCCACCGGGGTAGCTTGAGGCAGCGGTGCGGGCTGCGGCGGCCGGCCATCACCTGCTCCTGAAGCACTGGCGGGACCAGTGTTGAACCGCAGAAGATTGAGAAGACTGGTGGTTCGGTCGGAGCTCGTCGCATCCGGGACCGGAGTGTTGAGGGCGGACGTGTTGGGACTCATGATGGCCGACTGGTGATGTGGTTGAGGTCCGCTCGGCGGAGGGGAAAAGATTGGAGATGAGACACTAGGCTGCCGGTAGCTTTGAGGATGGCTGATCGTGTCAGCGCCAGCTTGTGAATTGTTCGCCGTGTCGCCAGCGTGACTCTTGAGCCGCGAAAGCATCTCTTGCAAGTCGGCCATGGCGGCAAGCAATCCGCGGCCACGGAAGACTCCGCAGAGATGCTGAAAGAATGAGGTGTCTGAACAAGAAAAGTTTAGTATGCTGCTCAGGCTTCCTGGAGCAGTGAAAGGTTTGTCAGAGGAATTATGGATTATTATAATGAATGTTGAGTGAAGAAAGACCAAAGTGAAGTGTTTCCGTGGTCGATGTTCGTGCCAAGCCGACACGACACAAGTGGCTGGCAAGATCTCACGCACCCGCCATTTGATCGTCGGAGCCCAGACTGCCCTGCGAAGTTTTTCTTATAGGCTTGTACAGGTGTCTCGGTTTCCTACGTCCTGGCTACTGCTTGGTCACTGGAAGCGTAGAGATGCTGGAATACCTAGGTTTGTATATAGCCTCCCGCGGTCTCTGATCCCGATGCAACACGGTTATGGGCTTGCAGTCACAACATTACTTTGTCTACCTAGGTAGCCTATGTGCGCTTCTCTCAGACCACACAATATCCAAGAGGATCTGCTTGGATTTATATGTGAAAGGTATGACTTGCTTCCTAATCTATCTAATTATCCGCACTCAAAAGCGCCCGGAAACGATATGAACTAGTTGATGAAGTAGCAGAGAATTCATTGGCGAGTCATAAACGGCAGCCTCAGTTCTCCAGTCTAAAGCTGAATGTGAAATGCTCCCTCACCGGCAGGGAAACACGCATGTTTTACCACATAACACTCATCCAACCAAACTAGTGCACCGCTGCTGTGAGACCACGGGCCTTGCAGGAGCAGAGAGGAGTTCGTAGGCCAATATATCCACCGAACGAACTGCAAAACCGTAAGAAAGAAACGGCAGGCTACGCTGAAGCAAGGGCCTATGCGCACACATCCAAATTTCGAGCTCATTAACCACCCACCTAAGTCCACGGAGAGAATGACTGGGGTATTGATCCTTGTGCAACTAAGAAAACAACGAAAGACGGATAGAGGCAATACCACTGAGAGGAACATAGATCGGCAATTTCATTGCGGAAAGCAGGGTTACTGAGTAAGATGTACCGAGTAGTATGAGGAGTTACTGTAAGCCATACCTTTCTTTTGATTAGTGGTCAGTGTAGCATGACTTATGGCCTGCCATTTTCAAAGATACACCTGGTCAATAATGTGATCAATGTCAAGTTCGTGCTAGACTTTTAATCAAACACGGGGTCTACGCGAAGGGACAGCAGCATATGATATCCAAGTCGAATTGCTCCTCAGCCTTGTCTGAGAGCATGTAAAAATGCTATATCGCTTGGATGAGTGTTTTTGAGACCTCTATGCAGATGACTATTATCATCGCCGAAGCAGTGCGGTTCAGTTTTTGCAAAAGTGTTGTGGAGATCTTTAGATCCGTTTCAGATGTAACGACCTAATTTGATTGGTGGTTTCGGATCTCGGATTATAGATCCACCGGGGCTAAATCGCATTTCTAAAAGCGATGGCTCTTGGCGCAGAAGTGCGTCGTGTTCTAAACTTTCAATGATCGATAATCGCGTTCAGCATTGAGCTTTCTTACGTCTGGCACGAGTCGATTCCGATACCTCTCTTTTCGCCGCGGGAAGATGAATATATTCCGGATACTCGGTATGCCATTGGTCGTCGACAAGAACAACCCCGCGAATTCACTAGCTAACAATCGCGTTTCCAAGGGGACTTGTCCCATCTCATGTCGATACTCATTCTGCTGCATAAGATGAAGACCACAAGCGTGAGCGCTCTATCGGACTTGCGCAATTGGCGTGTCGTACTGACTCTCCGTCAAGAGCGCGGCTGGGATATCCTTCAAGTCGCAATTCCTGTACTTCTTGGTGTACATCACGCGCTACCTCGATCTCCTGTGGACCTTCTACAAGGTCGGACACCTCTATAACACCATCTTCAAGATCGTGTTCATCGGAACTTCCGCATACACAATTTACCTCATGCTCAACGACTACAAGCCGACACATGACCCGAATCAGGACACGTTCAAGGTCGAGTATCTGCTTGGAGCGAGCGCCGTGCTGGCGGTGCTCTTTCCCTACATCTATGCGCCGAGCGAGGTACGGAGACGCGACTTCCCCAGCATCAATGAAGCTGACAACGACAGATACTGTGGTCATTCTCGATCTGGTTGGAATCAGTCGCCATTCTGCCGCAACTCTTCATGCTGCAGAGGACGGGCGAAGCCGAGACCATCACAACGCACTACTTGTTTGCCCTCGGCATCTACAGGGCTCTTTACATCCCAAATTGGGTTTTCCGATACTACACGGAGAAGGACTTTAGCGACCCGATTTCTGTGATTGCCGGCATCATCCAGACAGTGCTGTATTCGGATTTCTTTTGGATCTACTACACGAAGTCAGTGATCTCTCATCCGCATATAAAACTGTGGAATACTCTAGGACGATTTCCATCTACGATTGCGCATTTGAATTGTAATTTTGCTGACACTCTTGCGTTCACACAGGGTGCTGCAGGGGAAGAGGTTCAACCTTCCGGTGTAAAGGGTGGGCAATTTCGCAGACAATCAGCTCATTCGCCAGTGCTTTTTTGCGCCTTTTGTAAACTATAGAGCGGGCCCACAGCCAGGGTCTACCGTTGATTCTGCCTCGTGGAGAAGCGGGCCGTCAAGCATGCATCATAGGTGTTCACGGTGGGTTTCGAATATTTTTGGAGTTGCTTTCGGGATCAAAAAGGTCAATCTGGGGAGTCACAACTGTACGATTCTCGCTGAATAGAGAACTTTCGAGAAGCATAACCTCAGCTTTGCTAAACTGACCCATCTGGTAACTATCTACGATACTGACATACACGAACTTTGTGTACAATGCTGTTTGCATTACGCATGCACATCTCTAGACAATGCCTTTTCAGGATCTTCGTCTCCATGCTCTGCGGAAAGCTGCCAGGTGAGAAACTTCCAATTGAGGTCTGGTCGCCAAAAGAGGCCGTACCCGAGTGTCCCCAACTCTGTCTCTTCTGCATCTTCGGAGAGTGGAGCGGAGCAATTGCCCTCCGCGGTCAAACCTGCTGTCAACGGCATCCGTTCACTAAACACGCACCGCCCGAAACGTGAGTGAAGGAGTGCCATAGAACACATTACGCAGGGTTCGTGCGTGACATAGATCTCGAGGTCCAGGCAGAGGTATCCATGAGGTCTGATCGTTTCAGCATCGTATATCTGCTGCTCGATCTCCGTGAGAGGAAAGTCCAAATAATTTTGGATCTGCTCTTCTCCTTCTGTCATTGCCGTTATTGATGTGGAGGCCTGCTGCGCATCAATTGCTTCAGCATCATAAGCATCTGTTGAGCTGGATGACGATTGTTTTTTTGCCACTCGAAGTCTCTTGTTTGCTACAAGAGCGATAGCTCTCATAACTGCGTGTCCCATCACGTTGTTGCTCTTGCCGTCTCCTTCATCAGCTCCAATCACACCTTGCCACCGCGCATCGCCCGCAACAACGACAGCTCGCTCGTGTGTTTCCGGACTTCTCTCGACGATCACACACCCTATCCGTTCTCCAAGGCCTTTGCTAGCCGACTGGAGGGCGACATGTTCTGCGAGATTGGCCCAAAGCCCCACATTCGGAAGCATCTCAGCCTCCGCATGGCTGACAATGCTGGGAGTAGGTCCGTATGAGTTGGACTTGTTGTACACCGTTGGCCAATATTGCGTGCTCCACTGATCCGCCTGCTCTTGGCTGGTAGGCGCTAAGGCAGGAACCTGAATGACTTGAATCTTTTCTGGAACCCTTGCCTTTGTGAGTTCACTGCTTTGCGCGAAGAGCTTCCGCAGATCCGGCAGGGTGATGAGTAACTCCGGACAGACAAGAAGAAGTGCAGTTGGGCCGAATTCTTGTTCGGGTCGGGCGTCACGCCTTTCCTGGTCTTCAAAGCTAGCATTGTGTCTTATCGAAAGAGAATCCGGATCGAGAGGGCGCTTGAACAAGACTGGGAGATGCGGAGGGATATGATCACCCTTGGCAAAGCGCCGTAGATGCTGGATGTTTATACCATGAATCCCGGAAACTTCTGACCTGATAAGGCTGGACTCAATGAGTAAATTGGAGCAGCTTTTGACTTCAGATGCCAACGCAAGGTTACATACGCCAATACATGGCTAGCTAACGTCATAGGAATCTCGGTTACGTAGACATCAACTGAGGAGGGTCAGCGGTTAATGAGCTGACAATGAACGGGTTTCAGCTTAAATGACTTTTCTCATCTTGCGGACGACACTCCTCCCTCGTTTTCAGACGTTGGAGAGTTCTCGTTCTAGAGGCAAGGCCAAAGACGCTGGTTATCTCTTGCGCCGTTCCATCACACACCAGCTGCTTTTGGGGGGTCATGATCTTTCTGGCGGCAAGCGGTGCTTGATGCCAAGTGCCTTCTCCCAGGCAGATGATATGAACACAGAGTCGACATAGTCAACGTAAGATTATAGTCACCAAAGATTTGTATCATGTTCGAAATTTCTGCCATAGTTGATGCCAAGCAAGATTCGCCTATTCTGACGAGATCGCGTTCTCACATGACAACGCGCTCATCTGAAGAACGTCTTTCTCGCGACTACAAAGATTTGAGCCTCGAGCATCATGCTCTCAAAGGATGCACTAGGCCTCCTCAACGACCAGTTCCCATGCCGCGAGGCACAGATTCGGCAATTGGCACTGTTCCTTCCTGTAAGAAAGACTGACACTCCATCTCCCGTCCACGTCTCCTGCTAACTCAACCGCGTCTCCAGCTGCCAACCAGCCCACCAATCGTCGCCATCCACGGCCTAGAAGGGACAGGCAAGACTGCAATCACGAAAGCATATCTAGCCGCTACTGGTACAGCTCATGCGATAATTCCGTGCCGGGAATGCATCACCGGACGGCACCTGCTCGAGCGCATCGTCACCGCGTGTCTCGACGCTGTTGCAGCAGCCGAAGATGCTGACATCGATCGCGCGCCCTACGCCAGGTGCGAGAGCATTCTCGCATTGGTTACGCACCTACAGCGTCTTCTGGAAGACAGGGAGCGTTTTGTCCTGGTCCTGGATGGCATTGATCGGCAGAGGGAGCCGCCTCCTACGCTGCTGCCAGCACTTGCTCGGCTTGGTGCACTGGTATTGCCGCGCAGTGATTGCCCACTGCTGATATGAGCTAATGTTTGTCGAAGATACCGAACCTCACGATCATCATCATAATGACAATCGCCAACCCATCCCTCCTATGCAAGCCAGGCGTGCCCTTTATCGAGTTTCCAGCCTACACTCGCGACCAAGCAATCCGCATTCTGTCCCTAGCTCCCATCTCGATATTTCACGAGCCCCCGGCGGATACGGACGACTATACCGAAGAGCAGGCTGCAGAGGACGACCTGTGGCTTTGGACACGCTTCTGCGGCGCGGTCTGGGACTCGCTCGCCAAAGGGGCCGCTCGCGACATTGTCAGGTTTCGCCAGTTGGCCGAAAAGCTATGGCGGCCGTTCGTGGGTCCTATCGTTGAAGGCTCGTACGGGACGAGGGACTTTACTCGTCTGCTGGTTGCGAAGAGAAGCCTGTTCCAGGACGATGACGTGCTGGTGGAGTCGGTGATTCCAAGAGCTCCTGGTGGAGGAAAAGCGCCAGTCACAAATGGTACGGTATAACCGCCTGCTCATACTACTCAAAGTGCTAAACTCTGCAGTTTCGCATGATTTGCCTTATTACTCCAAGTACCTACTATGCGCTGCCTACCTGGCGTCATACAATCCCGCCAAGCAGGATGCAATCTACTTTGTGAAAAGTAGCGAGAAGAAGCGCAGAAGGAGAGGCGGTGGTGCGACACCCGGCAGAGAAAAGCATCGAAAGGTATGACCTGAAGAGCACATTTTCACTGCAATCTGTCAGTAACTGATGGTACCGTCGAGCAGATCGCGCGTCACCTTCTCAGCCCGTCTCCCTTTCCGCTCGACCGCCTCCTAGCCATTCTTCATGCTATCCTCCCGCACTCGCTTCCTCAGTCTGCGGACATCTACACCCAAATAGCAACACTCTCTTCAATCCGACTGCTGCTGCGCTCCGGATCGGTGGGAGCAGATGTACTCGACCCTGCGACCAAGTGGAGAGTAAACTTCGGGTGGGACTTTGTGAGTAGCCTGGGGCGTACCGTGGGGCTTGAACTGGGGGATTATCTTGCGAGCATGGGCGATTGAAGTGCGAAGAGATGTGTCAAGTGCAGAGAGCATCATGCTACCTGCTCCGAACTGAGGGTGAGGTCGATCTGCGGCTCCGGAAACCCGTTGCCAAGTCGTACCTTGTCCTTTACGTCCAATTGGGGATATCGTTTCAACAATTACCACACGTACTGGAGGATCTTCGGCCCCTGGCTGGCTAACATTGATATTTGCCCTCTCTCATCCTCGGTGAAGCGAATGCAATTTACGAGGTCGGGGGGACTGGTATCTTCAGAAGCAGACTCTTTGCAGAACATGGGCGAGCCCATATCACCCAATCTCACTCGCTTGGCATCGTTTAATGACATGGTTCGTATGGAGCCCGCATCGTCCGCTGCGGCCACCAGTCCGAGCTCGAGGCTAACTTCAAACCCTAGAGGATAGCTGTGTTTGTTGGCGTAGCCTGGGAAGCGCAGGACTGGCTGGGCCGAGGATTGTCGCAGAGCTTGTCGCTTTCGTCTTCCGTGCGTCTCGGTAGGCTGGACCACATCCCGATTCATTCGCAGGTCATACAGCGCGAGGTTGTCAGAAAAGCCTGCGGTCAGAACGCTGAATTCGGAGCCGGCGCGGCGCAGGTTGCAGACCGGTGTTCCATGGTGGAATCTGGTGACAATGCCCCGAGAACGCGCATCCCATAGCAAAACCTTGGAATTCCGAAGCCCGGCCGCAAGCACGTTCTGGGAAAGCCAGTCCATCGCTAGGACATCGCTGTCCGGGTCCACTATCGGGCTCAAGACAAGATCGCCGCAGTCTTCGAGTGTCAACAGGTGCAAGCCATCCGAGATGCCGATTGCCACGCGTTCCGTCGAGCTGGTCGACAGAAGATCGTAAGCGGTAGTCCAGATTGTGTCCTGCCAAGGTCGCAAATTTATCGTCACGATAGCGTCAGGGGCAGAAGCTGGCTCCGTAGTTTCGACAGGAGCCAGCTGAGAGATGGAGATCGTCGGACGCTCGTTACTACCGACGGTGGTTGCAATCAGAGTTCGAGAACGGGTGATTGTGGTTGTGTACACAGCAGAACGGAAGATATCTATCATGACTCCCTTGTCTCGTGAAAATGGTGCTGGCCACGGCTCCAGTCCTTTCATCGGCTCGAAAGCGAATGAGGAAAGCTTGCCACGATCAGTGAAAATACTGTCATGTGCAGTGTGTTCGAAAAATCCAGCAATGAGCCCCCCGGTGCCTTCATCGACGACGAAACTGGTGATTTTGCCTCTGCGAGCCGTGAGAGCGTTTCGACGCTGAAGCTCTCCCGTGAACGCCCTAGTGCGGTCGTTCTCCCGTCGAATGCGGCGATCGATTCGTCCAAGCTCTTTCTCGAGAGCAATGCCTGTTACCAACGGCGAGCTGAGGATGTTACTCCGACGCACTAGTTGCACCTGCTGTGATTTCTCTCTCAAGGCTTGCTCCTTTTTCTAAGTACGAGGTCAGAATGATGATGACAAACAGTACAATCGGGATCATCTGAAGTTGCTTTGATAAAGCATCGTCTATTTTGAAGTTTTTGTATCTCGAACGACGCATATCTTCAACCACGCAAGCCAGACTTACCGCAGTCTCCTCCTCGGTCGCACGCACAGAGTCGGCAGAGTACTTTGATCCCGGTGGGGCAGCGTGATTCGGTAGGATTTTGAAGAATTTGCGCCGATCGGGATCTTCATGTAGTCAGAAACAGTTACAGAGTATCCGGATATATGGCCTCAAGTCTTGATCTTACCCCAGTAGTACCCTGGAATCTGTGGAAGTTCTTGGGGCGCCATTACTGAGAAGTCAACTGGAATCACGACTGATGCCAGGTGAGAGATTGAAGAAAATGAAACTGTCGTTGCAAGAAATCCAACATGGCGTGGTTTAACATTGACTCGGAGAACTTGATGACCAGTCACACATCACATGTGTGTATATGATTGCAACTGCAAAAGCAATCTCAACTGCTTCAATACCCTGCACTGTCTTGAAGGCTCGGGCTGTCAAGCATCAAGTAGCACTTGAGGGTTTGAACGACATTTATATCTCCTGCATGAGCACCACGCGGGCCGACGCGGCTCACGACGGATTCTTATCGATAAGCATCCTTTATCGATAGGGCTGCATGACGACAGACTGACCTCTCAGCGGCGATTTCTGAGGACATTCACCTTCAGTATTCGGGTTTAAATATGACTCTTCTCCAGACCCCATCAATTATTCTACTCTCTTCACAGCTCCAACTTCAACTCCGAGACCAGTTCGTACATGCTCCCCCGAGCATTTGCACGCAAAACCCAGTTCATCCGCATGAGTGACCGCATGGCACAGATGGCTAGCCACATCAGCAACGGCGTCAGAGCTCCGGCTTCTGAATCTGACAACAGAAGCTCAGGGCATGCATTACGGGATCTGCCCAAGTCCAACGTCTTCACCTCGAACCTGCCCGCCGACGCGGCCTTCCCAAACCCTCAGGCGTCGCATTCCGCTCCTCGGGCGAAGCTGGGCCCGCGCCAGGTCAGAGACGCCCTCTACACGTTCGTCAGACCGGAACCGACGAAAGAGCCGGAGCTACTCGCCGTCAGTCCGCGCGCGATGCGGGATCTCGGGCTGCGACCTGGTGAGGAAGAAACTCAAGAGTTCAAAGAAGCTGTAGCCGGCAACAAAATCATAACCTGGGACGAGAACACAGGCGAAGGCATCTACCCCTGGGCCCAATGCTACGGCGGCTACCAATTCGGCCAATGGGCCGGCCAGCTCGGCGACGGCCGCGCCATCTCGCTCTTCGAAGTCGCCAACCCGGACACGGGCGTGCGCTACGAGCTGCAGCTCAAAGGCGCCGGCCGGACTCCCTACTCGCGCTTCGCGGACGGCAAGGCCGTGCTGCGCTCCAGCCTGCGCGAGTTCGTCGTCTCGGAGGCGCTCAACGCGTTGCGCATCCCGACGACCCGCGCGCTGGCGCTGACGTTTGCGCCGCATGCGCGCGTGCAGCGCGAGCGGGTTGAGCCGGGTGCGATTGTGGCACGGTTTGCGCAGACGTGGATCCGGTTTGGGACGTTTGATCTGCTGCGGGCCAGAGGGGATCGGAAGTTGATTCGGCAGCTGGCGACGTATGTCGCGGAGAATGTGTATGGGGGGTGGGATAAGCTTCCGCGAAAGTTGCCGGCAGGTGACATAAAAGAGGTAGCTATGTCGGCGACTTCAGGAGTGGAGAAAGGCGAGGTTCAAGGCGAAGGCAAAGAAGCAGAGAACCGCTTCACACGGCTGTACCGAGAAATCGCCCGACGAAACGCCGTCACAGTCGCCGCCTGGCAGGCCTACGGCTTCATGAACGGCGTCCTCAACACCGACAACACCTCCATCCTGGGCCTCTCCATCGACTTCGGCCCGTTCGCCTTCATGGACAACTTCGACCCGTCCTACACGCCCAACCACGACGACCACATGCTGCGCTACAACTACGCCAACCAGCCGAGCATCATCTGGTGGAACCTCGTGCGGCTCGGCGAGGCCTTTGCCGAGCTCATCGGCGCGGGGCCCCGCGTCGACGATGGAGCTTTCGTCGAGCAGGGCGTCAACAGCGGCTGGAAGAACGAGCTGATCGAGCGCGCGGAGCACTTGATCCACGCGACTGGCGACGAGTACAAGGCCGTCTTCATGGCAGAGTACAAGCGGCTCATGGCGGCGCGGTTGGGGCTGAAAGAGCTGAAGGAGAAGGACTTTGACGAGCTGCTCTCCGAGTGGTTGGATACGTTGGAGGCGCATGAGTTGGACTTTAATCAGAGCTTTAGGAAGCTTAGTGGGATTGCTATGGAGGATCTGCAGAGTGAAGAATCTAGAAAGGACGTTGCTGCGCGGTTCTTCCATCGTGAGGGCGTTGCGGGCGGGGAAGGCGTCGCCAGGGAGCGCATTGCGAAGTGGCTCGACCGGTGGCGTGCCCGGGTGACGGAGGATTGGGGCAAGACGGGCGCTGCTGACAGACAGTCTGCGATGAAGCAGGCAAATCCAAAGGTAACCCAAGCCCTTTCCCACGCCTTCTCTATGAAGGCTTCAGAATGTGCTAACGCATCTCACCCTGACACCAGTTCATCCCGAAGTCATGGATCCTGGATGAGCTGATTGAGCGAGTTGAGCGGAAAGGCGAGCGGGATATCCTAAAACGTGTTCTACACATGGCACTGAACCCATTTGAGGAGCGGTGGGGATGGGACGAGGCAGAAGAAGAGCGGTTCTGCGGCGACGTCCCGACTTATAGACGCGCGATGCAGTGCAGCTGCAGTTCTTGAGAGATGGCATAGATTTGGAACCATGGACAGGGCATCACCGGTGGACATCCGTGGGTAAGATTGAGAAAGACGACAGTGTTCAGGTAGCTGTCGGAATATGTATAAATCTTTGATTGCTACTGTGGGATTTGCTACATTGCATGGATTATTCGGAAAGCGTTATTTCAAGAGGTCATGGGAAACAAGGTACGCAGTTGTTGCTGGTAACGACACGGTATTAAGTCTCGCAAGTACAGCATCACTTATGAAGGGGAGGTTTGCATCATTAGACCGACTATTGGTCCTGAAAAAGCACCGGTAATCCGAGGCAGTGGCTAGCATACAAACATTTGAAGGCCGATACGGCCATGTGCCGAAATCCAAAGCGCATTCCTGCCGCATGGTCCCAGTACCTCCGTTCATTATGCAAGCCATGATGCAGTCTTGCGTACTGCTCGCAGGTTAGTTAGAAGAGCCGGTGAGGGATGCCATTTGCATACCTTGGGTAGCCCAGAGTCACTCGTCAGGCACCAATCCTGATTCGAGAACCGTGTGCAGACATTCCGAACTCACAGAGAGGTAGCTGAGTAGAGAGCAAAGACCAGCGACGCCGTGCAAGGCCTCGAATTAGAGTGTGGAAGCTGATTAAAGCATTCATCCGTGATCATCGTGTCAGAACCGTGAGGCCAGATATCAGCGGGGTTGCGATTTGCTCGTCAGGTCGTCGTCTAAGTGGAAACTCATTACCCCTGCTAGAAGCAGAGCATCGAGTGGAGATTAGCAGAGTTGCATCAATTGACTTTGTCGGCAGGACGCAGCTCAAAGTTTGGAAGATGGTCGAAATCGTCCTTCTCCGGGTGGTAGCGGAACGCGTTGAACTCGACTCCATATGGTTTCTATGGACCGCATTAGCTCCACAATCACTCACTGCAAAGGTTGGGTACGAAGTGGCAGACTTACCGGTTCCAGCGAATAGAGCATGCCAAGAGGGACATCCACATCCGCCACCTCCTCACGACGAAGTCCCTTGAAGTAAGCAAGCAAGACTCTCGCAACAGAGCGATGCGCAATCAGCAGCACGTGATCCGTCATACGCTCCAACTCGACGATGACCGGTCGCAGCCGGTTGATGACATCGAGGTACCCTTCGCCGCCGGCGCCCGGATAGCGATACTGCAACTTGTCGTGCTTGCGGAGCTCGTACTCCTCGGCGTGTTCGGTGCGGATCTGCTCGTACGTCATGCCCTCGAGACTGCCAGAGTACAGCTCGTTGAGCATGCGCATCTGCTTGATGTCGTACTCCTCCTCGTCGAAGGACTCGGCCGACTGAATGCTGCGCTTGAGCATCGATGTCCAGACGCAGAACGACTTTTGGGGATCGTCTTGGAAGTAGTGCGGGTTCGGAGGCGTGTGGTCGCCCGGGTGAGGGGGGAAGTGGGTGTTGAGCGCCTTCTGCTCCTGCTTCCACGCCCACTCCTTGCGCTTGCGGTCGATGAACTTGCTCAGTGCCTTGGCGTATTTGCGGCCGTTTTCGCTCAGTTGGTATCTTCGATGCGACAAACAGCACGCTCAAGCGCAGGAAGATCATCATGGAGCATATCCGGGAGCGC
>QQTW01000353.1_pt1 | contig 28334 bp, 27 predicted proteins | sample 1904831 | NCBI WGS metagenome assembly QQTW01 (sample SAMN09435610, study PRJNA476489) | Subsurface metagenome, whole genome shotgun sequencing project. | reverse complement strand
GACATTCCGGGGATATCGGGCGTGGGACGCTTACTGATCGCCAACTAGCACAACAAGTGTTTCGTTGAGGATTCGTGTCTCTTCTAACAAATCAAAGATCTTGCCGATCCAATCATCTTGGTATCTGACGACATTGAGGTAACGGTTGAATGAATCCTCTGAGCCCGATCGCTGGAGGTAGTCTTCATGTTGAGTCCAACTTCCTGGGGTGTTGAACGGATGATGCGTTGAGCTTGTGAGGTGGGACAAGAACAGCCTTCTGTTGTTCCGCTTGGCTTCAGTGATCAGGTCGCGCAGATATGGCAAAACTTCAGTTTCTGGGAATCCAAAGTAGTTTGATTCGGGCTGCTTGGGAGGGTAATGCTTTGCGGAAGGGTCGAGGAGGGTCGACTTGACTAGGACCTTCTTGAAGCCCATTTGACGATCGAGCACATCCTGTGTATCAAAGTGGTCCGTGACTGATTGCACAAAAACCGATTCCCAGGGTGATGATAGATATTCGGGTTCGTGTAATCTATCCTTGGCGTGTCCGCTTTCCGTCGACGACTCGCCTGAATGGTCTTTCTGCTGCCTGTTGAACATGTCAAGAATATGAGCGATGCATAGCTGGTATATGTCGCTGTCGACTTCCTCAGTGAAGTCGACAGGAAGAGGTTCTACTCCACAATGACTTCCAAGCAAGCTCTTCAATGTCCATGCACTGCCTGTCATGGCATTCCCTATGTTGATGCCACCAATGGAGTTTCTCCAATGTCTAAGAACCGATGTCGATTCCGCGTCACCGCCTCGCGAAAGGTTGAACCCACTCGATTCCCCCGTCAAAATTTCCGCGGTGGGAGTCAGTCGAGCGAGCTTCTCATCGAGCCCGTTCACATCTTCGCGCGAACCGTATGAGGCCAATATCGATTTATAAACATTGCTCTTTTTAAGGACGGGAAAGAGATCCTTGCGCGTACTCTCAAGAGTCAGTAGAACGACGTGCTTGATGGCAGGACGTCTAGACTTGAAGGCAGCTTCTAAAGGCGCTAATAGGCCTTGATCGAGATTGTTAATTTTCAGTGGGTCGCAGCTGGGATCATAGAACCTTTTGTGGCCAGGGCTGTGCCGGTCTCTCTTCCGTTCAGACCGTCCTTTGTCGTCGTCCGAACCCTCTAGCATCCAGTCTGATGGTGCTCCGGGATGTGGCGGCTGAGGATGAGGAGGAGGGTGAGATGGAAGAGGGAAATCATGATGTTGCTCCTTCACCCAACCTGTTAGTGGTTGTGGCGGCTTTGGGGGAGAGATCCCTTTGACATTGAAACGATGACGCTTTGCACGGCAGCTTTCCGACTGCGGCATCCATCCAGGGAAAGGCCCATGCGCCGGTCTCCATGAAGCGTTGAAGAAACCGTCCGTGAATGGAAACTCCACTGGTTCTATCGGCCGTGGAAGACAAAACTCACTGTGTACAGGATCGAATAGGATTGATTGGATGAGAGTGAACGGTTGCGTTCCAGACATATGCGCGTAGGGTGGGGAACGTGGACGTACTATCTGCAGTACCACGCAGACGCATATCGCTCCAAGAAATGCTAGAGCTACCATTGGAGACCTCAGTTTTTCATGTGAAAGTACCAACTCATTTAACGTTCTGCGAGGATTAATCGTTATACAAGCTTTGTCGATGGCATGGGAGCATTGAAACTTACGAGACGCCTTGGCATTCTTCATTCTCACTTGAGTATCTTGTTATACTGCGTCTCGTACCGAGGCCGAATATCAAATGAATACCTCGAAAAGAACTCCATAGTTTACCAAGAAAACTGTCGATTGCATTGTAGAAGATGCGTGATATCAACCATGCCATGATGGAAAACCCTAGTATCACTACGCCAAAGGTATGCAACCCCGACATCAAGAGACTCAGGCCTGCTGGACTTGTCGCGAGGGTGCCGGCGGCGATCCATTGTACTTCACTGCCGGTCTCGAGATAAAATGAGATTTGCGATGCGGACGCCAGCGCTGTGATTGCACTAGGCTAAGAGGTAAGCGTTCGAATTGAAGAACTAGCAGTGGGAACCTCACGTAATCATTCCCCCCAGCAACTTTCTTAACGCGCACACCTGCCCTGCATTTTGGCGATAAAGCAGAACCTTACTGCAAATGAGCAATAACGCATCTTGTAAGAGAAAGGTTGGCAAGTAAAGAATCAATAGCAGGATGGGTAGCGAATTGCGATGACTGTAGAGGTGTAACAATTTGCTAGAGAACGAAGATACTATAAGGAATGCAAATTGATATGCTGGACTTAGCAGCAACCAGAGCTGCCCTGATAATGCTTTTCTCATGGTATTCTCAGCAGATCTTACCGTGAAGATTTGGGTCCCTCGCTCTCTTGGGAAGTATATGCTCCGCATGTTGGCAACAAAACAGCGAAGGAAGCGGCGGAGCTCTATAAGTACGCGTGTAATCGTGCCTTCGGTTAATCTCCACGAGACACCCAATGTTAGGTGTCATAGGATCAGCTGCATCGATCAGGAGGTGGCTAGGGCGTGAGGTTCTTTTTCGGTCGCGGCAGTGCCAAGCTGGTACGGTGAAACAAGAGGATTCAGCCTAGCAGTCGGTGTCAGAAAAAGTGCATATGTGGTGATGCATAATCTAAGTAGCGAGCAGGAGATGCTCTCTCTCAGCCGCATTGTACTAAGCCTAATATGGAAGGAGTCGCCAAGTGCTGCAGGTGCACTAGCACCTGCTGGATAAGGCAAATAGCCATGCGACCAAAGGAAGGGGCTACAACGGCACATCATGACTTAAGGGATCTGCCGAAGTACTTAAACGTCGTCTCTACCTCACTACAATGTCCAGGATACCGCTGTCTTCCCGTGCTTAAAGGAGTTATGCACACCAAGAATGATGAGGCTCTGGCCCGCGCTGGGTATCAAATCACGGCTCGGTACGGAGGTTCGTCCATCAAGTACTTGTAACCCTCGCCTCCAAGCGATTAGGGCTTGTAGCCTCCCCCCTCTTCCAAAACCCCCAACCCTAGCCGCTCTATTATAGGCGCTTTATACCTATTAGGTATAGCACTTCATAATAAGAGTATTAATAGATACCCCCTTAAAAAGATACTAAGTAGGCGTCCGTGTTATAAAAGGAGAGCTATAATAATATAATAGACAAATTTTTAATACTATCTTCCGATTATTTCCTTTTTAAATTTGTTCCAATTTTACCTTGACCTAGTATTTGATTAGAGGTCTAAAGGCGTCTAAGAATGGCCAAGAAGTGTCCGCCTTCTACACATTATCAGCGCATAATCAGCCATTTCACTGGCGATAGCAAGTTTTGTATGTGCAAGTGGAGCTCTCTTTAAGTAAAGCCACCTTGAAGAGGTAGCGGAGCAGCTGGCTCGCGTCAAGACTCAATGGAAATCTCCCAAGAGCCGAATGTTTCTCCATGGAACTCCTCGAAGGGGTATCTTGCTCCCAGAAAACGCCGTGCCATGCCTATACCTGAAGAAGCAGCACTTACGCCTTCAGATCGGGATGCAGCCGAGCTTGTAAAAGAGCTGGATGGCTACCCCTGGCTTTGGTGCATATTGGCATCGTTCTGATGTGGTGGAGAGCTCCTTTAAATGACGCCGTGTGGCCGCTGGCGAGCTATAGAACAAGCCTGGGAAGGTGTTGAGTGTCATTGTGCACAAGGCGGCCCCGGCCCTTCGAGCCTTAACAAATGGATTTTTTGAAACAACCCTGCCAACATTGGAAACCTGGTGCTTTCCAAGGAGGTTCAGTGCGCCTAATTCAACATGTAGAGACCTGCTCGAATAAGGTAAGTCAGCCTGAATAGAGACCGGGTGCGATCTCTTATAAGTAAGGCAGACATGCCTGTTTTGGCACCAGGCATTTGTTGTTGCTTTCAATTCCTTTGAAATTCTGATCCACTATATCAATCCTCGAAACCCATCCCGGTGCCTCCGGAGATATGCTCATCCAATTCATCCTTGGGCTGTTTGCTCTCGTCACATTCTTTACCCATCAGAGTTCGGCCATAGGATGGGAGGGGCAACCGGGGAAGCATCTGAGACCAAAAAAATCCCGCTGCTATCACGAATATGCGACTAATTTGGATAGTCCCTATTGGCCTGCTTCGTACAAGGTGACTGTTGAGCTTCAAGGCCCTGCTTGGAAAGAAGTCTGTAACAAGAAGAATCTCATGTTGCCACGGATCGCGAAATTCATTGAATCTATGAACGCGCAGGGAGGAAAAACCCGCATCAGTATGGATCACGGCCAGACTTTCCGCACAAGGTGGGATAGGACTTATTGCACGGTAATCCTCGAAGCAGAAACGCACGATTGGATCCTTGGCTTCTTTTCGTGCATTGCTCCAGCAGGCGCTGAGCTGCCTGAATATTGTATCGAGGTGAGCCAATTGCCTTTCCGACGCCAAGTTCTAATGCTGATGCTTCACAGAGACATAGATTAGAGGAAGAGGAGTTAAAGGAATGGAGAGCATATCAGAGGGCCCAGAAAAAGGATCAAAAGACTTAGCAACTTGCTCAGTCCGAGTCTTTAGGGTCCCGGAAATCCCAAAAGTCCCAGAAGCCGGAGAAGACAGAGTGAAGGCCAAATTCAAGTCGACCACATGAATTCTTAATGTTGAAAGACTGGAAGACTGTTTCTCGGAAACGTTGGGGATTTTTTGCAATTGTATTATTATTATTATTATTCCTACGCCGCTATAGGCTCGCGCCTATGCCGGGATGCTATATATATTCTTGTGGGAGGGGAAACCTAATCTATTAAAAGACATAGGATAAAAACCTCCAGCTTATTACTCCTTAAGACGAGGGGAAGCATGCGTTACACCGGTGTAACGGATATATAATATAGGAGAGAGGATAGAATACTATTATAGTTAATTTTAGTATAAAGTGCTTAATAATTAGGGGTCTAGGACCTAACGCTATAGTTAGGAATGTTTTAGGGAGGAGGCGTAGCGCTAGTATAGAGGATATATTATAGAGGAATAGCCTAATAGAGACTAAAAAGGATGGTTACTGGTAGTATAATCTTAATATATTTAATAGAAGCTTTCCCTATTTAATAAGTAGACTATTTAATAGTACCTACTGTTCCTCTATTTTTATGCGGCGACCTATATACTAAAAGTCTTAGTACTTTTTAGGTAGGGAACGGTTATACGTAGGCGCGTTAGATAGTCCCCCTCGCTTCATAGCCCGGCACACGCTAGGCTAGATAAGCTCAAATGAACTCTCTCTCTCCATAGTCAACGATATACGCATCGAATGAACCAATAAATGTGGTCACAAATACAGACCTAGGTCGCGTCGCAATGGACTTCGGTGAAGGTTGAGAACATTCTGCGGACCGGGTTCAGATTGATTGCAAAATGGACGTACCAATGGCGAGTGACTTGCAAGAGTTGGACGATGGCAGTCTACCAATGTTCAACATACTACGGGTAGAACTCAAGTTTGCCATCGCCTCTGACTTTGTTGCCGCTCAGGTAGCGAACAATGTGCTCATCCTTGCGCTCTCCACTGGCCGTGTGCTGAGGATTGATCTTGACAATCCTACCGACATTGATGGTGTGTATCACCTATCATCTACGTTCACCTAAAAGTCTCGAATGGTAATCTGACATCAAAGCAGACATCGACTTGCCTAAAAGGCCTTCAGAGATTGGAGTCATCCGGCGAATGTTTCTGGATCCCACAGCGTCTCACCTGATCATCACAACTACGCTGTCGGAAAACTTTTACCTTCACACGCAATCACGACAGCCGAAAGCGCTGTCAAGGCTGCGAGGAGTCCCAATCGAGTCGGTATCATGGAACCCATCGCGTCCCACTGCGTCGACGCGGGAAATTCTAGTTGGCGCTTCAGATGGTAATCTGTACGAGGTCTATATCGAGCCGTCTACTGAGTTCTACAGGCGTGAGGAAAAGTATCTCAAAACCGTCTACAAAAGCCAGAGTGGGCCCATCACCGGAATCTGGGCCGATGCTATACCCGGGAGTCCCGAGATCCGCAGGGTGATGGTCGCGACACCTGCGCAGCTGCTCCATTTTGCTGGAAGAACCAGCCGACAAGGCACCGAAGGTGGAGGCTCAATTTACACGAAGCTTTTCGAGGTGGAAGCCCCGACCGTACATGCACTTCCGACGCCGCCTGGTCCAGGGCCATCTTCTTTGACTGTCTCGCCGGATCCGTCAGATCACACTGCCCCCGACCGAGAGAAGGCTTACGCGTGGTTGTCATCGCACGGGGTCTTTCACGGCAAACTGCTCACATCCTCAGATTCGTCAGACCTTGGACGCCGAGTTTTCTCGGACTCGCGGATGTTGATGAGAGCCCAAATAACGCCTGGTCAGTCCGCGGCTGGACGTCAGAAATCTTCACAAGAGCCAATAACGTCCATAGCGTTGACTCAGTGGCATGTTCTGACTCTGGTCCAAGGTAAGGTTGTGGCAGTCAATCAATTGGATGATTCGATCGTGTATGAGCAACATGTGCTCGAAGCAGGCGAAAAGGCAATCGGTCTTGTCGCTGATCAAGTCAAGAATACATTTTGGCTCTTCACCACCCACTCAATCTATGAGATTGTCGTGACCGACGAAAGTCGAGATGTGTGGAAGATAATGCTCAAGCGTCAGCAGTTTGACGCAGCTTCGCAGTATGCGACGACACCTGCGCAAAAGGACGCAGTGGCCACCGCATCTGGAGATTACCTTGTGAGCAAAGGTCAATATCTCGAGGCAGCCGCAGTATACGGTCGGAGTACGAAGCCGTTCGAGCATGTTGCACTTACCTTTATCCATCACGGCAACCAAGACGCGCTACGAAACTATCTCCTGACAAAACTAGCCATGCTGAAAAGGACTTCTGTTATGCAAAGGATCATGGTTGCCACGTGGATTGTTGAGCTTTACATGACGGCGCTGAACGCGCTCGAGGACACGATCACAACCAAAGCGGAGCTTTCGGAATCCATGAATACGTCTGAGAGCCAAGACCAGCTTTCGGTCACGCGGCGTAAATATCAGGATTTTGTCAGCAAGCACAAATCTGATCTGGACATCAAAACGATCTACGAGATTATCAGCAGTCATGGACGGGAGGAAGAACTTTTATATTTTGCGACAGTCGTCAACGACTACAGCTTCGTCATGGCCTATTGGGTGCAGAGGGAACGGTGGCCGGAGACGCTGACAGTACTGAAGAAGCAGACCGATCCTGAAATCTTTTACAAATATAGCAGTGTTCTCATGGCACACGTCCCGGTTGAGTTTGTCGATATCATAATGCGGCAAGATAATCTAGACGCAAAGAGACTCATTCCAGCGTTTCTGAACTACAACAACATTACCAGAGTCCCTTTGAGTCAGGTATTGTTCGGCTAAAGCTATCACACATGTATCAAGAAACCAAACTGAAATGTGACAGAACCAAGCGGTCCGGTATCTGGTCTTCGAAATTAACCGAGGACGTTCAACCGATACCTCTGTGCATAATACTCTGATCTCGATCTACGCTTCGCACCCGACCAAAGACGAAGGTATCCTGTTGTCGTATCTCGAAGCTCAGTCCTACGCCCAGGTGCAGTATTATGACGCTGATTTCGCCCTGCGTCTTTGCATCCAGCACAACCGCATTCGATCATGCGTACACATATACAACAGCATGTCGCAATATGTCCAGGCCGTGGACCTCGCTCTCAAGCACAACGAGGTCGAGCTGGCTGCGCAAGTTGCCGATGGCCCAGACGTCGATCCGGCTCTCCGCAAGAAGCTCTGGCTGGCGGTCGCCAAGAGCGTGATTGCGCAAAGCTCAGGCATCAAGACGGCCATCGAGTTTCTCAAAAGATGTCCGCTCTTACGCATCGAGGACCTGATCCCCTTCTTTCCAGACTTCGTCGTCATTGACGACTTCAAAGAAGAGATCTGTGCCGCGCTCGAGGAGTACTCGCGCCACATCGATAATTTGCGGCACGAAATGGACGAGAATGCACAGACGGCCCAGCATATCAAGGAGGACATCAAAGCCCTAGAGCGACGATACGCCATTGTCGAGCCCGGCGAGCGCTGCTACGTTTGTGGCCTGCCACTACTCGCGCGGCAGTTTTTCGTATTTCCTTGTCAACATGCGTTCCACAGTGATTGCTTGGGCAAGAAGATCATTGAACAGGGCGGAGTCACTAAGAGCAAACGGATCCGAGAGCTGCAGATTGAAGTCAGCAGAGGCACTAGCATTGGTGCCAAAAGGGACAAAGCGGTCATGGAGCTCGATGCATTGGTTGCGTCGGCTTGGTGAGTAGTATCCATGGGTGTTCGTTACTCTACGACGTCGAGACTGACACCTCTTCGCGCAGTATTTTGTGTAGCGAGTTCGCTGTGAAGCTCATCGACGAGCCTTTCGTAAAGGCCTCCGATAACAAGAGCGAATGGGCTCTGTAGCTTGATCGCGGCTGTTCTATTTCTAGTGTATCAGCATCAGCCCAATGGGCGCAAAGCATTGACCATTTATATCAGCACGATCTCTTTGCTGAGTTGTAACACTATTACAAAGCTTAAAGTCCCATTCGGAGAGATCCTTCGCAAGTTTGTTTTGGCCTGAGAATCGGAGACAGATTAAAAAGCGACGTCCGATGTGATCATTAACTTGAGGGCGCAGGTAGAAACCCCTTATGACATTTCCATCGTTTAAATCTGGGGTTCCATGATGCTATTCTACATACCAATTTTTACTAATACTACAGGCGCGCCTTACCCGAGACGCGAGTCAGCTGAAGTGGATCGGTTTGCTTCATACCGTATTGCCTGAACAGCTCCTCAGTCTTCCGCTTTTGCCTTTCGATCCGCTCGATCTCCTGCGGGCCTCGCCTGTTCTCCATCTTGCCCATCTGCAAGAGATGCACCTCGTCGGGCCCATCGACGAGTCTCATCGTCCGCCCTGAGGCCCACATTGCTGCAAGGGGAGTATCTTGTGATACTCCGGCACCGCCGTACGCCTGGATAGCCATGTCAATAACCCTTAATGCAGTAGCAGGAACCAAGATCTTGGCCTCGGCGATCTCCTTGAGGGCGCCCTTGGGATTCTGCTCGTCAATCTTGATTGCAGCATTGAGAACAACCAGGCGTGCCGCGTCAATGTCTACCCTGGATTGCGCTACACGTTCAAGCATGATCCCGTGCTCGCTGAGCGTTTTGCCAAACGGCTTTTTCTTGGGATCATTGATCCTTGCGAGGAATAGCTCCAGTGCTCTTTCCGCCTGATTAAAGATCACATTAATACGTAAAGTTGTTCAAATAGAGGAGAAAAACGACTCACAGCTCCAATTGACCGCATCGCATGATGGATCCGTCCAGGTCCAAGACGGCCCTGGATTATCTCGAAGCCTCGGCCTTCACCCAGCACCATATTGGAGGCCGGGACACGGACATTGTTAAAGATTATGTGCGCGTGGCCATGCGGTGCATCATCCATACCAAAGACGGAAAGCATGCGATGGACAGTTATCCCGGGTGTGTCCGCAGGAACAAGCATGACTGACTGCTGCCGATATGCGTCTGGATTCTCTGGACTTGACTTGCCCATGACGATATAGATTTTGCATCTCAAATCGCCGGCACCGCTGCTCCACCATTTCTGTGAAGTGTTAGTACGTCATCGTAATAGCAGATATACCCTAGATTAGCCTTACCGACCCATTTAATATCCAGGTATTGCCTTCTCTGTGCATCTTCAATTGGATGTTCGTCGCATCGCTCGAGGCAACGTCTGGTTCCGTCATCAAGAAGGCTGAGCGTATATCCCCACTGAGGAGGGGCTTCAGCCATTGTTCTTTCTGGGCATCGTTGCCGTATTTCGCCAGCACCTCCATGTTACCAGTGTCCGGCGCTGAACAATTGGTTGCCTATATCTCATCACGGTCAGACGTGCTCTCTAACAGAATAGTCTATATCGAAGTCTTACCTCACTCGCCGTTCGACTCTTTCCAAGATACTCAGCCATCAGCCCATACTCGAGGTTGCTGAACCCTGCACCCTCTTTGAAGTGATTCCTCGGGAGAAACAGGTTCCATAATCCAAGCGCTTTGGCTTTCTTCTTCAAGTCTTCAACGACCGGCGGATGGCTGGAGAAACGTTGCTCTTTTCCATCCCCGATCTGTTGCAGATATACCGCATCGGCAGGAATACACTCGTCTTCGACAAATCTCTCTACCTACGTGGGTCCTTCAACATCAGTCATTGGAACTCTCCTTCGAAACTCTCCTATAAAGAGGGTACACACCAGGTCCAAAGTCCGCAGTGCATCATCGCTGACAAATGGCTTCGCGATTGGAGGAATCTTGGACGATGCGGTCTGCGCACCGCTAGACGTCATGTTAAAGATCGGACAAGGTCAAGTATGGTGGTGGGCGAGGATGGATTATATGAGCTTGTTGGTTGGCCATCATGACTGCTAATGAGGCTCAGCTATGAGCTCGGTGGCGGGGTCTCCTCTTTCCTGAAATGCCGAGGTTCAACTTTGGAACAGTTGAAGATCCATAAACCCCGCATTAGCTCATACAAGAATCTTGACCAATCCGACGTCAGTTTTGCAATGAATGATATGAGGATCTGCGAGCCTTTTCACAGGGCTTTCAAGTGCGATAATTACAGAGCTAGGCTTGACTAAAGGAAGTCGTTCCAAAAGCCCGACGAGCGTGCATCATACAGATTGATGCGACTACCCGTACTCGACGGTGGGCTTCCCCTTGCGTTTGTTCGCTTTGTAGTGCTTCTTGCTTCCAAACGCTCTCAAATCTGCCGGATCAATGTCTCGTTCCAAGGCGATCATCGTCCTCTGCTTCCTCCCACTTAATTGTTTTCCGGATGCCGTGATCTGCTCGGTACTCTTGAATTGAAAAGGTGTTGACAGATGACCGGCACTGCCCTGCCCCGGCCCGAAGAATTTCTTGTCAAGCTTCACGGTCTTCTCGCCTTGTTGGGCGGGTGGAATTGCGTCAGACTCATCAATCGATAGAGCTTCATGTAATGGCGATGACGCTTCTCCTTCCGCAAGAGCTGGAGCTGCTTGGCGTTTATTGGATAGATGCGTTTCCTGATATAACTCGCTGTTGAACACTCTTGGATCAATCGACATGTCGTTGGGCGGAGGGTGACAGAATAGAAGCTTTCCTTTGACGTAGTCTTTCAGTATGGTTCGCGCCGCACGAGACTCGTCTGGCTGCCCTAGTCCTTGCGTGTAGAAGCCCCTGGCAGCAGCGTACGCGTTGAGAAGCTCTTCGCCAGTAGGCACACCTGTCCCACCCTCTTCCAGGGGCCGAATGGGTATTTTGATGCCGTAGATTGCCTCCAAAAATCGCAGTGGTACCCGTTGCGCTACTAGAGCGCACGGCCCTGTGTGCTCTCGCATCTGATCGATTGGGAGGACTCCGCTGCAGACAAGCTCTGCCTTGGTCGTCGCAAAGTTGGGAAACACGAGACCAGGACAATCGCACAAGACAACATTTTCGCTAAGGTGAATGGTTTGGAAGTGCTTGGTCTTTCCGGGTGTTGATGATACCGATACTTTTTTGGCACCGATCAACGCGTTTATTGTGGAAGACTTGCCGACATTAGGATAACCAACCATTCCTACGTTTTTCTTGCGTCGAGGTTCGTCCTCAGCTTCGGAATCTGTTTCGTGGCCATATTGCGCAAACAAATCCTCCAGCTCCTCTGTGGTCAGAATGCGCGTTGCCTCTGCATCTCTTGAAGAATGCACCCCGTTTGTGATCGGAGAGTCAAGCTCGGTATCGCTTACCGATACTTCATCTTCCCGGCGCACCTTGTCTTCTTGGGTAGCTTCCGTCTCCTGTTGTTCCTTGTCTTCCTCGCCAGCAGTCCCTCTTTCGGGGGCACTGGATTGACTGTTCTGCGTCTCATCTTCTTTAAGGGCTCTCGCTTCATTAATGCTCTTAGCTAATTGTGCAGAGAAGAATCGAAATTCGATTCCCTCCTGCGTAAAGTAATCAGCCCAGGCCTGGCGCTGCTCTAAAGTCAGCATGTCTGCCTTGTTCACGAGCAAAAGGTTGCTCTTCTTCGAATCGACCTCTTTGACGTATCGTTCCAAGTCCTCCGAGCGGAACAGGAGCGGATTTCGGGCATCGACAATCTGAACCACCAGGTCCGAGCGCTCGATAACTCTCCACAGTTGTCTCCACACTTCCAGATTTCGCTCGAATGGTGTCATCAATAGATCATTTGACTCCTGCAACTCCGCAAGACCACGCCTCCAGTCCAGAAGTGACTGCCTCTCCCTCTCTTCCAGTTCTCTTGGAGTCGTATGCTCGTCCCATGGTGGCCTTCGAGGAATGGTCAAGTGCTTCCGGTGGGCATTGTGCTTTTTGACAGTAGCTCTCTCCTCCGCCGCTGATAACAAATATGGATTTTTCTGATCTTTGTGGATGATTTTCACATTGTCCATTTTCTCCGCTGTGAAATCCGTCCCAGCGAGTTCGGCCGTGCTCAAAAACTCGTCCAGCGCTGCCTGTTCGGTGACACTCCGCATCTTGACCCATGATGCCTCTTGCTTAGGGTTTGTGACATACTATTGCGAGCGTTAGAGGCATGTCTGAGTACGCAAACTGAATAAGAAAGAGGGCATTACTGTCTCGCCTTTCGTCGAGGTCCGTTGAATAGCCTGAAAGTTGCCCCGGCGCATGTCTGCGCCTTTGCCTTTGCCGAATCGGTCATTCATAAGGCTGTTGCCCAGCCCAACGGCGTTTTTGGACTTTGCCAATACCATTTTGAAAGGCGCTAGATAATTATTGGGTGGTTGATTGAATCTCGTTGATTGCGGGTTGTGGGATGTTGATGGCGAATATGATGTTAGAGGCCGGAGGTTCGGTACAAGTACATTAATAATTCCTTACCCCCGTTAAAGTCCGTGGCGAAAAGTTTCCCACGCTCATTATTTCAACAACCTTGGAAGCCTTGTTGCAACCGACCAAAGCTCTCTTGACCACCAGCTAGAAATAGTCGCGCCTAAAGCGCTTTCAAATCGAGAATATGCCTCGCCGCAAGTTCATGTAAGCTCCAACATACACTCCATGATGCTGTCGAAGCTGTGGATCGCTGAGGGGTTCATCTGCTATCGATAGCGAGAAGAAAGACGCCACAACTTTTACGTTAGTCCACCGCGCCCAGAATGATCCGAGAATACACGATTCGGAAGCGCCAGACAGGGTCTTCCAGGAGGTCGTCCCCCTCAACGCTCAGAAGAAAGTAAAAAAACGTGCGGACCTCGAGGGGGAGTTCGGGTCGACTGTCCGTTATAACGAAGGGGAGGCTGCCATTTATGGAGTCTATTACGATGACAGCGAATACGACTACATGCAACATATGCGCGACCTGGGTGCAAGCACGGGTTCCTACTTTGTAGAAGTCGGCCAAACGCAAACGGCAAAAGGCCGGCCGAAGTTGGAGGATGCATTACGCGACGTTACGTTGGACGAGACGCAAAGCGTTGGCGGGGAGAGCATCGCAAGCTCCAGTGCCAGCTCAATGCTGGACGCCGACATTCTGCCCTCGCAGTTTGTCCAAAGACGAACCTATCAGGACCAACAGAACATTCCCGACGCCCTTGGCGGGTTTCAACCGGATATGGATCCGAGGCTCCGAGAGGTGCTGGAGGCTCTGGAAGATGAAGCGTACGTGGATGATGAGGACGATTTCTTCGCAGAGCTAGCCCAGGATAGAGTGGAGGTGGAGCCTGAGGCATGGACGTCCGAACAGTGGCCTGACGATGACGGATGGGAGACTGATGACACTGTCAAAGGTCAAGACAAGGGCGTGGACAAAACGCAAGCGAAACCTGACTCGGCTGCTCCTCAGGCGAAACCCGATGATAACGAGCAACTTCAGGAAGCAGGCAACCATGACTGGACAAGAGAATATGCTAAATTCAAAGCGGCCAAAAGGCACTCGGCACTCCCGGCGCAAAAGGCTGCAGGGCTGGACTCTCAATCTTCAATCGTCACAGGCGGAACGTCCCTTATCGAGGGTCGCCGCAAGAAAAGGAAAGGCGCTCTGACTTCCAGCACTGGATATAGTATGACATCTTCAAGTTTGTTCCGCACAGAAGGCCTGACAACGCTGGACGATCGGTTCGCGAAAATCGAGGAGCAGTATGCCGATGCCGAGTGCGACGATGTAGATGACGCTGCGTCAATGGTTTCTGGTGTTTCCGGTGTTTCTACTTCTTCGCGGCTCACTGGAGTAAGCAATGCGTCTAGTAGGGTGCCGCAGTTGACGGCTGGGTTAGATTCCGTCATGGACGAGTTTCTTGAAAACTATTCCATGGTTGGAAGAAGACGAGTGAGAAAGGGTAAACAGCAATCGGGGATGGAGCAATTGGACGAGATCAGGAAAGACCTTGGTCCTGCCAGGATATCACTGCAGAGAGCCTGATTATGATAATCATGGATGAGCCGCTCAGTGCCAGAACATATCCATTTCTCACAACTATTGCTGTGACCACTGCAAGACTGAACAATATACTCCGTAGGTCAGTACTCCAAAGGTGTTGGCAGGCGCGTGGCAGGCGTGGCAGGGAGCGCAGGGGCAGAGACGAAGGTCCGTGAGCTCAGAACCACGAGGGTCCTTGGCAAAGGCAATCTCTTGGCTGGTGTGAAGGTTTTCACACGAGCATCAGACGCGTCTACCTGAACATCTCTCTCTGGACAACCTTTATCACATCCACACCTACTTATACACATCGAGCCGCCGATCCAATCCAGGAGAGCCATGTTGACTTCCACATCTCACCTAAGGCTTCGCCCAGCATTCAATGCCCTTCTTGCGGCGCGATCTTTCTCCACAACCCAGCGCGCCTCTCTCGCACGAATGCACATCGTCGGGCGGCTCGCGGCAACCCCTGAGCTGGCAAGCACCTCGACCGGCCGCGAATTGGTGAAATATTCATTGGCAACCAGCTACGGCCCAAAGGAAGACCGCCAGACGAGCTGGTTCCGAGTAGCCGCATTTGCTGAGGATGGCCCGCGACGGGACTTCCTGTTGAGCCTGGAGAAAGGGTAGGGAGTTTTCCACCCTTCAATCGCCTAGCAACTCTTGAAGCGACGATGTCCAGCCTGCATGAGTCCACAATGGGATCTAGTCTCCTTTACTGGATGGAAACGCTGACAATGTACTCCGTAGGAGCCTAGTCTACGTCGAGGCAGACGCGCGAATGCGCTTAGTCGAAGACGAACGTTCCGGCTCGAAAACATCACGTATGGACCTTTACCAGAGTGAGTGAGACGCTATTCAGCTTCAACCCTTCCTTTATCTGTTCACAGTGCTGGTCACTTCGGTCAATGTCGGTGTGGAGCCCGTCACTAACAGCTTCCTAGAACACATCGAAGCCCTGAGCAGGCCTTCGTCTCAGACGATCGCCGCTGGGGAAGATCCTACCAGTGGCATTGGCCATTCTTGAGCGTTGGGCGTGTTACAGTTTCCCCTCGACATGGCACCCCCGATCGCCGGAAACGGGTACCACATTCGAGCAGATTGGGCTACGTATGTGCGTCCAACAGTCTCTGCGGAACCAAGACGGGTGTACCTATCTCTTACGGGAGTCGCAGCGATTGAACACCAGATTACCTCGCGATAATCTTGATGTTACAAGTCGCGAAATGTACACTATGCAAGAAGTCTCCTGTAGCATTATTATATCCCACCTCGTTTCAAGGTGCCTATATGACCGATGCAGCTTCTTTGAGTTATAAGTTGTTATCAATGCAAGGAGAAGAGCGAAGCATTTGATCGATCGAGTCAATGCTTCCATGTTGACCTTGGAGGACTTGCTGATACCTCCTCCCAAAGTTCGTGTCTTTCTGCCTATCTGGAAGACAAAATGCTGGGACCTTCTTTAACAAGCTGCTTTTTGTTTCACAGAAGTTATAGATCTTAGCCATGTCTCTAAGGCTGAGATATCTCGTCAACTCTGAAATCACTTATCGAGGGTGAGTTAGCCTATCCAAGACAGACATCCCGAGGTCAGCTTCATTTCAAATAATATCCTTCAAACTTATATATACTAACAGGCGTGGACTACCTACCCCTCCGATCTACCCACGTGCGAGCGGCGTCGTACGACGAGGGTGATGTCGTCGGTCTCAGCTACATACCTAGGTACTCCAACTCCGACGATTCAGCTGCCAGAGCGGTGCCCAGCTGCAGGCGGAGCGTCTCCAAGTCTTATGGTATCTAAAAACAAAGGGGAAATTTGATATCGCAAGACCAGACATCTCTAGCATACGAAACCCATCCAAAATATAGGTGGACCTAAGAGCGGGTTCGTATACACTGGCCAGACAGGCTTGAAGGGGTCCGTTTGCGAAGGATCTTGAGCCACTTCATTGAACAAATCACCATCGAGTAGCTTGACCATCCCGATTCAGTTCCAGACTTTTCAGACGTTCGTCATCCAGGAAAAGCCACTTCTGGTTCACGCCTTTACTAATGTCTTTCCATACCTTTCCATCCTCAATGACAGTTTGACCACTTCTCTGGTTGATCTTCGAGCATCTGTTGCGTGATAGCTTTACTTCAGTTTTTAGCATTCTGATCCCTGCGTTCTTTCGAATCCGATCCATCCCATCTTGCGATATCTTGCACTCCGGAAAGTGAGCACTGCTCCCTCGTGAGGTTCCGATGTAGCGGGAACCAGATTCGTGTTGAGTTCCTTGGTCCTACTGTTTTCCGGCCCTGGGCGCCGGGTCCCGAAGCATGTCGTGGTGAGAAGTCAGGCCGGTGCAGGACGACGTCGAAGAGGTCTCGGACAGTCCTTCAATTGATGAGTGGCTGCCGTATCCACATGTCGTCCAGCGATCCGAATGCAACTGAGAGATGATAGGAACCTAAGTAGTTGAAGGGTGCAACTACCATGGTGACCCTTTCACACATGAGCCCATCCATTTTCGACCAGAACTTGCATTTCGTTGATCAGGCAATGAGTACCCGGCTCCGGTCGTGCATGACTTCCCAGGCCCGACGCATTCTCGGACTTCCATGAGCTTAATCTCCGACTTGTTACAGCATCTTCTAGAATCTTTCGTGGCCAGCTACTCAGCCGGGCCCATCGGTTACTCCACATGCCCGAGATCTTCTCCACGGTTGTCGGCCAGTAGATAGTCCTGAACCCTACAACATCGTAGGCGTGACTGTTGTAACCCACCCTGACCATGGGATTGAGCCAAACCCCCTTCTCAGCGCTTAAGGGGTTATCTGCGTGGATCAAACAACATTCGGAGCCTTCAAGATGATGTCTTGCGAGACTGTCTGCAATGCCCCGGAACTGGAGCGGTAGCTTGGAATAAAAGGGCTTCGCATCAAAAGCAACGATACCATTCCAGCAGGACCGGACAGGGACCGGCAAATTGGACATTAGAGCACGGCGGGAGCGATATGAGCGAAAGTACGGCCAAGTCGACATCACCGGCTTAGCTCCGCTGGCATCCCGCAAGGCAAATGTGTCGTAATAAGAGGGAGGACGGGAAAAGTCGAGGGCACAAGCAGCTGCATAATGACCGTCTCTGGTATCAAGCAGGGTGAGGACGTCTTCAACCTGCACGATATGAGCTTTGTCGATTTTATAGGAGATTGCACAAAGAGACACACCGTGAATATCACATCATTGAGCCACAGCACCTTATCAAATAGCTTTGGGTTCTCCTGCTGTTCCGCTAGCGCGTTCAACCGCCGCATCACCCTGTTTCGGAGGCGGGATAGATACGAAATTCGTCTCAGTTCCCACTTTCCACGGCTCGTCCAAATCCAACCATCCTTATCTGATGACTCAGGCACCTGCGTGATCTCGTCCTTGTGGGTAGTCTCGTCCAGTTCGACAGTTCGATCAACGCCGAGCTCCGCTAGCTTCGCGTCTAGCTGCCTCAGGACCGCTTTGCTATCATCCCAGCTTCCACTCTCCAAGACTGTGACGTAGACGTTCTCGGCACCAAAATAACGTACTACTTCGACCAAAGCGTCGTTCCAGTGCGAGCGGAGGATAGCCGCGTTATTCCAGTGAATGCTCGCGATGAATATCTTCTCCTTGCGCACATTCCTCGTCGATGGAGTAGAGCGTTTGACGCCGGTGTCAACCGAGGTTATCCGGAAAATGTCAACAACGAAGACGAGGACGGCGAGAAGAATGCCCAGGCGGAGCCCGCTCCTCCGTGAGCGGCGGAAAGATGCCATCAACATACCACTCTAGAGCTTTGGAGCTGTCCCTCTGTAAGGTGCAATAGAAGAGCATGATAAAGGTGAGAGACTATGCACACCAAACCCAGAGCGGCATGTTGAAAGAGGCAAAGAAGATATGAGACATCGGCGGAAGGAGGGAGGCACCTACGCTCATGGCGATATTTACAGTTGTACATGCGAAGTGGTCAGTGCGTTACTTAGGTATCCGAGCGGCGAGGACGCAGGAGCTACGCGCCCAGCCCTGCTAATAATAAGAGTCAGGCAGCATACAACAAGGCTATCAAGCTGTATGTATCAGCGGGGAATCCAGCTCGAAATCGGTCCGCAACAGGACCGAGTGCTTACACAGCCCATTGAATCGCGCAGAACAAGCACAGACGAAAGTGAGACATCAATGTGTGCAACCTACTGGGGAGGCAAGTTGAAGGGGACTCTCTATCTAAGAGGGAACAGGCGTTTCTGAGGCGAGGGTCTCCCACGTACTCCCTAAACGCAGTCGCTATGCAAGCTGGCCATTTTATTGATTGGTTCGTATGGTCGGCGCTTGCCTGGTATATCAGGGCCAGGAGGAACGGCGAGCTCACAGCATTGAGGTGTCTCAGCCTGTCTAGGACGCGCTTGCAATGATGTCTCTCCACCTATCTACTTAGGGCGCCCATTTCTTTGATGATCTGATTCTTCCGGAGTTCGAAAAGAGGATATATAGGCGTAGCCCTTCCGCCGCCATCTCTTGGTTATCAGTGCAAGTTACGAGAATCTTCAGCCCATTCACTTTCTTTAGTCCTTACACGAAGACTTGCGTCAATGATGGCAGCGTCTCATCGCTTTGGGCTACCTCAGATGCGTAGCGGTTCACCTGTGGTGATAGGGCGTTGGTCGAGTTATCGCAGCATGTCAGAGGATAACATTGAGCACTTGTGAGCTCTTCCTTATTCTTTTCTTTTCCTTCTGGTGTCTGTTCAGTGCTCTGTTGCGCAACCCTAACTCAGAATGGGCAATTTGCCATAATTCGGATGCTGATCTTCAAAAATTAGCCCGCAACGTCCAGCAGGCGCAGGCCCTGCGAGCATAAACAGTGTCGAGCCATTCATCCCTTTGCACAAAGAAACACAGTCCCGGGACTCACGTACTCAATCGGATTCTCAGCTTCGGACGTTATGCCGGACCCTGAAGGTAGAGTTTCTCTACAATCAGCTCTCCAGATTCTGGGGCGAGCACGACCGAGAGCCTCCAAAAGTTGCAATATACAAGCACAGATGGCACGCAATCCTCCGATGTACGATCCACTTGGTTCCTGTGGGAGCGGCCATTCCACTATTGATCTTGAACGGAACGGGATATTACATTGGTGGCGAGCTCTCCGGGGCTTCAGGCCAGGATACCCAAAAGCTGGCTGCCTTGCAGTTCGCCTCCAAATTGCACGAACTCACCATGCTGGCATCGATCGGGGCCATCATGTTCACCTACGTTCGGAGGGAACTCGCCTTTGGGGAAGGAGTGCCTTTCGGCGCAGTCTTTGCTGGGTTGCATGTCTCCAATATCAGCTTCCTCTGGTCTGTTGAGTTCTGGTCCACAATATACCATGAGTGGGAGAGGAGACGCAAGAAGTGGTTCCTCGTTACTCTGATCTGCATATGCTGCTTGCTCGGCGTTGCAGTGGGTCCGTCCAGTGCTGTTTTGATGAGACCTCGCCTTGAAAGATGGCCAGCGGGTGGCACAGACTTCTGGATCAATGCTACGAGAGACGAGTTATATCCTAAAGCAATGGAAGACACCTCGGAACTTGCCGGCTGCAACGTCGACACTGGGGATCCCTCTTGTCCATCATATGCCTGGGAGGCCTTGGCAAGACAATATTTCGCTCTGTGGCCCCAGCTCATCTCTATGGGCTCACTGCCGCAACAGATCTTCGTGCCGGGCCGCTCTTCGTTGAGGCGCCTGAAAATGCGTTACCGGGCTGGTGTCGATTATAGCTCCCGTGGCGTCCTGCCTATATGGGGGAATGCGTACAGCATCGCGACGGTGCCAAACTTTGCCATTGCCGATGGTCTAACACAGCTTGGCGCCTACTGGTCTTTTGCGGCGCGAACTGTGGCACCGGAAAAACGGTTCGTGTTTCGCAAGGACGCAGAGTTTGTAGTCAGCGCACCACAGCCTATGGTATTTGCACGCTGCAATACGCAGGACTTTAACCAGTCCTTTTCAGAACGTGCCGACACTTCGTTTCCGGCTTTACCAAGCTTTTCTTTATCAAATGGGCCAGGCACCGCTTCACGATCGGATGCCAGGTTCGAGCCGTTCCTGTATTCATCGGGGGCACAACCAGATATCATGGAAGTGATTGAATCGATGCTTCTGCCCGATGGGTTCCCGGATATCCTATGGCTGGATGATACGACCCTTCTCAACGGGACTGGAAGCACCTTGAACGCTGTTGTAGTGTTTCCGAACACCACTTTCGACCGGCCGGCCGTTTACGCGTGCAGTATCGACAGTAGACTGGTTCCGGACGTGGATGTGAAGACCTTCTGGTCTACACCTGCTACATCAGAAGGTGAACCGGAGAATCATCACAACACCGGAACGCTTGAAGCCGCAAATGCAGACAAGATAATGCTGAGCGCCGCGTGGGCGAGGTACTTGAATCCGACCATAGCTGGCGAAAACCGGACGATCCTCTCTGAGATGACAAGATTTGCGGGAATGTGGAACTCCACCGACGGCGTATCCCCCAGCTACAACTTCGAACCTATAATCGAAGGTATCCTGGCAGTCCTGACAGCGGACAGCATCGCTCGTGCTCCACACAATGCGACACTGACCGGCACGCTCAAGAATGCCATCTCTCAGTCCGATCCTTGGGAAGGCGGCTGGGGAATGGAAATGATGCCAAAAGGGGGCATGGGCCAAGGTGGGTCGGCGTTTGAGGTCGACGAGGAGGTCAAGAAAACGGCAACTATGTTCACTATGCAAGCCTTCGTCACTGGCTACGCATACCGTAGCGAGGGCAAGACTCAGATCGCGTCCATGGCGGTCCTGGCGGCTTATGTTCTGCTCGCATTGGCTCATTTCGCCTACGCGTCCTACACAGGCTACAGTTCGAACGCGTGGGACTCGGCACCTGAGATTGCCGCCCTGGCTATGAACTCGCAGCGAACGGAGAAGCTCAACAACACTGGAGCGGGTATCTACCACAGTGGCGTGTTCAAAGAACTTGTCCGCGTCAGGGCGAAGGATGACAATGTGGGTATGGTTTTCAACGATACCAACGAGCAGTGCACCATCATTCGGCCGAACCGGTGTTACGGATGAATCAGGCCTTGAAGGGCCTTGGTACAATGAATTGGGATGTGTGGCCAAACCACGCTTGCCAATCACTCGATGTTCGATTGCTTAATGTTTCGAATATGATGAAACTAGGCTTGGAGAGATTGTTGCAAGAAAAGCTGAGGAAAGGTCAGAGCCCTTGAGAAGTCAATGGAGGATGCGGTCAACAGTGTCCAAAAAAATCTATTGAAGGAATGTGGGAAAAGGTTTTTATCACAAGTTGGATCTCGTCCTTGTTAATATTCATATCCGTCTATGCATATAGCTGTTCCGAATGATGGTTCCCTGGATCTCTGTCAATTGTCTTACTTATGGAGATAGTTACCCATAGGCTTCTTACTTTCTTCGTTTACATTATGTATAGCTGACCGAGGTTTACAACTGAGCATGAGCTAGTACCATGTCACACAAGTTATTCTGCTTGTCATTACTAAGGCGATGAATATTACTGTTGCGATCACCTTGGAAAGATGGTGTTATTATTGAGCTAGGCCATATCAGCTCATGGAGCGGATCAAACGACCTCGGGAGTCAACCTTGGAAGGCTTTCCAATCTTGGAAGCTCGGGGAATTTACTCCGTACATCTCCATATGTACATATAGGTAGTCTTCTAACTACTACATGGCTTGGGCGGCGGATAACTTGTATCAACGTACGCAAAGACTAGGACGCTAGGTTGAGGTATTCATGTTCTCGAGTCCTCACCTTGATCGGGGCCCATTGCAGGCCTATGTACTGTGTACTGTGGATCTGTAGGCTCGGACATGCCCAAGTGGGTGATGCCTCACCTGCCCCCAATTGCGGTTTCCCTATCAAGTATAGCGGGCAGGTTCATTTAACAGCATCTTTCATTGATTCTGTTCTCTCACTCTCTCTCATTCTTTGGATTTCTGTGATAAGTATCGTCATCCTTGTTCGATTTCAGGAGGCTATGGTCGATCGATGAATGGTCGATCTCTGATATGTGTGACAAATCATTCGCGGAACACGACATAATATCTACGGAGCCTTGCATCTTGCTTCTAAATTCTTAGGGTGGCAATGATGAGATACAGGCTTGGAGGTGTTTTCCTTGGGATCATCTCGTTCATACTGGGCTTACGCGCTCGAGAACTAGTACGCGTGCGCAGCCTCCAGCTACACCCTCTTGAAATCCGGCAACCTCAAGTTCAGCCTTCTTGCGCATACTCGGCTTCTCATCTCATGGCTGTCAGAAGGAACAAATACACCTTTTCAATAAGCCTACCTGGAATCTGGTGGTCAACTTTTTGTCCTGAACATCAGATCATGAAACCAATTTTGGACGCTATTGAGTTCAGATGTATGCAAAAATGGTCAAAAGAAGTTTCGCTGAAAAGTTTTGAAGGGCAATTTCATGCAACATTGGTGGACGACGAATGTCTCGTTGGATTTCAGGTCACAGCTGACTCTGAAATGGATCACCATTTTCCAGAATTTATCGATGATTGCATTGTGTATCCGCCGCCAGAGGCATGCGGGCTTTCACAGAACTTGCCGTGGCCTTCGAAATGTTATAGCACTGAGGTAACTCTCCGGCTGAAAACCTCGTGCCAGCTCTTTGCGCAAATCCTTGAATCTCTGTACAAAGAGCTAACATCAAACCGTTAGCGAGTTGAGCCTCCACCAACTTCATCAGCTTCACGGGTTCGCCCAAACCCGTCGCCGCCACGACGGATCTGGCGAGAATGGACGCCCGAGGAGGACAAGCTCTTGCTAAAACTGAGAGAAGCGGGAAAGCCCTGGAGCGAGATCACCGAATCCTTTGAGGGAAGAACCTGGAAGGCACTGGACACAAGATGGCACGACTTGGTGCGAGACCCATCCATGCCAAAACAGGCCCAACATGCAAAGTGGTTGCCTCATGACGACGAGCGTCTGTTAGAGATGATAGAGAAGGGCAACTCATGGGATGAGATTGCCGAGTCCTTCCCAGAGCGAACCAGACTGGCGTTGCTGGAACGGTATCGGAAGTTAAGACGAATCTCATCCGGTTCATGGACCCTGCCAGCGCCGAATAGTGTCAGAAATCCCTATTATACACCTGAGGAAGACGAGCTCCTGGTGAAGCTGAAAGAGAGTGGCGAGTCCTGGAAAGACATTGCCAAGTCTTTTCCAGGGCGAGGCAAGCGTGGGTTGCAGTATCGATACTACGCGTTGGAACAGCAGCGTAGAGAAAAGGGGGAGCGATGAAGGAGTTATGCATTAAGGTACTGGATCCATCTCAAGACTAAGTCTAGCAAAATCTTGCACAATATGACACCCCGTCCACCACGCCTTTTTGAAAGCCGTCTTTTGGCCAATTCGTGCTTGACGAATGTCCTAGGTATGGGCCCAAATCCAATCGCTCCCTGAAGCACAAGGCGCGTTTAACTCGACGAACAAGATCCGGGAAGGGAGCTTGCCGATCTGCTGATACATACGGACGAGGTGTCTGCCAAATCCTGGCCACTCACGTTCCCAATCTAGGCAACATCACTCCCTGGAGAATTTACGCTTCTCGCTCCTTTCTGTGATAGAAGCCTAGACAAGACCAGAGCTGGCTTCAGGCGAAGCCAAGTTCTTTCATCCGCTTCTCGGCTCACACTCCAAGGTCACCAAAGAACTTTTCTGAATCACCGCCGCGCCAGTCCCGCAACGCGAACCACAGGTGGCGTGCGTCCTTTCCAGCCCTAATAGCAATTTGGTATCGGGCGACTCGTCGTAAAGCTTCTGTGAGAATCACAGTTGTCAATCAATTGGCCAAACCGCGTTATCAATAATGACCATAGGATGTTACGTACCTCAATATAATGCCGTGCCCATGTTGCATAAGTTTAGAGGTCATTTGTGGACGGATTTTGAGGGAGCCGAGTCACGGAGGGTCTACCGTCAGTGCCAAGGCATTACATGCAGTCTCCCAGTCGTACAGGGATGTCACAACAGGCTCGCCATTCTCCTTTTTCGTAATCGATGTATTATGGATGCCAAAGTCACCGAGTTCAAGAACGAAACGATAGAGAGACACCTCAGTACTCTATGATGGCATTATGGGTGGAACTACGCGCAAGAGAGACTGCTTGGCCGCTGCAGCAATAGGTCCAACCATCTCCTCGTCATCTTCCCAACCGGTCATGTCGCCCTCGTTTTGGATAGTCGATTTGATTTTAGACTCGAACACATGCATCCAGATTTCACATGTAGGAGCAACAGGTACAGACAGCGTTTTTAGCTTAAAGTCGAACACGCGATCATGGAGATATTGAGCAACAAGAGGATCATACCGAAGCAAAGCTGCGCACATATGGGCTAGCTGATTAAGGAGAACAAACTAGTGCAGAATTAGGGTGCCATGGTTAGCCTACGGAAAGCAACAAGTGTTCTCAAACTCCTACCTTGTTAGCTGTACAAGGATCTTCCCATACGTTGTTCACGCCTTCTGCTCTTTCAGAAACAAACGGCGACGACCGGCAAGGTCTTGAGGTATGGCAAGCCGTGGGCCTGGTGTCCAGCTACGCTAGATGTGCTAGAAAACGCTAAGGGGAGAAATAATCTGCGATTCCAAGTATCACCTAGAGGAAACCTGCATAAGTCCATGCCGAACCCCCACTAATGTCCTGCGCGAGACTGGAAAAGAAAAAACCCTGAGAACCTAGAGGTCAATCAGAGTATGGCTGAAATGATTTCATGATCTTCTGGTATCGGTGATACAGGGAACCCCTCTCCGGAAAACATTCTTTCGGCTCTTGGCTGGTATGTTGCGGTGCTTTTCGATAACAATAGAACATAGCGTAGCGATATGTTGAGCCTTCGACCGTTGGTTTTGTTCTTGCCAGAAGTTGATTACCTCTACATGAACCCTCGTATTGACGACCTCAATAAACTCATCCGGGGCTTGCCGAAGCATGTGTTGATCGCGGTCCAACTGGAACCTATAGCGGTGCTCAAAGATTCTGGTGAGTTTGGTTGCAGTGGGTGTAGCAGATTGTCTCGCCCATTCAATGACCTGAATGTCCGCCAGGACATGTCCACCATGTGCTACCAAGTTTCTCGCCCGGGTCATGCTTCTGTCTGAAACAGTTGTCTTTCCATCCCATTCGTCAAGAGTCCGCCTCCGAAGGTCGTCTGTCAGAGGTTGTAAGATCTGGATCTTCTGGGAAAATTCCTCGAGTCTCCAGGGCGCTAGCGCAACTTTCTCTGAGTGTTGCAATTTCTTGTTAAATGGTCAATCCCCGGGGGTCTCCGAACCTGTGCTTCTCCCTCTGCGCTCGGAGGGCGTATCTGAAAGTAGAGCGTGTCGCATTGCCATCGCCTCTTCTGGCGTCGGGGTGCACTCAGGGCCCTCTATGGGGCGTAATATAATCCCTTCCCACTATGGAAGTATCCGATTAGCTTAACGATCGAGTTTCTGAACAGGATAAATGCGGTCGACTTACACAAACTTTCTTACGAGGAGGATCTTCTTCCTGCTCTTTGGCCGCTTTAACCTTGAACGAGCCAGACTTCTTCGCCTCTTTCTCACAGTGGGATGGTCTTTGGAGCTTTCGCTTCCGACGACTCAGGGTTGTAGTAAGAACTACTGTCTCGCTCATGTTGTGAGAATGTGAACGTAAATGAGCTACTCTTTCAGAAATGATACACCCGCGAAAGCCAGACCGAAAAGGACTTACTAAACTCCCAGGGATCGAGGCCAGCCCTAGGGTATGATATAATCTGGAATTATTGTCGTTGTGATGTGCAGTCTAAGAAATATGAGGGTTGTTGGATACGCGCTAAGCCTATTCGTCCATCATAACGGAACCATTGGAATAGAGCGAGCTCGGTGAGAATGCGATCTACCAGAGAAGGTTGAAAGAAAAGCACCACTCCCCTTCTCGGAATATCGTCGATGAGCAAGGACTGATTGATTCTCACTCGACTAGAGCCGCGCAGAAGACATACTCTTGCCCACGGGCGAAAGAGGTGGATGCATGCTGTGGGTGTCGTCGGTCTGTATGGTATGTGGTTCCTGTGTGTATTACAGTCTATATCAATCGGTGTGTTACCTCCATCAGGGCTCTTAGGATATTTCCATAGTATCCAGATGTCTCACACGTCACGGAACGAATTATGTTATGAGGTCAGAGATTTAGAAAAGCCAATTATGCAGTACAATCCCATGTGGGCCGGTTTTAAATCCACAATCTAACCCAAACGACTCCATCAAAACTCCTCAACCAGCACCAGGAAAGCCGATGCCCAAATGCAGGCTGTGGAAAGACCCGTCTTTTGGTAGGTCAAGGCAAATACAGCCTGCACGCAATATCTGAGGAAACTCCCTTGCATGCTTCCCGTTTCCTCCACGGATGATGAAGATAAATCCCACCTCAACTCACTCCACGCCCTCATACCCTTGATCCATCATCTCCGCATCGACCGCCCCACCCGCCTGCTCAGCCGTCGTAGCCATAGCACTCGCCTGCTGCACCTCCGCCTTGACCCTTGCCTGCTCATCCTCTCTAGCCTTGGCCTTGGCCTTCTGCTCCGCCTCAGCTTCCGCCTCGGCCTCCAGATACGAGACGCGCATGGCCACCGCGACGTCTGCAACCGCAGCCTCTTCGACAAGCGCCTTGCGCCTAAACACTCTCGCCCAGCGGCCTCCCCACGCCTTGATCAACCCCGCATCTTCATCGTTGACCTCCCCGCGCCCGGCTGCCTCCAGCAGCCCATCGTTCGCGCCCTCGGCAACGCCGACGACCGCGTCCTCGATCGCCTTGAACAGCTCCCGCATCGCCGCCCGCTCGCGCGCAAGCGTGTCCTCGAGCATCTCGACCTGGTCCAGCGGCAGTCCCGGCTGACACCGCGCGGCGACAATCTGCCGCACCCGCGCCGCGACCTTCGCGACGGTGCCGGCGACAAGCTCGTAGCGCCAGGCGGCGGCGAGCGAGGCGCCGGTCCCGAGCGAAGGCGGGCCGAGCGCCCAGGCGACGGCGGCGGCCGGAGTCAGGATGGTGTAGTTGAGCAGCTTGTCGAGGATGTTGACGGCGACGCCGGGCATGTCGGCCCAGTAGGCGACGACGGCGGCGACGATCTGGGTGCGGGCGGCCGGGGAGCCGGTGGCGAGGGTGAGAAGGCGGTCTTTGGAGCGCTCGATGTGGGAGAGCACATGTGAGAGAGATTTGGAGCCGACAAAGCAGATGCAGGTGACGTAGACGTCGGTTGCCGGGATGAGCGGGTCGGGGTTGTTGTGCGAGGCGGCTTGGGCCTGGATTCGGTCGAGTACGGTTTGGATGTCTTCGTCTGGGGCCTTTTTGCGCAGGAGCGCGACGAGCTCGCGGGCTTCGGCTGCGTAGGGCTCGTCTGGGGAGTGTTAGTGTAGCTTTGGATATGTTGGATATAAACGAACTCACCATTAGAGGCAAACTTGAAATCGGGAATGTCCTTCTCTTTGCCCTCTGGAATCAGTGGGTGATACGGCGCGGGAAGCGTCTCGCGGATGCGCTTGGCGAAGCTGAGACGGATCTCCTTGTCCAGGGCGCCGACCATAAAGGCTTTCTTGGGGTGTATGTCCGAACGGTCGACGTCGTCGGTCCTGTATCCAGGTTAGCGACAGGCTACCGTGTACTCGAGTTGGAGCATTCACTCACCACTCCGTCCACTTCCATCGAAAGTCAAAGTTGCTTAGATGATGCGCGAACCAGTCCATGAACCGATAGCCAAGCTCCATGTCCATCAAGTCGAGATATCTAAACAAAAAGCGGATCGCCCTGC